>Ga0247768_1000049_pt1 | contig 50787 bp, 48 predicted proteins | sample UWRJL016104C6_FD_179944 | JGI IMG/M metagenome (GOLD analysis project Ga0247768, IMG submission 179944) | Plant litter microbial communities from Arlington Agricultural Research Station in Wisconsin, United States - UWRJ-L016-104C-6 | ecosystem: Environmental > Terrestrial > Plant litter >... | reverse complement strand
GGCGGTGACCTTCACGCGGATCGTCTTGCCGACGTCGGTCGAGGTCAGCAGGTAGGTCGCCGCCGTCGCGCCGGAGATCGCCACGCAGTTCGCGCCCGCCGCGTCGCAACGCTGCCACGCACGCGTGTAGGAGGTCGGAGAGCCCGACCACGTCCCGGTGCTCGAGGTCAGCGTCTGACCGTCCTTCGCCGTCCCGGTGATCGCGGGCAGCACCGTGTTGCCCGGCACCGCAGCCGCATGGGCCACGGCGCGCGAGGATGGCCTCCCAGCCGCGCGCCTCGGCCCAAGCAGCGAGGCACCGGCCAGGTAATGCCGTCGAAGGGGTTGGAGTCGGAGACCGTCGCGATACAGCGCCGCCTCGCGGAGCTCGACGCGCGGCGCCCATCCGCTGAGGACGACGCGATGCGCCTGCGGCACCTCGCTCGGCGCACCCAGCGAGTCCGCCTCGACCTGGTTGCCGTCGAAGGAGAGACGGATCGCGTCCTCGCTCCACGAGACCACGACGTGCGTGAAGCGTGCCGGCAGCGCCGAGCGGAAGCGGAGCCGCGTCGCTCCCCACACCAGCGTCAATCGCGCATGGCGGCCCGCGGGCCGGGCCCAGAACTCGAGCGACCGCGACGCCGCGCCCTGCGCGCCGGCGAACACGGACGCGCGCCCGATCTTCAGCAGCCGGCCGTCGCTCGAAGCACCGGCACCCGCAGCCCGGGCGACTGGCCGCTCCGGGCGCACGGCCGCACCGTAGCGCTCGGCTGCCGGACCACCGGCATGCGTCGCCGCGAGCGATACGCCGACGCCGACGAAGCCCAGGATCACTGCCAGGGCGACGACGACGAGCAGCCAGGAGGAGACAGCCCGCCGGGCAGCGGACAACAGGAAGTGGCGAAGCACGAGGAACCCCAGGGGAGTGAAGGACGGGACCGCTCTGCCAGCAAGCACGTTGGAGGACGAGCAGAAGGAACAGACCGAGCGGCGGGCCGCAGCGTGGCACTCGCTCAAGAGGCCCACAACCAAACACATGTCCACGACTAGCCCATAACTGATTACCAGTGCTCTTCGATGAAGAGAATGGTCAAGAGTTGCAGTGCCGGAATCCGCGGCGGCACGGCCCCGGACCCTAGGCTCAAATGACTTCATTCCCCTACCGAACAGCGGTGTTCAGCGCACGTGTCGTGGGTTTGCAGACCGATGATGGTCCGATCCCCGACCGACCGTCAGGTCCGTCCCAGGGGCGATGCCAGCACGCGGCCCGCTGGTCGACCGCCCGCGATCAGCGCTAGGAGCTCACCGCCGCAAGCGGAGGGGCGAGCGGCAGCAGGCGATCACCGACACCCCAGACTGTCGCGATCCACGGCCTCCTACCGAGCTTCACGCGCAATTGGCAGACGTGGCGATCGAGCGTCCGCGATGACAACGCAGGGAAGCGGTACTGCCACACGGCCGTGTAGAGCTCGTCCTTGGTGAAGAGCCGCTCAGGGTCGCAGGCCAGGGCGCACAGGATGGAGTACTCGCGACCGGTGAGCGCGATCTCGGAAGTGCCAGCGGACGACTCGCGCGGAGCGTGCCACCGTGCAAGGTGTCGGTCCCGCCTCGCCGTTCCGGCAAGCGGTAGCCGTGGTAGTGCCGTCGGTGACGCTCGCGACACGTCGCGGTCGCTGCTCAGCTCACGCGGTGGCATGCCAACCGCTGATCGGTGGCGTGTAGCGCCGGCGTGGCGGCAAGCTGGTTCGCAAAGTCCCGCGCAGTTGAGACGCGAGCAAGAGGGCCCAAGAAGCGATCACGAGGCCGTGCGGCGCGCTCCCCACTTGCTCTCTGCGCGAGGACTTCGACGGGCGGCGTGTCGCACGCGCCAACGGATTCAGCGATGTTCCTCGCGATGCGGTGGACCAAGCTGGTGGACCGGCAAGACCCGTCCAGGCGCGCCGGCACAGCGGGCCGGCTCAGACCGACGTGCGCGGCGCCTCGCGGCCCCATCGGAACGGCGGGATTTGAACCCGCGACCCCCTGCTCCCAAAGCAGGTGCGCTACCAGGCTGCGCCACGTTCCGTCCGCGTCGAGTCTAGACGCGGCCCCGCCCGGCCGGAAGCGGAACGGCCCTGCCCCGTGGCCTCCCGCGACCGGGGGACCCTGGGCCGTGGCCCCGGTCCCGCCGCAGACATCTGGCTAGAACAGGCGTCCGTCCTGGCGCGTCGCCGCGACGCGGCGAGCCGTCGAGGGCCGACGGAATGGATCAGAGGACGGCAGCAGCACCGCACCACCGCCGCCCCTCCAAGCCCCGACACAGATCGCCTGAGCGCTCACCATGATCCGACTCCGCACCCTCATCCCCGCCCTCTGCTCCGCCGCCGTGCTGCTGGCCCTCCCGGGCGCCGCCTCGGCCGCGAGCTGTGCCGGCGCCTCGCTGGCGCCCACCGCCGCCAACGCCCCCGCCGTCCATCACGCGACGCTCTGCCTGCTCAACGAGCAGCGCACGAGCCGCGGCCTCTCCCGCCTCCGCGAGCAGACCTCGCTGGGCGGCGTCGCCACCACCTACGCCCGCCTGATGGTCCGCCAGCGCTTCTTCGACCACGTCTCCCCCGGCGGCTCGACCATGGCCGAGCGCATCAAGCGCACGAGCTACCTCGACAAGACGCAGGGCTGGTCGCTCGGCGAGAACCTCGCCTGGGGCTCCGGCTCGCTGGCCACCCCGGCCAAGATCGTCGACGCCTGGATGCACTCCGCGGGCCACCGCCGCAACATCCTGGACGGCCACTTCCGCGAGATCGGGATCGGCATCGCCCTCGGCTCGCCGAGCGGCGGCCAGGGCGCGACGTACGTCAACGAGTTCGGCAGCCGCTCGTAGCCCGGCGCGGCAGGTAGGTTCTCGGTCCCATGGCCGACGTCCAAGCCTTCCGCGCCCTCCGCTACGACCTCGGCGTCGTCGGCTCACTGCAGTCGGTGATCGCCCCGCCGTACGACGTCATCGACCCCGCGCAGCGCGCCGCGCTCGCCGCGCGCTCGCCGCACAACGTGGTGAACATCGACCTGCCGGAGGCGCCGCTCGGCGGCGACGCCTACGAGGAGGCCGCGCGCCTGCTCGAGCTCTGGAAGCGCCAGGGCGCGGTCGTCCGGGACGCGACGCCCGCGCTCTTCGCCCTCCGGCAGGACTACACGGGGCCCGACGGCCGGCAGCTCACGCGCCGCGGCATCTTCGCCCGCGTGCGCGTGGAGGAGTACGGCGCGGGGCGGATCCGCCCGCACGAGCGCACGCACCCGGGGCCCAAGGAGGACCGCCTGCGCCTCACGCGCGCGACGAAGACGAACCTCTCGCCGATCTTCAGCCTCTACGACGACCCGGCGAACGCCGCCTGGGGCGCGCTCGAGCCGCACCTCGGCGGCGACCCGTGGGGCGTCGCGACCGACGCCGACGGCACGGTCAACCAGCTCTGGCGGATCGACGACGGCGCCGCGATCGCGCGCGTGAAGATGGCGATGGGCGAGACCGAGCTGCTGATCGCCGACGGCCACCACCGCTACGAGACCGCGCGCGTCTACGCCGAGGAGATCGGCGGCGAGGGCGACCACCGCTACGTCCTGATGTGCCTGGTGGCGCTGCAGGACTCGGGGTTGACGATCTTCCCGACGCACCGGCTGCTGAACAAGGTCAAGGACCCGGAGGTCCAGCAGAAGCTGGGCAAGTACCTGCGCGAGCACTTCGAGATCACGCCGATCGAGGCGAGCGAGCTGCGCCCGCCGGACGAGCCCGACGGCCCGCCCACCCCGCTGACCATGGGCTACCTGGACGCCTTCCACCAGCAGCCCTACCGCCTCGTCCTGAAGGACCAGGCGCTCGCCGACGCCGCGCTCGCCGACTACCCCGAGCCCTACCGCCACCTCGACACCGCGGTGCTCGAGGCCCTGATCTTCAAGGGCGTCCTGGGCATGACCGAGGACGACATCTCCCACCTCGACGGGCTCGGCTACTCCCGCACCGACGAGGAGGCGCTGGAGCTCGTCCGGTCCAAGGCCTACGACTGCGCCTTCTTCCTGCGGGGAAGCCCCGTCCGCCAGGTGCAGGAGATCGCGGCCGCCGGCGTGAACATGCCGCCGAAGTCCACGTTCTTCTACCCGAAGGTGCCGACCGGCCTGATGTTCAACCCGCTCGCGTGAGCCGTTTGCCATCATCGGTCGCAGAAGGACCTATGACCCGACCTTACGAGGCATCCGCATGAAGGCGACCGCCACCCGCTCCGGCAGCCTGCGCCAGGCGATCCGGATCCGCGACCACCAGCTCACCATCGACGAGCCCGCGGAGAAGGGCGGTGAGGACCAGGGCCCCAGCCCGCAGGAGCTCCTCGCCGCGTCGCTCGCCGCCTGCACGGCGATCACGATGGAGATGTACGCCAAGCGCAAGGGCTGGGACGTCGGCGACGTCGAGGTCGCCTGCGACTACACGCCCGCCGAGCGCGGCTGTCCGACCCGCTTCAACCTCGTGATGCGCTTCCCGGACTCGATGAGCGACGAGATGGTCGAGCGCCTCCGCGTCATCGCGGCGAAGTGCCCGGTCCACCGGACCCTCGAGGGCGAGGTGATGTTCGACGAGCGGGTCGAGCGCGTCACCCTCGCGCGCTAGTCCGACCGGACGCACTCCGCTGCGCGAGCTGCTGGAGGGCGTCCTCCTCGATCCCGAGGAGGCCGCCGCCCTGGACGTCCACGGCCGCACCGACGCGGCCGTGCTCGTCCCGCTGTTCCTGAACGCCGCCGGCGAGCCGTCGGTCGTGCTGACCCGCCGGCGCGAGGACCTGCGCCGCCACCCGGGCGAGATCTCGTTCCCGGGCGGCCGGCAGGACCCCGAGGACGCGAACCTCTGCGCGACCGCCCTGCGCGAGGCGCACGAGGAGATCGGCCTGGAGCCGGACGGCGTCGAGCTGATCGGCGCGCTGCAGCCGACGCCGACGATCGCGACCGGCTACGCCGTCTACCCCTTCGTCGGGCTGATCGAGCCGGGCCAGACGTGGCGGCCCGAGGAGGCCGAGGTCGCGCAGGTCCTCGAGCTCACGCTGCGCGAGCTGCGCGAGGGCTACGCGCGCCGCCGCCTGACCCGCCGCGGCGTGCCGTTCCGGACCGACACCTACGTCGTCGGCGACCACCTCGTCTGGGGCGCGACGGCGCGGATGCTCGCGGACCTCTTCGAGCGGCTGGACCGGCGCGCGGCGGCATGAGCGGCCCGGGCGGCGCCGGCGGCGCGGGCCGCGTCCCCGTCGTCCTCGACTGCGACCCCGGCCACGACGACATGGTGGCCATCCTGCTGGCCGCCGCCTCCCCCGCGCTGGAGCTCCGGGCGATCACGACGGTCGCCGGCAACGGGACGCTCGAGCAGACCACGCGCAACGCGCTGCTCGTGTGCACGCACGCGGGGATCCGCGACGTGCCGGTCGCCGCCGGGAGCCCCGGACCGTTGTTGGGGGACTTGGAGGCGGCCGGGCGCGTCCACGGCGCCTCGGCGCTCGACGGCGCCGAGCTGGGCGAGCCGGACGTGGCCGCCGACCCGCGCCACGCCGTCGCGCTGCTCGCCGACGTGCTGCGCGCGTCGCCGGAGCCCGTCACCGTCATCGCCACCGGCCCGCTGACGAACGTCGCGCTGCTCCTGCGCGGCCACCCCGAGCTCCGCGGCGCGATCCGCGAGATCGTCCTGATGGGCGGCGCCGCGCGCGGCGGCAACTGGCGCCCGCTGGCCGAGTTCAACGTCTGGGCCGACCCGGAGGCCGCGCACATCGTCTTCACCAGCGGGCGGCCGGTGACGATGTGCGGCCTCGACGTCACCCATCAGGCGCTCGCGACCGCCGCGGTGCTGGAGGACCTCCGCGTCCTCGGCACGCCGCTCGCGGCCCTCGTCGTCGACTTGTTGGGGTTCTTCGCCGACCGCTACCGGGCGCTCTGGGGCTTCCCCGCCCCGCCGGTCCACGACCCCGTGGCGGTCGCCCGCGTCATCGACCCCACCGTCGTCGGCTGCGTCGACGCCCACGTCGCCGTCGAGCTGCACGGCACGCACACCCGCGGCGCGACCGTCGTCGACCGCTTCGGCGTCACCGGCGAGCGACCCAACGCCCGGGTGGCGCTGGAGCTCGACCACGCGCGCTTCTGGGCGCTGGTCGTGGACGCCGTGCGCGCGCTCGGCCGCTGAGCCCCGCGGACACGAGCGCGGCGGTGGCCGTCGCCGCCGCCGCGCCATGCTCCGACGCCGAGCGCAGTCCCGGCGCGGATCGATCGCCGGGCATGATACGCCGGTGTGCGGCGTTAAGCAATCACAGGAAGCAGTCGTTCAGCAACGAGCCGGAGCGTATCTCCCGGCCCTTGCCAGCGCTACGGATTCCGGGGATCTAGGCGCCGCGCGGCGCCGCGAGGACCCCGTCGATCGCCGTCAGGACGGCCGCCACCCAGGCGTCCTCGTCCTCGCGCGAGACGTCCAGGACGGCGTGCGGGATCTCGTTGTACTCCGCCATCCGCGCCACCTCGGCGGCGCCCGCCGCCGTGCCCTCGTAGACGACGCCGCGCACGGTCGTGTCGATCGTGCGCTCCATCATCATGGTCAACCGCGAGCCGTGCAGGTCGCCGTCGGGCGCGCGGCCCATCAACCACAACAACACGGTCACGTTGTCGAGGCCGTAGCGCAGCGAGCCGATGCGGTCCGGGTCGCCGAGGTAGCACTCGCCGCCGGCCGCCTCGATCTCCTCGCGGAAGCCCTCGTGGCGCGTGACGAAGCGGACGGCGTGGCCGTCGGCGCTGAGCACGCGGGTGAGCGCGAGGCCGGGCCGGCCGCCGCCGACCAGGAGGGCCCTCACGCCTGGCCTTCGCGGCGGCCGCCGCGCTCGCCGAGGATCCGCGCGCGGTACTCCTCGACGCTGATCTCCGGCAGGCCCTTCGCGCGACGGCGCGCGTTCTTGGCGTCCAGCATCTGGACGACCTCCAGTTCTGCGAGGTGGTCCTCGCGACGCTTGATGGTGTCGGCGAGGTCCGCGCCGACGCGGGCGCGGATCGCATCCTCGGTGAGCTCCGCCTCGCCGCGCCGGCGGCGCCGGGCGTTGGCGGCCTCGAGCATCTGGTCGAGGTCGTCGATCTCGTTCTGGATCTCCTGCTCGGGCGACCGCGTGGGCCGCCAGTCGAGCGTCTGCGCACCCGAGCGCGGGTGGAAGAGGCCGAGCAGCACCAGGCCGACGAGCATCCCGGCCACGATGCCGATCATGATCACGGCGAAGGGGTCCACGGGCCGCGAGTCTACGCCGGTACGGTCCGCGACATGGACTTCAGCCTGACCGACGAGCAGGAGCTCATCCGCGCCACGGCGCGCGAGTTCACCGACCGCGAGGTGATCCCCGGCGCGCAGCGGCGCTCGCGCGAGCACCACTTCGACCTCGACCTCGTGCGGAAGATCGCCGACCAGGGGTACCTGGGCGCGATCGTCCCGCGCGAGTACGGCGGCGCGGGCCTCGACTACCGGACCTACGGGCTCCTGGTCGAGGAGGTCGGGCGCGGCGACAGCGCGATGCGCACCGTGATCTCGGTCCAGACCTCGCTCGTCTGCTCGGTGATCCTGAAGTTCGGCACCGAGGAGCAGAAGCGCCGGTACCTCCCGCCGCTCTGCTCCGGCGAGCTGCTCGGGTGCTTCGGCCTGACCGAGCCCGACACCGGCTCCGACGCGGCCAACCAGAAGACGCGCGCGACGAAGGTCGACGGCGGCTGGCGGATCAACGGGTCGAAGATGTGGATCTCGCTCGGCAACCACGCCGGGCTCGCGCTCGTCTTCGCGCAGACCGATCCGGACCTCGCGCACAAGGGCGTGGCGTGCTTCCTGGTCGACACCGGCCAGGACGGCTTCCGCCCCTCGCTCATCGAGCACAAGATGGGGTTGAACGCCTCCGACACCGCGGAGATCGCCCTCGACGACGTCTTCGCGCCCGACGACGCGGTGCTCGGCGAGGTCGGCCAGGGCTTCCGGGTCGCGATGACCGCGCTCGACTCCGGCCGCTTCTCGGTCGCCTCCGGCTGCGTCGGCGTCTGCCGCGCGTGCCTGGAGGAGTCCGTGAAGTACTCCACGCAGCGCGAGCAGTTCGGCCGGCCGATCGCCTCCTTCCAGCTCGTCCAGGCGATGATCGCCGAGATGCGCATGCGCACCGACGCCGCGCGGCTGCTCGTCTGGCGCGCCGGGTGGATGAAGGACGAGGGGCTCCCGAACACGACCGAGACCTCGATCGCCAAGTTGTACGCCTCGGAGTCCGCGGTCTGGTGCGCCAACGAGGCGATCCAGGTCCACGGCGGCGCGGGCTACGCCGACGACCATCCCGTCGAGCGCCACTTCCGCGACGTCCGCGTCACGACGCTCTACGAGGGCACGTCGCAGATCCAGAAGCTCATCATCGGCCGCGCCGAGACGGGGATCAACGCGCTGACCTGACAAGCTCCTGCCATGAGCGCACCGCAGGTGATCGGCGTCGTCGGCGCCGGGACGATGGGATCGGGGATCGCGCAGCTCGCCGCGCAGAGCGGCGCCCGGACGCTGCTGTTCGACCCCGTCGAGGGCGCGGCCGACCAGGGCGCCGAGCGGGCGCGCGCCGGGATCGCCAAGCTGGTGGAGAAGGGCGTGCTGACCGGCGACGCCGAGGAGCTCGGCGCGCACCTCGAGGTCGCGCGCGCGCTCGAGGACCTCGCGCCGTGCGAGCTGATCGTCGAGGCCGCGCCCGAGCGCCTGGAGCTCAAGCACGAGCTCTTCGGCGCGCTGTCGGAGATCGCGCCGGGCGCCGTCCTCGCCTCCAACACCTCGTCGATCCCCATCACCGCGATCGCCCGCGGCGCCGCCGACCCCTCGCGCGTCGTCGGCCTGCACTTCTTCAACCCCGCCCCGCTGATGCAGCTCGTCGAGGTCATCGCGGGCCTGCAGTCCTCCGAGGAAGCGCTCGCGGTCGCGCGCGCCGCGGGGGAGGCGATGGGCCGCCGGCCGATCGACGCGACCGACGGCCCCGGCTTCCTGGTCAACCGCTGCAACCGGCCGTTCGGGCTCGAGGCGCTGCGCCTCCTGCAGGAGCGGATCGCCGACGTGGCGACGATCGACGCCGTCGTCCGCGCGGCGGGCTTCCGGATGGGGCCGTTCGAGCTGCAGGACCTCGTCGGCATCGACGTCGGCTTCGAGATCTCCAAGTCCTTCCACGACCTGAGCTTCGGCGAGCCGCGCTGGCGCCCGTCGCCGCTCAGCGCCCAGATGGTCGACGCGGGCCGCCTCGGCCGCAAGGCCGGCCAGGGCTGGTACACCTACAACAACGGTGAGCCGCACCGCCCGGAGGATCCCGAGGCGCCGGAGCCCGGCATCCCCGAGGAGGTCGACGGCCCCGTCCTCATCAGCGGCTTCCTCCCGATCGCCGACGAGCTGCGCGCGCTGGCCGACGAGGCCGGCTTCGCGGTCGCCGACGAGGCCGACGGCGACGTGCCGTGGCTGATCCTCGAGTGCGGGCCGCCGGAGGACGACGCGGCGCCGCTGCAGGGCGCGCCGCGCGCGCTGCTCTGCGCCGAGGGCCCGCTGCAGGCGCTCGACCAGGGCGGCGCGGCCGCGGGCTTCCACGCGCTCCCGCCGGTCGGCATGGTCGAGCTGACCCGCACGCCCGCGACCGCCGAGGAGGCCGCCCGCCGCACCGAGGTCTTCTTCGGCGCGCTCGGCCTGCCGACCGTCTGGGTCGCCGACGCGCCCGGCCTCGTCCTCGGCCGGATCATCGCCCAGGTCGTCAACGAGTGCGCCTTCGCGGTCGGCGAGGGCATCGGCACCGCCGCGGACGTCGACGCGGGCATGAAGCTCGGGATGAACTACCCCTCCGGCCCGCTCGAGTGGGCCGACGAGATCGGCCTCGACCACGTCGTGATGATCCTCGACGGCCTGCGCGAGGAGTACGGCGAGGAGCGCTACCGCACCGCGCCGCTGCTGCGCCGCATCACCGAGTTCCACGAGCACGAGCACTTCGAGCACGATCATGGTGAGCCGTGATCGCCACCCTCGCCCTGATCCCGATCTGGCTGCTGCTCGCGTTCCTGTTCTTCGCGCAGGCGCGGCGGCTGGAGGCCGACCCGTCGCTGATCGTCGACGGGCAGCCCCCGGCGCGGTGGCGGCTGCTCGGGGCGGGGATGCTCGGGCTCGCGGTGATCAACGGCGTCGCCGCGTTCCTCTGACCTCACGCCGCGCGCGGTCGTAGCGTTCTACGTGCAGTGACCGCCGTCCCCTTCCAGCGCTTCCTCGACGAGCACCGCGAGCCGGTGCTGCGGTTCCTGGTGGCGTCGGTCGGGCGCGAGGCGGCGGATGACTGCTTCCAGGAGACGTTCCTGGCGGCTATGGGCGCGTACCCGCGGCTGCGCGCGGGCTCGAACCACCGCGCGTGGGTGATGACGATCGCGCACCGCAAGGCGATGGACCACCATCGCGCCCGCGCCCGGAACCCCGTCCCGGTCGAGGAGCTGCCCGAGGTCGCCCACCACGACCCGCCGCTCCCCGACGACGAGACCTGGGCGCGCGTCCGCGCCCTGCCGCCCAAGCAGCGCGCCGCCGTGCTGCTGCGCTACGCGGGCGACCTCAGCCACGCCGAGGTCGCCGTCGCCCTGGCGTGCTCGCCGGAGGCCGCCCGGCGCTCGGCCCACGAGGGCCTCAAGAAGCTGCGAGAAGAGATGAGCCCCACGCCATGAACGACCGTGTCCTCCATCCACCCCAGGTCGACCCCGCCGCCGTCGCGGCCGCCGCCGCGCGCTTCGCCGCGCGCGCCGAGCCCGACGTCGCCTACGCGGTCGTGGACTCCCCCATCGGCGCGCTCGTCGCCGCCGCGACCCCGCAGGGCCTCGTCCGGCTCGCCTACGAGGACTTCAACGGCGGCCTCGACGCGGTCCTGGAGAGCCTCGCCGGGAAGCTCAGCCCGCGGATCCTCGAGGACCCCAGGCGCCTGGACGGCGTCCGCCGCGAGCTCGACGAGTACTTCGCCGGCACGCGCGAGGACTTCGACGTCCCGATCGACTGGACCCTCTACTCCGACTTCGGCCGCCGCGTGCTCCAGGCGACCGCCGCGATCCCGTTCGGGCACACCGCGAGCTACGGCGACGTCGCGCGCGAGGCGGGCAACCCGAAGGCGTCGCGGGCGGCGGGGCGGGCGCTGGGCGCCAACGCGATCCCGATCGTCGTCCCCTGCCATCGCGTGATCGGGACGAGCGGGAAGCTCACCGGCTACACGGGCGGGATGCACCGCAAGGAGGCGCTGCTGCGCCTGGAGGGCATCGCCTTCTAGGCGACGCGCGAAGCGCTAGTGGCGCGGCGGCCGCGAGGCCGTGGCGCCCGGCGCGGCGGCCGGCTTCGGGGTCCCGCTCTGCGCGAGCGGGGTGACCTTGGGGTACTGGTAGGTGTGAGGCGAAGGCTGCATGTCTATCTCTCTTCTACGTCCCGGAGGCGGCCAAGTTGCGCTCTGGACGTGTTAAGCGATGTTGTTCGCCATCCGACGCAAGGTTCCTTGCACGGGTTTCGGATCAGCCGTCGACCGCTTCGAGCAGGCACGGGATCGTCGCCGCGGACGTGCCGCTCGCACCGTCGGCGTAGGTGAAGGACCCGAAGAACGGCCAGCCGGGCTTCGTGCAGGACGTCGGCGCCTCGATGAACGGGACGTGCCGGCGGCCGATGCCCCCGACCGTGACCTCGAAGCTCGTGATCGACGCGTCCATGTCGCCGACCGTGCGGATCCGCGGCACCGGCACGTCGAGCGTGTAGCCGTACCTGCCGGAGGTCCGCTTCAGCGTCCCCACGAGCGGGACCACGACCGTCCCCAGCGCGCGGGCGTAGATGATGAGCCGGGCGTCCTTGCCCGACGCGGGGGCGTTGAAGACGTCGATCGTCGCCGGGAAGTCCGTCTGCAGCGCGTTGGCCACCGCCTTGCCGTCGCCGAGCCGCGAGCCCTGCGGGCAACCCGCCGGACCCTTGTCCCGGATGATCTGCAGGGTGCACGTCCGGAACGCCTCGGGGTGGACCTTGGCGCCGCGCGTGAACTTGAAGATCATGTGGTTGACCGGCTCGGGCACCGTGCCGTCGGCGCTCCCCAGCTGGGCGCCGATCGTGAGGTTCACGATCCACGGCTTGCCCGCGGGCTGGCGGACGAGCTCGGCGGCGACGTCGAGGTGCTGCGTGTGGTCGGCGGCGAGCGCGGGCGCGGCGCCCAGCGCGGCGAGCGTCGCGGCGGCGAGGACGAGGGCGGCGGCGCTGCGGACGGTCATCGATCTCCTCCTGGAGCGTGGGACAGCGGGGTGACGTGCGGGAAGCGCTGCCCCTGCGGCCGCGCCATCAGGCGGCACGGGGCGGCGAGCGCGCGATCGTCGTCGAGCACGAAGTGCCGGATGCGCTGGAGCATGTCGGTGGAGAACCCGCCCGCCGGAGCGGTGCTCGCGAGCCGCGGGAACGCCAGGGCATCGCTGCAGCTGGTGTCGTCGAACACCGTATTGGAGCGCGTGCCCGAGTCATAGGGGTTGGTCCGCGACCACGACTGGCGGGCCGGGTACTGCGCGAGGCTCCCCGGGTTCAGCGCCATCCCGGCGCGCGCGTAGTGCAGCGGCGCGCCGTCGTTGCCGTAGCCCGCGCTCGTGGCCTGGGTGGCCGCGGTGAGGTTCGCGATCAGCGCGTTGAGCGCGCCGGCCTGCGGCGCGACGGCGGCCAGGACCGGCTGCAGCTGGTCGAGGAACGGCGTGAACTGCGCGACGAACGGCCGCGCCGCGTCGAGGAACGCGCGCGTCGCGGGCAGGCCGCGCCGGCCGGCGCGCGTGGCGCCCGCGACCCCGTGGACGAGGCCGTCGAGCTCCGGCGCGGTCGTGGGCAGCTCCCGCGCGGCGGCGCCGAGCGCGCGGGCGCCGGGGCGCAGCGCGCCGATCACCGGGTCCGCGTGGCGGCGGAACCGGTCCACGCGCGCGAGGAGCCGGCGCGACTCCGCCTCGAAGGCGGGCAGCGCGCGGAACGTGGCGGCGAGGTCGTCGGAGCCCTGCGCCAGCGCGCGGGTCGCGCGCTCGCCGCCGACGATCGCGCCCCGCAGCGCGGCGCGCCGCGCGCTCAGCGCGTCGACGACGACGCCGGTGCTCGCGACCGCCGCGCGGACCGCGCCCCGCTGGCGGTTCAGCGTCGCGAGCACGGCGGTCAGGTCCCGCTCGAAGCCCGGCAGCGTGCCGAGCGCCTGGTTGAGGTCGGCGCCGCGGGCGCCGAGCGCCTGCGCCTGGGTCTGGATCCAGTCCTCAAGCCGCCGCCGCGTGGGCGCGTCGAAGGTCCGCAGGACCTCGTCGATCTCGACGCTCGGCGCGACGCCCGCGCTCGCCAGCCGCCCGCCGTCGGGCAGCGCGGGCGCCGCCACGCCGCCGGGCGTGAGCTCCAGGTACTCCTCGCCCGCCAGCGACTTGTGGCGGATCGTCGCCCGCACGTCGCGCCGCAGCGGCGCGTAGCGCGGGTCGATCTCGAGGATCGCGTCCTTGCGGTTCCCCGCCCCGTCGCCCGAGCGCTCCGTCCGCACCACGCGCCCGACGCTCACGCCCGCGATCCGCACGTCGGCCTGCACGGCGAGCAGGTCGGCCTCGGGCAGCGCGACCGTCACGCGGTAGCCCTGCGGCTTGAACGGGATGGAGCCGCCGAACGCGTTCCACAGGAAGAGCATCAGCCCGAAGCAGGTCAGCGAGAACGCGACGACGACGAGGTGCCGCGCGGGGGTCGTCGTGGGTGGTCCCGGGGGCGGCAGGCGGCGACCATAGCCGCACGTTGGCGCCGTTTTCCAGGGGTTCCGCGACCCCCATCGCCAGGATCCTGCGTTCCTGAACCCGATTTCACCCTTTGGGATGACGAAGATCAGCCTTCGGGTGGATGCCCCGGGTGACAGGCCCGCTCTACCGTCGCACCTCGTGCCGTGGGAGCTCAGTTCCATGGAGGAGACGAGAAGCGGCGCGAGTTGTGCAGGGGAAGGTCAAACCATCAAGGAGGAGGACTGGTGTCCCTCAGAAGTAGCCTTTGGCGCTACCTCGGGCTCCTCGCAGTTGCCGCTCTGGCGGTCGGCGCGTTTGCCGGCCCGGCGTCTGCGAAGAAGATGTCCGCGAAGCAGCGTGCCGCTGTCCGCACGCAGCTCAAGAAGGAGATCAAGAAGAACCCGAAGGCGATCAGCCGGAAGTCGTTCGTCAAGCGCGCGTCGCTTGTGAACTTCAAGCTCCCGGTCACGATCGCCCTGCGTGGCGGCTCCACCGCCACGAACCCCAACAAGGCCTCCATCGACCTGGGCGCGTCGCTCGGTCAGCGTGAGGTCGACCTGGGTGGCTCGCTGTCGGCGGAGCTCACGTTCCACGACTCGTACGACGGTGGCGCGCTGGGCAACGTGGATCTGTCGATCCTGCCTTCGGCGAACCACAGCCTCAGCTCGACGTCCATCCCGCTCCTGTGGAACACGCAGGTCTCGGACCCGTCGACGCGCTACGACGCGAACTCGCTCGGCCTGCCGTCCGCCCTCTCGGGCTGCGGCAACTTCACCGGGACCAGCTCCCTGCCCTTCGGCTCCGGCTTCCTGCCGGCCGCCGGCGGTCCGGGCCTGCCGGGCTTCCCGTTCATCGATCCGTCGGTCTCCACGACGACGCCGTCGGGCTTCCTCCCGGTCACCCCGGGTGTCGACTCGATCGATGCGGTCACGGCCGGCAAGGCCACCGGTGACAACAACCAGGTCGGCGGCAACCCGCAGCCGTTCCCGTACACCGCGCAGTCCACGCCCGGCGGCTTCACGCAGCCCCCGAGCCCGAAGGACACGGTCCTGCGCACCAACGCGCTGAGCCTGGGCGTCGCCCCGGCCGGCACCGAGATCAAGCAGGACAACAACGCGAACGGCGTCGCCGGCTCGCAGAACATCGTCATCGGCAAGTCCGGTGGCCAGGCCAACCTGTTCGGGAACATCCCGGGCAAGGCCTACGGCATCGACGTGACGGTGTCGCTGAAGACGCGGATCAACTCGATCCTGCGTGTCGTCGACCAGGACTCGTTCGGGTCGCCGCTCATCACGGGTAACAACTACCCGGCCGGCATCTTCAACTGCCGTCAGATCTGGTCCGGGGGGATCGACAACTACATCCCCTCCGTCCGGCTCGCCGGCAACCTGAAGATCGCCCCCGGCATCACCGCCGGTGGCAAGCTCCGCATCGCGAAGGCGACGGTCTCGTCGCTGCCCGGCTCGGAGGCCCGCTTCGCGGTCGCCGCCTGCCTGGCTCCGTACGCGGGCTACGACGCCGAGCAGCTGAGCTCGGACAGCGTCGCTCCGACCATCCCCGCCGCCACCGCGGCGACCGGTCCCGGCGGCACCGTCCCGGGTCCGGGCCTGCCGGCCAACACCGGCGCGGCCCGCGGCGCCCCGGCGGCGAACTGCAACGACGCTCCGACGAGCCTGGTCGCCTCGAGCGCCCTCGCCCCGTCGCAGGTCACGCAGCTCGCTCCGGCGGTCGGCGCGGACGGCTACACCACGAACAGCAGCGGCTCGTCCGTCTCGGTCGCCGCTGACCTGAACGTGGGCAACATCTCGCTCGACATCCTCGTCGGCGACGTGGCGGCCAACTAGGTCCCACGGCAGTTCAGCAGGACGCAGTTCACGGACGGATGGGGCCCCGGTTGCGACCGGGGCCCCGCCCTCCGGCAGGGTCGTAACTTCTCCGGGAGAGAGAGCCATACCGATGCCCCAGCATCACCTCGACACGATGTCGTCCCACCCCCGCCACGGCCGGCGGATCCTTCTGCGACTGGCCTCCGTCACCGCCGTCGCCTTCGCCCTCGTCGCGGCCAGCGTCAGCGCCGCGCCCACGAGCCTCAAGACCTCCACGCCGGTCGCCACGACCGCGGCGGCGGCCACCTGCCCCGCGCAGATCCTCAAGAGCGGCAAGCTCGCCGACGTCTACGAGCGCTACTACAAGTACGCCTACAAGAAGATCAAGGGCACCAAGAAGTACCGCAAGGTCGTCGTCGCGTCCAAGCGCAAGCTGATGGTCTCCTGCTCCCGCGCGTGCGTGCGGACGCAGTCCAAGAAGGTCAAGCGCTACCACTACAAGACGGTCAAGCGGAAGGGCAAGAAGGTCAAGGTCCGGACCGGCAAGCCCACCACCGTCACGGTCACGCAGCCCATCTACAAGAGCGTCAAGAAGACGGTCAGCGTCAAGAAGGGCAACCGGATCGTCAAGGTGAAGAAGAAGGTCCGGGTCTACACCTACGAGAAGTGCAAGTCCACGAGCAGCTCCGCGGCCGGCACGCCGGTGCGGGTCTCGATGCTCCCCGGCTCCACGGCCAACCTGGACTTCGGCGCCTTCCAGCGCACCGCGCCGATCACCGGCACGCTCACCGGCCTGATCCCCGGCGGCTACAAGCTCAACCAGGACAACCAGATCAGCCTCACGCGCGGCAACCTGCTGCTCGGGCAGACCAACGTCTTCATCGACGACGACTGCCACGGCGGCGAGGTCAGCGCGGCGATCCGGACGGGCAACCCCACCAACATCAACCTCGACGCGACGCGCCAGAGCATCAGCACGCTGACCGCGGCGGGCGGGGTGACGGCGACGGCGTACACGAAGATCCAGCTCCCGCTCGAGCTGCGCAACGACGACGACGGCTGCGACCAGCCGTACATCACGACGGGCTACACCGAGTTCACCCAGACGTTCTTCCTGAAGGGGAAGATCCAGAAGGGCCTGGGGTTGAACAAGGTCACGCTGACCTCGGCGCCCGACCCGCTCGACGTGCAGGCCTGCCTGTCGCCGGGCTCCCCCACGTCGCCGTGCAACAACAGCGCGCTGATCATCCCGCTGCCGATCATCGTGAGCACGAACCTCGTGGTGGCCATCAAGGTCGGGTGACCGGTGGCGCGACGGCTCGCGATCGTGGGGGTGGTCGCGGCCGTCGCTGGTGGCGGAGTCGGTCCCGCGGGCGCCGCCGACCTCGCGCTGCCGCCCGCGGGGTACTGCGTGCCGGCGCCCGCGGACGGGACGTGGGCGCCCCGCGCCACGGGTGCGCTCGACGCGCCGGCCGCGCCGACGCGGCCGATCGCCATCCTCGACACCGGCGTCGACCCCGGCGCCTCGCAGCTCGCGGGCCGCGTCCTGCCGGGGTGGGACGCGCTGAGCGGCGCGCCGGTGAGCGACGACTGGGACGGGCACGGCACCGAGGCGGCGGGGCTCGCCGCGTCCGCCGGGCCGGGGATGCGCGGCATGTCGCCGGCGAGCCAGGTCCTCCCGATCCGGATCTACCCGGTGGGGTCGCGGACGGCGTCGGTCGACGCGGTCGTCAAGGGCATCGGCCTGGCGGTGGCGAAGGGCGCGGGCGTCGTCGTCGTGGAAGGGTCCGCCCCGTTGGCGGGGACCTCGGACGCCGACGTGCGCCGGCTGACGAGCGCGGTCGACGCGGCGTTCGCCGCGGGCGTGCTGGTCGTCGCCGGCGCGGGCGACGACACGCTCGGCGATCCGACGCTGCCCGCGTCCCTCCCGCACGTGCTGGTCGCGGGCGCCGCGACGGCGACCCCATCGCGCTCGGCCCAGGTCGACACGGGGCCGTGGCTCGACCTGCTCGTGCCGGCCGAGGGCGTGGAGGGGCCGCTGCCACTCGGGCTGTGCGCGGCGGGCTTCGGGTTCTCCACGGGGACGTCGTTCGCGGCGCCGTCGCTCGGGGGCGCGGTGGCGCTGGTCGCCGCGCAGCGGCCGGGGCTCACGACGCAGCAGCTCTTCGAGGTGATCCGGCGCGCCGGGACCGACATCGGCGCCGCGGGGCGCGACGACGACAGCGGGTTCGGCGTGCTCGCGGTCGGGAGCGCGCTGAGCGCGGCGCCCCAGGGCAAGGACACCTCGCCGGAGGTCGACGACGACCCGTACTGGGTGCGCCGCGGCGCGTTCGCTCGCGCGCACCCGCAGCTCCTGACGAAGGCGAAGCTGCGCTTCAAGGCGAAGGGCAGCGTGAGCGCGGCGAAGGACCCCGCCGACGTGTACCGGGTGTCGCTGAGCAAGCGCGAGCGGTTGGTCGTGAGCGTCGCCGCCGCCGACCCGGACGCGCTGCTCGAGCTCGCGATCCTCGACCCGCACGTCGCGGACTTCGACGTCACCGACGGGGTCGACCAGTACGCGCTGGTCGCCACGGGCGGGCTGTCGAGCGATCCGCAGCTGGAGCTGACGGCCGCGCGCAGCGGGACGTACTACATCGCGGTCGAGGCGGCCGAGGCCGTGAACCCGGACGACCCGACGGTGATGGCGGCCGATCTGGAGCCGTACACGGTGAGCGCGTACAAGCAGCGGAAGAGGGCTGCGAGGAAGAGGTAGGGGCCGCGCGGGGCCGCGGGTCCGGGGCGGGCACGCGGGGCCGTCGTCGTCCCGGCGGCCATCCGCATCGGCCGCCGGGACGCTGACGTGGCGCTGGTCCCGACCATCGCTCGGGAGCGCTGCCGAAACCCGGGACGGCGCGCGCGCATCAGGCACGTCCCGGGGTCCTCCGACGCGTGAGCCGGCCATGTTCCACCGCGTCGAAGCTGTCGGCCAGACGCTACGCAACGAGCCCGCACCCGTGGGGATTTGGCCCCTGCCAATCCGGCAAGTCCTGGTCACGCGGCGAGGGCCGCGGAGTCTGGACGGGTGCGGGACCTCCTACGAGACGGCGGAGAGGGCGCCCTGGGGCGCCCTCTCCGTGCTGCGAGGTCGGTGCGCGGCGCCGCTACGCCGACGTCGCGCCCAGCCGCCGCCCCGTCGCCAGGAACAGGCTCACGGCCTCGGTGCGGTTGGCGGCACCGAGCTTGCGGAGGATGTGGCGGACGTGGGACTTCACGGTGGCCTGCGAGATCACGAGGGCGGTGCCGATGGCGGCGTTGGAGGCGCCCTCGGACATCAGGTGGAGCACTTCGACCTCGCGGGCGGTCAGGGTCGCGAGGCGGCCGGGTGCGCCGGTGAGCTCGCCCTCGAGCTCGGCGGCGGCGGTGAGGCCGGGGTCGGTGGCGGGCCCCCCGTCGGCGGATCCGGCGTCGTCGTCGTCCTGCACGGCGCGGCGGAGGCCGCGGCCGGTGATGTCGTCCATCGCCCAGCCGACGCCCGTGGCGAAGGTCCAGAGCAGCTCGCGGTCGAGCTCGTCGAGCTCGCGCTTGTTGCCGAAGTAGTCGGCATGGATGAGCCCGACGGTGTGCCCGTCCCGCACGATCGGCGCGACCACGTACGCGGACGTGCGCGCGACGTGGGTCAGCGGCCGGAAGAGCCCGGTCGCCGTCTGCGCGTCGCGGACCAGGACGGGCATCTGGCGGACGACGGCCTCGTGCTCGGGCGCGCAGCGGTCCAGCCGCGGCCGGACGGCGCGGGCGAGGCGCGCGAAGTCGGCGGCCATGATCGGGTCGGCCTCGAAGCTGAGGCTCGCGAAGCTCACGCGATCGCCCCGGATGTGCGACAGCATCGCCCGCTCGAAGCCCACGGCGCGGCAGGCCTCCCGCGGCGCGGCGGACACCAGGCGCGCGACGGAGTCGAGGCTCGAGAGCCGCGTCATCGCGCGCTGGACCCCGCGCAGCCGGCGGGCGGCCTCCGCGACGGGACCAAGCGGACGGGTGAGCACATCCATGGCTGACAAGTTGACCCCAACTCCTCCCTAAGACGGAGGCGATCGTACCCCCGGTTCGGGTGGAAAAGCAAGACCCCAGAAGCCGGTGTGACGAACTGTCAGCGCGCGCTCGGCGCTCCGGAATCCCGCTGGACGAACGTCCGGCGTCGAACAGGCACAAAAGCGTCCAATCCCGCCCCACATCGCTCATCCCAAGTGCTGAGGGAGTCGAGACTGATGAGGCGGGCAGGGACGCCCGCGCACCACCCACGCCATGGACGGCCGCCGCTCCCCCATCCTCCTCGTCGCGCTGCTCGCGCTCGCGCTGGCCGCCCCGCCCGCCCGCGCCGAGAGCTCCCCCGCGACCCGCTGGCCCGCCGGCGGCAGCACCCTGCGCCTCGCGATGGGCATGGCCACCGAGCACTGGGGCATGTCGCCCTGCCGCGGCCGCGTCGCCCTCAGCTGGGCGAGCCTCGGCTCCGGGACCAACGCGCAGTCCTCCTGGGCCAACGACGTCGACCCCTTCGCGCAGCCCTCGTCCAACAGCGAGTGCGAGATCGCCCTCTCGCTGCAGGCCGACTGGGACTGGCCGAAGCTCTGCACGGTCGTCCTCCACGAGGTCGGCCACCTCACGGGCCACGACCACGTCGAGGATCCCGGCGACATCATGTACTTCACCTATCTCGCGCCCGCGCCGGAGTGCGCGAGCACGCCGGAGCCCGTCGAGACCGGCGCGCCGCCGCCGGCCGCCGTCCCCGCGGCCAAGCGCGCCGCGCCCGTCGCCAAGAAGGCCGCCAAGCGCAAGAAGGCCGCCGCCCGCCGGCCCGGCCGCCGCCCCGCCCCCGCGCGCCACCGCTGATCGACCCATCCTTCCGAGGGGTGGCGCGCCGCCGCCCCGCGCGGTTAGGATCGCGCCCAGTCGTAGACGAGTCGCCTTGTCCCGAGGCGACCAGGGGAGAACATGGGTCATCTCGCACGGACGCTCACGACGGCGATCGCCGTCCTGACCGCGACGCTGGTCGTCGCGTCGAACGCTGCCGCCTTCCCGTCGGTCGTGCGCGTGGAGACCAAGAGCATGGGGTCGCTCGCCTCCGGCGCGTTCGTCAACCGCACCGCGGTCGACGCGCCCGGCCCCGTGACGATCACCGACGCGACGGACCCGCTGAGCCCCGCGCCCGAGCAGACGACCTGCGCCGCCACCAGCCCGGTCGCGGCGCTGATCGCCGCCGTCGGCGCGACCCAGGTCAAGACCGTCAAGGACCCCACGACGGGCAAGTGGCTGATCTCCTCGATCAAGGGGATCGCGCAGCCCGCGGTCGTCGCACCGGCGGTCAGCCCAAGCTGGTTCTGGCGCCTGTACGTCGACCAGGGCCCGGTCGACGGCGGCGGCCTGTTCAACCAGGACGACGCGTGCGCGCCGGCGGTCCCCGCCGGCTCCGAGGTCCTGCTCTACCAGGCCTGCGGCGCCAAGACGATCGGCTGCTACAGCGGCACGCCGCTGTACCTGCGCGTGCGCGGCGGCGGCCCGTACGACATCGACCCCCAGACCGTGCCCGGCCGCGGCGCGCCCGTGGTCGTGCGCACGATCGCCGACCTCGGCCCGACCGGCGCGACCGTGCAGACCGACGAGGGCATGACCGCGATCTCGCTCGCCGCCGGCGAGACGCCGGGCCAGACCGGGGTCTCGTTCACGAGCTACGGCCCGCACGGGCTCATCGCCTTCAAGGGCGACGGCAGCCGCCCGCCCGCGCGCATGGCCGTCTGCGTCTCGGAGGGCAACGACGGCTTCTGCGGCTCGACCCGCTACCAGCCGCCGCCGGACATCGTCTACCCGCCCTCGCCCTGCGACACCAACGGCCACGACGGCCTCTGCGGCACGGTCGACACCTCCGGCCCGGTCACGCACGTGACCAACATCACCAACAAGAAGGTCTTCAAGAAGAAGAAGGGCCCGGGCCAGGTGCTCGGCACGATCGACACCGACCCCAACGGCGTCCAGGACGTCAAGCTGCGCCTGACGCGCGTCGTCACGAGCAGGGTGAAGGTCAAGGCCAAGAAGACCAAGGCCAAGAAGAAGCCCAAGGCCCAGTACAAGACCGTCAAGCGCTGCACCGCCTGGAACGACACCACCGCGCTGCTGCAGACCACCAGGTGCGGGACCAAGTACGCCAAGTGGTTCACCGCCGACCTCAGCGACCTCCGCGACAAGTTCACCTACAGCTTCGCGATGACGCTCCCGGCCGGCGCCTACACCCTCGAGGTCCTCGGGGCCGACGAGAACGGGTCGAAGGACGCCCCGGCTAAGGGCCGGAACGTCCTGACGTTCACGGTGCTGTAGGGCGCGTCAGTTAGTCAGCGACCAGGGCGTAGTAAGGCGGAGGTTGCCGTCGAGGTTCTCGGTGCCGACCGACGGGTTCGTCAGCGAAGCGGCGTTCTCGAGGTTGATCGTGATGGGCGAAGTCCCGGCGGTCGGCTGCAACGCAGTGACGCCCGACTCCAGGTTCCCGACGAACATGCCAGGAAAGCCTGCCATGTCGTACGCCAAGCGATGGAGAGTGGCGCCATAGCTCAGGTTCGGCGCTCGTACCGTGCCGGCCCCGGTGATAGTCACAGTCCACGGCACCGTGAAAGTCGGCGTTTTCGAGCTGAAACATCCAGCGAACCCACCGCTCCCGACTCGAAGGCTGATCAGTGCGTCGGAGTTCTGCGCGACCACAAGGGTGAAGCTGCCACCGGTGCAGCGATCGGCAACCGTTCCGGGCGGAAGAGTGAAGTCGAGGTTGCCGACAACGTCGGCGGTGGCAGTGGATCCGACCGTGACGCGGGTGGTGTGCGCAGTCGTCGTGAACAGAGTCGCTGCCGAGGCGGCGCTGACCCCGACGGCCGAGATCGTGGTGGCAAGGACGGAGACCAGCAGAAGTGCGCGGATACGCATCACAGCGTTCCTTTCTCATCGCATCGCTGACGGTGTGTACTGCTCAGCGATTAATAGCCGTTCGCTTCACCATCCGAACAGAGCCGACCGGCAGCACGGCGATCCAGCGGGCTGCCGGGCGGCACGATGACCGCGCAGGGCGTTCCGGATCCGAGTCCGGACGCCCTGCTCTCCTCCGTGCCCCCAGGCGTCTTCGGCTGCGCTGTCGTCTCAGCCGTGAACGGTGATCGTCTTGTGCGACGTCTTCGCCTTCTTCGCGCCCTTCGGCGTGAAGGCGATGGTCACCCGGACCTTGACGTCGCGGTGGTGCGCGAGCCGTGCGGCCACCGTCTTGGTGAACTTCGGCGTGAGCGTCGCGGTCGTCGCCGAGGTGATCGTCCGCGTCGTCCTCACGAGGCCGCCACCCGAGGCCGATACCTTTCCGGCACCCAGGCCACTCACCATCAGCTTCAGCGCCGATGCCGTGTGACTCGAGCCGACGACGCCCAGGGCACATGGCGTGCTCATGGTGACGTCCGCCTCCGCCACCCGACCGTTCTGACCGGTCGCGACCTGTTGAGCCACCTGCGTCCCTTTGCAGATGTCCACGCCGGATACCACCAGGATGTCCTTCGGACCGCCGTTGATCTTCAACTTGAAGTCAGAGACCGGAGCGTCCGGAACGTTGTCGAAGGTCGTCACCAGATGATCGTCAACGACCTCGGACGAGGCACGGAGCACCAGCGTGATCCCACCTCCGCGCAACGGGATCGCCAGCGTCGGCAGCGTCCGGATCTGCCGGCCCGTCTTCGGATCGGTCCGCACGTTCTTGACGAAGTACACCGGCCCCGTCAACGGCGTGTTGAGCAGCGGCGTCACCGCCGTCGCCGTCCCGACGACCGAGCGCGCCGGGCACGCAGGGATCGTCTGCTTGCCGACCACGAACTCACACAGGTCGTCCGACTGCGAGTTGTTGGTATCGAGCGCGAGCGAGAGCGGCAGGGTGACCTTGACGTTCTTGAGGTTCGCGTTGTCGGTCGGCATCGTCAGATGCGCGTCGAGCGCCGGATGCCTGCCATCGGTCGTCTGCCCCTTCCCTGAGAGGTCCAGCGACAGCTTCGGCTTGAGCGGCAGCGCCGCGCAGCCTGAGACCTGGAACGGCGTCGTCCCTTCGACGGCCTTGCCGGCCGACGAGACCTTGCTCCAGATCTTCATCGGCGCGCAGCTGGTCGGGTTCGCCATGAAGCCCGGACGATCGATCTCGACGTTGATCTTCTGGATGCTCAGCGGCACGCCGAGCAGCATGGTGGGGAACGGATCGCTGACGACGGTCACATGCGCATCGACCGGATCGACGTTCAGCGCCGCACGGACGACGACCTGCCCGAGGTCGTACGGTCCCGCCTGCGCGGGAACCACGATCGAGAGGCTGTATGGAGCTCCGTTGTACGGTCCTGCCAGGTAGACGGCGGTCGGTGCCTTGCCGGCCTGCGGGATGTACACGGGGTTCGAGCCGCTGCCGGAGGCGACCGTGGTGTGCCCGATCTGCGACGCCGCCGCGCAGCTCCCCGCCGCGGCATCGGCATCGCCGCACAGCGGCACGGAGCCGATGTGCGCCAGGACGCCGGGCGGAAGCGCCACGGTCAGGCCCACGAGGTCCTGCTGGCCATCCGGCCGGCCGACGTTCAGCACGAACGACGAGGACCCGCCGGCGTTGGGCCGGGTCAGCCCGGCGTCGAACGTCGGCTCGAATTTCGCCGCGCGATCGCAGTCCTGGTTGATGGTGAACGAGCTCGACGCGCTCACGACGGGCGAGTCGGTGGCCGTCCACGGCGTCAGGTCCGCCGTGGTCGTGTAGATGCCACAGGTCTTCGGCGTCGACAGCGGTGCTCGCGACCCACCGTCGAGCTGGAGGTGCAGGTTGGTGAACGGCAGCTGTGGGTTGTTGTCGAAGGTCGCCGTCAGCTGCCCGGTCACAGGATCCGGGACCACTGAGCCTGCGAGCTTGACCCGGACGCCGTGACTCTCACCCGTGAGGAACAGCCGGAACATCCGGCCGGCCGCCGCCGCCGCCGGCCCCTGCTCGAGGGGCGCAGCCAGGAAGACCGAGCCACGAACCGGATCGTCGAGCAACGGCGAGTTGATCGTGACGCTACCGATGGTGGAACCGTCGGGACAGCGATCCTTCGCCGTCGAGTTGATGGCGAAGTCCCTGTCGCTGCAGCCGTCGAGCCCGTCGGCCGCGCTCGGGTTGATCGCGATGCCTGCGGGCAGCCGCATCACGACGCGCTTGAGGTCGGCGCTCGCCAGTCCATCGGGGTTCTCGTTCTGTGGAACGTCGACGTCGACGCTGAGCCCTGCGGACGCCCCGGCCTGCCGGGTGTCAGGCGTCACCGCGATCGTGGGTGCGAACGGGACGCGGGAGCAGCCCGTCACCGCCGGCGATACCGCCTTCGCTGTCACGACCTGATCGGGCTCCGACCAGGAGGTCGCGGAGAGCGTCGTGGTGACGGGGCCGGTGCAGGAGGTGGGGTTGCGCAAGAACGGCTTGCGCGGGAGGCCGCTAGGACCGGGCGCTGGACCCAAGGTACCGACGCGATCGGCGTCATGAGACGGATCGGCCGGAACGCCCCAGAGGTGCAACGAGACTCCGAATACGGGCGCAGCGGCATTGACGTTCCGTGCTGTAGCCGTAATGCCGTAATCCCCGTCACTACGAACCTTCACACCGATGTGGACCACCGAGCCGGTGACGGTGAACCGAAACGCCGCGGGTTCGCCTGGACCTGGAACGACGTTGTAGACGGGCTCGTGCTGAATCCCACGACCGAGGAAGATACGGTCGATGTCGGCATAGCCGATCTGCGTAGCCACGGGACACCGCTGCGTGGGGCTCGGCAACTCTGCCTCATTGCACCGCGCGACAGCGTGCGGATCGCCAATCACGCCGGCTGGAAGGTCGAACACGGTCGATTTCACTGAGGCGTCGGGCAACTCACCGTAGTCCGGATCGTTGATCGTCCCGAACGCGAACGACGATGTGATCTCCCAGGGATGGGCAGCTGCCTGCGTGGACGGGGCGCCGTCCGCGCTGAACCCGCCCGCCGAGAAGCTCGCGATGCTCAGCGCCGGGGCCGCAAGCGCGGAGGAGGCACAAGCGCCAGCGAGCAAAAGGGCTGCCAGCACGCTCACGAGCGCCAAGCCAAGCCCGCGGGTGTCACTCGCCCAGGATGGACGCCCGTGACCCGCATTGCTCGTTGATGATCTGCTGTTCGACGATGCCGCCGAGCGAGAGCCGGCGGTGACCCCGTCCATCGATGCCGTGACGATGGTTGCCATGGCTCAGCGCCCTTTCCGGGCCGATGAGGATCTGAACGTCACGGACACGGTCGAGGTCGACGTCGCTCCCGCCTTCGCCACGAAGGTCACCTTGGCCTTCGTCTTGAGCAAGCGTCGCTGCCGGAGCACCCTCGCGGCCTTGGCCGTGAGGACAAGCCGGACGTCAACGGCCCGTGCGCGCGACAGGTTTGACCGTCGTGTCTGGAGGCCTGCGCCGGAGACCGTCAGCCTCCCCTTGCCTGGAACGCTGACCATCAGAGCTCCGGCGGTGCCCCTGATCGTCTTGACCTTTGCGACCGACACCCTCGCCGCCGTACGCGACCCGGCATCAGCGTTTGGCACGTCTCCATCGCCCGACAGTGCCGACGTTGCAGCGACCAGCGGAACAGATGCCGGCGTTGCAGCGGCACGGCACGAGACACCCGAGCACCTGCTTTGCGGCATCGGAAACCCGCCTCCTACACGGGCGTCGATAACCGCTCCGGGACCGCTATCGGCGTTGGGCAGCAGACCCTCAGCGGTCTTGAAGAAGACGTCGTCGCCGGACGGGCTCACCGCAAGGAGATCTGCACCCGCGGTGCTTCCCAGCGGCGAGATCGCTGACACGTTCCCGTTTTCGTACTCGAAGATCTGGGGAACTCCACCGGCCGCCTGCGGCACCACAGCGTCTGTACTGCTGAAGAACACCCGACGATGATCTTCGGACAACAGCCCGGTGCGTCCGAGTTGGCCCTGGGGCATGAGGGCGTCGCCGGTCGGCGCCGTACCGTCCGTACGACACGACACGCATTCGAGCCCGCCGTCAGGCGTGGCCGTGAAGAGCTCAACATGAGGCTGGTGCGTGACTGGGTCCACGTTGTCATAGCTCGTGAGTGGGTCGACGGAAGCGAACAGCACTTGGCGGCCGTCAGGCGTGACGTCGAACTGGGGATACCCGGCGTTGTAGTTGTCGTTGTACATGCCCTCGGCGTCTGCGACGAAGCGAATTGCTCCGTCATGCCAGAAATAGAGCGAACGACGTCCACGCGGCGCTCCTGGGGCGAGCTGACCGGTGGCGGTGAAGTAGATGTACGAACCGTTAGCGGTGGCGCCGAGCACGTTCCCTACGTCCGCCCCCTTCGCGGCGTCCGCCGGGTCGCTGTCGGGCGTCAAGTCCTTCAACGTCCTCGTTGCTACGTCGTAGCTGTACAGATCCCGGCCGGCCTGCAGGGGCCCGGTGTTGGCATCGCTGGTGAGCTCCGCCCGGCTGGTGAAGAGAACGGTCTTGCCGTCGGAGGTGATGCCCGCTTGATCTGAGAGAGGCGGGCTACCCGGGTCGATCACGAACGGACCGCCCACCTCGACGGTCCGAGCATCGTCGATGCGCACATACAGCACTCCGTCGGCTCGAAACAGCGCGCGGGTCCCGTTTTCGGACACTGGGCCCACGATCGTCCCGACCAGTGTCGCGCCGTTCGGAGCGGGGGTCTCATCGGGGAGGATTCCCATTAAGTGCAATCCCCCATCAGCCGACCACGAGTAGGTGTTGCCGCCCGCGACCGGGTCGACCTCCACCTGCGCCGCGGGCGCTGTGAAATACACATGACTAAAATCGGCGGTCGCTGCGCCGAACGTCGTAAGCACGCCGTTCCCGCCCACCGGGGTGAGCGACTGATAGCCCCCGCCAATGCGGCCGCGATAGACCTTGTACCCGGCCTGACGCGGCGCCCCGTCGATCGGCTGGGTGGTGGTGACGAGCGTTGCGGAGAAGTCGCGGGAGACGCCGAGAACCAATGCGATGGGCTGATAAGACGTCACCGGACCGCGCAATGGCGGCGCAAGCCCGGCGCCACTCCAGCCAGTCGAGGGGTCTCTGCGCGCCAGCACGGGGTTGAAGAGTGCGACCGCGGAACTTGCACTTGCTGGCGCGTCGTTCATGCCGTACACCATCGCGTCACCGCTCACGGAGGTCGTACCACCCGCGCCCGGGGTGATGAACGCATGGTTGCTGTCAGGACTGACGAGTTCGTAAGCCCGACAATCCGGCAAGCCAGCCGAGCGTCCTTCACGCTGCGCGGCGTTGGCGCATGTATCGAAAGCCTCTGCCGTGGGCGCGATCAACACCACTGAGCACATCGACGCCGCAAAGACCAACAGCACGCGAACGCGACGGCGTGCGCCGTCGGCTCCTTCACCGATACCGAAGAACATAGACCCATTTCCCATCGCAACATGACCTACCGGGCCATCACCCCCAGGTCCCGACTCGCATGTTCAGCGCCACGTGCCAGTAATTCCGCCGCGCTGTAACCCAAACACCCATTTGTGTCCACGCGATCCACCCATCCTAACCATGCATCGAGCGCCATGGCAAACCGATGCCTCCGGTCGCTGGAGGAGCGCCGCGCGAACGACGCCCCTCCAGACTATCCTTGACCATCTACTGACTTCTAATTAGTCAGCGACCAGGTCGTAGTAAGGCGGATGTTCCCGTCGATGTTGCCCGTTCCGACGTTGGGATTCGTCGCAGAGGCAGCGTTCGCGAGGTTGAGCGTGATCGGCGAAGTGCCGGCCGTCGGCTGCAGTGCCGTGACACCCGTCTCCAAGTTGCCCGTGAACACACCGGGGAACCCAGCGATGTCGAACGCGACACGATGCACAGTGCTCGCCCACGAGACGTTCGGCGTGGCAGGGCTACCGTTGCCCGTGATAGTCACAGTCCACGGCGGCGAGAAAGTCGGCGTGACTGCTGACAAGCAGGGTGCGGTCGTACCCGCCGTCACGCGCAGGTTGACCCGCGTGTCGGAGTTCTCTGCGACGACGATCGAGAAGTCGCCATTAGTGCAACGGTTGGCGACCGTCCCGGGGGGCAGAGTGAGATCGAGGGGACCGACGACGTCCGCAGTAGCGGTGGCACCAACCGCCACGCGTGCGGTGTGCGCCGACGTCGTGAACAAAGTCGCCGCCGAGGCACCACTGGCCCCGATGCCCAGCACCGCCGCAGCGAGAGCCGGGATGAACAGGAGTGCGCGATTGCGCATTGCAACAGTCCTTTCTGAAACCGGCCACTGTCGGGCGGCCGGAAAATGGATGGAGGACTTGGTGGCTCTTGATGAGCCACGTCGTCTCACGCACGCGCTGCAGGCATCCAGAACGGCCTCCGGTCCGGACAACTGATCGTCGAGAGCCGCCCCGCAAACCTGCTGTGCGGTGCTCAGCATTTAATAGCCGTCCGCGGCGCCGGACCCTAGAGCCGACGGGCAGCACGGATCGCGGTCCACGTGCCACGTGGCAGGACGATCGGGAGGCGCGGCCTTTCAGAGGTCGCTCAGATCTCACGCGGTCAGGAGGCGAACATGCCGCCGAAGCTGAGCGCGACGAAGGCTCCGACCGGACTACGGGGTTCGCAGGCGGCCCGGCTGTGGGTCAGCCGAGCGGCGCCGCGCCGCCCCTACGCCCGCGGCGTCGTCGCCGCCGGCGCCCACGCCGCCTCGGCGAGGTCGCCCTCGGCGAGCGAGGGCGGCGTCGGGATCTGCGGCGTGTCGCGCAGGTACCACTCGGCGTCGAGGGCGGCCTGGCAGCCGGAGCCCGCGGCGGTGATCGCCTGGCGGTAGGTGTGGTCGACGAGGTCGCCCGCGGCGAAGACGCCGGGAAGGTTGGTCCGCGTCGAGCGGCCGTCGACCTTGACGTAGCCCTCGTCGTCGACGCCGATGACGCCGTCGACGATCTCGGACTGCGGCTCGTGGCCGACCGCGATGAAGGCGCCGCCGATCTCGACGTCCTCGATCTCGTCGGTGCCGGAGTGCTTGAGCCGGGCGATCCGCTTGAAGGGGCCGTCGCCGTCGAGGAACGCCTCGACCACGTACGGGGTCTTGAACTCGAGGTTCTCCATCGCGCGGGCGCGTTCGACCATGATCTTGGAGGCGCGGAACTCGTCGCGACGGTGGACCAGCAGGACCTTGCGGCCGAACTTGGCGAGGAACATCGCCTCCTCCATCGCGCTGTCGCCGCCGCCGACGACCATGATCACCTGGTCGCGGAAGAACGCGGCGTCGCAGGTGGCGCAGTAGGAGACGCCGGCGCCGGCCAGCTCGGCCTCGCCGGGAACGCCGAGCTTCTTGTGCTCGGCGCCCATCGAGAGGATCACCGTGCGGGCGCGGTAGACGTCGGAGCCGACGTGGACCTCGTGGATCCCGCCCGGCTCGTCGCTCAGCTTGACCGACGTCGCCTGGTCGGTGAGGAAGCGTGTGCCGAAGTCCTCGGCCTGGTCGCGGAGCTTCTGCATGAGCTCGGGACCGGCGATGCCGCCGCTCGGGAAGCCGGGGTAGTTCTCGACCTCGGTGGTCTGCTGGAGCAGGCCGCCCCACATGAAGCCCTCGATGACGAGCGGGTTCAGGTTGGCGCGCGAGGTGTACAGCGCGGCCGTGTAGCCCGCCGGGCCACTCCCGATGATGATGACGTTCTCGATGTCGGCCATGCTGCTCGTCCTTCCGGATTCAGGTCGCTTCACTTTGTATAGTACCCACTCCGGCGAGGGCGTTACGCCGGGCCGCGCGCTCCTCCGTCCAGCGCGCGACGGTGCGCCGCAGCTGGAAGTACGCGATCGCGCCGGGGATCGTCGGCAGGTAGAACGCGAACAGGCGGTAGGTCAGGACCGCGACGACGATCGAGTCCTTCGACTCGCCGCCGAACGCCACGAACGCGCCGATCATCCCACCGTCGACCCCGCCGACGCCGCCGGGCAGCGGCAGCAGGTTGGCGAGCATCCCGACGAAGTAGCCCATCACGATCACGGCCCACGGCGGCGCCTCGCCGAACGCGTGGAACGCCGCCCACAGGACCGCGATGTTGAAGCCCCAGTAGGCGATCGACCCCGCGAGCGCGGGGTCGCCCGCGCGCACGAGGGACACCGAGATGCGGATCCCGGACGAGATCGCCGCCGGCAGGTTCGCGGCCTTCTGCGCGAACCGCGCCCAGCGCCCGTGCCGGTCGGCGTAGCCGTCGAGGCGCCGCTGCAGGTCGGTCGGCGTCAGCGAGGCGAGCAGCGCGATCCCGAACGCGACGACCCCGATGATCGCGGGCAGCAGCGTGATCGCCCAGTCGCGCGAGCCCGGCAGGATCCCGAAGTAGAGCCCGAAGCCGCCGACCACGACCGCGGCCATGTAGACGCCGTAGGTCAGCACGAGGAACGCGAGCGTCTGGTCGGCGACCGCGCGCTTGGGCATCCCCGCGCGCCGCAGCGCCCACGCCGTCAGCGCGATCCCGCCCGCGCCGCCCGCGGCGAACACCCGCGTCGCGGCCAGGCCGGCCATGGTGATCTGGTAGCTCTCGCGCGCGCTCAGCCGGAAGCCGTCGCGCACGTAGACGCCCTGGAAGAGGACGACGTAGCCCGCGAACGACAGCGCGGTGAAGACGCCGGCGACGACGAGCCACAGCGGGTCGCCGTCCTTGACCTGCTTCCACGTGTCCCCCAGGCCCGCGAGCTGCGGCAGCACCGCGGTCAGGAAGACGATGCACAGCACGACGAACAGCGCCATCAGGATCAGCGTGCGGCGCGTGACCTTGAGGAGGGGCATCTCCTCGTCGTCGTCGACCTCCTCGTCGCGCCGCGCCGCGAGCGTCGGGTCGTCGATCATCCGCGCGCCCGTCGCTCGAGCGCCTGCAGCGTGCGGCCCACCCAGCTGACGGCGGGCGAGACGGTCGGCGCGGCCGCGCGGACGCCCTCGGTCAGCGTCGCGCCGACGAGCAGGTCCACGAGGTAGTGCTCGCCGAGGTAGACGAGGGCGAAGCCGAGCGTCATCGCGTACGTCCAGCCGATCGCGCCTTCGACCGGGCCCGCCTCCGTGAGGAGGTGCGCAGCCATCAGCGAGGTCGCGAAGTGCAACGAGGGCATGGCGGCGAGGGGGTTGCCTCCCAGCACACTGTAAAGGGGCTCCCAGCCGTCCTTCCAGAACGCCTCGCCGTGCTCGACCATCATCCGGCGCACGGCGATGTCGCCGCTCTCGCCCATCCGGCCGTGCAGCGACGCGTACCACGGCGGAGCGGTCGGGACCGCCCAGTAGCCGATCAGCCCCAGGTCGAAGACCGCGTAGGTCAGCGCCGCGGTGCGCGGGAAGCGCTCCGGATGGCGCCAGAGGACGTAGGCGACGGTCCCGTGCGGGAAGAGGAACCAGAGCCAGTGCGACCACACGAGGACCTGGTCGCGCTTGCGGATCTTCCCGGGCTCGGCGAACCAGCGCTGCAGCCGGACGTTGGGCATCTCGCCGAGCCCCAGCACCCGGTCGATGCGCAGCGGGTAGTCCAGGTGGACCCGGCGCTCCAGCGCCTCCGGGTCGTCGTTGGGCATCTGGTACGTGACCGTGTACGCGTACATCTGCAGGATGCACAGCGCCACGTCGCGCTTGCGCGAGCGCGGCACGGCCACGCTCAGCGCCAACGGCGCCGACGCGGCGATCGCGGAGACGAGCGGGGGTGGGATCCGGGCACGCCGGCGAACGAGCGGAACCGCGACACCAGCCGCGACGACGCCCCACGCGGCGGTACGGACGGCAGAGGACAGGCGCACGAGCGAGGGCGAGTCTATTGGGCGTGCCGGATCCGACGACGGCGCCTGCGCTCCGCCACACTCGATACCGTCGCGCTCAGTGATGGGGCAGGACAGTGAGCTGGAGCCGGGAGACGAGTTCGCGGGCTACCGCGTGACCGGCGTCGCCGGGCGCGGCGGCATGGGCGTGGTCTACGAGGCCGAGCAGCTCGACCTGCAGCGTCCTGTCGCGTTGAAGCTCATCGCGACGCCGCTCGCGCGCGACGAGGCGTTCCGCGAGCGCTTCGTCCGCGAGTCGCGCGCGGCCGCGGCGATCGACCACCCGAACGTCATCCCCGTCTACTCGGCCGGCGAGGACGGCGGGCGCCTCTACCTCGCGATGCGGTTCGTCGACGGCGAGGACCTGCGCAGCCTCGTCCACCGCGAGGGCCCGCTCGAGCCCGCCCGCGCAGCCGCGATCATCGCGCAGGTCGCCAATGCGCTCGACGCCGCCCACGCGCGCGGGCTCGTCCACCGCGACATCAAGCCCGCCAACGTCCTGCTCGACCGCGACCACGCGTACCTCACCGACTTCGGGCTCACCAAGCGGTTGACCGGCGAGACGACGATGACCGGCTCGGGCCGCTGGGTCGGCACGCTCGGCTACATCGCGCCGGAGCAGATCCGCGGCGAGGGCGTCGACGCGCGCGCCGACGTCTACGCGCTCGGCTGCCTGTTGTTCTACATCCTGACCGGCGTCGCGCCGTACCGCCGCGACTCCGACGAGGCGACGCTCTACGCGCACCTCAACGACGCCGCGCCGGACGCCCGCGCGCTGATGCCGGACGTGCCCGCGGCGCTCGCGGCCGTCATCGAGCGGGCGCTCGCGAAGGACCCCGACGACCGCTTCCCCTCCGCCGGCGACCTCGGGCGCGCCGCGCTCGCGGCCGTCGGGGACGGGCCCGCGCCGCCGCCGGAGCGCGTCGTCGCGCGCGGCGCGGCGGCGCCCGGCGGCTTCGCCGACGACGAGACCGCGGTGCCGGGCGGGGCCAACGGCCGCAGCGCGACGCCGACGGCGCCGACCGCGCTCGCGCCCGGCGGCCGCCAGGGCGCCACGCAGCGCGGCCCGCGGGCGTGGATCACGCCCGCGCTCGCGCTGCTCGCGGGCGCGGCGGTCGTCGTCATCGCCGTCGTCCTGCTCACGGGCGGCAAGGACGACAACAACGCGAGCGCGCCGTCGTCGACGTCGACCGGCGCGGGCTCCGGCACCGCCGCGGCGAAGCCCATCACCCGGCCCGTCGACCCGCGGCCCAACGCCATCGCCTACGCCAACGGCCGCGTCTGGGTCGGCAGCCCGCGCACGAACCGCCTGATCGGCCTCGCCGCCGACGGGAAGTCGAAGGCGCGCACGATCCGCCTGCCGTGGAAGGCGGGGACGACGAGCGTCGCCGCCGGCTTCGGCTCGCTCTGGGTCACCAACGGCCCGCAGGCCCGCGTCGTCCGGATCGACCCGCGGACCGGCCACCTCCAGGGCGACCGCGTCGTCGGCGCCGGCGAGGCCGTCGTCGTCGCGACCGGCGAGGGCGCGGTCTGGGTCGGGCGGCGCGCGAAGAAGACGACCGACCCGCCGTCCTCGATCGTGAAGATCGACCCGCACGGCGGCGAGACCAAGGAGATCCAGTTCGGGCAGGAGGGCGTCGGCGACCTCACGGTCGGCGGCGGCTACGTCTGGGTCGCCAACCGCCGCCGCGCGCGCGTGAGCCGGATCGACCCGCGCAGCGGCGAGCGCACGAGCACGCCGATCGGCCGCGGCGCGCACCGCGTCGCCTTCGGCGGCGGCGACGTCTGGGTCTCCAACTACGACGACGGCACGATCACCCAGAACACGCGCGCGCTCGACAACGCGGCGACGGTCCCGCTCGACGTGCGCGGGCCGCTCGACCTCGCGGTCTCGGGCACGACGCTGTGGGTGGTGAGCAACCTGGACGACGAGGTCGTCCGGGTCGACACGCGCACGGGGCGGCCGGTCGGCGACCCGATCGACGTCGACCGCAACCCGTTCGGGATCGTCGTCCACGGCCGGTACGCGTGGGTGACGAACCTCGCGAGCGCCAGCGTGACGCGGGTCGCCGCGGGCTAGAGGTCGCGCTGGCTGAGCATGCCGCGCTGGAACGCCTCGGCCACGAGCCGCGAGCGCTTCTGGTTCTGCGGCAGCGACTCGATGCCGAACTTCTGGAAGAGCGCGCGCAGGTGCGCCTTGACCGCGTCGACGCTGAGGTGGAGCTCGGAGGCGATCTCCTGGTTGGTCGCCGGCGTCGCGAACTCGGCCTGCTTGTAGGGCCGGGCGAGCGCGACGAGAACCGAGCGCTGCGTCGGCGGGAGGTCGGCGAGCGCGACCGGCTCGCCCGCGACGACCGTGCGCTCGACGGTCTCCTCGGAGTCCGGGCGGCGGTAGCCGAGGTTCGTGCCGCCGATGCGGATCGTGTCGCCGTCGCGCAGCCGCGCACGCCCGGAGATCCGCGTGCCGTTGACGTAGGTGCCGTTCCGGCTGAGGCCGTCGTCGACGACCGTCCACTCCCCGGCGATCCGCTCGAGCTCGGCGTGCAGGCGGCTGACCTCGGTGTCCCACGGCAGCGGCACGCCGTTGGACTCGGCGCGGCCGACGCTCAGCCGCTCGCCGTCGAGGCGCAGCAGGCGCTGCTGCCCCGTGCCGTCGCGCAGGACCAGGAACGGCGCGCCGTCGCGCTCGGCGCTCAGGCGCTCCTGGAGCTCGGCGGGCGAGGCGCTGTGGGCGGCCAGCGGGGACTCGTCGGTCATCGGCCTCCAGGTTAGACGGGGCCATCGACACCTAGGTGGCGGTTGACCACACCTCGGGTGGCGCAACGCTAACCCCGGGGGCGCTGGCCGGTGCGTGGCACGGCGGCGACCATGGTGGACATGACCACGGCACTCCCCCTCTCCCCCAAGGCGCGCGCCCCCCGCGCCGGCACCGCGTCCGACGAGGCCCTCGTCGCCGCGGTCCGCGCCGGGTCCGACGCCGCCTTCACCGCGATCGTCCACCGCTACGAGCCGCAGCTGACCGCGTACGCCCGGCAGGTCCTCGGCGGCCGCCACCACGACGCCGAGGAGTGCGTGCAGGACGCGTTCATCCGCGCGCTGCGCTCGCTGAACGGCGGCGACGCGGAGATCGCCCTGCGCCCGTGGCTGCACGCGATCGTCCGCAACCGCTGCCTCGACCAGCTGCGCAAGCCGAACCGCACGACCGACCTCGACCCGCACGAGGCCGTCCTGGCCGACCACGGCCCAGGCCCCGTCTCGATGATCGCCCACCGCCAGCGCCTCGACGAGGTCGTCGGCGGCGTCGAGCAGCTGCCCGAGCGCCAGCGCCGCGCGCTCGTCATGCACGAGCTCGAGGACCGCTCGCACTCGCACATCGGCCGCGTGCTCGGCGTCTCGGCCGGCGCCAGCAAGGCGCTCGTGTGCCGCGCGCGCCAGGGCGTGGCGGCGGCGGTCGGCGGCCGCAGCGCCGCGTAGCCCGGAGCGGCGGCGCGCGGCCGGGTGACCGGCCCGCGCCGTCGCGCCCGCCCTCTACAGTCCGTCGCGATGAGCACCGCGCGGGCCTCCGAGCCCACCGCTGCCCACCGCGCCGGCGCGCGCGGCCTCGCCGCCTCGCCCTGGGCGTGGGTGGTCGGGCTCTACCTCCTCGCCGCCGCCGTGTACCTCGTGCTCGCGCTGCGCTCGCCGCTGCCGGTCCTGTTCCCCGACGAGTTCAGCTACTCGCACCTCGCGCGCGGCCTCGCCGACGGGACCGGGTCGGACTGGCGCGGCCAGCACATCTCGCAGTCGGCGATGTTGTACGTGTACTTCATCACCCCGGCGTGGGGGCTCTTCAGCTCGAGCGTCGACGCCTACCACGCCTCCAAGGTCCTCGGGACGCTCGCGCTCTGCGCGCAGCTGATCCCCGTGTGGCTGCTCGCGCGCGACCTCGTCGGCCCGCGCCTCGCGCTCGTCCCCGCGGCGCTCTCGGTCGCCGGGACCTGGATGCTCACGAGCGCCGAGACGGTCACGGAGGCGCTCGCGTTCCCGCTGGCGACCGCCGCGCTCTGCGTCGCGGTCCTCGCGCTGCGGCGCCCCGCCAGCCGGCTCGGCTGGCTCGCCTTCCTCCTGCTCGCGCTCGCGACCTGGGCCCGGATCCAGCTCGCGATCCTCGTGCCCGCGCTGCTGCTCGCGTTCCTCCTCGACGTCCTCCGCGACCCGCCGCGTCGCGCGGAGCGCTGGCGCGCGCACCGCCCCTTCGTGGTGCTCTCCGGCGCGCTGTTCGCCGGCCTGGTCGTCATCGCGCTCGCCGCCCCGGGCGTCACCGGCAGCTACGGGGGCTTCTTCTCGCTGCGCCCGTCGCTGCACCGGATCCTCTCCAAGAGCGGCCTGCAGCTGCTGGAGCTCGTGGCGCTCGCCGGGTTCGCGCCCGTCCTGCTGGCCGCGGGCGCCGCGTGCTCGCGCCGCGCGTGGCGCGACGACCGCACCGGCCCGCTGCTCGCCGTCTTCTGGCCCGCGGCGCTGGCGACCGTCGCGCAGAGCGGCTTCTTCCTCGCGGGCTACCCGCCGGCGCTCTCGGCGATCGACCGCTACGTCACGTTCGCGGTCCCGCTCGCGCTGATCCTCGCCACCGTGCTGCTCGCGCGGGGGCTGCTCTCGCGGACCGCGCTCGTGGTCGCGGGCGTCCTCTCGCTGGCGCTGCTCGCGCGGCCCGCCGTGAGGATGATCGGCGAGGAGCGCGCCACCTGGGGGCTCAGCTACCGCCTCGACCACGTGCTGGGACTCGGCACCGGCCTCGGGCTGACGCTCGTCGCGCTCGCGCTGCTCGGCGTCGTCGCACTGGTTCGCGCGCGCGCGAGCGACCCGGCGCGCGCGGCGGTGCTCGTCGCCGCGGCGACCTTCGCCGTCCTGCTCGTCCAGGACCAGGCGGCGTGGTGGCAGATGACGAAGACGGGGACCTCGTTCCGCTCGACGATGCCGAGCGACCTCGAGTGGGTCGACCACCACGCCACGGGCCCGGTCGCGCTGCTCGCGATCACGCAGAACGCGCCGCAGTTCGACGACATCGACTTCTTCAACCGCAGGATCACGCAGGCCTACAAGCCCGCGGCCGGGATCCTCGGGCGCGCGGTCCAGGGCAAGGTCTGCTCGCTGCGCTTCGACGTCACGGGCGAGCTCGTCCTCGGCGCGGGCTGCGGGCCGCCGCCGAGCCGCTTCCTGATCAACGACCCCTCGGCGCGCCTCACCTTCCACGACGAGGTGCGCTCCGCGTCGCAGCGGGACGTCGGCCGGCTCGTCGAGCTGAAGTCCTCCGCGGCGCCCCGCGCACGATCGCTGATCGTGCTGCCGTGCCCGCGCCGGACGCCGGGCTACGACGCCGCGAGCCCGGACATCGTGCCCGACGACTCGCCGATCACCTGCTCGAAGGCGCTGACCGGCGCGCTGTGGCTCGACGGCCCGGCGCAGGTCGCGATCACTTACCGCGGCGGGCGGAGGGCCCAGAGCGTCGAGGCCGGCGGCAAGCGCTTCGCGATCCCGCCGGGCGTGGACACCACGATCCGCTTCGGCGCGCCGCAGGGCTACTCGCAGTTCGTCGCGCAGGCCGACTGGGCGTTGAGCGTCGGGACGCCGAAGGTCCGCTCGGTGGCGCTGACCGAGGGCGGCACGACGACGCCGGTCGCGTGAGCGGGCACGTCTTCGGCTACGCGTCGCTCGTGGCGGCGCCCGCGGTCGCGCGGGCGACGCTGCGCGGGCACCGGCGCGTCTGGGGCGTGGCGATGGACAACGCGGTCGCGGTCCCGGGATACAAGGTGTACGCCTTGCCGGACGGCTCGCGGCCCGCGCTCGCGGTCGCGTTCCTGGACCTCGAGGAGGCGGACGCCGGCGCCGAAGTCGACGGGGCGCTCCTGGCGGTCGACGCGGCGGGGCTCGCGGCGCTCGACGCGCGCGAGCGCCAGTACGAGCGGATCGACGTGCGGGCGCTCGTGGACCCGGCGCCCGGCGGGCCGGTGTGGACCTACGTCGGCCGCGCGCCGGGGCGGGCGCGGGTGGCCGCGGGGCGCGCGGGCCGCGCCCCGGTCGCGATCCAGCGCTCGTACGCGGAGCTCGTGGAGCGCGCGTTCGCGGGGCTCGGGCCCGACGCGCTCGCGCGCTACCGGGCGAGCACCGAGGCGCCGCCGTTCCCGGTCCTCGAGCTCACGCGGATCGACCTGCCCGCGGGTTAGGCGGCGGCGGAGGCGAGCCGGTCGCGCGCGTCGTCGACGAGCGCGGCGACGAGGCGGCTCGTCTCGTCCACCTCGGGATGCCACTGGACGCCGAGGACGAAGCGCGTGCCGGGCAGCTCGACGGCTTCGGGCAGGTCGTCGAGCTGCGAGTGGCCGGTGACGACGAGGCCCTCGCCGAGCGCGTCGACGGCCTGGTGGTGATGGCTGAGCGTGCGGTGGTCGTGTTCGCCCGCGGCGCGCGCGGCGAGCGAGCCCGGCTGCAGGCGGACCTGGTGGTCGGCGCCGTCGAACGTCCCGGGCGTGCGGCGGTGGTGCTCGTGGCCGTGGCTCTCGGGGAGGTGCTGGAGGAGCGTGCCGCCGCGGGCGACGTTGAGGACCTGCATGCCGCGGCAGATCCCGAGGAAGGGCAGGTCGCGGGCGACCGCGCGGGTGGCCAGCGCGATCTCGAACGCGTCGCGCTCCGGGTTGGTGTTGCGCGTCTCGGCGTGCGGGGCCTGGCCGTAGGCGCCGGGGTCGATGTCGGAGCCGCCCGCGAGGATCAGGCCGTCGAGGAGGTCGAGCAGCTCGTCGGGGTGCTCGATCGCGCGCGGGTCGGGCGGGAGCAGGACGGCGATGCCGCCGGCGCGCTGCACGGCGTCGGCGTACTCGCGGGGCAGCAGGTGCGCGGGCGTGTTCCACACGCCCCAGCGCGCGTGCTCCACGGCGGCGCACAGCCCGATGACTGGTCTGTCGGCCATACCTTCAACGCTACTGCGCAGGAAGGCGCACGAGTCCGTGCCGTCCGGCTGGCCGGACAGCCAAGGGCCGTAGGATCCCGGCATGACCGAGCTGGAGACGATCAAGATCCACCGCCGCGGTGGCGCCGCCACCATCGAGCTCTCGCGGCCCGAGACCATGAACGCGTGGAACAAGCAGTTCGGGCTCGACCTGCGCGCGGCGGTCGAGGAGGTCCGCGACGACGACGCCGTGCGCGCCGTCTGCATCACCGGCGCGGGCCGCGGCTTCTCCTCCGGCGCCGACCTGCGCGACATGGGCGGCCAGGACCTCGACGACGCCGGCCGGCCCGACGTCTACTCGGTCCTCACCGAGCGCTACCACCCGATCATCACCGGCATCCGCGAGATGCCGAAGCCCGTCGTCGCGGCGGTCAACGGGCCGGCCGTCGGCATCGGCCTCAGCCTCGCGCTGGCCGCCGACCTCGTCGTCGCGCGGGAGTCCGCCTACTTCCTGCTGGCCTTCGTGAACATCGGCCTCGCGCCCGACGGCGGCTCCTCGCTGTTCGTGCCCGAGCGCGTCGGGTTCACCCGCGCGGTCGAGATGGCGATGCTCGGCGAGAAGGTCGGCGCGGTCCAGGCGGCCGAGTGGGGCCTCATCAACAAGGCGTTCCCGGACGCCGAGTTCGAGGCGGGCGTCGAAGCGCTCGTGGACCGTCTCGCGGCCGGCGCGACGGCCGCCTACGCGGGCGTCAAGCGCCAGGTCAACGCGTGGCTGTACGCCCGGATGGCGGACCAGTTGGAGCTGGAAGCCCAGGTGCAGCGCGAGATGGCGCACTCCGACGACTTCGTCGAGGGCGTGTCAGCGTTCCTACAGAAGCGCCCCGCCGCGTTCGCCGGCCGATGAGCGCGCGCCGCAGCGCCGGCAGAACCCGTACGGTGCCGAACTGAGTCCGGCCGCGCCCGTCATGCCCGGCGAGCGGCCGTCGGACGCCGGTTCATGAATAGAATCCCCGCCGCCTTGGACACCTCTCGCCTTCGCACCCTCATGACTTCGCGCCGATTCGCTCTCACCCTGCTTGCCGTCGTCACCGGCGCGCTGCTCCTCGCCCCCGTCGCGGGGGCCGATCTCTTCTCGCCGGAGTCGGGCGGCTCGTCCAACGCCGACGACATCGACACGCTCTACTGGTTCATCATGGCCGTGGCGATCGTCGTGTTCCTCGGCGTCGAGGGCGTGCTGATCTACTCGGTCATCAAGTTCAAGGCCAAGAAGGGCCGCGTCGCCGCCCAGATCCGCGGCAACACGCGCCTCGAGATCGGCTGGACCGCCGGCGCCGCCCTGATCCTGGTGGTCCTCGCGGTGCTGACCTTCGTCAAGCTCGACGGCATCCGCAACCCGCCGAACTCCTCGGCCAGCGGCCTCCAGCTCGCCGACACCAGCCGGCGCCTGCCGCCCAACGGCAAGTCGCTGAATATCTGCGTCAACGGCCAGCAGTACATCTGGCGCTTCACCTACGCCGCCGACTGCAAGGCCGGCAAGAACCTCGGCGCGCCGTTCTCCTACGAGGAGATGGTCGTCCCGGTCGGCACGACGGTGACGCTCGACATCGGCGCGCAAGACGTGGCCCACTCCTGGTGGATCCCCAAGCTCGGCGGCAAGTTCGACGCCATCCCCGGCTACACGAACCACACCTGGTTCAAGGTCCCCGAGAAGTTCGGGACCAAGCCCGGCGGCACCGTCTTCTTCGGCCAGTGCGCCGAGCTCTGCGGGCGCAACCACGCCAACATGACCGCCCGCGTGCGCGCCGTCTCCGTCGACGAGTACCAGAAGTGGCTCAGCCAGCGCGAGGCCGACATCAAGTCCGCCGAGCAGCAGGGCGCCGCCTACCGCGCGAAGCTGAACGGCACGGGCGGCAAGCCCGCCGCCCCGGCCGATCCGGGCCAGAACCCGGCCCAAGAGCCTCTCTCCACCCCCCAGCCGTAAGCCCCTGAGGACCTGACAGACCGCATGGCCGCCACCGTCGAAGCCCCCACCACCACCGTCGCGCCTGTTCCGCAGGTCGCCGCGCGCAAGGTCGACACCGCGTCGACCGGCTGGACCTCGTGGGTCACCACGACCGACCACAAGCGCATCGGGATCATGTACCTGGTCCTGACGTTCGGGTTCTTCATCCTCGGCGGCGTCGAGGCGCTGCTGATCCGCCTGCAGCTGGCGGTCCCGAACAACGACCTGCTCACGCCGCAGACGTACAACGAGCTGTTCACGATGCACGGGACGACGATGATCTTCCTGTTCGTCGTGCCGGTCATGGCCGGGTTCGGCAACTACTTCGTGCCGCTGATGATCGGCGCGCGGGACATGGCGTTCCCGAAGCTCAACGCGCTCTCGTTCTGGCTCCTGTGCGCGGGCGGGCTCGTCTTCTACATGTCGATCTTCTTCAGCCCGCCCGAGTGCGGCTGGACGTGCTACTCGCCGCTGAGCGACACCGACTACCTGCCCTCGGGCGGCGTCGACGCGTGGATCTTCCTCATCCACCTCACGGGCCTGAGCTCGCTGGTGGGCGCCGTGAACTTCTACGCGACGATCGCGAACATGCGCGCGCCCGGCATGGGCTGGGGCCGCCTGCCGCTGTTCGTCTGGGCGATCCTGACCTACGCGGTCCTGCTGATCCTCGCGCTGCCGGTCATCGCCGCGGCCGTCACGCTGCTGCTGACCGACCGCCACTTCGGGACGCACTTCTACGACGCGTCGAACGGGGGCTCGCCGCTGCTGTGGCAGCACCTGTTCTGGTTCTTCGGGCACCCCGAGGTGTACATCATGGTGCTGCCGGGCTTCGGCATCATCTCCGAGGTCCTGCCGGTCTTCGCCCGCAAGCCGATCTTCGGCTACAAGGCGATCGCCGCCGCGACGCTGGTCATCGCGTTCCTCGGCCTGCTCGTGTGGGCGCACCACATGTTCGCGACGCCGAGCCCGTCGCTGGTCCTGATCTTCTTCATGATGAGCTCCTTCCTCATCGCGGTGCCCACGGGCGTGAAGATCTTCAACTGGATCGCGACCCTCTGGCGCGGCACGATCGAGTACACGACGTCGCTGCTCTTCGCCGTCGGCTTCATCGGGACGTTCCTGATCGGCGGGATCACCGGCATCTTCGTCGCCGTCTTCCCGGTCGACTGGCAGCTCACCGACACCTACTTCGTGGTCGCCCACTTCCACTACGTGCTGATGGGCGGCGCGGTCTTCACGATCTTCGCCGGGCTCTACTACTGGTTCCCGAAGATGTCGGGCCGGATGCTGAGCGAGCCGCTGGGCAAGGCCTCGTTCTGGCTGATGCTGATCGGCTTCCACGTCACCTTCCTGGTGCAGCACTCCGCGGGCATGGAGGGCATGCCGCGACGGATCTACGAGTACTCGGACGTCGGGGACCTCGCGATCCTCAACCTGATCTCGACGATCGGCGCGTTCATCCTCGGCGTCGGCATCCTGCTCACGCTGGTCAACGTGCTCGTGTCGCTCAAGAAGGGCGCGGTCGCCGGGCCGGATCCGTGGAAGGCCAACACGCTGGAGTGGTTCACCACCTCTCCCCCGCCGGTCAACAACTTCGACTCGGTGCCCCGCATCCGCTCCGTCGAGCCGATGAAGGACATCCGCCGCCAGGTCGCGATGCAGACCGGCGTCGTGCCCGAGCCCGAGCCCGTCTACTCCCACTAGGCACGAGGGAGTAGGCTCGCCCCGGCATGGAGGCGTCACGCGCAACCACCGTCGCCCTGCCGGCGACCGGGGCCCGACAGCTCGCAGCCGACCTGCTGGCGCTGACGAAGCCCAAGGTCCAGTCGCTGCTGCTGCTGACGACCGTCACGACGATGCTCGTCGCGGGCACGCCGTCGATCGGCCTGATCCTCGCGACGTGCCTCGGCGGCTACCTCTCGGCGGGTGGCGCGGGCGCGGTCAACCACTGGTACGACCGCGACATCGACGCCCGGATGGAGCGGACCGCGACGCGGCCGATCCCGGCCGGGCGCATCGCCCCGCGGACCGCGCTGTGGTTCGGCATCGGGCTCGCGCTGCTCGGCTTCGTCGAGCTGACGCTGACCTCGAACGTCCTCGCGGCCTCGCTGTCGTTCTCGGGCTTCCTCGGCTACACGCTGATGTACACGATGTGGCTCAAGCGCCGCACGTGGCAGAACATCATCTGGGGCGGCGCCGCGGGCGCCGTGCCGCCGCTGGTCGGCTGGGCCGCGGTGACCGGCGGCCTCACCGGGCTGCCGATCTACCTGTTCGCGATCGTCTTCTTCTGGACGCCGCCGCACTTCTGGGCGCTGTCGCTGCTGATGAAGGACGAGTACGCGAAGGTCGACGTCCCGATGCTGCCGGTCGTGCGCGGCGAGGACGAGACCCGCCGCCAGATCGTCCTCTACAGCGTTCTGCTCTACGCCGTGACGCAGCTGCCCTTCTGCGGCGGCGGCGGCCTGGACGCCATCTACCTGCTCGCGTCGCTCGCGCTCGGGGTCACCTTCGTGGTGCTCGCCGTGCAGCTGCAGCGCCAGGCGACCCGCAAGGCCGCCCTGCGCCTCTACCTGTTCTCGCTCCTCTACCTCGCCCTGCTGTTCGTGGCGATGGTGGCGGACGTCAAGCTGTAGCCCCGTCTGGGAGAATCAGAACCCGTATGGACCGCAACCTCGCCCGCAAGAACGTGCGCACCGGCCTCATCGCCGGCGCCGTCTGCTTCGTCATGTTCGGCCTGACCTTCGTCGCCGCGGCGATCTACGTCTCATGAGCCGCGACCCGAACATCCCGCCCGTCGGCGAGGAGATCCACCTCCCCGGCGGCTCGATCCAGCCGCTGCTGCTGACCGTCGGCATCACCGTCGCGCTCGTCGGCGTGACGCTCGGCCTGCCGCTCGTGATCGCCGGGCTGGTGCTGACCGTGTGGGTCATGATCCGCTGGATCGCCGACACGCGCCGGGACATCGCGGAGCTGCCGGTGCATCACGATGGGGATGGGCATTAGCGCGTAGTCCGCGGGCGTCGCTTGCGTCTTTTGGAGGGCGGCCTGTGCGCCGCGCTTCGTCGTTGTGCGGGGCGTGGGATGGTGGGCAGCGCGGGGCGTGGTGGTGGGTGCGCGGCGTGGTTCGTCGGCACCGAGGGAGTGAGGCGGGGTCGGCGGCTCGCGGCGCGGGCTCGTCGTCCGCGGGCGCCGGGGCGGAGGGTTCGAGGCCGGTTCGCGGGTCGTTCGTAAGCCGGTGCTCTCCGCGAGCACCTGCCGACGAATGGCACATGGACGTTGACATGCAACGTCCATGTGCCATCGGAGTGAGGCGGGGTCGGCGGCTCGCGGCGCGGGCTCGTCGTCCGCGGGCGCCGGGGGCGGAGGGTTCGAGGCCGGTTCGCGGGTCGTTCGCAACCCGGTGCTCTCCGCGAGCACCTGCCGACGAATGGCACATGGACGTTGCGATGCAACGTCGATGTGCCATCGACCCGCCACAGGCGCCCGCGGACGACCCGGGGCGCAGCGCACCGCCGGACCGACCCGCCACCCCCGGCGCCCGCGGACGACCCGTGCGCAGCGCACCGCCGGACCGACCCGCCACCCCCGGCGCCCGCGGACGACCCCGGGCGCAGCGCACCACCACTCCGCTCTCACTCCCTCGGTGCCGACGGACCACGCCGCGCACCGCCCCACGCAGACGCGCTGGGCGCCACGAACGCCAGCACCACGGCCGCCGCGCACCACGAACGCCGCACGCCACGGCCACCGGCACCACGAACGCCGCCCGCGCCACCCCGCCACACGCCGCCCCCTGCGCGCCAAACCGCGCGCAGCCCGCCCCTACCCCTGCCCCGCCGCCCCGATCACCGCAGCGGCGCTCTCAGGCACGTCGCAGATCGCGCCGTCCTGCGTCCAGCACCGCACGACGTCGCGGACCGACAGAACGCCGGTGATCTCGCCGTCGGCCATCACGATCAGGTGGCGGAAGCCGCCCTGGACCATCGCGACCGCGGCCTCCTCGAGCGACCAGTCGGGCGAGGCGTAGACGACGTTGCTCGTGAGATGCTCGCCGACGACCTCCACGTCAGGGTCCTGACCCGCGCCGATGGCGTCGAGGACGTCGCGCTCGGTCAGGATGCCGGGCCCGGCGGCGTCGGGGTCGAGGACGACGGCCGCGCCGACGCGGCGCTGCGACATCGCCTTTGCCGCATCCCGCAAGGTGTGGCCCGGTCCCAGGGTCAAGACCATGCTGCTCATCCCGTCGCGCACCTGCATCCGAAAACCGCTCCTCTCCATCACGCTTGCAACGATTGCCTCAAGCGCGAATCTACCATCTGCGGTGATCCGCGCCAATGATCCGGTGCTCTTCACCCGTCGTATCCCCAACGACCCCATGCACCGACCAGCCACCATCCGCCTCCGGACCAGCCTCTTCGAGGACGCGGTCGCCATCGTCGAATCCGAGTTCGCCTCGGACTTGTCGTTGGACGACATCGCCCGGCGGGTGGCCTCCTCCCGCCGCCAGCTCCAGCGCGCCTACAGCGAGATCGGCTCCACCACCTTCCGCGAGCACCTCACCGCGGTGCGGATGGAGCGGGCCGCCGAGCTCCTCCGGATCCGCGGCCTGACGGTCCGCGACGTCGCGCATCGGGTCGGATACCGGCAGCCCGCGCAGTTCGCGAAGGCGTTCCGGCGCCATCACGGGATCGCCCCGTCGGACTTCCGCGCGAACGGCCGCTTCAGCAGTGCGGGCACGGCTTCCGCCGTGTCCAGCGTCACCGCCGCGTAGGCCCTCTGACAGGCCCGAAGGTCCGCTTGGCGCGGATCTTCGTTGCTTCCCGTCTCACCCTGCGCATAGGATCGCCGGGCTATGGGTGAGGAGAGCACTCGAGCGGAGGCTGATTCCCTGCGAGGACGAGGGGGCCGGCGCACCGTCACGGAGATGGTGGTCGTCGGCCTGATCGCATCGGCATTGGGGATCACCCTCGGGCTCGTCATCGATTGGTTCCCCACACAGGGGTCAGAGCAGGCCAGGAAGATCGACACGTTCTGGGACGTGCTGATCATCTGCTCGGTCCCGGTGTTCGTCCTCGTGGCGACCGTGGTGCTGTTCGCCGCGCGCAACTTCCGGATGCGGCCTGGAGAGGAGCACCTCGACGGCCCGCCGATCCACGGCAACACGCGGCTCGAGGTCGTGTGGACCGCGATCCCGGCGATCATGCTGATCGCGCTGTGCACCTACGCCTACCTCGTGCTGCACGACATCGAGAAGGCGCCCGCGGCCTCGGCCGGCGTCGAGCGCCAGATCACCGTCCAGGGCCAGCAGTTCACGTGGACCTTCGACTACAACGAGGGCGGCAAGAAGTTCTCCTCGGCGCAGCTCTACGTGCCCGAGGACCAGTCGGTCAAGTTCAACGTCAAGACCAAGGACGTCCTGCACGACTTCTGGGTCCCGGCGTGGCGGATGAAGATCGACGCCGTCCCCGGCATCACCACGCACTACCGGGTGACGCCGACCAAGCTCGGCACCTACCCGGTCGTCTGCGCGGAGCTCTGCGGCCTCGGCCACGCCTTCATGCGCCAGACCGCGCACATCCTGCCCAAGGCGCAGTTCGACGCCTGGGTCACGAAGATGACGACGGCGGCGAAGCCGGCGGCGCCGGCCGCCGGCGGCAGCGCCCCCGCGGTCGACGCGAAGGCGCTCTTCACGCAGGGTGAGACCCAGACCGGCGCCACCGCGTGCGGTGGCTGCCACAAGCTCGCCGACGCCGGGACCACCGGCGGCGTCGGGCCCGATCTCGACACGGTCCTCAAGGGCAAGGACGAGGCGTTCATCCGCCAGTCGATCCTGGACCCGAACGCCGAGATCGCAGCAGGCTTCGACAAGGGCATCATGCCCGAGAACTACGGCAAGCTCCTGAGCCAGCCGGAGGTCGACGCGCTCGTCAAGTACCTCGAGGAGGTTGCGGCCAAGTGACCGTCAAGCTGCGGCAGGCCGGGTGGTACCGCGCCGGCTGGTACATGCTGATCGCCGCCTCGTTCGCCACGGGCATCAGCTGGCTCGTGCGCATGCTCTACGGGCACGACCGCTACGCGCACTTCCTCGAGGCCGAGTCGATCGTCCTCATCGGGATGTTCACGCTGCCGCTCGCCTTCCTGGTCGGGCTCGGCTGCTTCGACTACTGGTTCTACTGGGCGGCCGGCAGGCCCACGCGGCCCGAGGACCACTCCTCGCACGGCGCGAAGACGTGGAAGGACTACTTCCGCCCGAACACCGACCACAAGGTCATCGGGATCCAGTACACGGTCCACTCCTTCTTCTTCCTCTTCGTCGGCGGCCTGATGGCCATGCTGATGCGCGCCGAGCTGGCCCAGCCGGGCCGGCAGTTCGTGGACTCCAACACGTTCAACGGCCTCTTCAGCGTCCACGCGTCGATCCTGATCTTCCTGTTCATCATCCCCGTCTTCGCGGGGCTGGCGAACTTCGTCCTGCCGCTGATGATCGGCGCGCCGGACATGGCCTTCCCGCGGCTGAACGCGCTGTCGTTCTGGCTGCTGCCGTGCGCCGGCGTGATGATGCTGGCGTCGTTCTTCGCGCCGGGCGGCTCGTTCGCGAGCGGCTGGACGGCCTACGCCCCACTGTCGACGACGGCGCCGCTCGGGCAGATGTTCTTCACGATCGCGGTCCAGTTCGCGGGAGCGTCGTCGATCGCGACAGCGCTCAACTTCCTGGTCACGATCATCACGATGCGCGCGCCGGGCATGTCGTTCTTCCGGATGCCGCTGCTCGCGTGGGCGAACTTCTCGACGTCGCTGCTCGTCGTCATCGCGACGCCGTTCATCGCCGCGTCGCAGTTCTTCGTCCTGCTCGACTACGGCCTCGGCTTCCACTTCTTCGACGCCGACAAGGGCGGGGACGTGCTGATGTACCAGCACGTCTTCTGGTTCTACAGCCACCCGGCCGTGTACATCATGATGCTGCCCGGGTTCGGCATCGTCTCCGAGGTCCTCTCGGTGAAGTCGCGCAAGCCGATCTTCGGCTACCGGATGATGGCCTTCTCGCTGCTGGCGATCGTCGTCCTCGGCTTCACGGTCTGGGCCCACCACATGTTCGTCTCGGGCATGCAGTCGTGGATCCGGATCCCGATGATGATCACCACCGCGATCATCGCCGTGCCGACCGGCATCAAGATCTTCAGCTGGCTCGCGACGCTGTGGCGCGGCGTGATCCGCCTGGACACGCCGATGCTCTTCGCGCTCGGCTTCCTGACGATGTTCACCTGCGGCGGCATCTCGGGCGTGATGCTCTCGATGGTCCCGCTCGACATCCACGTCAGCGACACGTACTTCATCGTCGCCCACATCCACTACGTGCTCTTCGGCGGGTCGCTGTTCACGATCTTCGCCGGCGTCTACTACTGGTTCCCGAAGATGACGGGCCGGATGTACGACGAGCGCCTCGGCAAGCTGCACTTCTGGACGACGTTCGTGTTCTTCAACGCGACGTTCGCGCCGATGCACATCATCGGCGTCAACGGGATGCCGCGCCGCGTCGCCGACTACGCCGACGAGTTCGCCACGTGGAACATGATCATCTCGCTGGCCTCGTTCGCGCTCGGCCTGAGCACGCTGATCTTCGCCTACAACATGATCGCCTCGTGGCGCGGCGGCGCCCGCGCGACCGCCAACCCGTGGCGCGCGATGACGCTGGAGTGGCAGGTCTCGTCGCCGCCGCCGGTGTTCAACTTCGACCAGATCCCGACGGTCGTCGGCGGCCCGTACGAGTACGGCACGCCCGGCGCGGTCCACGGGATCTTCGGCCCGGCGGCGCCCGCGGAGGCCAAGGCGACCCCGGCGGGCACGCACGCCCAGCCGCCCACCGAGTGATGAGGAGGAGCAGGACATGAGCACCATCCTGGTCGTGGCCAACGAGACCCTCGCGGGCGCGCAGCTGCTCGAGGTCGTCAAGGAGCGCGCGAGCGCCGGCGGCGAGGGCACGCGCGTCGTCGTGTGCGTGCCCCGCAACAAGCCCAAGCACGGCAACATCATCTACGACGACTTCGTCTTCGACGCGGCGAAGGTGCGCATCGACCTGGCCCGCCGCTTCCTGCGCGACCAGGGCATCAACGCGATCGGCGACATCGGCGACACCGACCCGTACACCGCGACGATGGACGCCGTCGCCGAGCACCAGCCGGACGAGATCATCGTCTCGACGTTCCCGGCCACGGTCTCGGGCTGGCTGCGGCGCGACCTGATCGAGCGCATCGAGCAGACCAGCGGCCTGCCGGTCACGCACGTCGTGCAGGACATCGACGCCGAGGGCATCCCCTTCCACGTCACGCTCGTCGTGGCGGCGAAGACGGCCTCGGGCGACGCGCTCCTGGACTCGCTGAAGGCGAAGGCCGGCGACGACGCCCGCGGGTCGCTGTTCATCGTGATCGTCCCGCAGGAGGGCGGCGAGGGGCAGCACGCGGCCCGCGCCCGGGCGCAGATGGCGCAGGTCGTCGACCGCCTGGTCTCCTCGGACCTCATCGCCGCGGGCATGATCGGCGATCCGGACCCGTACACGGCGACGATGAACGCGCTGCAGTTCTTCCGGGTCGACGACATCGTGATCTCGACCCTGCCGGCGACCCGCTCGGGCTGGCTGCGCGCCGACCTGATCGAGCGCGTGCGCAAGGCCACCAACAAGCCGGTCGAGCACATCGAGACGACCGACCGCACCGCCGCCAACGCCGCGTAGAGAGAGACCATGGAAGCCGCCTCGATCCCCCACGGCCACGACCACCACGGGCCGCCCGCGGCCAACCGCAGCTCGCGCGTCGAGCCCGCGCTGCTCGGGATGTTGTTGTTCATCATCTCCGAGATCATGGTCTTCGGGGCCTTCTTCACGGCGTACTTCTTCATCCGGATCGTCGCCGAGGGCCACACGTGGTTCCCGATCGACGGCAAGGACCTGCCGGTCGCCGTGGCGGGCGTCAACACGGCGATCCTCGTGTCCTCCTCGCTGACGCTGCACTGGGCGCAGACGTCGATCAAGAACGGCAACCGCTTCGGCCTGCAGGCCGGGATGACGGCGACGTTCCTGCTCGGCCTGACGTTCCTGTTCATCCAGATCAACGAGTACGTCCACATCGGCTTCGCGCCGCAGGACCACGCGCAGGCGACGGTCTTCTTCTCGCTGACGGGCCTCCACGGCGCGCACGTGACGATCGGCCTGATCCTGCTCGGCATGGTCACGATCAGGGCCTTCCGCGGGCACTTCTCGCCCGAGGAGCACCACGGCGTCGAGATCCCCGGGATCTACTGGCACTTCGTCGACGTCATGTGGATCGTCGTCTACACGACGATCTACGTCATCTGATGGACGACGGCGCCCCGGGGCGCGACTGGAACGCGCTGCTGCTGCGGGTGCTGGAGCCCTTCCGCACCGAGGCGGCGGCGTTCCGCGTGCTGCTCGGGACGATCGCGGTGTTCGGGACGATCA
>Ga0247768_1000045_pt1 | contig 58792 bp, 47 predicted proteins | sample UWRJL016104C6_FD_179944 | JGI IMG/M metagenome (GOLD analysis project Ga0247768, IMG submission 179944) | Plant litter microbial communities from Arlington Agricultural Research Station in Wisconsin, United States - UWRJ-L016-104C-6 | ecosystem: Environmental > Terrestrial > Plant litter >... | reverse complement strand
AGCGCGGGCGCGTTGGCCGCGACGCCGCGGTAGAAGAGGTGCGCGAGCGTGATGTAGGCGACGCCGCGCGCGGCGAGGTCCGCGACGTTGGCGGTGACGCGCTCGGGCGTGTCGCCGAGGTGGAAGCCGCCCTCGACGCAGTGGACGACCGCGATCGCGCCCTCGGCGCGGGCGGCGTCGAGCTCCGCGACGTCGTGGACCGTGCGGATCAGCGCCGCGTCGTGCTCGCCGACCTCCTCCTCGACCCGCTGCAGGTCGCTCAGCAGGTGCGCGTAGTAGCCCTCGTCGGGCGGCGAGGCGTACGCCTTGGAGAGGTCCATCTCCTGCAGCGGCCGGTAGAGCGCGGAGAGGACGACGCCGACGCCGCCCTCCTCCAGCCCCTCGACGGTGACGCGGTAGCCCGAGCCGGCCGTGCGGTCGCTCATGAAGCGCCCGAGCAACCCGATGAACAACGCCTCGGCCTTCTCGGCGAGGCTGAGGTGGCCCGGCATCCTGCGGACCTGCTGATCGGTGGTCGACGGGTCGAGGTCCTGCACCACCCGCATCGGGTAGTGCACGTGGAGGTCGGCGATCATGGCGCGCCGACTCTACGCCGCGTCTCGCGACCTGTGTGGATTTCTCAGCGCACCAGGAAGCGGAGCGGCGTGGGCAGGCCGTAAGGTGCGGCGACGATGAACTTCGCCGTGGACGTGGTCGAGCGCGCGGACCCGGAGGCGCTCGCGCTGGTGGAGCTCGCACGCGACGGCGCGCGCCGCGAGCACCGCTTCGGCGCCGTCGCGCGGGCGGTCCACGCGATGGCCGCCGCGCTGCACGACCGCGGCGTCCGCCGCGGCGACGTCGTCCTCACGCTCGTGGGCAACCAGCCCGACTGGGTCGTCACGATGGTCGCGTGCTTCCGCCAGGGCTACGTCGTCCTGCCCTGCACCGAGCAGCTGCGCGCCAAGGACCTGGCGCTGCGGCTCGCCGTCACGCAGCCCGCCGCGGTGGTCGCCGACGGCCGCAACGCCGAGGTGCTCGACGCGGCCGGGTGGGACGGGCCGACGATCTGGGGTCCCGGCGTCATGGGCTGGCCGGTCCGCGGCGAGCTGCCGCCGGCCGCCGACCTGGCGCCGCTCGACCCCTGCCTGATCACCTTCACCAGCGGGACCGCGGGCGAGCCGAAGGCCGTCCTGCACGGCCAGCGCTACCTCGACGGCCAGCAACTGCAGGCAGAGCACTGGCTCACCGCGCGCCCGGGCGACCTCGTCTGGTGCACGGCCGCGAGCGGCTGGAGCAAGTCGGCGCGCAACGTCTTCATCGCGCCGTGGCTGCGCGGCGCGGCCGCGCTCCTGCACGACGCGCGCTTCGACCCGGCCGAGCGGCTCGACCTCCTCGAGCGCGAGCGCGTCCAGGTGCTGTGCATGGCGCCGACCGAGTACCGCGTGATCGCCAAGCGCGTCGCGCTGCGGCGCTTCCCGGACCTCCGCGCGCTGGTCGCCGCGGGCGAGGCGCTCAACCCGGAGGTCCTGGAGCTGTGGCGCGCGGCGACCGGCCTGGAGATCCGCGACGGCTACGGCCAGACCGAGACCGGCCAGCTCACCGGCAACCTCGACGGCGAGCCCGCGCGCGCGGGCTCCATGGGCCGCGCGCTGCCGGGCGTCCGGCTGTGGGTCGAGGACGGCGAGCTGGTCGCCGACCCGGCGTCCGTCCCGACGTTCTTCCTGGGGTACCTGGGCGAGGAGGACGCGGCGAGCGCCGCCGCGCAGTCCACGCCGTGGCACACCGGCGACCGCGTGCTCCAGGACGACGACGGCTACCTCTTCTTCGAGGGCCGCACCGACGACGTCATCATCTCCGCGGGCTACCGCATCGGCCCGTTCGAGGTCGAGTCCGCGCTCGTCGCGCACCCCGCCGTCGCCGAGGCGGCGGTCGTCGCCGCGCCCGACGAGGAGCGCGGCTCCGTCGTCCGCGCGGTGGTCGTCGTGCGCGAGGGCCACGAGCCGGGACCCGCGCTCGCCCGGGCGCTGCAGGACCACGTGAAGGACCTGACCGCGCCCTACAAGTACCCGCGGATCGTCGACTTCGCCGACGAGCTGCCGAAGACGACGAGCGGCAAGGTGCGCCGCGCGCTGCTGCGCGGCGAGTAGCGCGGCGCGGCGCGGCGTCCGCTGAGCGACGCCGAGCGTTCGCGGGCGGACCGGGCCGCGGGACCTCCCGCCGGCGGGCGGCGTTCCCGGTGATGTCCCCTCTTCCACTCCCGGAGGCATCACCACCATGTCGCGTTCCCGCACCACCCTCGCCCTCGTCGCGGCCGGCTCTGCGCTCGTCCTCGCCGCCCCGGCCGCCCAGGCGGCCGCGCCGCCGACCGGGATCGTGCCCGGCCACGTCCTGGAGTTCGGCCGGCTGACGACGATCAGCGGCTCGGCCGGCAACGACGGCTCGACGTTCACGAAGGCGTTCGAGACCGCCCGCCGCAGCCACGTCCGCTTCGAGGACGCCGGCTCCGGCGCGCTGCGCTCGGAGTACACGACCGCGCCGCGGATCTGGAAGACGTTCGACGCGGCCGCGAACACGCTGACGCTGCGCGACGGCACGGCGCCGTTCGCGCAGACGCCCGCCCAGGAGGCCGCGTACTTCCGGCAGGGCATCGACCAGGGCTGCTTCGTCAAGACCGGCTCGGCCAACGGGCTCGACCACTACAAGATGGTCGCCGACCCGCAGCTGCCGTGCTCCGACAGCCCCGACACGAAGGTCGACGCCGACGTCGACCAGCGCACCGGCTACGTGATCTCGCGCGTCACGACGAACGGCGCGTTCCGGCAGAGCGACTCGCTGGCCTACGTCAAGGACCACGCCGAGGCGGGCCGCGCGCAGCTGCTGAAGATGGCGCCGCACCCCCGCGCGCAGGTCGTCGACGAGCGCTGAGCCGCGAACCCTCGACCAACCCTCAAGGGGGTCTGACCCCCTTGAGGGTTACGCGGTGAGGTCCGCCGCCATCTCGTCGAAGACCGAGATGTAGGCGTCGACCGCCTCGTCGGTGTGGGTCACCGAGAGCGTCCACTCCTCCTCGCGGCCCGGCGTCATGAAGATGCCGCGGTTCATGTTGTACAACCAGGCGAGGTCGGCGATCTCGGCGTCCTGCTGGGCCTTGAAGGTCTCGTAGTCGATGATCTTGGTCGTCGCGAACGTCACGCAGCCCTTGGAGCCGATGCCGACGGCGTAGCCGGGCAGGTTGTACTTCTCGATGACGCCCTCGCAGCCCGCCAGCAGGCGGTCGTTGAGGTGGTCGAGGTGCGCGTAGGCCTCGGGCGTCAGCACCTCGAGCAGGTTCGCGCGCGTCGCGGCCATGCCGAGCGGGTTCCCGTTGTAGGTGCCCACCTGGTAGACGGTGCCGTCCTCGACGACCTTCGCGATCTCCTCGCTCATGCCGATCGCGCCCGTCGGCAGCCCGCCGCCGAGCGCCTTGGCCAGCGTCACCATGTCGGGCAGGACGCCGTACTTGTCGGTCGCGCCGCCCGGGGCGACGGTCAGGCCGGTCTTGACCTCGTCGAAGATCAGGACGATGCCGTGCTTGGCGGTGATCGCGCGCACGGCCTCGAGGTAGCCCGCCTCGGGCAGCACGACGCCGAGGTTCATCATCGCGGGCTCCATGATCACGCAGGCCGGCTTGCGGCCCTCGGCCTCGAGCTCCACGATCCGCCGCTCCATCGAGTCCGCGTCGTTGAAGTGCACGGCGAAGACGTGGTCGACCGTGGACTGCGGGATGCCGCCGCCGTAGGCCAGCGAGACCGGGTGGTCGTGGTCGCCGATCTTGTCGTACTCGACGCCGATGGACACCATGACGGTGTCGTGATGGCCGTGGTAGCTGCCGAAGATCTTCAGGACGTCGTCGCGGCCGGTCGCGGCGCGCGCGATCCGGATCGCGTCCATCGTCGACTCCGAGCCGGAGTTCGTGTAGCGCCACTTCGGCAGGCCCCAGCGGCGGGCGAGCTCGTTGCCGACGACGATCGCGTCCTCGGTCGGCGCCGCGAAGTGCGTGCCGAGCGCGTAGCGGTCGGCGAGCGCCTGGCCGATGGCCGGGTGCGCGTGGCCCTGGACCATCGAGCCGAAGCCGTTGTGGAAGTCCCACATCTCGTTGCCGTCGACGTCCCACACCTTGGGGCCGTCGCCGCGCTCGAGGTAGATCGGCCACGGCTCGCGCACCTGGTACGACGACGCCACCCCGGAGGCGAGGTGCTCGTTGGCGCGGGCGAACGTCGCGCCGCTGCCCTTCGTCGCCTCGTTGAGGCGCGCGGTCTCGCGCTCGGTCAGCTCGGCGATGCGCGCGCGATCGATCGTGATGGTGTCAGCGTTGGCAGCCATGGTTCATCTCATGGTAGGCGTGGGCGTGGTTCCTGTCTGTACCCCTTTGACCCGCTCGGACGCCGGGTCGTACAACGGCTCCGCGGTGACGATCCCCGCGACCCAGGTGCCGAAGACGTCGACCGCGACCTCGGTCCCGACGGCCGCGTGCTCGGCCGGGACGTAGGCGTAGGCGATCGAGACGCCGAGCGTGTAGCCGAAGCCGCCGGAGGTCACGCGGCCCACGACGCGGCCGCCGGCCGCGACCGGCTCGTTGCCGAGCGCGACCGACCGCGGGTCCTCGAGGACGAGGCAGACGAGGCGCTTCTCGGGCGGCCCCAGCGCGCGCAGCGCGTCCGCGCCCACGTAGTCCTTGTCCTCGCGCACGCAGAACGAGAGCCCCGCCTCGTGCGGCGTCTGGTCCGGCGTGATGTCGGCGCCCCAGACGCGGTAGCCCTTCTCCAGCCGCAGCGCGTCGATCGCGCGGTAGCCGCCCGCGGTGAGGCCGTGCGGCGCGCCGGACTCCCACAGCGCCCGCCACAGCGCCGCGCCGTACTCGGCCGGCGCGTAGAGCTCCCAGCCGTGCTCGCCGACGAAGGTCACGCGCAGCGCGCGCACGGGCACGTCGCCGACCGTGATCTCGCGCATCGACATGTAGGGGAAGTCGAGGGGGTCCGGGGTGAGCGGCGCGAGGACGGCGCGGGCGGCCGGCCCCCACAGCGCGAAGCACGCCCAGCGCGAGGTCGTGTCGGTGATCCGGACGCTGCCGTCGCGCGGCGCGTGGCGCCGGATCCACGCCCGGTCGTGCTGGCCGAACGCGGTGCCGGTGACGATCTGGAACGCGTCTTCGGCCAGACGCGTCACCGTGAAGTCGCACTCGATCCCGCCGCGCGCGTTGAGCATCTGGGTGTAGGTGATCCTCCCGACGTCGCGCGCCACCGCGTTGTCGCACAGCGACTCGAGGAACGCGGCGGCGCCCTCCCCCGCGACCTCGAGCTTCGCGAAGGAGGACTCGTCGAAGAGCCCGGCGCGCTCGCGGACCGCGCGGTGCTCGGCGCCGATCGCGGGCGACCAGTGCTGGCCCGCCCATCCGCGCGGGCGCAGCCCGGGATCCCCGTCGCCCTCGTTCGACGTGTACCAGTTGACCCGCTCCCACCCCGACTTCTCCCCGAACGCCGCGCCGTGCGCCGCGTGCCACGCGTAGTTCGACGACACCTTGAGCGGACGGCCCGCGGCCCGCTCCTCGCCCGGGTAGTGGATGTCGTAGTAGGTCTCGTAGACCTCCTTGGTGCGCTTCAGGGTGTAGGCCGGCGAGCGGTACTGCGGGCCGAAGCGGCGGATGTCCATGCGCCACAGGTCGAGCTGCGGCTCCCCGGCGACGATCCACTCGGCCATCACCTTGCCGATCCCGCCCGCGCCCGCCAGGCCGTGCGCGCAGAAGCCCGCGGCGACGAAGAGGCCGTCGACCTCGCTCTCCCCCAGGCAGAACTCGTTGTCGGGGGTGAACGCCTCGGGGCCGTTGATCAGCTTGGTGACCTTGACCTCCTCCATCGCCGGGACGCGCAGCTTCGAGGCGTCCGCGATCTCCTCGAAGCGCGGCCAGTCCTCCTCGAGCAGGCGGCCGTTGAAGTCCGGCGGGATCCGGTCGACGAGCCGCTCGTCCAGCGACCACGGCGCGCAGTGGCGCTCGTAGCCGCCCATCACGAGGCCCTCGCCCTCCTCGCGGAAGTAGATGAGGTTGTCGGGATCCCGCAGCGTCGGGAGGTGGCGCACCGACGACCGGTCCCGGAACGGCTGCGTCACGAGGTACTCGTGCGCCATCGGCACGACCGGCACGCGGATCCCCGCCAGCCGTCCCAGCTCCGCGGCGTACATCCCGCCCGCGATGACGACGCGCTCGCAGGCGATCCGCCCCCACTGCGTCTCGACGCCGCGCACGCGGGGTGGGTCGGCCGGATCGACGTCGATCCCCGTCACCCGCGTGTGCGTGAAGATCTTCACGCCGCCCGCCCGCGCCCCCTCGGCCAGGGCGTACGTCAGCTGCGACGGATCCAGGTAGCCGTCGGTCGGCAGGTAGGACGCGACGCGCACCCCGTCGGTCGACATCAGCGGGAACTTCTCCGCCGCCTCCTCCGCGCTCAGCAGCTCGAGCGGCAGCCCGAACGTCCGCGCCCACGCGACCTGGCGGTGGACCTCCTGCTCGCGCTCCGGCGTGCAGGCCAGCCGGATCCCGCCGCACTCGACCCAGCCGCAGTCGAGCGTCCGGTACAGCTCGACCGAGTACATCATCATGGTCGTCAACGAGACCGACGAGCGCAGCTGGCCGACGAGCCCCGCGCTGTGGAACGTCGAGCCGGAGGTCAGCTCGTCGCGGTCGACCAGGACCACGTCCTCCTCGCCCAGCTGCGCCAGGTGGTAGGCGATCGACGCGCCGCCGACCCCTCCGCCGATGACGACCACGCTCGCGCGGTCGGGGAGCTCACGGGGTCGCGGCATCGCGCAGCCATCCTTCGAATCGGGGGTCGGCCGTCGTGGCGGCCAGCCGGCGCAGGTGGCGGTCGGCGTAGTCGGAGAAGTCGAAGTCGAGCTCGCTGATCGCGCGCTGCAGGACGCCCCACAGGCCCTCGCGCACGTCGGACATCGAGCGCATCAGCCGCAGCGCGGCGAAGCGCCGGTCGGTGCACGGCTCGTCCCAGTAGGCGGCGAGCAGCGCGCGGTCGTCGGCGTCGGTGAACCCGTTGTTGATGGACAGGTTGCCGAGGTCGAAGTAGCGGTCGCCCATCCCCGCGTACTCCCAGTCCACCAGCCAGATCCGCCCGCCGTCGCCGAGGACGTTCGCGCCGAGCAGGTCGTCGTGGCAGGGCACGACGTCGTGCTCGGGACCGCGCAGCGCCGCGGCGATCCGCTCGGCCAGCCGCGCCGCGTCCCACGCCATCCGCGGCACCTCGGCGCCGCGCTCGCGGGCCAGCGCCAGGTAGTCGCGGGCGATCCGCGGGACGTCGAAGGTGGCGGGCAGCGAGGGCGCGTGCTCGTGGAAGGCGCGCAGCGCGCGGGCGATCTCGGTCAGCGCGGGCGGCTCGCGCAGCACGGGGTCGGCGAGCGGCACGCCGGGCACGAACGCGGTGACCAGGCACGAGTGCTCCGGGATGAACGCGAGCACGGCGGGCGCGATCCCGAGCTTGGCCGCCGCCTGCGTGGCGACGTGCTCGGAGGCGCGGTCGATCCCGAGCAGCTCGGTCTCGTGCCCGGCGATCCGGAGCACGACCTCGCGGTCGCCGAAGCGCGCGCGGAAGTTGTGGTTGGTGATCCCGCCGCCCAGGGCCGTGGGCTCTCCGGCCAGCGCCCCGAGCTGGTCTTGCACTGCGTCGATGACGGCGCGTGGCGGCCCCATGGTCTTCCGTTGGCGGCGACCCTAGAGCGCATCGGGGTTTGCGGTCAATGGTGCAGTGCATATACCTTCGGGCCCCATGACGCTCGACGAGCTCCGCGCAGAAGTCGCCGACGGCCGCATCGACACGGTGCTGCTGTGCCTGACCGACATGCAGGGGAGGCTCCAGGGCAAGCGCATGCACGCCGGCTTCTTCGTGGACGAGGTGGTCGCCCACGGCGCCGAGGCCTGCAACTACCTCCTGGCCGTCGACGTCGAGATGAACACCGTCGAGGGCTACGCGATGTCCTCGTGGTCGAGCGGCTACGGCGACTTCGTGATGGCGCCGGACCTCGACACGCTCATGCCGATCCCGTGGCTGGAGGGCACCGTGCTCTGCCTCGTCGACCTCCAGCACGCCGACGGCAGCGACGTCGCGCCCTCGCCGCGCCAGGTCCTGCGCCGCCAGCTCGCGCGCCTCGCCGAGCGCGGCTGGACCGCCAACGCGGGCTCCGAGCTCGAGTTCATCCTCTTCGAGGACAGCTACGAGCAGGCGTGGGACAAGGGCTACGTCGGCCTCACGCCGGCCAACCGCTACAACGTGGACTACTCGATCCTCGGCACCACGCGGGTCGAGCCGCTGCTCCGGCAGATCCGCAACGCGATGCACGGCGCGGGCATGCGGGTGGAGGACTCCAAGGGCGAGTGCAACCTCGGCCAGCACGAGATCAACTTCCACTACGCCGACGCGCTCACGACCTGCGACCGCCACGTCGTCTTCAAGAACGGCGCGAAGGAGATCGCCGCCCAGCACGGCCAGGCGATCACGTTCATGGCCAAGTACGACCAGCGCGAGGGCAACTCGTGCCACCTGCACCTCTCGCTCGCCGACGCCGGCGGCGAGAACGTCTTCGCCACCGACGACGCGCTCTTCGACGCGTTCCTCGCGGGCGCGATCGCGGGCCTGCGCGAGCTGACGCTCCTGCTCGCCCCGAACGTCAACTCGTACAAGCGCTTCGCCGCGGGCTCGTTCGCGCCGACCGCCGTCGCGTGGGGCAACGACAACCGCACCTGCGCGTTCCGCGTCGTCGGCCACGGGCCGGGCAGGCGCTTCGAGTGCCGCCTGCCGGGCGGCGACGTCAACCCCTACCTCGCGCTCGCGGGCCTGATCGCCGCGGGCCTCCACGGCGTCGACCGCCAGCTCGCGCTGCCGCCGGTCTGCGAGGGCAACGCGTACACCGCGGAGGACGTCGAGCACGTCCCGAAGACGCTCCACGAGGCGCGCGCGCTGTTCGCGGAGAGCGCGATCGCCCGCGAGGCGCTCGGCGAGGAGGTCGTCGCGCACTACCTCAACATGGCCGACGTGGAGCTGGCCGCCTACGATGCAGCGGTCACCGACTGGGAGCGCGTGCGCGGCTTCGAGCGGTTGTGAGCGATGAGCACCAGCACCCAGGCCACCCCCGAGCTGCCCTCCTTCGAGACCGTCTTCGCGCCGGTGCGCTCGCAGACGGCCTTCGAGGAGACGCTCGAGCGCCTGGGCACGGCGATCAAGCTCGGCCTGCTGGCGCCCGGCGCGCGGCTGCCCGCCGAGCGCGAGCTGTGCACGCGCCTGGAGATCTCCCGCTCGACGCTGCGCCAGGCGCTCACCGCGCTGGCGCAGAGCGGCCACCTGCACGCGATCCGCGGGCGCGGCGGCGGGACCTTCGTCGCCGAGCGCCCGCCGCCGGCCGACCCGCCCTCGCGCGCCGTCCTCGCCTCGTGGCACGACGCGTGCGACGTGCGCCTCGGCGTCGAGCTGGGGATCGCCGCGCTCGCCGCGACCCGCGCGGGCGAGGACGAGCTGGCGCCGCTCGACGAGCTCGTGACCGCGATGGACGACATGGCCGAGGACTTCCCGGGCTACCGCCAGGCCGACGTGCGCTTCCACATCGGCCTCGCCGAGGCGACCCGCAGCCCGCGCCTGGTCGCGCTGGCCACCGAGGCCCAGGGGCAGATGACCGACCTCATCTCCTACATCGCGCACCCGCCCGAGATCCTCGAGCACGCCAACGCCCAGCACGCGCAGCTGCTGACCCGCATCCGCGCCCGCGACGCCGACGGCGCCGTGCGCATCATGGCCGAGCACCTCCGCGGGACCGAGCTGGTCCTCGAGGGCCTGCTGCCCGGCGCGCGCGACTAGGCGGCGGCGGGCCGCTCCCGCACCGTCGGCGGCGTCCGGTGCTCCCAGAGCGCCAGCGCCATCAGCACCGCGGTCACCGCGACGCTCAGCGCGAGCGCCGAGACGTGCGGGCCGAGCAGCGCGAGCGCGAGCAGCGCGGCCGCCGCGAGGAAGCGCCGCGGGTTGACCGTCCCGGTCATGCGCCGCCGGAAGAGGTTCTCGCCGAGCAGGTAGAGCGCCGGGCCACCGACGACCATCGCGAGGCCGACGCCGTGGAGGTGGTGGTGCGGCTCGGCGATCAGCAGGTCGTCGCCGACCGCGGCGGCGATGATCCCGGCCACGAGCGGGAGGTGGAGGTAGGTGTAGGCGTCGCGGGCGAGGCGGCCGGGGTCCTCGCTGGCGAGCATCGCCGCGCGCGAGTGCCCGGCGGCGGCGCCGAAGTAGAGCCACCACAGCGCCGCGGTCTCCAGGAACGCGACGACCAGGCAGAGGACGACCGTGGTCCCGAGGCCGGCCGCGGCGGCGGTCGCGCCGGTGACGACGACCGACTCGCCCAGCGCGATGATGATGAAGCCCTGGCAGCGCTCGGCGAAGTGGCCGCCGTCGACGTCGTAGTCGGTGGTCATGGCGCGGCCGCGCCCGGGCAGCCAGTAGCCCGCCACCGGCGCGGCGAGGTCGAGCGCGAGCGCCGGCGCCCAGAGCAGCAGGCGGTGGTCGCCCTCCAGGAACGCGCCGCCGGCCCAGAGCGCGCCCGAGGCGACGCTCCAGACCACGAGCCGCTCGAAGACGGTCCGCAGCGGGTGGTCGCGTCGCAGCAGCACCGCGCCCGCCGCGTTGCGCCCGACCTGGAGCGCGACGTAGGTGACGGCGAAGAGGACGCCGTGCTCGTCGAGCGCCTCCGGCAGCGCCGCCGCCATCAGCAGGCTCGCGAGCATCACGCCGACGAGCACGAGCCGGACCGCCGCCGAGGACGCGGGGTCGAACCAGTTGACCATCCACGTGGTGTAGATCCACGCCCACCAGACGACGAGCAGCAGGAACGTGGCGCGCGCGATCCCGCCCGCGGTGAGGTCGTCGAGGATCAGGTGCGAGAGCTGCGTGACCGCGAAGACGTAAACGAGGTCGAAGAACAGCTCGACGTTCGTGATCGCCTGCGCGCTGCCGTCGCGCGGACGCAGGTGGCGGGTCGGGGTCGGCAGGCTGCTCACGGCCGCCGCGAGCCTACGCGCCCGCGCGGCGGGCAGCCGGGATGGGCCTAGACTCGCGGCGCATGGACGCTCGCACCCCGAGCCCGCAGGAGACCTGGGACGCGTTCTTCAGCGACTTCTACCTGCGGGTCCACACCAACGTCGAGCCGAAGGACGAGGCGCGCAGCCAGGCCGTGGCCGCCGCGGCGCTGAGCGGCTGCCCGGAGCGCGGCGACCTCCTCGACGTCGCGTGCGGCTTCGGCCGCCACGCCGTCCCGCTCGCGCAGGCGGGCTTCCGCGTGACCGGCGTCGACCGCTCGGGCGCGCTGCTCGACGAGGCGCGGGCGCGGGCCGGCGAGGCGCCGTGGCCGAAGCTGGTGCAGGCCGACTACCGCGAGCTGCCGTTCGCCGACGCGTCCTTCGACGCCGCGCTCAACCTGTACACCTCGCTCGGCTACCTCGGCGACGAGGAGGACACGAAGGTGCTCGCGGAGGTCGCGCGCGTCCTGCGCCCCGGCGCGCGGCTGGTCATCGAGACGATGCACCGCGACCTGCTCGTGCGGCGCTTCCAGGAGCACGGCTGGGAGCTGCTCGGCGCGGGCCGGCTGCTGCTCGAGCAGCGCGCGTTCGACCCGGTCGGCGGCGTCACGCAGACCACGCAGACGCTGATCGACGGCGCCGGCGAGCGCGAGTCCCGGACCTTCGAGGCGCGGATCTACACGGCGACCGAGCTGGTGGCGATGCTCCGCGCGGCGGGCTTCGCCAAGGCGACCTGCCACGGCGACCTGCACGGCGCACCGTTCTCGACCGGCACGCGGCTCGTCGTGGTCGCCCGCCGCTAGTCAGGACGCGGGCGCGGCCGGCGTCGCGCCGGGCTCCGCCATCGCCGCGTCCAGCCCCGCGCGCGCCTGGCGGCGGACCTTGCCCTGGATCAGCGGCGTCCACCCCAGCAGCAGCCCGACCGGCCCGAGCGCCTGGCGCGTCCAGCCGTGGAAGGAGAAGCGGTCGTGGTGGGTGTGGATCAGCCCGCCGACGAACGTGAACTCCGCGTGGACGTCGTTGTGGACGCGGCGCCCGGTCTGGGCGAAGGTGTAGTCGGCGGTCCAGTGCGCGCTGCCGCGGTGCTCGTGCGCCTCGTGGGCGACGAGCTTCACGGAGAGGTCCTTCGCGCGGCTGGTCAGCATGATCCACATCGCGCCCGCCTCCGGGCCGTGGAGGTCCTGGAAGACCGGGTCGGAGAAGTGGACGTCGGGCGCGTAGGCCGCGGCCATCGTCGCGCCGTCGCGCGCGTCGAAGGCGGCGTAGAAGCGCCGGATCAGCGCGTCGTGCTCAGCGTGGGTGATGACCATCGCGCGACGCTATCCGACGCGGCGGTGGTTCAGCCACCCAGCGTGCCGGGGTCGGCCGGCACGTCGACCGCGTGCTCGCGCAGCGCCTCGAGCGGCACGATCTCGAGCGCCCGCTCGTGCGTCGAGGCGAGCACGACGTAGGCCGCCGCGCCGTCGTGGTGCGCGCGCAGCCAGTTGGTGGCCGTGACGCACCAGCGGTCGCCCGGGACGAGGCCCGGGAAGCGGTACTGCGGCATCGGCGTGGAGAGGTCGTTCCCGATGCCCTTCTGGTGGGCGAGGAACTCGGAGGTGACGACCGCGCAGATCGTGTGGCTGCCGAGGTCCTCGGGCCCGGTGCTGCAGCAGCCGTCGCGGTAGAACCCCGTGACGGGGTCGGTGCCGCAGGGCTCCAGCGGCCCGCCCAGCACGTTGCGCTCGGTCGGCGGCTCGCTCACGGGAGGAGTATCGCGCACCCGCGCCGGGGATCAGATCGGGTCGGCGCCCGCGCGGTCGAGGTCGACGCGCGGCACCTCGCTGAAGTCCGTGGCCACCGCGCCGAGGACCGTCCGCAGCCACGCGCGCTCGGCCTCGTCGGCGACGCGCATCCGGCGCTCGATCCACGCGGTCACCTGCCGCCGCGCGCCGACCACGAGCACGTTGCCGCACACCGCGTAGCGGCCGTCGGCGAGCACGACGAGGCTGCCGGGCGCGTCGCGGCGCAGGCGCAGCAGGTCGATGACGTCCTGCCCGGAGACCGTCGCCGGGCGCGTCGCGTCGCCGTCGCCCTCGGTCCAGGGGCGCGCGGTGAAGATCGACGACGTGCTGCGCACCCGGCGCGCGGGCCGCGCGCGCGGGCCGATCGGCCCGGTCCGCCACGAGCTGGTCAGCGAGACGAGCTGCCGCGAGGCCTCCTCGCGGTAGAGGACGTGGAGGCGGTCGCCGGCGGCGACGCGCGTCGAGCCGCGCGGTGGGATCGCCTGCCCCGCGCGCACGATCACGTTGACCACCGCCTCGCGCGGCAGCCCGAGGTCGCGGACGGCGAGGCCGACGATCGCGTCGTCCTCCACCACCGGGAACTCCAGGACCTCGGCGCCGAGGCGGCGGATCGTCCCCGACTCGGCCAGCGGCCGCGGCAGCGCGGGGTCGTCGGTGGTGACGCCGAGGCGCTTGGCCAGCGGCTCGAAGGTCGTGCCCTGCACGATCGTGGAGAGCAGCACCACGAAGAACACGATGTTGAAGAACTCGTGGCTGCGCGGGATGTGCTCGATGACCGGGAACGTCGCGAGGACCACCGGGACCGCCCCGCGCAGGCCCGCCCAGCCGATCACCGCCTGCTCGCGCACGGTGAAGCCGAAGGGCGCGAGCGAGGCGACGGTCGCCAGCGGCCGCGCGACGAAGACCAGGACGATCGCCAGGACCGTGCCCTCGAAGGCGACGCCGCCGAGCTCGGACGGGAAGATCAGCAGGCCGAGCACCAGGAACATCGAGAGCTGGGCGACCCACGCCATGCCCTCGTGGAAGGTCGCGATCGTCTGCTTGGCCGGGATCGTCGCCGAGCCGAGCATCAGCCCCGTGAGGTAGACCGCGAGGAAGCCGGAGCCGTGGGCGGTGTCGGCGAGGCCGTAGGCGAGCGCGACGGAGGCGAGCGTCGCGACCGGGTAGAGGCCCGCGGTGGCGAGCCGCGCCTCGCGCAGCGCGAAGGTGAACAGGTAGCCGACGCCGAGGCCGACGACGGCGCCGATCGAGATCTGCCGCACGAAGAGCCACGCGAAGTCCGCGACCCCGTAGTCGGGGTGCATGAGCTTCTGGATGAAGCCGAGCACGAGCAGGATCGCGATCGGGTCGTTCATCCCCGACTCGCCCTCGAGCGTCCGCGCCAGCCGCCGGCGCAGGGTCGAGCCGCGGAGCAGCGCGAAGATCGCGGCGCCGTCGGTGCCCGCGACGATCGCGCCGACGAGCAGTCCCTCGGTCGTGTCGAAGTCGAACAGCCACGCCGCGACCAGGCCGGTCACGCCCGCGGTGATGAGCGTCCCGCCGAGCGCGAGCGTCAGCGACGGGCCGAGCACCGGCTTGATCTCGGGGAAGCCCGCGGCGAGCCCGCCCTCGAAGAGGATCAGCGCGAGCGCGACGATCCCGACCGTGCGGGCCAAGGCGTAGTCGTTGAAGTCGATCCACCCCGCGCCGTCGCTGCCGACGGCCATCCCGACGCCCAGGAAGAGCACGAGCCCGGGGACGCGGACCCGTGAGGCCAGCAGCGATGCGAGGAGGCCGGCAGACAGGAGCGCGCCCACGATGAGGATGCGCTCGCCGTCGTGCACCTCGACACCATGGCACATGAGGTTTGGACGTGGTTGTGGCGATCGGCACTTGACTTACGTCCGGGGCGCGGACTACATTCGCCGCGCCCGTCCTAAGGACGGTTCACCAAACCTTTCGGAGAGGGACGCACGCGCATGGCCGCCAACGTGGACGCCGCCGCCACCGCTTCAAGCGATGAGCAGCGGCTAGCAGAGCTGGGCTACAAGCAGGAGCTGAGTCGCAGCTGGAGCTCGTTCCAGAACTTCGCGATCTCGTTCACCATCATCTCGATCCTCGCCGGCTGCTTCACGACCTACGGCCAGGGCTTCAACAACGGTGGTCCGGTCGCGATCTCGTGGGGCTGGCCGCTGATCTCGATCCCGATCCTGATCATCGGCTTCTGCATGTCCGAGCTCGTCTCGGCCTACCCGACGGCCGGCGGCATCTACTGGTGGGCCTCCAAGCTCGGCGGGCCGGTCTGGGGCTGGTTCACCGGCTGGTTCAACCTCATCGGGTTGATCGCGGTCGTCGCCTCGGTCGACTACGGCTGCGCCACGTTCATGAACACGGTCTTCGGCCTCTACGGCTTCAACCTGTTCAACGGCGAGTCCGGGAACTTCCTGCACGGGACGTTCGCGCTCTTCGCGGTGATCCTGCTCTTCCACGCGGTGGTCAACATCGCGGGCAGCCACCTCGTCGCGCGCTTCAACTCGATCTCGGTCTGGTGGCACGTCTTCGGCGTCGCGGTGATCCTCGTCGTGCTGATCGTGATCCCCGACCACCACGCGAGCGCGGACTTCGTCTTCACCGAGCGCCTCAACAACTCGGGCTTCGGCGGCGGGATGTACTGGTTCTACGTGCTGCCCCTCGGTTTCCTGCTGACGCAGTACACGATCACCGGCTTCGACTCCTGCGCCCACATCTCCGAGGAGACGCACGGCGCCGCCGACGCGGCGGCCAAGGGCGTCTGGCGCTCGATCCTCTACTCGGCCCTCATCGGCTGGGTCCTGCTGCTGGCGATCACGTTCCTCGCCGCCAACAAGACGCAGGTCGAGGCCGCCTCGGGCGGCTCGATCCCGCTGCTCGAGGCCGCGATGAGCACCGCGTGGGTCAAGCTGGTGCTGATCATCTCCACGGTCGGCCAGGTCTTCTGCGGCATGGCCTGCCTCACCAGCGCCTCGCGCATGTGCTACGCCTTCTCCCGCGACGGCGCGATCCCGGGCTGGAGGATCTGGAGCAAGGTCAACGAGCGGAAGATCCCGTTCAACGCCGTGATCTTCATGGCCGTCTGCGCCCTGATCATCACGATCCCGGCGATCTTCGGCACCGCCGAGGGCATCCCGGTCGCGTTCTTCGCGGTCGTCTCGATCGCGGTCATCGGCCTCTACATCGCCTACGTGATCCCGATCTACCTCCGCTGGCGCGAGGGCGACAGCTGGGTCGGCGGGCCGTGGAGCAACGGCAAGAAGTACAAGTGGATGAACCCGATCTCGGTGATCTGGGTGGGGCTGATCACCATCATCTTCATCCTGCCGACGACGCCCGCGGGCACGCCGTTCCGCGACGAGTTCCAGTGGAAGGCCGTCAACTACGCCCCGCTCGTGACGGGCGGCGTCGTGATCGCGATCACCCTCTGGTGGGTCCTCGGCGCGAAGAACACGTTCACCGGCCCGCGGCACACGATCTCGGAGATCGACGCCGAGATCAACGTCTAGCCTCGGCTCGATGACGGAGACCCTCGAGGTCCTGGAGCCCGCCACCGAGCAGGTCCTGGAATCCATCCCGCGCGCCGGCGTCGCCGAGGTCGACGCCGCCGTCGCGCGGGCCAAGGCCGCGTTCCCGGCGTGGCGCGCGGTCGCCCCGGGCGACCGCGCGCGGCTGCTGCGGCGCGTCGTCGCCGCGATGGAGGGCGCGCACGAGGAGCTCGCGCTCCTCGAGGCGCGCAACGCGGGCAAGCCGATCGGCTCCGCCCGCGGCGAGATCGGGATGGCGATCGAGACGTTCCGCTACTTCAGCGGCGCGTCCGAGCGCCCGGGCGGCGAGACGATCCCGGTCGCGGGCGGCCTGGCGTTCACGGTCCGTGAGCCGCTCGGCGTCGTCGGGCTGATCACGCCGTGGAACTTCCCGCTGGCGATCGCGTGCTGGAAGATGGCGCCGGCGCTGGCGGCGGGCAACACGGTGGTGTTGAAGCCCGCGGAGCTGACGCCCTTGACGGCGCTGCGCTTCGCCGGCCTGGCGCTGGAGGCCGGGCTGCCCGAGGGCGTCGTGAACGTCGTCGCCGGGCCGGGCCGCGACTGCGGCGCGCGGCTGGTCGAGCATCCCGACGTGGCGAAGATCGCGTTCACGGGCTCGACCGCGGTCGGCATGTCGATCGCGGCGGGCGCCGCGGCGTCGATCAAGCGCGTGACGCTGGAGCTCGGCGGCAAGTCGGCCAACGTCGTCTTCGCGGACGCCGACGTCGAGGCGGCCGCGCTGGCCGCGCCGGGCGCGGTGTTCGACAACGCGGGCCAGGACTGCTGCGCGCGCTCGCGGATCCTCGTGCAGCGCGGCGCCGTCGACGACTTCCTCTCGCACCTGGAGGGCGCCGTGCGGGCGATCCGCGTCGGCGACCCGCTGGAGGAGGCGACCGACATGGGGCCCTTGATCTCCGCCGCGCAGCGCGCGACGGTCGGGTCGTTCGTGGACGGCGGCGCCGAGGTGGCGATCCGCGGCTCCGCGCCCGACGGCCCCGGCTTCTGGTTCCCGCCGACGGTGCTCTGGCCCGTGCCCGACGACCACCCCGCGGTGGTCGACGAGATCTTCGGCCCGGTCGCGGTGATCGTCCCGTTCGAGGACGAGGCGGACGCGATCCGCATCGCCAACGACACCATCTACGGGCTCTCGGGCTCGGTCTGGACCCGCGACGGCGCGAAGGCGCTGCGGGTCGCGCGGGCCATCGACGCCGGGAACCTGTCGATCAACTCCAACAGCTCGGTGCGCGTCACCACGCCGTTCGGGGGCTTCAAGCAGTCCGGCTACGGCCGCGAGCTCGGTCCGCACGCGACCGACGCCTACACCGAAGTGAAGACCATCTTCTACAACACCGAAGGGAACTGAGTGCCGGGTCGTCTCGAGGGCAAGGTCGCAGTGGTCACGGGCGCGTCGGGCGGGATCGGCGCCGCGACCGTGGAGGTCTTCCAGCGCGAGGGCGCGAAGGTGGTGGGCGTCGACCTGCTCGACAACGCGCCGGGCGACCTCGCCCTCTCGGTCGACGTGACCGAGGAGTTCGCGGTCCAGCAGATGTACGCCCAGGTCGCCGAGCAGTTCGGCAAGGTCGACATCCTGTTCAACAACGCCGGGATCTCGCCCGACGACGACACGTCGGTGCTCGAGACCACGCTCGAGGCCTGGCAGCGCGTGCAGGACGTCAACCTGAAGTCCGTGTTCCTGTGCTGCAAGCACGGGATCCCCCACCTGCTCGCGGGCGGCGGCGGCTCGGTCGTCAACACCGCGTCGTTCGTGGCGGTCATGGGCGCGGCGACCTCGCAGATCTCCTACACGGCCTCCAAGGGCGGCGTGCTCGCGCTGACCCGCGAGCTCGGCGTCGAGTTCGCGCGGCGCAACGTCCGCGTCAACGCGCTCTGCCCGGGCCCGGTCGACACGCCACTGCTCCAGGAGCTCTTCTCCAAGGACCCCGAGCGCGCGCGGCGGCGGCTGGTCCACGTGCCGATGGGCCGCTTCGGCAAGGCGGAGGAGATCGCCAACGGCGTCCTCTTCCTCGCCTCCGACGAGTCCTCGTTCATGACCGCGTCCACCTTCCTCATCGACGGCGGGCTGTCGGGCGCGTACGTGACGCCGGAGTGAATTCCGCGTAGGGTCACTCACCATGAGCGACCCGTTCGGCGGGGCCAGGCTCGACTGCGACATCGTCATGAAGGGCGGGATCACGAGCGGCGTCGTGTATCCCGGTGCCGCCGTCGAGCTGGCCAAGAGCTACACGTTCCGGGCCATCGGCGGCACCTCGGCCGGCGCGATCGCGGCGGCGATCGTCGCGGCCGCCGAGCACCGGCGCGCGGGCGGCTCCTCCGCGGGCTTCGAGGCCGTGGCGGGGCTCCCCGACCGGCTCGGCGCCACCGAGCGCCCCGACGGCACCGGCGACCTGAAGCTCCTGCGGCTCTTCCAGCCCGACCGCGCGACGGCGGGGCTGTTCGACGTGATGATGGGGTTCATGAAGCACGGCCGCCGCGGCGGCGCGCTGCGCGTGCCGCTCGCGTTCCCGGCGGGCCCGGCGGCCGGGCTCGCGGTGGCCTCGGCGTCGCTGTGGACGCGGCGCCCGCGCGGCGTGGCGCTCGGCGTCGGCGCGGGGGCGGCGATCGGCGCCGCGGGCGTCGCGGCGGGCGTGGCGCGCGCGGTCGGCGCGCTGCCCGGCAACGACTTCGGCCTCTGCACGCTCGGCCCGGGCAGCGTCGGCAAGCGCCCGGCGCTCACCGAGTGGCTCCACGAGGAGATCCAGACGACGGCGGGGCGCGCGGTCGACGGCCCGGTGCTGACGATCGCCGACCTCTGGGGCGTCGACCCGCAGCTCACCGACCCGGCGGAGCGCCGCGCGGCGATGATCGCGCTGAGCCGGGATCCCGAGGCGCGGGTCGTCGACCTGCAGATGATGACCACCGACCTCACGCACGGCCGGCCGTGGCGGCTGCCCTCGCCCTACCAGCCCGACGAGGACCGCCTCGAGCAGGAGGCCGGCGGCCTGCTCTTCCAGCCCGACGAGCTGGCGCGCTTCTTCCCGCCGTGCGTGATCCGCCACATGGCGGCGGGCGGCGAGCCGATCAGCGCGCGGCGCGCCGCGCTGCTGCCCGATGGCGGCGCCGCGTACCGGCGCTTCCCGATGGGCCCGGACCTGCCGGTGCTCGTCGCCACGCGGATGAGCCTCAGCTTCCCGGGGCTGATCTCGGCGGTCCCGCTCTACAACATCGACTTCGCGGCCACGCCGCCGCGCCTGGAGCGCGTGCTGTTCTCCGACGGCGGCATCAGCTCGAACTTCCCCGTGCACTTCTTCGACGCGCCGCTCCCCCGCCGGCCGACCTTCGGCCTGCACCTCACGAGCTTCCCGGCGGGCGTGACGCCGCCGGTCGGGTCGGAGCGCCAGGCGGCGGCGATCGTCCCGCCGCCGCCCGCCGAGGGCGAGGCGCCCGAGGAGCCGCGCGACATCGCGACGCTCCCGCAGTTCTTCGGCGCGATCAAGGACGCCATGCAGAACTGGCGCGACAACGCGCAGTCGCGCCAGCCGGGGTTCCGCGACCGCGTCGTCCACATCATGCTCGGGGCGGGCGAGGGCGGCATGACGCTGACGATGAACCAGCCGAAGATCGCCGACCTGAGCGCCCGCGGCGGCGAGGCGGCGAAGGTCCTGGTGGCGCGCTTCGCGGCGGCCGAGGGCGGCGCGGGCAGCGCCTGGAACGTCCACCGCTTCGTGCGCTTCCGGATCACGATGGCGGTCGCCGAGGACTTCATGGTGTCCTTCGGCAAGGCCTACGACGGCGCGGTGGCGGACCCGACGATGGGCTACGAGGCGCGCGTCCGGGCGGGCACCGTCAAGCCCTATGCCTTGACCGACGGCCAGGTCACCGTGGCGGTGCGGCGCGCCGAGGGCTACGCGGCGAGCGCGCCGCGGCCCGAGGACCCGCGGCTGGCCAAGGACGCGCCGCGGCCGCCGTCGGTCCTGCGGATCGTGCCGCCGACCTAGGCCGGCAGCAGCGCCCGGAGCGCCTTCGGCGGCAGCGGGTCGCTGCCGAGGATCTCCGCGCTGAGCGCGCGGAGGACCGTGAGGCGGCGGTCGGGGTGCAGCGTGAAGGCGTACTCCTGGGTGGCCTCGTGGCCGCCCTCGACGCCGAGGTGGGAGCGGTGCTCGGCGGTCGCGACGCGGGAGAGGACGAGGCCCAGGATGTAGGCGTCGAGATCCTCGACGGCGACCTCGACGGGCGCGGGCTCCTCGCCGTCGCGGTCCGGCCCGAAGGAGGCCACGACGCGCGGCGCGCGCGACTCGGCGACCGGCCGCTCGGCGCCGCCGGAGGCCTCCCAGTCGCGCTGCTCGGCGTCGGCGTCGCGGCCGAGGCCGTCCTCGCGGTTCGCGGCCCAGCGCGCCTCGTCGAGCTTGCGCGACTGCTCCTCGTAGTCCTTCGGCTTGGGCGGCACGTAGCCGACGCCGAGCTTCAGGGCACCGCCCGTGATCTCCCCCTTCGTGTGCTGCTCGACGAGGTCGGTCGCCTCCTCGGCGCTGACGTCCCCACGGGCGATGCCGCGCCGCACGACGTCGGCGACCGTGAACGAGAGGTCGCCCTCCTCGACGCGCTCGAGCACCGCCGCGGGCAGGTCGAGGAGCTTCAGCGACTTGCGCGTCCACGCCAGCGGCGCGCCGACCAGCCGCGAGACCTCGGCGGCGGTCAGCGACGGGTCCTCGGCCATGATCGCCCGGGCGGCGCGCGCGAACTGGACCGGCTCCGGCTTGGCCTGGTGGAAGTTCTCGGCGAACTGCATCGTCAGCGCCTCGCGCTTGGAGATGCCGTCCACGAGCGTGAAGCGCCAGTCCTCGCGCGCGCCCTCGGCCGCGTCGAGCAGCGTCATCGCGCCGAAGCGGCGGCGGCCCGCGAGCAGCTCGTAGGGGACGTCGTCCTCGCCCGTGGCGCGCACCAGCGGCGGGTGCAGCAGCCCGGTCTCCTTGATCGAGACGGCCAGCTCGTGGAGGTCCGGCAGCGCGCCCGTGCGCATGTTGACCATCGTGCGGACCTGCGCGAGCGGCGCGGTGATCGAGGAGTGCGCCTTGCTCGCGGTGTCGGCCATCGGCGCCTTCCGGAGGTCCGCCGTCGCCTCCTCGCGAGCCGTCTTCGCGGCGTCCTCGCGCATCTGCGCGACGTGTTCTTCGGCGTCCTGGAGCTTGTCGACCTGAGACATGAGCCGCAGGATGCAAGCACACCGCGCGGCGGACGCGCGGGCGCCTGCCCGCTACGAGCGCGAAACGCGCGGGCGCCCCGCTCAGTGCGCGTCCGGGTACCGCGAGACGCCGTAGCCGGCCTCGCGCACCGCGCCCACGACCGCGTCCGCGTGCTCGCGCGAGCGCGTCTCGATCGTCAGCTGGACGCCCGTCTCGCGGACGTGCAGGCCGATCCCCTCGCGCAGGTGCGAGACCTCGACGATGTTCGCGCCGGCGTCCGCGACGCTGTCGAGCAGCTTCGCGAGCGCGCCCGGGCGGTCCGGCACGCGGGTGAGCAGGACCATGCGCCGTCCGGCCTCGGTCTCGTGGCGCCGGGCGATCGTCGCCAGGAGCCCGGCGTCGACGTTGCCGCCGCTGAGGATCACGCACGTCGTCCCCGTCGCGGCGGGCACGACCTGGCCGCCGAGCAGCGCCGCGACGCCGACGGCGCCCGCGCCCTCGACCACGAGCTTCGCCTTCTCCATCAGCAGGACCATGGCGTCGGCCACGACGTCCTCGCCGACGACCACGACGTCGTCGACCCAGCGGTCGATGAGCGCCAACGTGAGCTCGCCCGGCCGCTTGACCGCGATCCCGTCGGCGATCGTCAGCGCGGCGCTCACGCCGACCGGGCGCCCGGCCTTCAGCGACGCCGGGTACGCCGCGACGCTCTCGACCTGGACGCCGACGACGCGCACGTCCGGCCGCGCGGACTTCACCGCGATCGCCACGCCGCTGGCCAGCCCGCCGCCGCCGACCGGGACCACGACGGTCGCGAGGTCCGGGACGTCGGCGAGCAGCTCGAGCCCGAGCGTGCCCTGGCCCGCGACGACGTCCGGGTCGTCGAAGGGGTGGACGAACGCCATCCCGGCCTCCTCCGCGCGCGCGTGCGCCAGGATCAGGCAGTCGTCGACCGAGCCGCCGCCGATGACGACGCGGGCGCCGAGCGCCGCGGTCGCCTCGACCTTCGCGATCGGCGCGCCCTCGGGCATGAAGACCTCGCACGGCACGCCGCGGATCTGCGCGGCGAGCGCGAGCGCCTGCGCGTGGTTGCCCGCGCTGCCGCAGACGACGCCGCGCGCGCAGCCCTCGCCGAGCGCGTGCAGCTTGCTCAGCGCGCCGCGGATCTTGAACGCGCCGGTGCGTTGCAGCGACTCGGCCTTGAGCACCACGTGGCCGCCGCAGCGCTCGCTGAGCGTCGAGGAGACCAGGACCGGCGTGTGGCGCGCGACGTCGCCGATCGCCGCCTGCGCGGCGAGGACGTCCTGCGCGGTCACCGCGGACGCCGACGCGCCGGTCATCGCCATCGCGGCCTCAGTCGCCCAGCGCGACGACGGCGTCGATCTCGACCTGCGCGCCGACGGGCAGCGCGGCGACGCCGACCGTGGAGCGCGCGGGCGGCGCGTCCGGGAAGAACTCGGAGTAGGCCGCGTTGACCTCGCCGAAGCTCCCCATGTCGGTGACGAAGATCCCGCAGCGGACCGCGTCGCCCAGCGAGGCGCCCGCGGCCGCGCAGACCGCCGTCAGGTTCCGCAGGCACTGCCGCGTCTGCTCGCCGACGTCGCCCTCGACCAGCGCGCCGGTCGCCGGGTCCAGCGGCGTCTGGCCGGAGAGGAAGAGGAAGCCGCCGGAGCGCACGGCGTGGCTGTAGGGGCCGACGGCGGCGGGCGCGTCCTCGGCGTTGATCGGCTGACGCTCGGCTGACATGGGTGACGGTTCTCCTTCGACGCGGCTTGTCTCTGGACGCTACCGTCCGCGCCTCATGCTCGCCCGCCGCCTCCCGCTCTCCGCCCTCCTGATCGCCGCCGGCGCCGTCCTGACGGGCATGTTCGGGGCGGCGAGCGCCTCGGCGGACATCCCGTGGGCGGCCTGCCCGACCGCGGGCTACCAGTGCGCGACGGTCCCCGTCCCGCTCGATCGCACCGGCGCGGTGCCGGGCACGGTCAACCTCTCGGTGCAGCGCGTCCCGGCGGCGTCGAACCCGAGCAGGGTCGCGGTCGTCCCGCTCGCCGGCGGCCCCGGCCAGGCTGCGCTCCCGCTCGCCCAGACGTTCACCGAGGTCCTGCAGCCCGCGATCGCCACGCGCGACCTCCTGCTCTTCGACCAGCGCGGCACCGGCGCCTCGGGCGCGCTGAGCTGCAAGGCGCTGAGCCAGCGCGGCTCGATCGTCAAGCTCGCCGAGGGCTGCGCGAGCGAGCTCGGCGCGGCGCGCGGCTCCTACCGGACCGCCGACACCGTCGCCGACATCGAGGCGCTGCGCGTCGCGGGCGGCTACGACAAGCTCGTGCTCTTCGGCGTCAGCTACGGCACGAAGGTCGCCGAGGACTACGCGGCCGCCTACCCCAACAACGTCGAGGCGCTCGTGCTCGACAGCGTCGTGCTGCCCGAGGGCCCGGACCCGTTCCAGCGCTCGACGCTCAGCGACGCCCCGCGCGTCCTGCGCGACCTCTGCGCGGGCACCGCGTGCAGCGGCGCGACCGACAACGTCACCCGCGACCTCTCGAGCCTCGCCGCCAAGCTGCGCAAGGGCTCGCTGCGCGGCAAGGTCGTCCTCTCCACCGGCAGGCGCACGAGCCTCTCGATGGGCCAGAGCGACCTGCTCGCGATCCTCCTCGCGGGCGACCTGAACCCGACGCTGCGCGCCGAGCTCCCGGGCTCGATGCGCGCCGCGCTGCGCGGCGACGCCTCGCCGCTGCTGCGGCTCGCCGTCCGCTCGGAGGGCCTCACCACCGGCCTGCGGCTGCGCCACCAGAGCGACGCGAGCAGCGGCGACAGCGACGCGCTCTTCCTCGCCACGACCTGCGAGGAGGCGCCGTTCGCCTGGACGCGCGCGGCCGGCGCCGAGCAGCGCTACCAGGAGATCACGACCGCCGCCCAGGCGATCCCGAAGGCCCAGCTCGGGCCGTTCTCCCCCGCCGCCGCCGTCCAGGGCGGCCCGATCCCGCTCTGCCTCGGCTGGCCCGACGCGTCGCCCGCGCCCGCCGCGAGCGCGCCGCTGCCGGCGGTCCGCACGCTCGTGCTCGACGGCCAGATGGACCTCCGCACGCCCTACGAGGACGCCGCGCAGATCGCGCAGCGGATCCCCGGCGCCGCCGTCGTCCAGGTGCCGTTCACCGGCCACTCGACGGTCAGCAGCGACGCCTCGAAGGACAGCGCGTGCACCAAGGGCGCGCTGGCGACGTTCTTCGCCGGCGGCGTCCCGGCCGCGTGCGCGGTGACGAGCAACCCGTACTCGCCGACGCGCCGCCCGCCGACCCGGCTGAGCGCGATCAAGGCCGGCAGCACCTCGCGCCGGACCGTGATCGCGGCCGCCGCGACCGTGACCGACGCGGCCCGCCAGATCATCGGCGACGCGCTCGCGCTGAGCGCGGTGCCCAAGCACGTCGGCGGCCTGCGCGCGGGCAACGCCACCGTCAACCGCGACGGCAGCTTCAAGCTCAACCACTACCAGTACGTGCCCGGCGTGAGCGTGAGCGGCAAGGTCACCGCGAGCCGCAGCGCGACGATCACGATCCGCGGCGGCGGCGCGCTGAGCGGCAAGCTGACGATCAGCACCTCGGGCGCCGTCCACGGCACGCTCGGGGGCAGGAAGGTGACGATCGGCGCCGCCTCGTCGGTGCGCTCCTCGCTGCCGACGGTCCAGCAGGCCCTGGCCCGGCTGCCGCTGCTCGGGCGGCGGTAGCGGGGCGTTCCCCAGGGGTCGCTTCGGGTACCCGACGAGGATGCGCCGCCTCGCGATCCCCCTGGCCGTCCTGATGCTCGGCGGGTGCGGCGTCACGTCGGCGGCCGCCAAGTCGATCTACGACCCGGACATCGGGTGGACGACCGCCGAGCGCCAGAGGCTGCACCTGCCCCGCGCGCCCACCCGGATCTGCCGTCGCGAGCCGACGAAGGCCCAGATCCACCTCCAGAACGTCATCGACAAGCTCGGCGATCCGACGGAGGGCTTGCGCAGGATCTTCCACTACCGCTGGGGCTCCGGCTGGTACGACCCCTGCGATGGCGGGCGGCTGCACGTCGCGGTCGTGCCGAGCGAGGCGGCCGGCATGCCGCGGGCGCGCGCCCTGATCGCCCGCCGCCACCTGACGCCCTACGTGCGCTTCAACGCGGTCCGGTCGACGTGGCGGGAGCTCGGCGACGTCCAGACCGTCGCCGCGCCGGTCAACGTCGTGGTCCACGACACCAAGGCGGACGACTTCGCCGTGGAGCTCCTCTGAGATGGCCAACGCCCTCGCGCACGAGACCTCCCCGTACCTCCTCCAGCATCGCGAGAACCCGGTCGACTGGCGCCCGTGGGGGCCGGAGGCGCTGGCGCTCGCGCGGGCGACCGACCGGCCGCTGCTGGTCTCGATCGGCTACTCGGCGTGCCACTGGTGCCACGTCATGGAGCGCGAGTCCTTCGAGGATCCCGCGGTCGCGCGGACCATGAACCAGCACTTCGTGTGCGTGAAGGTCGACCGCGAGGAGCGGCCGGACGTCGACGCCATCGCCATGGAGGCGGTGCAGATGATGACCGGCCACGGCGGCTGGCCGCTGAACGTCTTCCTCACGCCCGACCAGGTGCCGTTCTACGGCGGGACGTACTTCCCGCCGCAGCCGCGCCAGGGGATGCCGGCGTGGCCCGCGGTGCTCGAGGCCGTCGCGGAGGCGTGGCGGAGCGGCGCGAGGAGATCGTCGCGCAGGGCGCGCGGATGGCGGAGCGGCTCGCGGGGTCGGCCGCGCTGCGGGCCGTCGACGGCGTGGCGCTCGGCGCGGAGCCGCTGGACGACGGCGTGCGGAACCTGCGCGCCACGTTCGACGCGGAGAACGGCGGGTTCGGCGGCGCGCCGAAGTTCCCGCCGTCCGCCGCGCTGTTGCTGCTGTGGTCGCAGGCGGCGCGCGGCGGCTCCTGGGCGCCGAAGGCCGGCGACATGGCGGGCGCGACGCTACGCGCGATGGCCGCGGGCGGGATCCACGACCAGATCGGCGGCGGGTTCGCGCGCTACGCGGTCGACGCGACCTGGACGGTCCCGCACTTCGAGAAGATGTTGTACGACAACGCACTGCTCGCGCGGGCCTACCTGCACGGGTGGCTGATGACGGGCGACCCGCTGCTGCGGCGTGTCTGCGAGGAGACGCTCGACTTCGTGGCGCGCGAGCTGCGCGGGCCGGAGGGCGGGTTCCTCAGCGCGCTGGACGCGGACTCCGAGGGCGTCGAGGGCAAGTTCTACGTGTGGACGCTGGAGGAGCTGCGGGCGGCGACCGGCGCGGAGGACGCCGACGCGGCCGTCGCGTGGCTCGGCGTGAGCGCCGCGGGGAACTTCGTCGACCCGCACCATCCGCAGCCGGGGTGGAACGTCCTGACGGGGCGCGGTCCGGAGCCCGCCGCCGGGCAGCGCGCGCGGATCCGCGCGGCGCTGATGGCGGCGCGCGCGGGGCGCGTGCGCCCCGGGCTCGACGACAAGCGCCTCGCGGCCTGGAACGGGCTGGCGATCGGCGCCTTCGCCGAGGCCGGCGCGGTGCTGGGGCGGCCGGACTACGTGGAGATCGCGGCGGGCGCCGCGGCGTTCGTGGCCGGGTCGATGCGCGACGCCGACGGCCGCCTCCTGCGCACGTGGAAGGACGGCGAGGGCAAGTTGAACGCCTACCTCGAGGACCACGCGTTCCTGCTGGAGGCCATGCTCGCGCTCTACGAGGCGACCTTCGATCCGCGCTGGTTCGCCGAGGCGCGCACGCTGGCCGACGCGATCCTGGCGCGCTTCGCCGACGGCGACGCGGGCGGGTTCTTCGCCACCTCGAGCGACCACGAGCGGCTGGTCGTGCGCCGCAGGGACATCGAGGACGCGCCGATCCCGTCGGGGTCCTCCTCCGCCGCCGTCGGCCTGCTGCGGCTCGCGGCGCTGACCGGCGAGGCGCGCTACGAGGAGGCCGCGGCGTCGCACCTGCGGCTCGTCGCGCCGCTGCTCGGCGCGCATCCGCAGGCGTTCGCCTACGCCCTGGTCGCGCTCGACCTCCACGTGCGCCCGGGGCGCGAGGTCGCGCTCGTGGGCGAGGACGGCCCGGCGCTCGCGGCGCTCGCCGCGACCGTCCGGGAGCGCCTGCGCCCGGGCGTCGTGCTCGCGGGCGGGGCGGGCGGGGCGGGCGACGGCGGCGTCCCGCTGCTCGCGGGCCGGGAGCCGGTCGACGGCCGGCCCGCCGCCTACGTCTGCGAGCGCTTCGCCTGCCGGCTGCCGGTGACGGACATCGAAGAGCTCCGGGAGCTGCTCGGCACGTACACCGGGGAATGAGCCGCTTCCTCACCCTCCCCGCGGGCCGCCGCGCCAAGTGGGTCGTCTTCGCCGTCTGGATCGTCGCCGTCGTCGGGATCGGCGCCGCAAACCTCCCGGGGAAGTTCTCCGACGCGGAGAAGAACGAGTCCACGTCGTTCCTGCCGGGCGACGCCGAGTCGACCCGGGCGCTGGCGGTCACCAAGCAGCTGGAGGGCGGCGAGCGCGCCGCGACCGTGATCGTCTACCGGCGCGACGGCGGGCTCACCGGCGTCGACAAGTCCCGCATCCGCTATGACATCGGCCGCCTGAACGCCCTCGACTTCCCCGCGGCGTCGACGTTCGGCGCGCCGCAGCTCTCGCGCGACGGCACGACCGCGCTGATCGTCAACTCGATCAAGGGCAACGGCAAGGGCCAGACGATCCTCGACCCGGTCGACAAGTACCGCTCGCTGGTCAGCGACCCCGGGCACGGGCTGGCGGTGAAGGTCACCGGCCCCGCCGGGTTCAGCGCCGACGCGATCAAGGTCTTCCGCGGGATCAACGGCACGCTGCTGGCCGCCGCGGGCGCGCTCGTGCTGCTCCTGCTGATCATCATCTACCGGAGCCCGTTCTTCTGGTTCTTCCCCCTGCTGGCGGTGATCTTCGGCGAGGTGGGCTCGCGCGGCCTCGGGTACGTCCTCACGCAGGCGGGCGTGACGGTCAACGGGCAGTCCTCCTCGATCCTCTCGGTGCTCGTGCTCGGCGCGGGGACCGACTACGCGCTGCTGCTGGTCGCCCGCTACCGCGAGGAGCTCCGGACCACCGAGGACAAGCACGAGGCGATGGCCCAGGCGCTGCGGACGGCGGGGCCCGCGATCGTCGCCTCGGCGCTCACGGTCTCGATCGCGCTGCTCTGCCTCTCGCTGGCCAAGGTCAACGGCACGTCCGGGCTGGGGCCGATCGGCGCGATGGGGATCCTCGTGGCGCTGCTGTCGCAGATGACCTTCCTGCCCGCCCTGCTCGTGATCGTGGGACGCCGGCCGTTCTGGCCCTACGTCCCCCACGTCGGCGACGTCGGCACCGACACCACGCACGGGGCCTGGCGCCGCTTCGGCGAGCGCGTCGCCGCGCGGCCGGGGCGCGTGCTGGCCGGGACCGTCACGGTGCTGGTGGTGATGGCCTTCGGTCTGCTGAACCTGAGCGGCGGGCTGACGCAGTCGAGCTCGTTCCGCGACGAGGTCGAGTCGGTGGCGGGCCAGAAGCTCGTCGCCGAGTCCTTCCCGGCGGGCGCCAGCACGCCGACCGACGTGGTCGTGCGCGACCCGGCGCGGGCGGGCGCGGTGGCCGCGGCGGTGCGGCGCGTGCCGGGCGTGGCGGACGTGCGCCCCACGGGGCGCAGCGGGCCGCCGGGCACGCTGCTGGCCGCGTCGCTCGCGTTGGACCCCAACTCGACGGCGGCCTACGACCTGGTCCCGGCGATCCGGCGGGCGGCGCGCGGCGCGGATCCGCGCGCGCTGGTCGGCGGCGCGAGCGCGGTGCAGCACGACCTGCGGCAGGCCTCGGCGCGCGACACGCGGCTGCTCGTCCCGCTCGTGCTCGTGATCGTCTTCCTGATCCTCGCGCTGCTGCTGCGCTCGCTGCTCGCGCCGGTGGTGCTGATCGGGACGGTCGTGCTGAGCTTCGCGGCGGCGCTCGGGCTCTCGGCGGTCGTCTTCGACGTGATCTTCGGGTTCCCGGGCAGCGACCCGTCGTTCCCGCTGTTCGCCTTCATCTTCCTCGTGGCCCTGGGCGTGGACTACAACATCTTCCTGATGGCGCGGGTCCGGGAGGAGTCGCTGCGGCACGGCACCCGCGAGGGGGTGCTGCGCGGGCTCGCGGTGACCGGCGGGGTGATCACCTCGGCGGGCATCGTCCTGGCCGGGACGTTCTCGGTCCTCGCCGTGCTGCCGCTCGTGTTCCTGACCGAGCTGGGGTTCGCGATCGCCTTCGGCGTCCTGCTCGACACGTTCCTGGTGCGGTCGGTCGTCGTGCCCGCGCTCGTGTTCCGGCTCGGGCCGCGGATCTGGTGGCCGTCGCGGCTGGCGCGCGCGGAGGTGGATTCGGACTAGCGCGTCATGGGCAGGGTGGAGCCCATGAACCGCTTCACGGTCCTCCCCGCCGCCGCCGCGCTCGTGGCGTTGCTGGCGCCCGCCGCCGCGCGCGCGGGCACCGTCGCGCTCGACAAGCCCTGCTACGTCGAGGGCGAGGCGATCGTCGCGACCGGCAGCGGCTTCAGCCCCAACGCCCAGCTGACGTTGACCAGCAGCGCGGGCGGCGAGCCGTTCCCGAGCGCCGTGACCGACGCGGCGGGCGCCTTCACCACGCGGCTGACCGCGCCCGCGCCGAAGACGCTCGGCGCGCGCGCCTCCGACGTCACGCAGACGACGCTCACCGCGGTGGACCCGCTGAACGGGACGCTCAACACCGCGACGCCGTTCCAGCTCGCGAACTTCGCCGTGGACCGCGGCCGGACGCACGACCCGCGCGCGGTGAGGACCTGGTACTTCTCGGGCTTCCCCACCGGCTCGACGATCTACGGGCACTTCCGCCGCGCGGGCAAGACGCAGGCCAACTACCGCTTCGGGAAGGCGACCGGCGCGTGCGGGCTGCTCCACGCCCGCGCCCGCGGGATCCCGGTCGCGCACCTCAAGACGGGGACCTGGACGATCCAGGTCGACACGGCCAAGACCTACAAGCGCCACCGCATCCCGTCGCTGGAGCTGACGCTGCGGCTGTCCCTGGTCTAGAGGACGGGCAGGTAGCGGTCGAGCTCCCACTGCGTGACCTGCACGCGGTAGTCCTCCCACTCCTGGCGCTTGATCTCGATGAAGCGGTTGAACATGTGCTCGCCCAGGGTGCGGAGGACGAGCTCGGACTCGGCGGTCAGCTCGACGGCCTCGCCGAGCGTCTCCGGAAGCTGCTCGATGCCGAGGCGCTTCCGCTCGTCGGGCGAGAGGTGGTAGAGGTTCTTCTCCATCGGCTCGGGCAGCTCGTAGCCCTTCTCGATGCCCTCCAGGCCCGCCTGCAGCAGGGCGGCGAACGTGAGGTAGGGGTTGCACGCGGGGTCGGGGCAGCGCAGCTCCATGCGCGTGCCCTTCTCCTTGCCGGGGTGGTAGAGCGGGACGCGCACGAGCGCTGAGCGGTTGCGACGGCTCCAGGCCACGTAGACCGGGGCCTCGTAGCCGGGCACCAGGCGCTTGTAGGAGTTGACCCACTGGGCGAAGATGGAGGACAGCTCGCGGGCGTGCTTGAGCTGGCCGGCGATGAAGGCCTTGCCGACGTCGGAGAGGAAGTACGGGTCGTCGGCGTCGAACATCGCGTTGGCCCCGTCCTTGAAGAGGCTCATGTGCGTGTGCATGCCGGAGCCGTTCTCGCCGAAGAGCGGCTTGGGCATGAACGTGGCATGCCAGCCGTACTTCATGGCGTACTCCTTGACGGTGATCTTGTGCGTCATGCAGTCGTCGGCCATCTTCAGCGCGTCGGCGTAGCGCATGTCGACCTCGTGCTGCGAGGGCCCGACCTCGTGGTGGGAGTACTCGACGTGGATGCCGAGCTGCTCGAGCGCGATGACCGTCTCGCGGCGCACGTCGGAGCCGGCGTCGAGCGTCGTGAGGTCGAAGTAGCCGCCCTCGTCGAGGACCTCGGTGCCGTTCTTGTCCTTGAACAGGAAGTACTCGAGCTCGGGGCCGACGTTGAAGGTGTCGAAGCCCATGCCGTGCATGCGGTCCAGCGCGCGCCGGAGGACGTGGCGCGGGTCGCCCTCGTAGGGCGTGCGCTCCGGCGTGAGGACGTCGCAGAAGACGCGGCCGACGCCCTGCTCCTCGGGGCGCCACGGGAGGATCGCGAAGGTCGACGGGTCCGGCATGGCGATCATGTCGGACTCCTCGATGGCGTTGAAGCCGGTGATCGAGGAGCCGTCGAAGCCCATCCCGTTCTCGAAGGCGTCCTCGAGCTCGTTGGCGTTGATGCTGAACGACTTCAGCTGCCCGAGGATGTCGGTGAACCAGAAGCGGATGAACCGAAGCTGGTGCTCCTCGACGATCGCCTTGACGTCCTCCACAGTGCGCGGCTGGTCGCTCATGGCCCGGGACCCTAGAGGATCCGGGCTCTCACCTCGGTCGGAAGCTGGGCGCCGATGTGTCGAGGGGCGCCGCGGCGTGGGGCCGCGGCGCCGGGGTGGTCGGCGGGCTACGCGGCGCGCAGGCTGCGGGCCTGCTCGGCGGAGCCGTCGAGCGGCACGTCGCCGGCGATGTTGACCATCGCGGTGAGGGACTCGAGCGAGGCGAAGGCGATCGCCTCGAGCAGCTGCTCCTCGGTCCAGCCGGCCTCGCGCGCCTCCTCGTGGAGGTGGGCGGGCGGCGTGGCGTGGTCGACGACGAGGTCGCGGAGGTAGCGCAGGAGGGTCGCGTCGTGCTCGTCGCGGGCGTCCCACTCGCGGGCGAGGGCGATGTCGTCGACCGCGAGGCCGGCCTGGCGCGCGACGCGGCGGTGCAGGTCGAGGCCGGGCTCGGAGCCGAAGTGCTCGGCGACGGCGAGCGAGATCCGCTCGAGCGTCGGGAGCGGCAGCGAGCCGTGGCGCAGCTCGGCGCGGAAGCGCGTGTAGCCGCGCAGCGCCGCGGGCGAGCCGGCGAGCACGCCGAGGAAGTTCGGGAGCTGCCCGGCCGAGGCACGGGCGCCCTTGAGGATCGGCAGCGACGCCTCGGGTGCGGAGAGGTCGTCGTGGACGGTGAAGCGACTCATGCGGGTCTTCATGGCGGGCGTCCTGAAGCGAGTGGGGATGAGGGGTGCGCCGGCCATCCGTGCCGGCCTGTGGAGCCGGGGTCCTACCCGCGTTCCAGTGTAGGCAGGGTGACCGCGCTGTCGGGCCGCCTCCGACAGCTGCGTCGAGGGGGGCTCACCGTGGGTACGCGGGTGAGGAGGTCGCTCGATCACGGGGCGGGCCGCGGGCGGACGCGGGGGGCGGGCGGCGCGTGCGGGTTCGCGGCGGACCGCGGCGGCTTGCGGCGCGCGGCCGCCTGCGCCGCGGCGCCCATCGTCGCCGGGACGCGCGGCGGGGGCGCGTCGCGGTGGCGATGTGGCCGAAGGTGTGGCGGCTACCGGCGGTGCAGCGCGACGCGGTGCGGCGTGACGTGGGTCACGTGCGCGACCTTCGCCGAGACGGCGGGGGCCGTGGCGGCGCGGTGGGCGACCGCGGCCTGCGAGGACGAGGTCATCGCCGCGAGCAGGATCAGGATGGCGCCGAGCGCGACGGCCCAGAGGGCGATGCGGTCGGGGCGGTGGCCGACGCGGTCCGAGGCGGTGCGGCCGCGGTGGCGCTGGGCGCCAGACGGCATCCGGCTCTCCGACGGACGGCCCTTGATCTGGATCGTGCGGCGCGCGCCCGCGGGCGGGGGCGGCGTGGCGAAGGGGTCGTCGGCGCCGCGCAGGTGCGCGAGCTCGTGGGCGACGTCGGCCGGCGTCGCGACGACGGGGCCGGCGTCGGTGGTGAGCTCGATCGTGCGGGACGTCGCGATCACCGGCGCGCCGCGGCGCGAGGCGCGCGGGGCGGGCTCGTCGTCGCCGGTGGTCAGCTCGATCGTGCGGGAGGTCGCGAGGGTCTCGCGGACGGGCGCGTGGGAGGCCGTCGGGACGAAGACGCCGTGCAGCGGGTGGGCGGCGCCGTCGTCCTGCAGCTCCGCGGTGGCGCGCGCCTCGACGGCGGCGGCCGACGACGCGCGGGTCATGCGGCGGCGCGGGACGAAGTCGATCTCCTCGCCCAGCCAGTCATCGGCAGGACGGCGACCGCGACCGGCGAGGTCGTCGCGTTCCTGCTGCACGTCCGCCCACCAGTTGGGCGAGTCCGTCGATGGCATGAAGTGTCCTCAGTCCTCTTCCTTGGGCTTACGGGGTTAGCTGACGGGCTCGCGCCGAAAGAGCGGCGCTACGCGGTAGGCGATTCGCCCCAGTGCAACGTGGGTCCCCCGCTCCTCGCCCGGGCACGCCCGGGTGGGGATTCAGCGGTTGTGAACGGCGGCATCGTAGCAACGTCGAAAATCCCTGCTAGATCGCAGAGTTATGGCAAGCGCCAACTGACTGGATAGTCAGGCATGCATCGGACGGAACGTCCCCGCAACCTGCGACAAACCACGACTTGACATCCCACCGAAGACCTCACGACGACTTAACGAGGTCGTGCGGATCCGCTCTTGACAGGGTCGGCGGCGAGGAGGCGGGACGCGCGCGGTGTGGGCGCCCGGGCGGGGCAGCGCGCGGCGAGCGGTTCGCCGGCGTCCTCCCCCCTCGCGACCCCGGTCGTTGACTGAGGCGCGGATCGTCGTGGCTGACGGTCGACGGCGAGCGCCAGGCGGGCGCCAGCCCGTCAAGCTCCGTCGGCGGCCGTCAGGCGCGACGAGGCGCCCCTCAGTCAACGACCGGCGACGGTGGCGACGTAGCTGGCGACGTCCTTCGCGTCGTCGCCGTACAGCAGCCCGGCCGGCATCTGGCCCGCGCCGCGGGCGCGGCCGTTCTTGATGGCGTCGAGGACGAAGGCGGGCTTGAGGTCGCCGCCGTTGAGCGTGTCGAGGTTCGGGCCCATGCGGCCGACGGCGTTGGAGCCGGCGAGCGTGTGGCAGGTCGAGCACTTCTCCGCGAACAGGCGGCGGCCCGTGGTCTGCGAGGCGCTGAGGTCGACCCCGCCGGCGCCGCGCTTGGCGTGGTCCTCGCCGTTGGTGATGAGCACCAGCAGCGGCAGCCCGACGCCGACGACGAGCACGACCAGCCCGATGCCGAGGCCCCACGCCCGGCGCGTGCCGCGCGTCTCGGGCCGCGAGCCCGCGGGAGCGCGGCCGCTGCGCATCGCCGCCAGCACGACCGAGAGGCCGATGACGAGGAAGACCAGGACGAACACCAGGGTGCCGATCACGTGCGGGACCCTATCCGGTGAACCGGTCCCCAACGCAAGTCCGAATCCCGAAGACGGACCGCGGAGGGACGCCGAGGGCCGCTCATCGCCGCCGTCCCGACGCGAAGCTCTGGGCCGGCGGCGCCACCGCGCGGAAGTCGCCGGTGCCGGTGGCGGCCAGGTCCTCCCCGTCCTCCTGCGCCGCGCGCCGCGCGTCCTGGCGGGCCCGCTCCAGCGCGTCGAGCACCGAGAAGTCCTTGACCCGCACGACCCCGCCGCCGAGCCGCTCCTCGCCGCCGGTCACCGAGGTGACGTGGTGGACGCCGACGTCCGCCGCCGGCCGGGCCTGGAGGTGGCCGCTGGCGTCGAGGCGCACGAGCCGCCGGCAGACGACGTTGATCGCGCCGCCCGCCGAGGCATGGCGCTCGAGCACGCCCTCGGCCACCACCAGCGGCTCGGCGCGCACGACGGTCCGGTCGCGGTCGTAGACCTTCGGCGGCACGACCAGGTTGACCGTGCCCGTCTCGTCCTCCATCAGCAGGAAGCAGACGCCCTTGGCGGTCCCCGGACGCTGCCGCGCGACGACGAGCCCGCCGACCCGCACCGCCGTCCCGTGCCGCAGCCGGCCGAGGTCGCCGTTGGTCACCATCCCCTTCGCGCGCAGCTCGTCGCGCAGCAGGCCGAGCGGGTGCTCGGCCGTCGTCAGCCCGGTGGTCGAGTAGTCGGCGATCATCGCCTCCCAGCCGGTGAGGCCCGGCAGCGCCGGCGCCTCCCCCACGCCGAGCGGCAGCGCGAGCTGCGTCCCCAGCTCGGCCCGCGTCCGGCGGCCGGACGCGCCGACGACCGAGGTCAGCAGCCGCTTGCCCGGCGCCGCCACGCCGAGCTCCCAGAGCGCGCGGCGCCGGCTGCCGCCGGCCAGCGCGTCGCAGGCGCCCGACCACGCGAGCTGCTCCAACGCCGTCCGCCCCGCCCCCGCGCGCGAGGCCAGCTCCTCGACGCTCGCGAACGGCCCGGCCGCCTCGCGCGCGGCGACCAGCGCCGCGACGTCGTCGGCCCGCACCCCCAGCACGTAGCCGAGCCCGATGCGCACCGCGGCCGCGCCGTCGACGTCCACCACCGTGCAGCCCACGGCGCTGTGGTTGACCTCGGGCGGCAGCACCGCGATCCCACGCCGCTGCGCCTCGTGCACCAGCGCGTCCGGCGGGTAGAAGCCCATCGGCTGCTCGTCGAGCAGCGCCGCCAGGAACTCGGTGCCGTAGTGCACGCGCAGGTAGGTCGACTGGTAGGCCAGCAGCCCGAACGCCGCGCCGTGCGCCTTCGGGAAGCCGAAGCCCGAGAAGCCCTTGACCATGTTCCACACGCGCTCGCCGAGCTCCTCGTCGACGTCGGGCCACCGGTCGATGGCCCGCTGCACGAAGCGTTCGTGGTAGGCCTCGATCGCCGAGGCCGAGCGCTTGCGGCTCATCGCCCGCCGCAGCCCCTCGGCCTCGCCCGGCGAGAGCCCCGCGAACGCCATCGCGACCTCGATGACCTGGTCCTGGAAGATGATCGTCCCGAGCGTGTCGTGCAGGACGGGCTCCAGCGAGTGGTGGTCGTAGGGCACCACGAAGCGCGGGTCGACCCGCTGGCGCTGCAGCCGCTCGATGTAGGGGTTGACCGCGCCGCCGACGATCGGCCCGGGCCGCACGAGCGCGACCTGGATCGTGAGCTCGTCGAGGTTCGCCGGGCGCGTGCGCCGCAGCGAGCCCATCTGCGCGCGGCTCTCGATCTGGAAGACGCCCGTCGTCTCCGCGCTCTGGATGCACTCGTAGGTCGCCGCGTCGTCCATCGGGATCCGCGACAGGTCGACCCGCTCCCCGCGCCGCGCCGCGATCATCTCCACGCACCGCTCGACGGCCGAGAGCATCCCGAGCCCGAGCAGGTCGATCTTCAGGAAGCCCGCGTCCCCGCAGGAGTCCTTGTCCCACATCACCATCTGGCGCCCCTCCATCGCCGCGGGCACCACGGGGCAGCAGTCGATCAGCGGGCGCGTCGCGATGATCATCCCGCCCGAGTGCTGGCTGAGGTGGCGCGGCAGGCCGTGGGCCTCGGCCGCGAGCTCGTGCAGCCACCGCCAGCGCCCCTCGGCCGCGCGGCCCTCGCCGAGCGCCACGGCGATGTCCTTGTCCACCGTCTGCGCCGAGAACGCCTCCGAGGAGCGCGCGACCCGCTCGATCTCCCCCGGCGGCAACCCCAAGGCCTTGCCCAGCTCGCGGATCGCGCCGCGCGCCCGGAAGGTCGGAAACGCCGCGACGAGCGCCGAGCGGTCCTGCCCGAAGCGCTCGTGCACGCGCGGGATCAGCACCGCCCGCACGTCGCGCGGGAAGTCGAGGTCGATGTCGGGCAGCGCGGTGATCTCCGCGTTGAGGAAGCGCCCGAGATGGAGGTCGTTGGCGATGGGGTCGACGTGCGAGAGGCCCGTGAGGTAGCAGACGATCGAGGAGACCGAGGAGCCCCGGCCGCGCCCCGGCGGCAGCAGCCCGCGGGCCGTCGCGTTCCCGCGCACCTCCACCGCGACCTCGCGCGCGAGCTCGAGCATCTCGTGGTGCAGCAGGAAGAACCCCGACAGCCCGAGGTCGCGGATCAGCGCCAGCTCCTGGTCCAGCCGCGCCGTCGCAGTGGCCCGCAGCCCGCTGCCCGCCGGGTAGCGCAGGTCGAAGAACGCGTCGCAGACCTCGGCGAGCCGGCGGTCGGCCCCCTCCTCCTCCGCGCCCGGGTAGCGGTAGCCGAGGTCGGCGGTGAGGTCGAAGACGAGCGTGGCGGCGAGCCGCTCGGTCTCGGCCACCGCGTCCGGATGGTCCTCGAAGCGCGCGGCCATCGCCGCCGGCGAGGCGAGCACGTGCGTGTGGTTGCCGCGCCGCAGCGGCTCGGAGGCGTCGAGCGTCGTGTGCTCGCGGATCGCCACGAACACGTCCTGCAGCCGGGCGCGCGCGGGCTCGTGCGCGTGGACGTTGCCCGTCGCCACGCACGGCACGCCGAGCCGCTGCGCCAGCTCGGCCAGCTCGCGGTTGCGCGCGCGGTCGTCGCGGTGGAACGGGCGCTGCAGCTCGACCCGGAACGCGTCGCGCCCGAACGCCGCCAGCAGCGCGCGGGCGGTCGGCTCGTCGTGCACGCCACGCTCCGCGCAGCCCGACAGGCAGACCAGGCCCTCGGCGTGCTCGGCGAGGTCGGCGACCGTCAGGACCGGCGTGAGCACGCGCCGCCGGCCGGGCGACTCCCGCGTGTGCGCGTGCGCCCGCGTGAGGAGGCGGCAGAGGTTGCGCCAGCCGCGCGGGTCGCGCACCAGCAGCGTCACGTGCCGCGTCCAACCCGTCGCGCGCTCCTCGTCGGTGAGCAGCGCGCCCTCCCGCTGCTCGCGCGCCGAGGCCGCGTCGACGAGGTCGACCTCCGCCCCGTGGATCGCGCGGAGCCCCAACGAGCTCGCGGCCTGCGCGAACTCCATCGACCCCGAGACCGTGTTGTGGTCGGTCAACGCCAGCGCCCGGTGCTCGCGGTCCAGCGCGGCCACGACCAGCTCCTCGGGCAGCGAGGCGCCGTCCAGGAACGAGAAGGCCGAATGGCAGTGGAGCTCGACGTACGACACGAACACATGTTCGCATACGCGTCCGACGGCATGGGCGTCCTCGCGCGCCATCACGCCACGCAGTCCGTCCGCGTCACCCACTGCTCGTCGAGCCCGCGCGAGGTCGCGGCGAGCAGCCGCCGGGAGGTGCGCTCGATCCTCGCCTCGGCGCCGAGCTTCGCCAGCTCCAGCGCGACCTGCCCGCCCGCGCCCGTGGCCTCCGCGCTCGTCGCCAGGACGCGCGCCTGCACGGTGCCGCGCTCGTCGAGCCGGCGGCGCAGCGCCTGGGACGGCGCCGCGGTCGCCCGGCGGCCCGCGATCGCGTCGAGCAGCGCCCGCGCGGCCGCGAGGTTCCCGGCGTCGGTCAGGTCGAGGTGGCCGGTGACCTCGAAGACGCGGTCCTCCGCGCCTGCCGAGGCGGCCAGCAGGCCGGCGACCGGCTGCACGACCGCGGGCAGGTCGCGCGAGCCGCCGAAGGCCCCGGCCGCGATCACCCGCAGGTCGACGGGCCGCCCGGCCGCGTCGTGCTCGACGGCGTAGAGCTCCCCGCCGGCCTCCTGCGCGAGCCCGAGCACGCCGCCACCCGCCGCCACCGACGCCGAGGAGGACGCCTGCACGTAGGCGGTCCGGTGGCCGGTCGCGCGGTCGACGCGCCACCCCACGGACTTGTCATAGGTGATGCCCGCCTGCGCCAGGGTGAAGGACTCGCCACCCACGCCGGCGCTCGCCGCGCCGCTCAGCGACGAGGCCCAGGCGCCGTCGCCCGACGTCGCGTCGGGCGGCCGCCCGTCGCCGCCCGCCGACAGGATCCGCCGGGCCTCGGCGAGCGACCCGACGATCCACGTCCGACCGCGCCCGCGCCGAGCGACCAGCGCCGCCGCGACCTCGCCGCCCACCGAGACCCCGAGCTTGCCGACGTGGAAGCTCGCCCCGACGCCGCCCGTGGCCTGCAGCCCGCCCGCGATCCCGTCCTCGACCGTGACCGCGAACGTCCCGTCGGAGCGCTGCTCGACCAGGCCCAGCTCGTCCTCGCCCAGCCGGATGACCGCGAGGTCGACCGTCAGCCCCTGCGCGACCGCCTGCGACCCCACGACGCACGGCTCCTGGTCGCGGCGGCAGTCGCCGTCGCCCACCAGGCAGATCGCGCGCGCCATCTCGCGCGTGACGCGCCGTCCCACGGCGTCCGCCTGCGCGAGCGCCGCCCCGAGCCCGAGCGCCGTCGCCACCAGCGCGACGACCGCGAGCCACTCCAGCGAGGCCTGGCCGCGCTGGCGGTGCGCCCGGGGATCGCGACGACGGCAGGACATGGCCCAACCCTGCCGAGCGACCTGTGACGGAACCAGACGCGTTCGTCACGAGACTGCGCAGGAACGCTACCGCTGCCGGTACCACCCGCCCACCTGGTCCAGCTCGCGGAACAGCACCACCAGATCGCCGCGCGTCGTCACGACCTCCCAGTAGCGCCGGCGCAGCGGCGCGTCCGTCCACCACCGGTCCTCGACCAGCCAGGACTCGCGCACCGCGTCGACCGCGCGGCCGTCGACCGCCAGCGGGCGCCCGCGCGCGTCGGCCCGGACGGTCGCGGGCAGCGGCAGGTTCAGGCGCCGCGGGCCGTTCACCGCGCGCCTTCGCGGACCGTCACAGCTCGTACGGCGCCAGGACCGACTGGCGCTCCGGCACCCGGGAGTCCGGGTCGACCTCGAGCACGCGCAGCGCCGCCTCGGGGCCCGCGACCGCGCGCGCCTGGCGGATCGCCTCGCGCATCCGGCCGGTCCGCTGCGCCGCGCCGTCCTCGAACAGCGCTGTCGCGCCCGCGCTCGACGGGCCGAAGCGCTCGACCGCCAGCCGCAGCGACTCGGCCGGCGCCGGGAGCAGCACGAGCTTCTGGCCGAGCGCGAGGCGCATCCGGACCGCGTCGGCCAGCGGCTCCCGGAACACGACGCGCTCGCGCCACGTCCCGCCCTCGACCAGCCGCGCGCCGAGGACGACCACGCGCAGCGTGCGGCCGCGGCGCTCGCGCCGAGCCAGCAGCTGGTCGACGAGCAGGACCAGCGCGCGCTCGACCTGCACGCCCGAGCCGGCCTCCGGCAGCTCCAGGACTTCTTCCAGCACTTCCCCGGGAACGCGCGGGCGCAGCTCGTCGTCGCGCCCGAGCGCGAGGTCGTGCGCGCGCTCCCCCGCGCGCCCGAAGCGGTCGGCGACCGTCGGCCGCGGGAGCGCCGCGAGCTGCCCGAGCGTCGCGATCCCCAGGCGCCACAAGGGCTCCACGAGCGCCGCGACCTCCGGCCGGCGGCGCAGGAGCGTGATCGGCTCGCCGGCCAGGGCCGCGGCGCCGTCGACCAGCTCGGTCCGCCGCGACCGCGCGCGAACCGCGCCCGCCAGCGCGCAGAACCGCGACGGGCCCGCGCCGATCCGCGCGGGCAGGCGCAGCGCGGCGCGCACCGCGGCGACGACCCCGGCCAGCCATGGCGGCGGACCTGCGGACCCGCGCGCCCGCAGCGCCGCCGCCGGATCGCTCGTCCCCCGCCCGCCGTGCAGGCGCCCGAGCGCGGCCGCGTCGAAGAACGCGAGCCCCGGCGCGTCGCTCTCCACCGCCGCGCCGACGGACTCCAGCCGCGCGAGGACCTTCTCCCACGCGTCGGCGACGCCCATCGGGTCGGGCGGGATCAGCGCGAGCGACGGGCAGCGCGCGAGCGCCTCGCCGAGCCGCATCCCGGCGTGGACGCCGAGGGCCTCCGCGGCGGGCGAGACCTCGCCGACGCGCTGCTCGCGGCCGGGCTCGGGAGCGAGGGCCGCGGGGCCGCGGGCGAGGACCTCGCGGCCGCCGGCGGCGATGACGAGCTCGAAGCGTGAGAGGAGGACGGCGAGGATCATGGATGCGAACACATGTTCGCACGCGGTGCGGCGGACGGCAAGCGGGGTTCGGGAGCGAATCGCGCTCCCTGCCTCAGAACGCGGGCGGCTGCCCGAACATCTCGCCGAGCCGCATCGCGACCCCGAAGTCGCCCGCCAGCTCGAGCCGCCCGGTGAGCACGGCCTTGACCGGATCGAGGTCGCGGCCGGCGATCCGGACGAAGTCGGCGACCGACAGCGTGATCGTCAGCTTCGGGTGCTCGGAGGCGCCGGGCCGGGCGGTCGCGCGGTCGCCGGCGATTGTCACCGTCCAGGAGCGCGGCCCGCCGTCGGCGGGGCGCAGGTTGTACTGGATGTCGCCGGCGAAGCCGCCCGCGCGCGCGGGGACGAACTGGCGCTCCATCCCGGCGAAGATCACCTTCAGGCCGGCGTTCGAGCCCGCGGTGCGCTCGAGGCGCCCGTCGGGCGCGCGCCGGACGAAGGCCTGGAACGCCTGCTCGCCGCGGGCCTCGAGGGTGCGCCGCAGCGAGGCGATCGTCGCCCTCGGCGCGCGCCGCGTGATGGCGACGGCGCCGGCCGCGGCGGCCGGGACGGCGGTCGCCGCCGGGTCCGCCCCGCTGTCGTCGGGCGTGAACGCGTAGCCGCGCGCGACGGTTCGGCGGGGCGCGCGGCGCTCCAGGGCGCGACGGGCCGCGTCGCCGAGGCGCTCGCGCTTGGCGGCCTCGTGCGCGGGCGCGCGCCCGGCGAACTCCGGGAGCACCTCGGCGGCGAAGAGCTCCAAGGCCTCCATGATGTGCGCGTGCTCGGTCCGGCCGGCCTGAACGCCGAGCACCAGCTCGTCGACGCCCGCCGCCTCGTAGCGGCCGATGAGCTCCCGCACCTGCTCGGGGGTCCCGATCGCTCCACGGAGCGACGCAAGGCCGTTGTTGAGGACCTTGACGCCGAGCGGCGCGCCGTCGGCGACGATCGCGCGCCGCGAGAAGCCGACGTCCTCGCGCCGGGCGAGGAACGCGTCCCAGATCGAGGTCCGCCCCGGCTGGTGCTCCCCGAAGACCTCGTAGTGGCCGCGCGAGTAGGCGGAGAAGTGGGCGCCGTCGATCCCGCGCGCGATCGCCTCGGCCTCGTCGGCGTGGATCATCATCGGGACCGCGATCGCGATGTTGGGGTTGATCGCGAACCCGGCGGGGACGCAGCGGTCCGAGGTGATGATGTTGTAGTACTCGTCGACCCAGGCCTCGGCGTCGCGCGGCTCGATCGGGGTGAGCGCGAGGGCGCCGAGGCCCTTCTCGGCGACGAGGCGGAGCGTCTCGCGACGGGTCGCCGAGGCCCAGAGCGGCGGGTGGGGCTGCTGCAGCGGCTTGGGGACGACGTTGCGCGGCGGGATCGCCAGGTGCTCGCCGTCGGCGCCGGCGAACGGCGTCTCGACCATCATCCGCGCGAGGACCTCGAGCGCCTCGGCCCACTGCGCGCGGGCGCTCGCGCGGTCGACGCCGGAGCCGGCGAGCTCGGCGCCGGTGCTCGACTCGGTGGTGGCGAGCTCGACGCGGCCGCCTGAGACGAGGTCGAGCGTCGCGGCGGCCTCGGCGACGCGCGCCGGTGGCTGGAAGCCGGGCGGCAGCGGGACGGGCCCGAGCCCCAACCTGATGTCCTCGGTCCGCTGCGAGGCGGCGGCGAGGAAGACGGCGGGCGCGCTGGAGTGCGCGTGCTCCTCGAGGAAGTGGTGCTCGGGCGCCCAGACGCCGGCGAAGCCGAGGCGGTCGGCGAGCGCGACCTGCTCGAGCGCCTCCTGCAGCAGGCGGTGCTCGGCGCCGGCCTCCCACGGTTGCGGGAGCTGGTGCTCGTAGAGGAGGGAGAAGCGCACGCCCGGAGCCTACGGGTGGAGAAGTAGCGAGGGCCCTCCGAAGAGGGCCCTCGCCGTAGCACGCCTGTAAGCCGGATCTTGTCTTGGACGACCATCCATCTACGCGGCCGACCTGGACCTCGGCGGGCAGCCTGCGAACGGTCCTGCTTGGCCTTGCACCTGGTGGGGTTTGCCTGGCCACGCCATGTCGCCATGACGGCGGTGCGCTCTTACCGCACCTTTTCACCCTTGCCTGTGCCGGGAGCACGTGCGCCCCGGCCATCGGCGGTATGTCTCTGTGGCACTTTCCCGCGGCTTTCACCGGGTCGACTTGCGCCGACCACCATGCCCTGTGGTGTCCGGACTTTCCTCGACGGGATTTCTCCCCGCCGCGGCCGTCCGGCGTGCACGAGCGAGCGTAGCGCCGTGGCGGCGGGGCGCAAGGGGTGCAGGCCCGCTGGCGGGATGCCCCTGCGTGCGCGCCGACTGCCCCGCGCACGCGCCGCGGCGGGCCTGAACTCCCGCCGCGGCGCGCCGCTAGGACATCGTCGTGCCGCAGCTGCGGCAACGACCGCCGACCGGCGCGGACCCGGCGCTGTAGCGAGGCGTCATCGCCTCGCCGCAGAGCAGGCACGCGACGGTGCGGTGCGCGGTGAGCCCCTCCCAGTCCCCGACGATCACGTCGTCGAGGGTCGGCCCACCACCCTTCGGGACCATCGACTCGTGGACATCGCGATCGCTGCCCATCGGCGCCGCCGGGACGGTGATCCGCCCTGACTCGCGATCGCGGGTGAAGCCCGGTCCACGGAGCCGTGGCCCATCCTCGAGCGGGTCGAGGATCGAGGGACGGAAGAGATCGAAGCTGAGGGTCGTGCTCATGTCACACGCTCCGGAAGAGTCCGACGACCCGGCCCATGATCCGCACGTCCTTCGACCGGATCGGCTCCATCGCCGCGTTCTCGGGCTGGAGGCGGATGTGATCGGGCTCGCGGAAGAACCGCTTGACCGTCGCCTCCTCCCCCACCAGCGCCACGACGATGTCGCCGTCGGACGCGTTCTCCTGCTTGTGGACGACGACGTAGTCGCCCTCCAGGATGCCCGCGTCCTTCATCGACTCGCCGCGGATGCGCAGGACGTACTCGCCCCGGTCGCCACCGGCGACCGGCGGGACCTCCACGTACTCCTCGATGTTCTCCTCGGCGAGGATCGGCTGACCCGCGGCGACGGAGCCCACGAGGGGCAGGCCGGCGGGCCGCACGAGCGACCGCACGTTGTCCACCGCGTCCTCGACGGCGTTGCCGACGGCCGACGACGCCTTGTCCAGGAGCTCGAGCGCCCGCGGCTTCGACGGATCGCGCCGGAGCATCCCGAGCTTCTCGAGGTTGGCCAGGTGGGCGTGCACCGTGGAGGACGAGGCGAGGCCGACGGCCTTGCCGATGTCCCGCACCGTGGGCGGATACCCGTGCTTGGCCGAGTACCGCTTGATGAAGTCGAAGATCTCCTGCTGGCGCTTGGTCAGATCCATCGCGGTCACCTTTCGCCACTCGCGTCTCGGTCGAACATGTGTTCGTGAAGGTAGCGGGGTCTCCAGACGGAATCAAGGAGACCGTCGCCGACCCGACGCGCTCGCTATGCTCACCAACGCCTGTCACGCGCCGGTGGCGGAACTGGTAGACGCGCAAGGTTGAGGGCCTTGTGGGGGGATTCCCCCGTGGAGGTTCGAGTCCTCTTCGGCGCATGAAGCGAAAGCCCCGCGATGCGGGGCTTTCGTCGTTCTGGGGCCAATCTACGTTGCGCGCAAACCCGGGACTGAGTCACACCCGCGCCTCCACGACCCGCGAGCCTCCGCGACGCGCTGAGCACGGACGCGACCGGGTGCTGCAGGAGTCGACCTCCTCGAATTACGCGCACCGTGCCGTGGAGGGCTGCGGCCGCTCGTTAGGCCCGCGTGCGAGTCACTTCATCGGCACCGCATCGCGGCGGACGGCCGCAGCCTCGGCCTCCAGCTGCTCGCAGCTGGGCTGCGCGAGTTGGAGCGCTATGACGGCGCAGCTGATCGTGGCCAGCGGCCCCGCTTCGGCATCCCACCTCACGAGGATCGAGCGCAGTCAACGCGAGGTCGACGGACGCGAGGTGGTGGTGCTCCCTTCCCGCCTTGACAGGGACGTCCTCGAACTGCTGACGCTGCAGCGCTCGAACGGCCATAGTCCGCTGGCTCAGGCCACGGTCGTTTCGCCCGTCGGCGCAGCGTCTTCTCGGGGCGCCAGTCCAGACGGCGGAGTGTCAACGCCACTCCGACGGGTCGGTTCGGCGCATCCGTCTTGATGGTCCTGCTCACGGTCGTGACGCTTGAGCGCGACAGACTCGCTGTCCGTACGCGGACTGGATATAAAGAACTTCCTTCGAACGTCGTTGACTGCTCATCGCTAAACGTGTTGGCTGCCGATCGCGTCTGGGATCGGACGCCTTCCGGAGGGGCGCCGGGGGTCCATGGTGGGGATGACGATTGAGGTCCTGGATGTCCGCTCTGCGGTCGCGGTCAGTGCTGCTCGTGACGGTGTTGGGTTGTGCTGCGGCGTTGTTGGTGGCGTTGCTGGTGGGCAATGCCTCCGATGCTTCGGTCGGTGCTGCGGCAGGTGCGCCGGCGGCGATGCCCGCGTCGGGCTCGCCGGGGACCGAGATCGTCTCGCGGCGGACGCAGTACTCGCGAACCTATCGGCGTCCCGACGGCAAGATGCAGGCGACGGTCTCGGCGGTGCCGATCAACTACCGCGACGACGCTGGCGACTGGCAGCCGATCGACACGAAGTTGCGCTCCGACGGCCAGGGCGGCTTGGAGCCGACGGGCTCGGCGGTCGAGGTCTCGCTGCCCCACGACCTCACCGATCCGGCCAAGGTGATCGATGGCAGCCGCTGGCTCTCGTTCGAGCTGCAGGACGCGAGCGCTCAGGCCACGGCCGACAGCGCGGGCTCGACGGCCACCTACGACGACGCGCTGCCCTCGGTGGATGCGGCGTACGAGGCGCAGGCCCAGGGCGTCAAGGAGACACTGACGTTGCGGGACGCGAGCGCTCCGGCGACCTATCGCTTCTCGCTGGACAGCAGCGATGGACTGACGCCGTCGTTGCGCGGCGACGGCAGCGTCGTGGCTCGCGATGTGGACGGCCACGTCCGGTTCGTGATCCCCGCTCCGACGGTGCAGGCCGCCGATCAGCCGGAGCCGACGGGCGACCATGTCGCCTACCACCTCTCCGGTGGCACGCTGTCGTTGGTGGTCGATCCGGCCTGGCTCAGCCAGCAAGAGTTCCCGGTGAAGGTCGATCCGACGGTGTGGGACAACCAGCAGCTGAGCTGCACGCTGAGCTCCGGCGCGCCGACGACCTCGGCCTGCAACGGCTCGACGCTGAAGGTCGGCCACGACGCCGGCGGCATCTACCGGACGGTCTACCGGCTGACCGACACGAACTTCCTGCCCGCCGGCGCCGCGATTCTGCACGCCTGGGTGGCGTTCACCGACGTCGCGCAGAGCAACACCGCGGTCACGCCCACCATCATCGCCCGCGGCTTGGGCAGCACGCCGACGAGCTCGGCGACGTGGAACACCTACAACGGCACCAACGCCTGGGGCACGCCGGGCGGCGACATGCCCGCTACGCCGATCGCGCAGGCCAACGCGCTGCGCATGCTGCCGGCGTGGGTCGGCGGGTCGGTGCACTGGGACGTCTCGGCGCTGGTGCAGAGCTGGTCGCGCACCCCGTCCACCAACGCGGGCGTCGAGCTCTACGCGGCCGACGAGACGCTGAGCAACGTCATCACGCTCGGTGGCACGACGACCGCGGCGATCCCGCCGCTGTTGAACATCATCTTCCAGACGCGGCCCGGACAGGAGCGCGATCAGTCCTACGAGGGCTTCGGGATCGACGATCGCAGCAGCCTCTCTGCCAACGTCACCTCGGGGAACTTCTCGACGACCAGCCACGACATCAGCCTGCCCGGCGTGGCGGGCATGGGCCTGGACGTCAGTCGGACGTACAACATCGCCGATCTGGGCAACAGCCACCAGTTCGGCAGCGCGTGGACCGGGACGGTCAACGGCGCCGATCTGATGCAGGACTACGACTTCACCGACGACGCACGGGTCATCTACGCCAACGGCGGGGCGGTCTACCGCTTCGACCGTGACTACGCCAGCGACACCGGCGCGCAGCTGCACTACAAGACGCCCTCGGGGATCGACGCGGACCTGACCAAGAACACCACCGACGGCACGACGACGCTGACGTTCCGCTCTGGTGGGACGAAGTGGATCTACGGCGCGCAGTACGACGGCTACCACGCGCAGCTGACGCAGATCCAGGATCGGCACGGCAACCACATCGACCTGCACTACCGCTCGAGCAACCAGGATCAGCTCGACTACATCACCGACACCTACGGCCACAACCTCACCTTCAACTACGACGCCAACGGCCACCTGCACACGATCACGCAGAGCGTCGGGTCGGTCAGCCGGACCTGGACCTACAACCTGGACGCCACGCACGGCGACCTGACCTCGTTCGTCAACCCCGACACGAAGACCACCACCTACACGTACTTCGACCCGGCGCTGGTCGGCGGGACCTACGACGAGCTGAAGACGATCACCGACGCGCGCGGGCACGACACGACGCTGCACTTCGGCGGCTCGACCAGCCCGATCCGCGGCGACTACGACGAGGTCACCTCGATCACCCGGCCGGCGGACGCCAGCAGCGCCCACGACGCGGTCTGGAAGATCGACTACCAGGCCACCCCGACGCCGACCTGCAGCTCGACGGTCACCAAGGTCGACGGCACGACCGACGCCGTGGTCGGCCGCACGCTGGAGACCGATCCCGAGGGCCACACCACCAGCTACTGCTACAACAAGGACGGCCAGGTCATCCAGACCGTCGACGGCAACGGCCGCAAGGCGAGCCAGACCTACACCGCCTCGGCCAACGTCGAGCGCTTCACCGGCTTGGCCGGCACCGCCAACCCGTCGCTGACGACCTACAGCTTCGCCACCAACGGCAACGCCCTGGGCTCCTCGACGCCGACCGGCGGCGGCCGCACCCAGTCCTCGACGATCAAGTACTGCGGCACGGGCACCGGTACGACCGGCACCGCGTGCAGCGGCACCGACAGCCTCGATCAGTACCGGCCGAAGGTCACGACCGACACCCAAGGCACGAGCGAGGCTCTCGGGTACAACAGCACCGGTGACGTCAACGACGTCACGACGACCTCGGGCCTCGACCACCAGTCGATGACCTACACCGCCCAAGGCGAGATCCAGACCTCGACCGACGGCAACAACCGCGTCACCACCTACGGCTACACCTCGCACTTCCTGACCAGCGTCGCGCAGCCCGCGCCGCTCGCCGCGCAGACGTTCACGGCCGACTCGATCGATCGGATCGCGAGTGCGACCGACGGCAACCTCATCACCGCCTGCCCGACCTACGACGGCGAGGACCGCATCACCCAGGTGATCTGGAAGAGCGGCACCTCGGGCACCACGCCCTGCGCGACGGGCACGACGGTCAAGACCTTCACCTTCACCTTCGACGCCGACGGCAACCTCACGCAGCGCTACGACGGGACCAACACGTCGACCTACGGATACGACTACCTCAACCGCCGGACCTCCGAGGCATTCCCGTCGAGCCGTACCAACGCCTACGTCTACGACCGGTCCTCCAACCTGACGTCGGTCACCGATCCCGACGGCGTCGTCAGCTACACCTACGACCCGGCCAACCGGCTGACGTCGGTGACCTCGCCGAAGCCGACGAGCGGGACGGACACGATCACCTACGCCTATACCGACCCGGCGGGTTCGACCGATCCCAGCAAGCAGACGATCACCTACCCGGGCAGCGGCGGCGTGACCGGGACCGGCCTCAAGGAGGAGTCCACCAGCGACGCCGCCGGCAACGTGCTGTCGATCAAGATCCTCAACAGCTCGGGCACGGTGCTCAAGAGCCGCACCTACAGCCACGACACCAGCTCGACGACGACCAGCGCCATGATCCAGTCGGTCTCCGACGAGGCCGGCAACGTCACGAGCTACACGCCCGGCTCGGCCAACCGCCTCAAGCAGGCCAAGACGGTCAACGGCAGCACGCCGGTCGATCAGTGGGACTACCTCTATGACTCCGCCGGCAACCGCACCCAGCGAAGCCACACCGTCGGCGCCGGGAGCCCCGTCGTCACGAGCTACGCCTACAACACAGCCAACCAGATGTGCTGGAGCGTCCCCGGGACCACGCCGGGCACGTGCACCTGCACGATCCCGACGAGCTGCACCGCCACGCCGAGCGGCGGCACGACCTACACCTACGACGCCAACGGCCAGCGCACGACCGGCGCGACCTACGACGCCCTCGAGCGCCTCACCGCCGGTCCCGGGTCCGGCAGCCTCGGCTACCTCTCACCCGGCAACGGCGAGCTGGTGAGCAACGGCAGCACCGGGTACCAGAACACCATGATGGGCCTCAGCCGTCAGATCCCCACCAGCGGCTCCGCCACCGACATCATCCGCGCGACCAACGGCGCCCCGATCGCCCAGCGCGTCGGCACCACCAGCAAGCAGGAGCTCTTCTCCGACGCGCTCGGATCTACCATCGCGATCGCCGACGACAGCGCCAACGCGCTCAGCCGCTCCTACGCCTACGACCCCGACGGCAACGCGAGCACCACCGGCAGCGGCGCCACCACCAACCTCCTGTCCGCCAGCGGCCACCAAGTCGGCAACCTCTACCACTTCGGCGCCCGCTACTACGACCCAGCCACCGCCACCTGGACCCAGCAGGACCCGATCAACCAGATCGCGTCGCTGACCCAGGCGAACCGCTACGCCTACGCCGGCGGGGACCCCGTGGACTTGACAGATCCGACGGGCCGGTCTCCGTTCGACGCGCTCGACCCACAAAAGCTGCTGAACGATGTGTACGACGCTGGTGCCGAAGCGGAGCACGAAGTCGAGAAGTATGCGATCAGGAGCATTCCGAAGGCGTCGCTTCTCACCGGGATCGCCTATCTGCAGTACAAGTACAACACCTCGAAGGCCACAGAGAACTGCCAAAGGGCAGGGTACTGCGGCGCTGCTTACAAGATTCCATGAGTTCCGAGCACAACGACTGGAGAACCCGTAAACGCGATTGGGCGGTCGTCATCGCGATTCTGGTCTTAGCGGCGTCCGTGTCTCTCGTGACGGGCGATGCTGGATGGATCATCGTCATCTCAGCGACATACGTCGCCGTGTTTGCGTTTTCGTTCGTCAGATACCGCTTCGGACGGCGCCGGTCTTCCTGAAGCTCGGCAACGCCGACCCGCGAGGCGCCAGCCGCGTAGCCGCACTCCACCCGCGGCGCGGCAGACGAGGCCTCACGAGGACGATCTGAGCAGCCACGCCGCGTTTCGATCTCGACTCGCGTGCGCCCGGGACGTCGAGCGCTTGCCAGGCCGTCTACGCCCATCGTCCGCGACCACACGATCCGCATGACGTGTGTGGGAGGTCGACGTCTTCCCACAAGAGCGCGACCGCCTCACCGGGCCGCAGGCCGACCATGCCCATCGTCATCGCCATCGTCGCCTCCTGCTCTCGCGTCGACTGCGGGCGCTGGTCCTCGTCGTCTCCTCGACGCAGCTCCACGAGCACGCGCTGCAACTCCTAGGCGGTCAGGTATTCGTGGCGACGGAGCGGGTCCCCCGCACGCTTGCGCCGCATGCGGTAGGCGGACAGCGCGGCGGCCGGATCCTCTTCGATCCAACCACGTCGGAAGGTGTAGGCGAAGATCCCCCGCAGCGCAGCCGAGTAGGTCGACCGCATCTTGCGCGACGTCTGAGACCAGCGCGCGGACGACCTCCGGGATGTGACCGGCGCCCTGCGGGCCCATCGTCCGGCGGGTCTCCCACTCGACGACGTCGAGGTGATGGTCCAGCAGGTCGGTCATGGGGTCATCCAATCGGCCCAGAGGTTGCGCCCGGCAGCTTCGGTCCGCTGTCGCCGGGGCTCGTGCCTGACTGCCACCGACGCACTGCTTCGTTTCCGCCCCGGCGGCGGAAGGCCTGGCTCCGAGGACGTCGTGGATCAGGCGCTCAAGGCGACGCGGATTTCGCGCGCGGTGATCCGCAAGTTGCCCCAGTCGCCCTGGAGCGCGAATTCCTCGCCCTCCCATGCCAGCACGTCAACCGTGTCCGTAGTCGATCTCCGCGGAAGCATCGGTGGCGGGAGGTGCGCCTTGGCCATCCCAGGTCAGTGAACGCACCGCGAGGAACCGCAGCGTGCCACGGACGAAGCAGTCGGTCTCGTCGGGGGAGGCGTCCGGTAGGCCGGATGATGCTGTCCGAGCGCGAAGTCGGCGTGGATCGTCATGGTTCCCGGCGTGGCGCAGAGGTCCAAGACCCACGACTCCTCGAGGACGACGTTCTCGAGCTCCGGGATGTCGGTGTAGCTCTTCACGGCAAGTCCATGATGATCGGGGTGTGGTTGCCGGAGCTCTTTCGGTCGACGTTGTTACATTCCTTCGCCAGCGGCCCGGCCGCGTCAGCCTTTGTCTCGCCCCCAGGGCTCCCACGGCTTTGGCGGCTCCCGATGGATCGCCTCGCCCACCTCGAGTCGGGTCACCGGTTCAAGCGAGGGATCGAAGCCCACGAGCGTTGCGAGCGGCACCACGCGCGTGTCCGCCGGCGGGACGTCCGGTCCCGCTCCGGCGAACATCTCCCACTCCGTCGGCTCCCAGCGGGCAGCCTCGGAGATCAGCTCGCCACGCAGCGCCGCGAGGTTCGTCACCGCGATGGAGTCGGGACCGACGGGCAGCTCCCACGGCTCGGTGAGCCATTGCCACACAGGCTGCTGCTCGGGATCGTAGGCGACCGAGAGGTCCGGAACGTCGACGGTTCTCAAGGACCCCTCCGGCACGAGCTGCAACGCAGCCAGATCGTCACGAGCGTAATAGTCGAACGCCCCGAGGAACAGCTTCTGTGCCCATGAAGGGCTCACCGACGCGATCCGGAAGCAGCCGACCCCAGGCACTTCCTGCGCCTCACCGACCGGCCACAGCCCGTTACGCGTCTGATCAGCGGCGAAATCGACCGCGTTCTTGACCGCCCTGCCGGTCAGCGAAGACGCCCCTGCCAACACGATCTCCGGGGCATTGGCCTCGGTCAACCCGACCGTGTACGCAAACCGCGGCGTCTGACCGCCCTGCACCAGGGTTACGTGATGGCCCTCCGAAGCAATGCTTGCGCGGATGCGGTCGAGGAGCCGGCCGCGGTCGTCATCTGACACTCAAGACCCTCACGGTCGGTGGATATCGACGTGACACTCGGGACATAGCACAGCCAAGTCGCTCTCGTCGGTACGGCCGCCATCGGCGTGCCGGTCGATGTAATGTCCTCGTGCGTCTGACAGGTCGTCGAACGGTCTTGGCACACGGCGCACACGCCACCCTCTTGGAGGCCCTGCTGCACCTCGGAACGTGAGTAAAGGCGCCTCGGATCTCGGTCAGGCTTGGCCGCCAGACCCGGCCCGGTTCGGGTCTTGGGAACGATCTGCCGTTCGGCGTCAGCCACTCCGCGCGCGGCTCCGCGCGCACCCGCAACTTCGGCTTCGCGGGCGGTCAGCGCGGCACCCTTGGCCGCGGCGCCTTCGCCGCCGGTCGCGAGCAGTGTCACCGCGTCGAACGTGGCGCGTCCGGCGACCCTGAACGGACTGCCGCTGGAGTAGTCGGCGGCGATGCCGTCGACGGCATCGCTCGCGCGATCGTAGGTTCGGCCTGGGTGGAAGGCAGCGTCAGCGGCGCTCACGGTTGCCTTTGCTCCGCAGACAGGCAACGTCTCAACCACGCACCGGCCGCCTGCCTTCAGGGCAGCCACCCCGCCCTCGGCTGTTCCGACGGCATTGTCCGTTACGCCGCCCAGGAACTCCGTGAGCGGGTTACCGCCGCTCTTCTTGGCGTCCTTGGCTTGGGTGCGGTCGATCTCGGCGTCGTATTGCTTCTGGCGGGCGGCGGGGACCGTGTTGTCGTCGGCTTGCTGTGCGGGTTGGCGTCGGATCTTCTGGACGTGCTTGGGCTGGGACTTGACCGTCTGACCGTTGGTGCTCGGAATCCATGGCTGGCCATCGACCGCCTGCCCGGCGTGCCCGTCGAACTCGACGCTGTCGACCGGGTCATCGCCGACGAAGTCGTAGCGGTTCTGGGTCAGCGGGTCGGCGACGAGCGAGAGGTCCGACTGCGCCGACTCGTAGCGGTCTGACTGCAGGAAGCGGCCGACCGAGGGGCGGTAGTCGCGGGCCTGCATGTCGTAGGTCTTGACTGCGCTGTCGTAGTCGAAGCCGTTGAAGCGCAGCGGGTTGGTGGCGGCGTCGCCGCTCATGGCGGCGTTGGCGTCGATGTCCAGGTCGCCGTAGGGGTCGTAGACGTAGCGGTTGGCGGCGGGGACGGTGCCGTCGGCGTTCTCCACCCCGGTCGGGTTGCCGTTGGCGTCGGTGGCGTAGGTCCTCGTGGTCTGGGTCGTGGTCCCGCTCGCCTGCAGCGTCACGGCGAGCGGCGCGTTGGCCGAGTCGCGGTCGTAGGAGATCGCGCTGGAGGTCGTCGCGCCGGTCGCGACCTGCTGGCCGGCGATGCTCGAGCTCGCCCCGAGGTACTTGTAGCCGCTCTTCTCGACGGTGCCGCCGACGTGGTCGGTGCGGTTGTCGCGCCGGTCCATGCCGTCGTACTCGAACTGCTGCTGCTCGGCCGCACCGGGCGAGCGCTGCCGACTCAGGCGGTCGAACTCGTCGTGGCAGTAGAGCGTCGTATCGGACGCGGTCGTGGGCAGCGACGTGCTGCAGTCCTCGGACTTCGCTGCCGCGGGGGCGGTGAGCGTCGGCGCGGTCGTGGAGCTCACGCCGGTCTGCACGCCGATCGTGGAGCGGAACTCGTTGTAGGCGTAGACCTCCCAGCTCGGCGTGCTCACGCCCGGGAGGGTGGTCTTGACGTTGTCCAGCCGCTGCCCGGTGTACCTGTAGCTCTTGGTTCGCACGAGCGAGCCGCCGGCCTGCTTCTCGGTCGTGTGCTCGAGCGATCCGTCAGGGTTGCGCGTGTCGTCGATCGTCCAGTCGTAGTGGTCGACGCCGTTGGCGTTGAAGTCGCTGCCGCGCTTCCACGACGCCAACTGGTCGCGCGCGTTGTAGGTGTAGGTGCCGGCGCCGGGAGCGTCGGTCAGCCGGTTGCGGCGCAGGTCGTAGGTGTAGCTCGTGACGATGTCCGAGAGGCCGGTCGGCTGGTGGCGCTCGGTCAGTCGGCTAGCCGTAGTCGTCGACGGGGCCAGCCAGCAGATCGCCGGTGTGTCGCCGCGGCTCCTCGCAGGAGCGAGTTGTGACCGCTGCTGAACGCCCCGTCACGGGCCGGCGCCACCCTCGCGAGGAGACCGGTTCGGCTTCAAAGAAGGCGTCCCCGATATCCGTCTGGTGGCAGCCCCGTTCCAGCCAGACCTGATTGCCTGTAGCCCGATCACCGACCCTCTCGCCGATCGCATCGGCCAGCACGAGGTGCGAAGCAAGGAGGGCGCGCGCCGGCACGCGAAACGCTCGCGGCAAGCATGCCTGCGGGACGTACCCGCGCGACGGGTCACGTCAGATGCTCCTCAGGCGAGATGTCGTCGAGCGCGAGCGCCGAGAGATCCAGTCCGAACGCCTCCGCTTGCTGTTGCATCAGCGACACGACCTCATGCATTGCCGTCAGACGCCCGAGCTCGTAGTCGTAGCGGTCGGTCCCCTCGGCGGCATCCTTCTCGCGCTTGGCATCGCGTGCGCGCTCCTTGATCAGCTCGCCGAGGTCGCGCAGGTAGTTGTCCGTCGTGCTGCTCATTCAGCGATCACCGATCCTGACGGAGACGTTGGAGGATGTCGAGCTGCTCGCGCTGCCGCGCGATGTCACCAGGCCACTTGCGGTTGACGAGCGCTCCCTGCTGCCGAGGATCGAGTTCGTCCCAGTTGCGAATCTTGCTCTTCGGATTCGCGATCGCCTCCTCGTGCTTCGCGATCTGCTGCTCCATCGACGTGATGCCCTTGTCGATCTCGCTCGCTGACCGGCCGGCGTAGCTCCTCAGGAAGCCAGCGTGTTTGCCGCCCGCTGCCGCCACGTCATCTGCGCTCTCCGCGCCCTTCGCGGCTCGGCGCACATCGGGATGATCGACGCCGCGCCGATGAGGAGCGTCTTCGTGCTCTGGCCGGTGCCGCCGCTGGTGATGAGCGCCAGCGGTGGGGGCGCGAGCAGCAGCATCTTCGCCGCCGTCGCGTCCGACGGAACCGCCGTCGCCGCTCGGCTGCTGCTCCCGCCCAAGCTCCCCCCGGCGATGACGAGCAGCACGCAACCCAGCGCGACGACCAGCGTCGCGCGCACCAGAACAGCCCGCATCCCCATCACTGCCTTCCTTGACCTCACGAGACCCAGCCAGTCCTTCGGCGCATGAAGCGAAAGCCCCGCGATGCGGGGCTTTCGTCGTTCCGGGGCGGGGAGGCTCGCCGGCCAGCGGGCCCGCACCGCACCGCCTCGGCCTCCGGAAGCCGCGCGCCGGCGCCAGCGGGTCTCGCGGCGCCCGCTCGCTGCGGGCGGACCTCAGAACAGGTCCGCCACCTCGGGGTCGAGGTAGCGGTGCACGTCCATGTCGAGGAGGCCGAGGTCGCCGAGGCTGGCGCCGAACGTCGCGAAGTGCGGGGCGGCGAAGTGCGCGGTGAGCGCCTCCTGCGACTCCCACTCCTCGAAGAGCCGGAAGTGGCCGCGCGTGTCGGGGTCGGCCCAGAACCCGTAGGTGCGGCATCCGGGCTCCTTCAGCGTCTCCTCCGTCAAGGTGCGCGCCAGCGCGAGGACGCGCTCGTGAGCGGCGGGGTCGAAGGTCATGATCCCCGAGACGACGATCATGCCGTCTCCGCCAACGCCGCCCGCATCCCGGCTTCGAGGTCGGCGAACGGGCGCTCGCGCTTGAGGCCGACGACGAGCTCGGCGTCCTGGCCGACGAGGCGGCGGAACGGGCCGTCGGGATGGTCGATCGCGTCCAGGACGGCGTCGACGACCGCCTGCGGATCCGCGCGGCCGGCGCCCCCGACGGCCATCATCCGCGCGTAGAAGCGATCGAAGGCGGGCCGGTCCGGGTGGTCTGCGGGGAACCCGTCCGACACGGTGAGGTTGTCCACGAACCCCGTCTCGAAGGCGCCGGGCTCGACGAGCAGGACGTGGATGCCGCCGGCGGCGACCTCGAAGCGCAGCGCCTCGGTGAGCCCTTCGAGGGCGTGCTTGCTGGCCGCGTAGAGGCCTTCGAACGGGATGCCGATCAGCCCCGCGACGGACGAGAGGTTCACGATCGTGCCGCTGCCGCGCTCGCGCATCGACGGCAGGACCGCCCGGACCATCCGGATCGGCCCGAGCACGTTGGTGTCGAACTGGCGTGCGACCTCGTCGTCCTGCAGCGAGGCCACCGGGCCGCGGAGGCCGTAGCCCGCGTTGTTGACCAGGACGTCGATCCGCTCGCGCTCGAGGATCTCGGCCACCACCCGCTCGACCGACGCGGCGTCGGTGACGTCGAGCCGGTGCACCGAGAGCGGCAGGTCGCCCGCGATCGCCTCGAGGGCGCCGACCGCCTGGGGCCGGCGCACGGTCGCGAAGACGCGGTCGCCGCGCCGCGCGAGCGCCAGGGCGATCAGCTGGCCGAACCCGCTGCTGCAGCCGGTGATGAGGACGTTGCACATGTGGATCTTCTCCTTTGATGATGAAGTCAGAGCGCCATGCCCGGAGCGACCGGGACTTCCACCAGCGACGGTCCCTCGACCGCCAGCGCCTCGGCCAGGCGGCCGCGCAGGTCCTCGACGCCACCGCCCGCCCGGACGCCGCGCACCCCGTAGCTCTCGGCGGTGGCGCGCACGTCCAGCCTCGGCAGGTCGAGGCCCGGCACCCCGGTCACCGACTCCAGGCCGGCGAACCACTTCAAGATCCCGTACTCGTCGTTGCGCAGGATCAGGAACGTGACGGGGATCGCGTACGCGGCGGCCGTCCAGAACGCGGTGATCGCGTACTGGGCGCTCCCCTCCCCGAGCACGCAGACCACGCGACGATCCGGCTGGGCGAGCTGCACGCCGAGCGCCGCGCTGAGGCCGAAGCCCAGGCCCCCGCCGGCGCCGAACCAGTACGAGGCGGGGCGCGAGACCCGCAGCCGGCCGCGGAGCGCCGCCGTCGCGGTCGGCGCCTCCAGCACCACGATCGCGTCGTCGGGCAGGACGTCCTCCAGGACCTCGCACACGAGGGCGGCCGAGAGCGGCGCGGTCGTGGGCGCGGGAGCGAGCCGCTCCGGCGGAGCGGGCGGCGGCCGGCCGGAAGGCCCCACCTCGGCCAGCAGCGCCTCGAGCGTCAGCCGCACGTCGGCGACGATCGCGTCGCCGACGGGGGCGCGCGCGGCCTCCGACGGATCGTTGGTGATCGCCACCAGCGCCGTGGCCGGGGCCAGCGCCGGGCCGGGGATGTGCGGGTAGTACGGGAAGACCGAGGTGCCCGCGCACAGCACGAGGTCGTAGGGCTCCAGGACCGCGCCGAGCGGCCCGATCGCCGGCGGGAGCAGCCCGCGGAAGTTGGGATGGCCCTCGGGGAAGCCCAGCCGCCCGCCGCCCGTGGCCGGCGAGGCGAAGACCGGCAGCCGGCACTTCTCCGCGAGCGCCACCGCCGCGTCCCAGCCGCCCGAGGCGTCCACGTCGGGCCCCGCGACGAGGCAGGGCGAAGCGGCGCGGTCCAGCCGCCGCGCGAGCGCGCGCACCGCCTCGGGGTCGGCACCCGCACGGGAGCTGACGACGCGCGCGAGCACCCGCTCGACCTCCCCGTCGTCCACCGTCGCCGCCCAGTCGTCCATGGGCAGCGAGACGAACGCGGGCCCGGACGGGGCGAGCGCGGCGTGGTGGATCGCGCGCGCCAGCGCGGCCGGCACGTCCTGCGCGCGCGGAGGCTCGTGGCTCCACTTCACGAAGGGATGCGGCACCCGCGTCGCGTCGACGTTGGTGAGGTTGGCCTGCATCGTGATCTGCGCGCGCACCTGCTGGCCGGCGGTGACCAGCAGCGGCGTCTTGTTGGCCTGGGCGTTGAACAGGGCGCCCATCGCGTTGCCGACGCCCGGCGCGGTGTGCAGGTTGACGTGGCCGACCGTTCCGGATGCCTGCGCGTAGCCGTCGGCCATCCCGACGGCGACGGCCTCCTGGAGGCCGAGCACGTAGCGGAAGTCGTCGGGGAAGTCGGCCAGCATCGGCAGCTCCGTGGACCCCGGGTTCCCGAACATCGTGGTCATGCCCCGGCGGCGCAGCAGGTCGTAGGCCGCCTCGCGGACGGTCGTCACGAGCCGCTCCCGATCACGGTCGCCGGCCGGTCTCGGCGAGCGCCGCGAGGTTGTCGACCCAGCGCTGGTGCATGCGCTGCATGTTGGGCTTCAGCACGGGTCGGAACAGCGTGGAGGCGGCCCCGCGCTGGGTCTCCTCGGTGCGGATGTCGGTCCCGCCGTCCTCGCGCGGGAGCAGGAGCCACGCGTGGTGGCCGCGCGAGCCGAGGCCGCGGCCCGTCCAGGCCAGGCGCTCGAACGGCTCGAGCTCGGTGATCTGCGTGGTGACCTTCGCGCCGAAGGTCACCCAGGAGAAGACCGAGCCGAGCGCGACCTCGGGCCACCGCCCGGACACGTGACGCACGCGATGGACGTTGTT
>Ga0247768_1000042_pt1 | contig 71345 bp, 74 predicted proteins | sample UWRJL016104C6_FD_179944 | JGI IMG/M metagenome (GOLD analysis project Ga0247768, IMG submission 179944) | Plant litter microbial communities from Arlington Agricultural Research Station in Wisconsin, United States - UWRJ-L016-104C-6 | ecosystem: Environmental > Terrestrial > Plant litter >... | reverse complement strand
TGCCGCCGCCGTTGGGGCCGAGGACCGCGATCCGCTCGCCGGGCGCCGCCGCGAACGTCACCTCGCGCAGCACCGGCGGCCCGCCGTAGCCCGCGGCGAGGCCGTCGGCGGCGAGCAGCGGGACGGCGCTCACGCCGCCGCCCCGCGCGCCGCGAGCGCGCGCGTCCGGCCCGCCTGCCCGAGCGCGACGACGGCGAACGTCGCGCCGCCGACGACCGCGATCGTCGCGCCCGGCGGCGCGTTGGCCTCGACCGACAGCCACAGCCCGACGACGCCCTCGACGATCACGAGCGCGACCGTCGCGAGCTGCCACGTCCGCAGCCGGTCGATCAGCAGCCGCGTGGTCGCCGCCGGAACGACGAGCAGGGCGGTGGACAGCAGCGCGCCGATCGCGTCGAGCGCCGCGACCGCCGAGGCGGCCACCAGCGCCAGCAGCAGGAGGTCCGGCAGCGGCGAGCGCGCGCCGAGCGCGCGGGCGGAGTCGCGGTCGAAGCCGGACGCGAGCCAGCGCCGGCCGAGCACCGCGCCCGCGAGCAGGACCGCGACGCCCACCGCGGCCGCGACGAGCTGGTCGGTGGAGTCGATCAGCAGCAGGCTCCCGAACAGCAGCCGCTCGACGGAGCCCTGCGAGTGGAAGACGTCGCTGGCGAGGATCACCCCCGCGGCGAGCGCGCCGACGAGCACGAGCGCGGTCGCCGAGTCGTACTCCGCGCGGCCGCGGTTGGCGATCGCGGCCACGCCGACCGCGACGATCCCCGCCGTCGCCAGCGCGCCGAGCAGCGGCGAGAAGCCGAGGCCGTCGGCGAGCACGAGCCCCGGGAAGGCGGCGGTGCCGACCGCGTGCGCGTAGAAGCTCAGGCCGCGCAGGACGATCCACGTCCCGAGGATCCCCGACCCGACGGCGAGCAGCGCGATCTCGACGACGGCGCGCTGGACGAAGGGCAGGTCGAACGGGGCGGGCACGAAGCGCGCAGTCTACGCAAGATCGTGTCTCATCTACGGCGCGGGTGGGGGGACAGTCCCCCTACGCGGGATCGCGCCGCGTGCGCCACGCGACGAGGCGCCGGGCCAGCACGGGCGAGAGGCTGGTGGCGAGCGCCTCGGCCTCGGCGTCGGCCTGCTCGTCGTCCAGCCCCAGGACCTCGTGGGCCAGGACGCGGGCCGCGTGGCGCCGGCTGGTGAGCACGAGCGCCGCGCTGGTGCCGTTGGCCGTCAGCGTCAGCGTGTCGGCGGCGACGAGGTCGAGCGCGCGGAGGCGGCGGATCATCTCGAGCGCCGTCGGGTGCGAGACCCCGACCTTGCGCGCGACCGCCGCCTGCGACGGCGGCGTGCCGCCCTGGTTGAGGTCGCGCAGCGCGAGCAGGTAGCGAGCCTCGCCCTCCGTCAGCTCCATGCACGGCACGTGCTCGGGCGAGGGGGCCTTGGCACTGGCCTTCGGACGTGCGGGCGGACGGGCAGGCATCTCTTCCGCTCAGCGTACTACCGCTTCAGGTCGAGGCGAGACCCTGCCGCAGCGCGCCCGCGATCTGCGCGAACGCCGCCCGGCTGCTGCGCACCGCGGTGGTGTTGAAGAAGCCGTGGACCTGGTCGTGGCGCTGCGTCGCGACCGGCACGCCGGCCTCGCGCAGCCGCGCCGCGTAGGCCTCGCCCTCGTCGCGCAGCACGTCCGGGATGCACGTCGCCACGTACGCGGGCGGCAGCCCGGCGAGCGACGGCGCGCGCAGCGGCGAGGCGTCCGGCTCGGCCCGCCGCGCCGGGTCGGGCAGGTACTTCCCGACGAACCAGTCCATGCCATCCGCGGTCAGCAGGTACCCGGACGCGAACGTCGCGTAGGACCCCGACTTCTCCGCGACGTCGGTCACGGGGTAGAGCAGGAGCTGGAAGGCGGCGGCGGGCAGCCGCTCGTCGTCGCGGGCCGCGAGCGCCAGGACCGCCGCGAGGTTCCCGCCCGCGCTGTCGCCGCCGACCGCCAGCCGCGCCGGGTCGACGCCGAGCCGGGCGGCGTTCTCCGCCGCCCACGCGTAGGCCGAGATCGCGTCGTGGACCGCCGCCGGGTACGGGTGCTCGGGCGCCAGCCGGTAGTCCACCGACAACACCCGCACGCCGCTGAGGTGCGCGAGCAGCCGGCAGCTCGCGTCGTGCGTCGCCACCGACCCCTGGACCCAGCCGCCGCCGTGGAAGTACACCAACAACGGGCCGGGCGTCGGCGCGGCCGCGGGCACGTAGAGCCGGACCGGGACGTCGCCGCCGCGGCCCGGCGCGACGTGGTCGGTGACCGTCAGCGGCAGCGACGGGCGCACCGAGAGCGGCGCGGCGGTCAGCGCGAAGCGCCGCCGCTGCTCGGCCAGCGGGAAGCTGTCGGTCAGCGGGTCGCGGCCCGCCGCCGCGAGCTTGCCGAGCAGGAGCGCCTCGGGATGCAGCCCCGCCGCCTCCGGCGGGACGGGCCCGGCGAGCCGGCGGATCACCGGCGCGGGCAGCGCCATCACGAGGCGCCCGACGTGGCCGCCGAGCCACGCCTCGAGGCGGCCGGGCAGCAGGGACGAGGAGGACGGGGAGCTCATCGCCTAGGACAATGCCATGCCGGGGCGGACGTCGACCTGCACGAGCCGCGGCCCGGTGTCGTCGGGGAGCGCGCCGCCCAGCGCCGCGCCCAGCTCGTCGGGCCCCGCGACGCTCACCGACGGCACGCCGTAGCTCGCCGCCGTCGCCGCGACGTCGAGCGCCGGGAGGTCGAGCCCCGGCACGCCCGTGACCTGCTCCAGCGACGAGAACCACTTCAGGATCGCGTACTCGTGGTTGCGCAGCACCAGGAACGTGACCGGCAGGTTGTAGGCCTTGGCCGTCCAGAACGCGGTGATCGCGTACTGCGCCGAGCCCTCGCCGAGGACGCAGACGACCGGCCGGTCCGGCTGCGCGAGCTGGACGCCGAGCGAGGCCGAGAGCCCGAAGCCGAGCCCGCCCGCGGCGCCGAAGTAGTAGCTCCCCGGCCGCGAGAGGCGCAGCCGGTTGCGGAAGGCCATCGTGCTCGACGGCGACTCCAGGACCGCGATCGCGTCGTCGGGCAGCAGCGCGGCGAGGACGCCGTGGACGTCGCCCGCGTCCATCGGCGCGCCCGGCTCGCCCTCGGCGGCGACCTCCGGCGGCGGGTCGAGCGCGACCGGCGGCTCGCGGTCGCTGCGCCGCTCGCCCAAGGCCTCCAACAACGCCTCGAGCGTCAGCGCGACGTCGGCGACGATCGCGTCGCCCATCGGCGCGCGCGCCGCCTCGTCCGGGTCGTTGGTGATGGCCACCAGCTCGGTGCCGGGGGTCAGGGCCGGGCCGGGGATGTGCGGGTAGTACGGGAAGACCGAGGAGCCGACCACGAGCACGAGGTCGTACTGGTCGAGCACCTGCCCGGCGGGCCCGATCGCGGGCGGCAGCACGCCGCGGAAGTGCGGGTGGCCCTCCGGGAACCCGAGCCGGCCGCCGCCCGGCGCGGGCGTCGCCCAGACCGGCAGCGCCTGGTGCTCGGCGAGCGCGACCGCCTGCTCCCACGCGCCCGCGGCGTCGATGCCCGGGCCCGCGAGGAGCACCGGCGCCCGCGCGGCGGCCAGCCGCGCGGCGAGGTCGCGCACGACCGCCGGGTCGGCCGCGGCCCGGCCGCTCACCGTGCGCGAGGTCGCCAGCCGCGCGGCGTCGCCGTCGACCTCCTCGAGCCAGTCGTCCATCGGCAGCGAGACGAACGCCGGGCCCGCCGGCGGCAGCGCGGCGAGGTGGGTGGCGCGGGCCAGCGCGGCCGGGACGTCCTGCGCGCGCGGCGGCTCGAAGCTCCACTTCACGTACGGGCGCGGGACCTCGACGGCGCGCACGTTGGTGAGGTTGGCCTGCATCGTCAGGTAGGGCCGGACCTGCTGGCCCGCGGTGACCAGCAGCGGCGACTTGTTGGCCTGGGCGTTGAAGAGCGCGCCCATCGCGTTGCCGAGCCCCGGCGCCGTGTGGAGGTTCGCGTGCGCGACCCGGCCCGAGGCCTGCGCGTAGCCGTCCGCCATCCCGACCACCACGGCCTCCTGCAGGCCCAGGATGTAGCGGAAGTCGGACGGGTAGCCGGCGAGCATCCCGAGCTCGGTCGACCCGGGGTTGCCGAAGATCGTCGTCATCCCGCGCAGGCGGAAGAGCTCGAACGCGGCGTCGCGGACGGTGGTCATCCGTCCATTCTCACGCGCCAACGTCGCCCGGCGCGCCCGTACCCGCCGGAATCGGGTATTCCGGATGCCGTGACGCGCCCTTCCAGCCTTCCCGACGACGGCTTCTGGCTGACCGTCGACGACGAGGACGGCGTGCCGTGCCTCCGGCTCGCGGGCGACTTCGACCTCGCCGCCGTCAGCCGCGTGCGCACCGTGCTGCGCCCGCTGCTCGCCGCCGAGGAGCCCGGGCGCGTGACGATCGACCTCGCCGCGGTCGACCTGGTGGAGACCGTGACGGCGAGCTTCCTCGTGCGCGAGCAGCTCGCCGCGCACGCCCGCGGCCGCGGCCTGGAGATCCGCGGCGCCCGCGGCGTCGCCCGGCGCCTGCTGGCCCTCGCGGGCGCCCGCCTTCCCGCCGGCGACTAGGCTCGCGGCGCATGGAGCCGCTCGTCCTCTTCCACGGCCTCACGATGAGCGCCCGCGCGTGGCAGCGCGTCACGCCGCTGCTCGCCGACGACGTCGCCGTCTTCACCCCGACCGCGCTCGGCCACAGCGGCGGGCGCAGCGCGAGCGCGCGGCCCGCCCGGATCGCCGACGTCGTCGACGACGCCGAGCGGATCCTCGACGAGCTCGGCCTGGAGACCGCGCACCTGGCGGGCAACTCGATGGGCGGCTGGGTCGCGCTGGAGCTCGCGCGCCGCGGCCGGGCGCGGACGGTCTGCGCGCTCTCGCCCGCGGGAACGTGGGACGCCGCCTCGCGCGAGCATCGCGCGACGCGCGCGGTCCTGAGCCGGGCGCGGGCCGACACCCGGCGCTCGCACGCGCTCCTGCCGCTCGCGCTGCGCGCGCCCGCCGTCCGGCGCTTCGCGCTGCGCAGCACCGCGGTCGACGGCGCGGCCGTCCCGCGCGCGGAGCTGCTCGGGATCGTCGAGGACCTGCTCGGCTGCGCGGTCGCGCAGGACCTGCTCGACACCACCGAGGCGCTCGCGCCGCTCGACCCCGTGCCGTGCCCGATCACGATCGCGTGGTGCGGGGAGGACCGGCTGCTGCTCGAGGCGGTCAACGGCGCGATGGCGCGCACGCTCGTCCCCGGCGCGCGGCACCTCACCCTGCCGGGCGTCGGCCACGTGCCGATGCTCGACGACCCCGCGCTCGTCGCGGCGACGATCCGCGCGGCGATGGCCCGCGGCGCGGGCGACCGCGCGGCCGCGGCGAGCTAGCGCCGCCGCGTCCTCCGCGCCGCGCAGGTGCGGTAGGCGCGCCGGTCGCGCAGGACGGCGCCGGTGCTCGTCGTCACGGCGATCGCGACGGTGAAGCGCCCGCGCGGCAGGCCGCGGAGGTCGACGGGCGCGGTGAGGCGCCTGCCCGCGACGGTCCGCACGACCTTCCCGTCCACCGTCACGACGGCCTTGGCGATCGTGACGCCCCTGGGCTGCCGCAGCCGGATCCGGAAGCTCCGCCGCGAGACGCACGCGCGGGCGGCGGGCAGGGCGATGAGGTCGGCGGCGCGGAGCGGGGAGGCGGCGGCCGCGACCGGGGCGGGCAGGACCGGGGCCGCCGGCGGGGGCGCCCCGCCCGGCGCGGGCGCGGCCGTCGTCGTCGCCTCCGGCCGCGCGGCCGCCGCGCCCGGCTCCGCGTCGTCGTCGGCGATGCGCACCGTCGCGGGCGGCCCCGCCACGCGCGCGCCCGCGACGCCGGTCAAGGCCACCGTGAACGCCTCGTCGCCCTCGTGCACGATGTCGTCGTCGATCGGGACGGTGACCGTCGTGGTGGTCGCGCCGGGCTCGAACGGCGCCGCCACCGGCGTCCCGTAGTCGCTGCCCGCCGTCGCGGTGCCGTCGCTCGCGAGGACCGAGAAGCGCGGCGCCGGGACGCCCGCGGCCGAGCGCGTGACGGTCAGCGTCGCGTCGCCGTCGCCCTCGCGCACGGACGCGTCCGCGATCGAGAGCTCCACGGCCGGCGGCGGCCCGCACCACGCGGGCGGGCGCAGCGCCGCGCGCTCCGCCGCGGGCCACGTGCTGGCGTCGTAGAAGCACAGGTACTCGGTCTCGGTGACCGGCGCGGCCCAGCCGCCCGGCGGCGGCAGCAGGTCCGCCGAGCTGTCGTTGGAGGCCGAGGCGGCGTCGTTGTCGACGAGCAGCCGCGCCGGGCCCGCGGCGACCGTCGCGGGGTCGCGGAGCACGAGCAGCCCGCGGCCGCCGCCCGCGGGGTCGTGCTGGGCGAACCACGTCCCGTCCCACCCGCTCACCACGCACGCGCCGGGGCACCCGGCGACGTCGACGGCGCTCAGCGCGCCCGCGACCGGCGCGAGCACCTGGCCGAAGGTCGCGGACGGCAGCCGCGGGACGTAGGGCCGCAGGTGCCGCTGCGTGAAGTCGGCCGGCTCCGGGCCGAAGCCGAGCGTGCGCGTCATCGCGATCTCGTCGGCCTGCGGCCCGCCGTCGAAGAAGCGGTAGGTCGTGCGGACGGGCAGGTTCCCCTCGTAGCCGTCGCAGCCCGCGGCGGTGATCTGGCTGTCGATCCGCACGGCGTCCCCGCCCGCGTCCTGCCAGAGCCCGCGCGAGCCCGCGCCCGCCATCGTCGCGAACGGCGCCGGGTCGGCGTAGCTCTGGCCCCAGGTCTCCGCCGCGTCGCCGCACGCCGTCGTGCCGCCCTCGGCGACGAGCGCCAGCGACGGCATGCCCGCCCACGTGAGCGCGTGGAGCTGCTCGACGTCCACGTCGCCGAAGTCCGCCGCGAAGCGCGGCGTGGTGACGGTGTTCGGGCCCGCGGCGATGGTCACCGCGGCGTGCGCGGCCGGGACGGCGAGAAGCGCCGCGACGGCCGCGGCCCCCGCGGCGGCGCGCGAGAGCGCTCGGAGGGTGCGCATGGTGGAGCACTCTCACGGGCGCGAGGGGTGGAGGCAACGCGACGGATGGTGAGGTTTGGCCAACCCGGCGCGTCCGCGCCCGCCGTCCGGCGCGCCGCCGTCCCGTCCACTAGAGTTGCCGATCGACCACTATGGATGCCGCCGCGACCGCCCCGCCCGACGACGACCTCGGCGCGCTCTCCGAGCGCATCGGCGCCGCCGTGGGCGAGCTGCGCGCCGCCCGGCGCTGGTCGCTCGGCGAGCTCGCCCGCGCCTCGGGCCTCTCGAAGACGATCCTCGGCCGCATCGAGCGCGGCGACGGCAACCCGTCGGTCGAGACGCTCTGGCGGGTCTCGCGCGCGCTCGAGGTGCCGCTCGGCACGCTGCTCAGCCCGCCCTCGCGGCGCCCGCGCGTCCGGGCGATCCGCGCGCGCTCCGGCGAGCCGCTGAGCTCCGAGTCCGGGATGGGCGCGTGGCTGCTGCACGCCGCGAGCCGCGAGCATCGCTCCGAGCTCTTCGACATCGACCTGCCGCGCGGCGTCGACCAGGGGACCGACGCGCACCTGCCCGGCACCGAGGAGCTGATCTTCTGCGTGAAGGGCCGCGTGCGCGCCGGCCCCTACGACCAGGAGGTCGAGCTCGGGCCCGGCGACGCCGTCTGGTTCACCGCCGACGTCCCGCACCACTACCTCGCGCTGCGCGACACCCGGACCTTGTGCTGGATGATCTACCCGGGCGCGGGCACCGCGTGAGGGGCCCGCGGCTCTCGCAGCCGGTCGTCGCGGGCGCGGTCGTCTCGCTCGTCGGCTTCGCCAGCTCGTTCGCGATCGTCCTCGCCGGGCTGCGCGCCGTCGGCGCGAGCGGCGCCCAGGCCTCCTCGGGGCTGCTGGTGCTGCTGGTCTCGGTGGGGATCGTCGGGATCGCGCTCTCCTACACCTACAAGATGCCCCTGAGCATCGCGTGGACGACGCCGGGCGCCGCGCTGCTGGTCGCCTCGGGCCACGTGAGCGGCGGCTACCCCGCGGCGCTCGGGGCGTTCGCGCTCGCGGGCGTCCTGATCGTGGTCGCGGGCCTCTGGCGGCCGCTGACGCGGGCGATCACCTCGATCCCGCGGCCGCTGGCCAGCGGCCTGATGGCCGGCGTCCTGCTGCCGATCTGCCTCGCGCCCGTCCACGCGGTGGTCGACGTGCCCGGGCTCGCGATCCCGACCGTGCTCGTGTGGCTGGTCCTCTGGCGGCTCGCGCGCCGCTGGGCGGTGCCGGGCGCGCTGGTCGCGGCCGCGATCGCCGTGGCGATCGACCCCGTCGCGGGCGCGCCCGCGGCGCACCTGCTCCCGCAGCTGACGTTCGTGACGCCGTCGCTGCACCTCGGCGCGCTGGTCGGCCTCGGCCTGCCGCTCTTCGTCGTGACGATGGTCTCCCAGAACGTCGCCGGGATGAGCGTCCTCGCCGCGCACGGCTACGCGGCGCCGATGCGGCCGGTGCTCGTGAGCACGGGCGCGGCGACCGTCCTCGGCGCGCCGTTCGGCGCGGTGGGCGTCAACCTCGCGGCGATCACCGCCGCGATGGCCGCGAGCCCGGACGCCGACCCGGACCCCGGCCGCCGCTGGATCGCCGCCGCGAGCGCCGGCGTCGTCTACCTCGTCCTCGGCCTCGGCGCGGGCCTCGCCACGGCGCTGCTGGCGGCCTCGCCGCCGGTCCTGATCGAGGGCGTCGCGGGCCTGGCGCTGCTGGCCACGCTCGGCGCGGCGCTGCGCGCGGCGACCGACGACGACGAGCAGCGCGAGGCCGCGATCGTCACGTTCGTCGTCAGCGCCTCGGGCGTCACCGTGATCGGGATCAGCGCCCCGTTCTGGGGGCTCGTCGCCGGGCTCGTGCTGCTGGGCGTGCAGCAGGCGCGCTACGGTCGGACGGCCCGTGAGCCCGCCATCCCGCACCGCTGAGGGGCGACTGACGATCGACCGGCTGCGCGGCGACGCGGCGGTCGAGGTCGTCCTGCTCGAGGGCTTCCGCGTCGGCGAAGGACCGATCAGGGATCCCCACCGGCACGACTACCACGAGCTCCTGTGGATCCGCTCGGGCGAGGGCGAGCACCTGATCGACGGCGAGCCGCTGGCCGTCGCGCCGGGGACGGTGACCGTGATCGCGCGCGGGCAGGTCCACCAGTTCCGCCACGCCGACGGCCTGCACGGCGCGATCCTGCGGGTCACCGACGCGGCGCTCGCCGCGGGCTGGCTGCTGGGCGGTCGCGGCGGGCGGACGATCCCCGTCCCGCCCGGCGAGCGCGAGCGCCTCGACGCCGTCCTGCACGCCCTGCACGGCGAGACGCGCCGCCCGCCGGACCCGTTCGCGCCGGGGCTCGTCTCCCACCTGACCGCGACCGTCCTGCTGTGGCTCGAGCGCTGGCACGCGGCGTCGCGCAGCGAGCGGCCCGAGGCCGACGACGCCGAGGTCGCGCTGCACCGCCGCTTCTCCGCGCTGCTCGAGGACGACTTCGCGCGCCACCACGACGTCGCGCACTACGCCGACGCGCTCGCCGTCCCGCCCGCGGCGCTCTCGCGCGCGCTCGTCGCGCTCACCGGCCGGGCGACGAAGGAGCTGATCGTCGAGCGCGTGATGGTCGAGGCGATGCGGCTGCTGCGGTTCACCGAGCTGACGGTGGGGGAGGTCGCCCACCGCGTCGGCCACGGCGACCAGCTCTACTTCTCGCGCGCGTTCAAGCGCTTCGCGGGCCGCGCGCCGCAGGCCTACCGCGCGGAAGTCCATGGATCGGGCGGGTTCGCCCATACCGCTCCGGGCTGAGCGCGCCGACACTGGACGGAGCATGAACCCCTCCGCCTCCGTCACCGTCGGCCCCGCCGCCCAGGGCATCAGCGAGCTCCCCGCGACCCTGCGCCTCGGCGCCGTCCACCTCACCGTCACCGACCTCGACCGCTCGGTCGCCTGGTACCAGCGCGCGCTCGGGCTCCGCGTCCACCGCCACGACGTCGACTCCGCCGCGCTCGGCGACGGCGGCGGCGAGGACGCGGTCGTCCTGCACGAGGACGCGACCGCGAAGCCGCCGCGCCGCACCTCCGGCCTCTACCACTACGCCTTGCTCTTCCCTACGCGCGAGGAGCTGGCGCGCGCCGCGCTGCGCCTGGCGTCGACGAAGACGCCGATCCAGGGCGCCTCCGACCACGGCACGCACGAGGCGATCTACCTCGGCGACCTCGACGGCAACGGCATCGAGCTCGCCGCCGACCGGCCGCGCGAGGAGTGGCCCTCGCCCGAGGAGGAGTTCTCCGGCGGCGGCCCCAACCCGCTCGACTTCGACGCGCTGCTCGCCACCGTCGGCGGCGAGGGCGCGGGCCTCGTCGACGCCCAGGTGCGCCCCGGGCTGCGCGTCGGCCACGTCCACCTCCACGTCGGCGACATCGCCACCGGCCTCGGCTTCTACCGCGACGTCCTCGGCTTCGAGGTCTGGGCGATGCTGCCGAGCGCCGCGTTCGTCTCGGCCGGCGGCTACCACCATCACCTGGGCTTCAACACGTGGCGCGGCGAAGGCGCGGCGCCGATGCCCGCGGGGATCGTCGGCCTGCGCCACTGGACGATCGTGCTGCGCAGCGTCGACGAGGTCGAGGCGGTGCGCGCCCGCGTGCGCGCCGCGGGGCTCGACTCCGAGGCGGTGACCGGCGGCTTCGCCGTGGTCGATCCGTTCGGCATGGCCGTGCACGTCATCGTGGCATAGCTCCGCACTTGCGGTTTGGTGTGCATCTCTGAGAGGCTCGCGCGCGGAGTCGATCGCCGCCCATCGGGGGAGGCGACAGGAGGAGGAGAGAACACCATGTCCATCAAGCGTTGGGCGGCCGCCGTGGCCGTCGCGACGGCGTGCCTGGCCGCGGGTGCGACCAGCGCCCAGGCGTCGCTGCCCGTCATCTACAACTTCCCGGCCGCGATCGCCGCGTCGGCGGTGCAGCCCGGCGGGTCGCCGGCCGGCGCCAACGTGCCGTGCACGCCGTCGGCCGCGCACCCGCGGCCGGTCGTGCTCGTCAACGGCACCTTCGCCAACCAGATCACGAGCTGGAACGCGGTCGCGCCGCTGCTCAAGAACAACGGCTACTGCGTCTACACCTTCAACTACGGCGGCCTCTTCGTCGGGCAGATCGGGTCCTACGGCCCGATCGCCGCCTCGGCCGGCGAGCTGAAGACCGAGGTCAACAACGTGCTGGCCGCCACGGGCGCGTCGAAGGTCGACCTCGTGGGCTGGTCGCAGGGCGGCATGATGCCGCGCTACTACCTCAAGAACCTCGGCGGGGCCGCCAAGGTCAACGCGCTGATCGGCCTCGCGCCGTCCAACCACGGCACGACGCTCAGCGGCCTCGCGACGCTGGCGGGCTACTTCCCGGGGGCGCTCCCGCTGGTCGGCGCGCTCTGCCCGGCGTGCACCGACCAGGTGCAGGGCTCGCCGTTCATCACCGCGCTCAACGCGGGCGGCGACACGGTGCCCGGCGTCAAGTACACGGTGATCCAGTCGAAGTTCGACGAGGTCGTGACGCCCTACACGTCGGCCTTCCTGACCGGGTCCAACGTCACCAACATCACGATCCAGAGCAAGTGCATCCTGGACCTCGGCGACCACCTGTCGATGCCGTATGACCACGTCGTGGACCGCGAGGTCCTCAACGCGCTCGACCCCGCCCACGCGAGCTCGACGATCTGCACGCCGATCGTCCCCGCGGTCGGCGGCTAAGGGCTACGTCCGTGCGCCGCTGTCGCAGAGGCGGTAGCGGCGCACGTCGGTCGCCGACTTGCCGGACCGCAGCTTCATCACGATCTTCACGGTCACCGTGCCCGGCGGGCGGCCGGCGAAGGAGACCCTGGCCCCGGAGCGGGGCTTCGTGATCGCCCCGATCCGCCGGCCGCCGAGCATGATGGTGGCCTTGCGCAGCCGCTTGCGGAACGCGCGCTTGACATGGAGCGTGAGGCCGCGGCGGCTGACGCAGGCGTGCGCCGGGACCGTGGCACCGAGCACCGGCTGCTGCGAGGCCGCGCCCGCGACGGGGAGCGAGAGGACGCCGGGGTCGCCCGCGTCGGTCGCGATCGTCACGACGGCGGGCGCGACGCTGCCGCGGTAGGCCGCGTCGCTGCCCGCGACGACGAGCCGGACGCGGTGGCCCGCGGCGAAGCGGTGGACGATCCCCGGGAGCGTCACGCTGATCGGCTTGCCGAAGGACGCGGGGCGGACCGGCGCGACGAGCCGGTCGGGCAGCGTGACCGTGCCGTCGGGCGCGACGTCCTCGACCTTGAGGAAGAGCGTGGCGAGCGCGGCGGGCGTGAGCAGGCCCGCGGCGTTGCCGCCCGCGACCGAGACGCGCAGCCGCGCGCGCGGGGAGCCGACGACGTCGGTGTCGGCCGCCAGCGGCGCGCTCGTGTACTGCGCGTAGGTGCCGGGCGCGTCGGAGAGCGGCACGTCCTGGCTCAGCGCGCTGATCTCGGTGACCGACGTCGGCGCGCCCGCGGGCGGCGTGGCGAACGTCGCGGCGCCGGGCTGCACGGCGGCCGCGTCCGCGTCCGGCGTCAGCGCGTCGGTGCCCGACAGCCGGAAGCTCTGGTCGGCGCCGGCCGGGTAGGCGGGCGCGCGGCCGTAGGCCGGCGTTGCGTCGCCGGTGTAGGGGACCCAGTCGCGGAAGTAGGTGAAGTCGAGCGAGGGCGCCGCCGGGTCGCCGCGGAGGTAGTGGTCGAACCACTGCTCGACCGTGCGGCCCTCGGCGGTCAGGTTGCCGCTCGCGTCGACCGGCGAGTAGCCGTCGTCGCCGTCACCCAGCTCGCCGGGCGCGGGCGCGCTGTGCGAGTGGCCCCACGACTGCCACACCATCTTGACCGGCGTGCCCTGGGCCTTCAGCGACTGGTAGGTCGCGGTGGCCTCGTTGAGGTTGAAGAGCGTGTCGTCCTCGCCCTGCAGGAGCAGCGTGGGGACCTTGATCTGCTTGACGTAGGAGCTGACCGACGCGTGGCGCAGCAGCTGCAGCGTCCCGGCCGAGGGCGCGCCGGTGACGCCCGCCTCGACGATGCCCGGGCAGACGCGCGCGTCGAAGTTGGGGCACGTGGTCACGTCGCGCGAGGGGTCGACCTGGAGGTTCTGGATCCCGTCCACGATCCCGAGCGCGGTGAAGAGCCCGGCCCACTGGAACTTGCCGACGCCGGGCGTGGTCGACGTGACGCCGCTCGCGATGTCGGTGTTGTTGGGGGCCAGCGAGTAGGCCAGGTCGTTCCACGTGATGATCGGGACGATCGTGTCCACGCGCGCGTCCTGGCCCGCGACGGCGTACTGGATCTGCCCGCCGTAGGAGCCGCCGATCATGCCCACGCGCGGGTCGCCGGGGCCGTCGAGCAGGACGTCGTCGACCGTGGTGCCGTCCTTGGCCGCCTTCGTGCCGCCGAGGAACGAGACGAGCTGGGCGCCCGCCTTGCCGTCCCAGTCGGGGTCGTCGAGCTGGATCTTGCAGCCCGAGCCGCCGAAGCCGAGGCCGGAGTAGGAGAGCACGACGTAGCCGCGCTGCGCGAGCGCGGTGGCCATCGCCTTCTGGTCGTCCTTGGAGCCGCCGAAGCCGTTGGTCGTCAGGACCGCCGGCGCGGGGCTCGCGTGCGTGGCGGAGGCGGGCGTGTAGAGGTCGCCGACGACGTCGCAGTGCGTGTCGTTCGCCGGACCGACGACCGTGTCGAAGTGCAGGGTGCGTACTGTGACCGGCGGAGGATCCGCCGCGGAGGCGCCCACGGGCGCGCTCGCGGCGGCGACCAGCGCCGCCATCGTGATCAGCAGGATCCCCCGACCCGTCCGCATGCCACCCACCTTGCCACGATCGTCACGACGATGCGCCGGTTCCCGGTGCAAGGCATGACGGACGTCCCCGCCGACCTCGAGCACGACGAGGGCAAGCGGCTCCGCAACGGCATCATCTCGCTGCTCGTGCTGGTGGTCCTGGTCGGCGCGCTGCTGCTCGCGGTGCCGGGGCTGCAGGACGTCGCGGACCGGATCAAGGACGTCGCGCCGGGCTGGATCGCGCTGGCGGTCGTGCTCGAGCTCGCCTCGTGCGTCGGCTACGTCCTCGCGTTCCGCATGGTCTTCTACCGCGCGCCGTCGCTGCTGGCGATCCGGATCGCGCTCTCCGAGATGGCCTTCGGCGCGGTGCTGCCCGTCGGCGGGGCGGGCGGGATCGCGGTCGGCGCCTGGGTCGTGAAGGCCAAGGGCGGCTCGCTGCGGCGCTTCATGGAGCGCTCCGGCGTCCTGTTCCTCATCACGAGCGGGATCAACGCAGCGACGCTCGGGCTCGCCGGGCTGCTCGTCGGCGCCGGGATCCTGCACGCGCCCCACCACCTCGTGCTCGGCCTGCTCCCGGGCGTCGTGGCGAGCGGCGGCGTCGCGCTCTTCTGGTTCGTCCCGTCGCTGGCCGCGCGCTTCGCGCTGGTCGAGGACGCCGGCCGGACGATCCGCTGGCTGCACACGACCGCGGGCGTGGTCGAGGAGGCCAAGGCGGAGATCCGCCACCCGAGCTGGCGGCTGCTCGGCGCGGTCGGCTACCTGTGGTTCGACATCGCCATGTTGTGGGTGTCGTTCCGGGCCTTCGGCGACGCGCCGCCGGTCGGGGCGCTGACGCTCGCGTTCCTCATCGGCTACCTCGGCAACGTGGTGCCGATCCCCGGCGGGATCGGCGCGCTCGACGGCGGGCTCACCGCCGCGCTCGTGCTCTACGGCGCGGACCCCGCGTCGGCCGCCGCGGCGGTGCTCGTCTACCACGCGATCGTGCTCTGGGTCCCGACGCTGCTCGGCACGATCGCGTTCCTGCGGCTGCGGCCGACGCTCGGGGAGCCCATCGTGCTGGGCCCGGAGCGCCGGCCGCGCTGATCAGTGCGCCGTGTACTGCCCGGACTCGCGCTCCACGAGCCCGACGAGGTCGCCGAGCGCGATGTTCGCGTCGACCAGGTGCAGGCCCCAGGTCGCGTCGGGCAGGGGGTTGAGCACCGGCGCGCCGGCCTCGCCGGTGATGCGCAGGACGTTCGCGCCGCCCTCGCTCGAGCACTGCGCGCTGTAGGCGTGGGTCTGGATCCAGGGCGCGGGGACCGTCGTCGTCGGCAGGCCGACCTGCGTGGTCAGCGCGCCGATCGTCGTGCCCGGCGCGAACGGGGCGGCCGGGTAGCGCGAGGTGACCGGCGCCGAGCCGCCGCCGAGCGCGGCCGGGTTGGTGCAGAGCACCTCGCGGCCCTTGGCGCTCTCGCCCGGCACGACCGAGCGGCCCGTGCCGGCGACGCCGAAGAGCGCGCCCGCGGGCGGCGTGGCGTTGAACGTGGAGAACGCGATCACGCAGCGCAGCTGCGTGGCCGAGCGGCAGGCCTTGATGTGCTGGAAGTCGCCGCCGACGTCGGAGCCCTTCTTGACCAGGACGTTGCCGCCGAGCAGGATCGCCGAGACGAGCTGCTTGCGGACCTTGGCGTTCTTGTCGATCTCCTGCGCGATCAGCTGGCGCAGGACGAACGAGCCCTGCGAGTGGCCGATGAGGACGACGCCGCGGCCCTTGTTGTCGTGCTTGAGGTAGTCGCGCCAGGCGGCGACGACGTCCTGGTAGCCCTGGGTGCGCATCTTGGCCGTGACGGTCTTGGGCTGGAGCAGCCCCTGGAGCGTGACCTGGCGGTACATCGGCGCGAAGATCCGGCACTCGCTCGCGTAGCCCGCGGCCTGGTAGAGCGCGATCGAGCGCTCCTCGGGGTCGATCCTCCTCGTGGCCTGCGGCGTCTTCTGGTCGCTGACGGTGGGGTAGACGTAGAAGCAGTCGATCTTCGGGACGTAGCCCTTGGTGACCTCCGGCTCGACCGTGCCCTGGACCTCACCGGTGGGCGAGATCGTCGTGATGCCGGGGTCCTTGACGGCGCAGGGGTTGGACGCCAGGCCGGGCTTGCAGAGCCAGGTGGTCTTGGCCTGGGCGGCGCCGCTCAGGGCCAGGACGAGGATGAGGGCCGCCGAGGAGGCGACCGCGAGGACACGCGCGTGGGACATCGGCGGATCCTACGACGAGGCGAGGGCGGCGGCGAGCACCTGCCGCGCGATCGGCGCCGCGGCCTTGCCGCCCGCGCCGGCGCCCACGAGCATCACGCCGACGGCGATCGTCGGGTTGCTCGCGGGGGCGAAGGCGACGAACCACGCGTCGGTGTTCTTGGGGTCCGACGCGCCGTCGCCGGTGAAGCGCAGCTCGGCGGTGCCGGTCTTGCCCGCGACCGTGACGCCCGGGATCGCGGCGGCCGTGCCGGTCCCGCCGCGGACGACGCCGATCATCATGTCGCGGACCTGCCCGGCGACCTTCGCGCTGACGGCGCGGTTGCGGATCACGGGGTCCTCGGAGACCGCGCGCGGCTTGGCGCGCACGCCCTTGGCGCCGATCGCGGCGGCGACGGACGCCATGCCGAGCGGCGTCGCGAGGTCCTTGTCCTGGCCGATCGCCGAGGAGCCGACGGCGATGTCGTCCTTGAGGTCGGCGGCCTCCGGGATCGTGTTCGGCTTGGCGACCGGGACGCGCGGGGTCTCGTTGAAGCCGAAGGCCTCGGCGCGGGCGACGAGCTTCCTGGCCCCGACCTTCGCGCCGAGCGGGGCGAAGACCGAGTTGCAGGAGTCGGCGAAGGACTGCGAGAGGCTGCCGCCGCAGGACTCGTTGCTCGCGTTGGCGAGCTTGACGCCGCTGAGCGTCGCGCTCGTCCGGACGGGGTAGCTGCTGCCGGGCGTCGCCGCGCCGCTCGCGAGCGCCGCCGCCAAGGTGATGATCTTGAACGTCGAGCCCGGCGGCTGGGGCGCGCTCACGGCGATCCCGGCGAGCGCGAGCACGTCGCCGGTCTTCGGCTTGATGACCGCGACGCCGCCGAGCTTCGCGCCGAGCGCGGCCGTGGCGACGCGCTGCAGGCCGGGGCGCAGCGTCGAGTGCACCGACTTGCCCGCGTGCGCGGGGACCTTGGAGATCGTCCGGCCGCCGAAGCGCAGCTCGGCGCCGTCGGTCCCGGCGAGGCGCGTGGCGTAGCGGGCGCGCAGGCCCTTGTCGAAGATGTTGAGCGTCGGGTCGTCGCCGAGCGCGTTGCCGTCGCGGGTGAGGACCGTGGCGCGGCGGGCGGACTGCAGCGTGCGCCGGGTGGGGGACTCGCCCTTGCGCAGGCCGGGCAGGCGCAGGTCGGGGGTCCAGCGCACGCCGCCGTCCCGCACGTCCATCTTCAGCACGCCGCGCAGCGTCCCGAAGAGGCGCGTCCGGACCGCGACGCCGACGTCGGAGCTCCCGCCCTTGGGCTTGGTCGGCGTGCCGATCTGCTTGGCCTCGACCGTGGCGGCCGCGTCGGCGCGCTTGACGAGCGCGGCGAAGCGCGCGCGGGGGTAGGCCTTCTGGCTCGCGGGGTCGAGCGCCCGCCACATCGCGGCGCTGTCGCGCGCCGCGTAGGCCTTGGCGAACGCGGCGGCGTCCGCGCGCTGGCGGTCGAGCGCGCGGTGGTGGCGGACGGTCAGGACGACGACGGCGGCGACGGCCGCGACCAGCAGCAGCGGCACGAGGACGACGAGCGGGTTGCGGCGACGGCGGGGCGGGCGGCGGCCCCCGGCCTGCTTGCGGCGGCGCCCGCCGCCGGCGCGGTGGCCGGGCTCCAGCCACGGGACGCCCGCGCTGCGCCGGGGTGGCGCCGAGGCGAACATCGAGCGGCGGCGGCGACGGCGGGGCACGTCCCCTGGTGTTTACCGGGCGCGGGCGCGCGGTGCGACGCTCGCACGCTGACGTGCGCGCGGAGGCGCTTGTAGCCTGCGCACAAGAACGCGCGTGTCCGGGACATGGCTGCGCACAAGAACGGCGCGTCCCTTGGCGCCATCGTGCAAAGCATGAGCCGAGTCGAGCGCTACGCCAACCTCGCCGGGGTGGTCGTCCCGTTCGCGGGCGTCCTGGCCGCCATCGTGCTGCTGTGGAGCTCGTGGGTCGACGTCACCGACCTCGCGATCCTCGCCGTCATGTACTTCGCGACCGCGATGGGGGTGACCGTCGGCTTCCACCGCCTGCTGACGCACCGCTCGTTCCGGGTCGACCCGTGGCTCGAGCGGACGTTCGCCTCGCTCGGGCAGCTGAGCGTCCAGGGCTCGGTCCTCGACTGGGTGGCCGACCACCGCAAGCACCACGCGCACACCGACGTCGAGGGCGATCCGCACTCGCCGCACGTCGGCCACGGCTCCGGCCTCGGCGGCCTCTGGCACGCGCACACCGGCTGGCTGCTGGAGACGCAGGGCCAGGCCGACTGGAAGAAGTACGCCCGGGACCTCTACGAGGACCCCAGGATGAAGGCCATCGGCCGGCGCTTCCCGCTCTACGTGCTCGCGTCGCTGCTGATCCCGACCGTCCTCGGCTTCGCGCTGCACGGCTTCACGTGGCAGGGCGCGCTGCGCGGCTACGTCTGGGGCGGGCTGGTCCGGATCTTCCTCGTCCACCACATCACGTGGTCGGTCAACTCGGTCTGCCACTACTTCGGCTCGCGCCGCTTCGACATCGAGGACAAGTCCACCAACAACGCCTGGCTGGCGATCCCGTCGCTCGGCGAGTCCTGGCATCACAACCACCATGCCTTCCCGCGCTCGGCCCAGCACGGGTTGAAGCGCTGGGAGGTCGACATCTCCGCGCTCGTCATCGGCGGCCTCGCCAGGGTGGGCCTCGCGCACGACGTCGTCGTCATCACACCCGAGCGCCAGGCCGAGAAGGCGCTGGCGCCGGAGCGGCGGGAGGAGGTCCCGGCCTAGCGCGCCGCGCGCCGGCCCGCCGCGACCCGCGGCGCCTGCGCGCGGATCTCGGCGAGCAGGCGGGCGCTCAGCGCGTCGGGCGCCTCGCCCGGCTGCCGCTGGCCGCCGCTGGGGTCGAAGAAGTGGACGCGCACGCGCGGCCGCTGCCGCGGGAACTTCGGCAGGTCCACGGTGCCCGTGACCGCGCAGCAGATCAGGTGCGCCTCGGGCACGGCGTCGGCGAGGCGGCCGAAGCCGCTGCGCGCGCGCAGCTCGCGGCCCAGCGAGCGCGTGCCCTCGGGGAAGACGCCGATGCAGGCCCCGGCGCGGAGCTCGGCGATCGCGCGGTCCATCGCGTGGGCGTCGCCCTTGCCGCGCTCGATCGGGATCTGGCCCATGCCGTCGAGGATCAGCCCGAGCCCGGGCTTCCACAGCGAGGACTTGGCGAGCGCGCGGATCTGGCGCCGCGGGAGCCCGGCGATGCCGATCGCGACCGGGTCCCAGTAGCTGTCGTGGTTGCCGGCCAGCAGGACGGGTCCCTCGGTGGGCATGGCGTCGAGCCCGGAGACCTCCAGGCGCCCCCACCAGCGCACGGCGGGCGAGCACGCGGCCATGGCGAAGCGATAGGTCGGCGAGACGGCGGACATGGACACCATCTTGCCCAATCGCGCCCCCCACCGGGCGTCGAGGGACGAACGATGGCCGCCGAGCGGCCATCGTTCGTCCCTCGACGCCCGGTGGGGCGGTCAGCGGCGCGGCGAGTCCACGCGGCCGATCTCGGCCTTGTGGCGCCGCGCGGCGCTCGCCGTCGCGCGCTTGGCGGCGCGCGCCGTCCAGTCGACCGCCGTGAAGGGCAGCTTCAGCGCGGCGGCCCACGTGGAGGCGTCGGTCGTGCCGGTGACCGCGATCCCGTTCGCGGTCTGGATCGCCTTGACCGCCGCGATCGTGGGCGTGTCGAACGCCGCGCTCACGGACACGTCCGGGTAGGTCTGCGTCAGGTGCTCCTGGAGCCACACGACCTCGTCGCCCTTGGCGCCCTTGCCGAGCGCGGGCCAGCCGGGGTCGGGCTCGACGGACGCGGCCGGCGCCGGCTCGTCGAGCACGTTCCAGTGCGCCTGGCCGGTCGCCTGCCAGCTCCACCACGAGAGGCCCTGCGCGCCGTAGGCCGCCCAGAGCTGGCGGAAGCGGCGCAGGTCGGTCGCCGACGGGTTGTCGTAGGTCTGCCCGAGCGGCGCGATCGGCGTCCCGTAGATCCGGTTGTGCGCGAGCGTGTGCGCGCTGATCGCGTCGACCGTCCCGCCGATGTCCTTCCAGTAGGCCTGCGGCAGGTTGACCTGCGCGCCGCCGGGGCCGAGGAAGACCGAGAACGGCAGGCCGGGGTGGTAGTCGACGTAGGGGAAGGACGTGAGGCCGATCGGGTAGCTCGGGCCCGCCGCGGCGCGCAGCGCGCTCATGTAGGTCTGCGCCGCCGCGTACCTGCCCTCGTAGGCGCTCTCGGCGTCGATGACGAAGCAGTCGGCGCCCGCGGCGATCGCCTGCGCGGCGACGTTGGCCTCGCTCGTCGGGCTCGTGCCGTAGACGAACTGCCACGCGCAGACCTTCAGCCCGCGCTGGTGCAGGGCGCCGACGAGCAGCGGGGAGAACTGGGTCCACGGCGTCGTCCCGTCGCCGGCCTTCACGAAGACGGTGGTGACCGACGCGGCGGCGGCGCGGGCGGCGATCGCGTCCACGTTCCCGCCCTCGGTCTTCTCGAGCTGCCAGATCCACATGCCGTTGCCGCGGAACGCGGCGGGCACGGTGCCGTCGGTGGTCGCGGGGGCGACGACCTTGCGCGGCTCGGTCAGGACGGTGAGCTTCGCGGCGTTGGAGCGCCGGCCCGCGCTGTCGCGGACCGTGAGCGTCACGGCGCCGGGGCGGACGCCCGGCGGCACGCGCGCGACCCAGCCCGCCGCGCCGCGGTGCAGCTTGGTGGCGATCGCGCCGCGCGACCACCGGAACGTCACGCGCATCCCGACCTTCAACCGCGTGCCGCGGACCTGGACCTGGCGGCCGACGCGCACCGCGACGCCGGCCTTGCAGGAGGACGCGGACGCCGGCACGCAGCGGACCCCCGCGAGCTTCGGCGCGCGCGAGGCGGCGCCGGCGGAGGCGGGGGCGAGCGCCGCGGCGAGCGCGACGAGGATCAGCGGGACTGCGGCGGCGAGGCGGAGGCGCGGCATCGGGGATCGAGACTCGCGCGCTCGCGCGAAGTTGCGGTCGCTCAGCCCGCCACGACCCAGACCGCCCGGGCGCGGACGATCTCGCGGTCGCCGACGCGCAGCGAGCAGTCGGCGAAGGAGAGCGTGCCGCCGACGCGGTCGACGCGCGTGCGCGACTCGATCCAGTCGCCGGGCTTGGCGGGCTTGAGGAAGTCCACGGTGAGGCTGACCGTCGCGCGGTCCTTGCCGTCGTCGGCGTCGGCCTCGATCGCGCGCCCGAGCGCGAAGTCGGCGAAGGTCGAGAGCAGCCCGCCCTGGACGGTGCCGCGGTGGTTGGCGTGGCGCTCCTCGGTCTGGATCGCGAGGACGAGCTCGTCGCCGTCGCCGATCAGGACCGGGCCGATGTGCTCCAGGAACGGGCCCTGGTTGGGGAAGGGGGTGAACTCCATCGCGGCGGGCCCTACCCCGGGAACCGGCCGGACATCCGCCGTGTAGGTTCCGGCGCCATGTCTGACGCCGCGCCGACGCCGTTCGGCAACTACCAGTACGAGATCTACCTCCAGGGGCTCGCCGGTCAGCTCCCGGACCTCCCGGTGGCGTGGGACGCGCTGGAGGCCGCGGCCGCCGCGAAGCTCGACGACGGCGCGCGCGGCTACGTCTTCGGCGGCGCGGGCTCGGAGGACACGCAGCGCGAGAACGTCGCGGCGTTCCGGCGCTGGCGGATCGTCCCGCGGATGCTGCGCGACGTCGCCGAGCGCGACCTGCGCACGACGATCCTCGGCACCGCGATGCCCGCGCCCGTCGCGCTCGGGCCGGTCGGCGTGCAGTCGATCGTCCACCCCGACGGCGAGCTGGCGGTCGCGCGCGCGGCGGCGGGTCTGGGCGTGCCGATGGTCGCCTCGACGGCCTCGTCGTTCACGCTCGAGGAGATCGCGGAGGCGGGCGGCGACGGCCCGCGCTGGTTCCAGCTCTACTGGCCCAAGAGCGATGAGCTGGCGGCGAGCTTCGTCGCGCGCGCCGAGGCGGCGGGCTACGGCGCGATCGTCGTCACGCTCGACACGCCGCTGCTCGCGTGGCGCCCGCGCGACCTCCAGGGCGCGTACCTCCCGTTCCTGAAGTCGATCGGGATCGCGAACTACCTCGCCGACCCGGTCTTCCGGGGCGCGCTGGAGCGCACGCCGGAGGAGGACCCGCAGGGCGCGGTCGGCCACTTCGTCGGGCAGTTCAGCAACCCGAGCGCGACGTGGGCGGGCATCGACCGGCTGCGCGCGCTGACCGAGCTGCCGCTGATCCTGAAGGGCATCAACCACCCCGACGACGCGCGGGAGGCGCGCGAGCGCGGGGTCGACGCGGTGCTCGTCTCCAACCACGGCGGGCGCCAGGTCGACGGCGCGGTGGCGGCGCTGGACGCGCTGCCGGGCGTGGTCGACGCGGTCGGCGACGACCTCACCGTCCTCTTCGACAGCGGCATCCGCGGCGGCGCGGACATCATGAAGGCCTTGGCCCTGGGCGCCGACGCGACGCTCATCGGCCGCCCGTACCTGTGGGGCCTGGCGCTCGACGGCGAGGACGGCGTGCGGACGGTGCTGCGCGGGCTGCTGGGCGAGCTCGACCTGACGCTCGCGCTGAGCGGGCACGCGACCCCGGCGTCGGTGGGGCCGGACGCGCTGGTGCGCGGCCCGGGCGCGGCGGGCTAGCCCAGGGCCGCGAGGCCGGCGCGGACCGCGGCGTCGCGCGCCGCGGCCTCGTCGTCGGTCCAGCGCCAGGCGACGGGCGCCTCGAGGGCGAACGCGGGGCGGCGGTGGTCCTCGACGGCGGTGACCGCGACGCGCACGGCGACCACGCCCGCGACGTCCTCGTCGGCGACCGTCGCCGTGCCCTGCGCCGTGAAGGCGAGGTCCTCGCCCATCACGGAGAGGGCGACCGCGGGCCGCGCGCGCAGGAACGCGAGCGAGGCGCGCCGGGCGGCGAGGCCGAGGACGATCGTCGCCGGCCCCGCGCGCAGGGCCGTCGAGACCGGGATCGCGTGCGGCGCGCCCGCGTCGTCGACCGTGCAGAGCGTCGCCGCCGTCCCGGGCTCCCAGTCCGGCAGCGTCGTCATGTCCTACGCCTTGCCGTTGCGGCCGTCGCGCCAGGCGACGAGCTCGCGGAGCGCGCCGAGGTCGTAGCCGCCGCCGTCGCCGCCGATGCCGACGATCAGGTGCTCGACCCCCGCGTCGGCGAGGTCGTCGGCGGTGTCGAGCGCGTCGGCCTGGATGCCCCAGGTGCGCTCGATCTCGCCGGGGTTGCGGCCCGCGTCGGCGCAGTGCCCGAGCAGGACCTCGTTCTTCTTCTTGTAGGTCTCGGCATCGCCGAAGCCGTGCCACATGCTCGCGTGCTCGGCGACGAGCTTCAGCGTGACCTTCTCGCCGGAGCCGCCGATCAGGATCGGCATCTCGCCCATCGGCGGCGGGTTGAGCTTGCCGAGGCGCGCGCGGATCCGCGGCAGGTCACGCTTGAGCGCGCGCAGGCGGGCCGGGGCGTCGCCGAACTCGTAGCCGTACTCGTCGTAGTCCTTCTCGAACCAGCCCGCGCCGATGCCGAGGATCACGCGGCCGCCGGAGATGTGGTCGATCGTCCGGTGCGCGTCGGCGAGCAGCTCCGGGTTCCGGTAGGAGTTGCAGATGACGAGCGCGCCGATCTGGGCTCGCTCGGTGACCTCCGCCATCGAGGCCATCGTCGTCAGCGCCTCGAAGTGCCTGCCCTCGGGCTCGCCGTAGAGCGGGTAGAAGTGGTCCCACGTGAAGATCGTGTCGACCCCGAGCTCGTCCGCCTCCCGCCACGCCCTCCTCATGCCCTCGAAGTCCGCATGCTGCGGCTGCACCTGGACACCAACACGGACGGGCACGGAGCATCTCCTCGCTTCGACGACGAACTGGGGTGCACGGTAGCGGTGCTTCGCCGAGGCGAGACGCGCCCGGCGGCACCGCCCCGTCGGCCGCCCCCTGTACCTTGGCGCGCACGTCCGACGCCTGGCACGCCGATTCAGGATGCCCGCGTCGACAGCCGATGAAGATGTCAGTGGACCCCTCGCCACATCGCCGCCCCTTGCGCGTGCTCGTCGTCGACGACGCGCCCGACATCCGCGCCCTGCTGCGCGCGATGCTGAGCGATCGCGTCGACGTGCTGCTCCAGGAGGCCTCCGGAGGCGAGGAGGCGCTGGTGCTCGCCGCCGCCGACCCGCCGGATCTCGCGGTGGTCGACCAGAACATGCCCGGGATGGACGGCGTCACCACGACGCGGGAGCTCAAGGCGCTCCTCGCCGACGTGGAGATCGTCGCGTTCACCGCGGTGCCGGGCGCCGAGCGCGAGTTCGCGCTCGCGGGGGCCACGCAGCACTTCCTCAAGGACCGCTTCGGCGATCTCGTCGGCTTCATCTCGGAACGGGCCGCCGGCAACGGACGGTGAGCCCCATGGACGAGGACGGGGCGGCGCGCACGCGACGGGAGACCCGTCGGGCGTACGAGCTCGCGCTCCTCGTCGACGGGGTCCGCGACTACGCGATCCTCCTGCTGGACCCCAACGGCCACATCGCCACCTGGAACGTCGGGGCGCAGCGCCTCAAGGGCTACACCGAGGAGGAGGCGCTCGGGCAGCCGTCCGCGATCTTCTACTCCGCCGAGGACCGCGCCCGCGGCCACCCGGCCGAGGGGCTCGCGATCGCCCGCCGCGACGGCCGCTTCGAGGAGGAGGGCTGGCGCCACCGCAAGGACGGCACGCGCTTCTGGGCGAGCGTCGTCCTCACCGCGGTGCGCGACGACGCGGGCGAGCTGCTCGGCTACGCGAAGGTCACCCGCGACCTCAGCGAGCGGCGCGCCGCCGAGGAGGCGCTGCGCGCCGCCAACGAGCAGCTGGTGCGCTCCAACCGGGAGCTCGAGCGCTTCGCGTCCGTCGCCGCCCACGACCTGCAGGAGCCGCTGCGGACGATCGCCGGCTTCAGCGGCCTCCTGCGCCGCCGCCACAGCGACGCGCTCGACGAGACCGGCCGCGGCTTCGTCGACCACATCGTCTCCGCCGTCGACCGCATGCAGCGCCTCGTCGACGACCTGCTCGGCTACGCCCGGGCGTCGGAGTCCGCGGAGGTCCGCGCCGAGCGCGTCCCGCTCGCGGCCGCCGTCGGCGCGGTGCTCGAGGAGCTGCGCGGCGCGGTCGACGCCCGCGGCGCCGAGGTGCTCGTCGAGGTCCCCGACGACGCGCACGTCCGGGCCGAGGCCCGCGACGTCGCGGCCGTCCTGCGCAACCTCGTCTCCAACGCCGTGAAGTTCGCGGCGGCCGAGGACCCCGCCATCACCGTCCGCGCGACCGCCGTCGAGCGCAGCGTCCGGATCGACGTCCTCGACAACGGCATCGGCATCGACCCCGCCGACCGCCCGCGCCTCTTCCTGCCCTTCCAGCGCCTCGAGGCCGCCGCCGAGTACCGCGGCACCGGCCTCGGCCTCGCGATCGCCCAGCGCGTCGTGGAGCGCAACGGCGGGGCGATCGGCGTGGACTCGGTCGCGGGCGAGGGCAGCCGGTTCTGGTTCACGCTGCCGAGCGCTTGAGGACCGCGCGCGCCGCGCGGCGTGGCATCCTGGGAGGCGATGAGCGCGCAACCCGCCTCCGCCGCAGCGCCGGCCCGCCGCGCCGGCGACGTCCAGTCGGTCACCCGCGCCGCGGCCCTGCTCGCCTGCTTCGCCGAGGCCGACAGCGGCCTGACGCTGACCGAGCTCGCGACGATGACCGGCCTCACCGTCTCCACGACGCACCGCCTGCTCGGCACGCTCTGCCACGCGGGCCTGCTCTGCCGCGACGGCGCGGCCGAGCGCTTCCTGCCCGGCCCGCTGCTGCTGCGCCTCTCGCGCTCGTCGCTGCTGGCCGACGACCTCGGGGAGATCTCCGCCCACCTCGACGCGCTGGTCGAGGAGACGCACGAGTCGGCGTGCCTGGCCGTGCGCCGCGGCGACGAGGTCGCGGTGCTGCTCGCCGTCTCCTCGCCCGAGCCGCTGCGCGTCGAGGTCCAGGCCGGGACGCGGCTCGCGCTGGACGCGGGCGCCCTCGGCGCCGCGCTGCTGGTCTTCGGCGGGCGGCCGTTGCGGGAGGTCGTCGCCTCGCCCGAGGGGAAGGCCGCCGGCCTGACGCGCGTCGAGGCGCTGGCCACCGAGTTCCGCGGCTACGCGGTCGCCGACGACCGCCCGGGCGCGGGCATCCGGTCGATCGCGGCCCCGGTCGGCCCCGGCGCGGCGCGCGCCGCGCTCGAGCTGCGCGGGCCGCGCGACCGGATGCAGAACGCCGACGCGCTGGCGCGCACGCTGCAGCGCCACGCGGCGCAGATCGCGCAGCTCCCGGCGCTCGCCGCCTTCTAGCGGATCGGAACCCGGCGCTTCCACGATGCGGAAGCGACTTCCGTGATGCGGTATTGTCTAGTCTCTCGGTAGGATTTAGGAACAAACCGCACCAGGAGCTATGGACATGAGCACCGTGGACACCGCCGACCGCGTCATCATCGCGCCGAACGGCACCCTCTTCGACCTCCCGGAGATCGTCGCGATCGAGGAGGGCCTCTTCGCCGAGGCCGGCCTCGACGTGTCGTTCGCCGAGGAGCAGGACGCGCGGGAGGGCGAGGTCGAGGCCTCGCCGCTGAACCGCCTCAAGGAGTCGCTCTACGAGAGCGGCGACGCCAACGTCTACAACTTGTGCGAGTGGGGCGGCATCGACCGCCTGGAGCGCAACGGCCGCAACGGGCGCATCGCCTACCTGCGTCCCGCCGTCGCCGCGCAGGCGCTCGTCACGTTCGACCCGACGCTCGACGAGGTCCACGACCTCGGCGACGTCCCGGTCGGCATCAACAACTTCACGGGCTCGCACTACACCGCGCTGCACCTGCTCGAGGGCACGCTGCCGCGCGACGAGATCAAGTTGGAGCACATCGGCTCCCCGGCCGTGCGGCTGGAGCGCGTGCGCTCCGGCGAGTCGCGCGCCGTCATGCTCATGGAGCCGTTCATCTCGACCGCGCTCAAGCAGGGCGGCAAGGTCCTGGCGAGCTACTTCTACCGCGGCGTCGAGGTCATCGCCCCCGACCTCGACGAGGCCAAGCGCGAGCGCTTCATCGACGCGCTCAACACCGCGGTCGACCGCATCAACGCCGACCCGGCGAAGTACCGCCCGCGGATCGCCTCGCGCGTCGGCGACGCGCTCGACCCGTCCGAGCTGCGCGACGACTACTACCGCTACGCCCACGTCGTCCCGTTCACCGAGAAGCGCTTCGAGGAGAGCTACGCCTGGATGAAGTCGTGGGAGATGACCGAGGGCCAGAACGCGTTCGACGCGCTGCTGGTGCGTCGCTAGGCCCATGGCCGTCCAGGAGGGACACACGCGCAGGGCGCTCCTGCAGCACGGCGCCGCGGCCGCCGGCGGGCTCACGCTCGCGGGCTGGCTCGCGGCCTGCGGCGGCTCGTCGGGCGGCGGCGGCGGGGCCGGCTCGGCGATCAAGCTCTCGCTCCCGACCGCCGGCGGCGCGGGCTCGGTCTGGCGCTCGGTCATCGAGCAGGACAAGCTGCTGACCGGCGGCCCGAAGGTCTCGTGGGTCGGCGGCGATCCCGGGCAGGTGCAGACGCAGCTGCTGGCGCGGACCGTCGACTTCACGGTCTTCGGCTCGGTCACCGCGGCGCAGGCCAACGCCAAGGGCAACGACGTCCTGCTCGTCGGCCCGGCCATCAACAACCACGGGCGGTGGCTCGTGCCGGCCAACTCCCCGTACAAGACGCCGAAGGACCTGCGCGGCAAGAAGGTCGCCTCGCAGCCGTCCAACAGCGACACCTTCGTCCAGGCGGCGATCGTGGCGGGGCTCGGCGGCGACGACCTGAAGCGGGACTACCAGCTGTTCTTCGGGGCGCCGGCGGCGAACGTCGCGCTCTTCCAGCGCGGCGACGTCGACGCGATCATCGCGATCGAGCCGTCGGCGACGCGGCTGGTCGCCCAGGGCGCGCGCGAGATCGCGCGGGTCGGGGACCTCTGGCAGCAGTACACCAACTCGACGCAGCCGATGCTCCTCAACGGGCGCGCGGTGCGGGCGAGCGAGTGGAAGGACCGCAAGGCCGACCTGCAGAAGGTCGTCGACGGCTTCACGAAGGCCAACGCGGCGATCGTGGCGGACCCCGGCCTGCTGGTGAAGTACGCCGCGGCGATGGGGCTCAAGCCGACGGAGAAGAAGGCCATCGCCCTGCTGCCCGGGCGGATGAAGGACGTCTACCCGACGACCTTCGACGCCGAGACGATCAAGGGGCTCGACGAGCAGCTCGACCAGGCGGTCAAGCTGGGCCTGCTGGCGAAGAAGCCGACGAAGCCGATCTACGCGCGGGACGTGGCGTGAGCGCGGACGACCTCGCCCTGGGGGCTCGGCGTCCGAGCGCGAGCTCGCCGGCGCTCGCTCGCGCGGCTCGGGGCGGGGTCGTCGGTGGTGGGCGCCGCGTGGCCCGCGCGCTCGGCCCGCCGCTGCTGTTCGTCGTCCTGGCGCTCGGCGCCTGGGCGCTGATCGCCGGGACGTCGTCGAGCCCGCTGATCCCGGGGCTGGGCGAGATCTGGACGTCGCTGAAGGAGATCGTCCGCCACGGCGACGCGCTCGGGCAGATCGGGGTCTCGCTGGAGCGCGTCCTGCTCGGCTTCGCGCTCGCGTTCGTCGCGGCGATCGCGGTCGGCATCGTCATGGGCCGCAACGCGTTCGTCCGGGCGGTGCTCGAGCCCGCGGTCCTGCTGGGGCTGACGATCCCCGGCCTCGTCTGGGCGCTGCTGTGCGTCATCTGGTTCGGCGTCGCGCTGACGACGCCGGTGCTGGCGATCGCGCTGAGCGCCGCGCCCGCGCTCGTGCTCAACGTCGTCCAGGGCGTGCGCGCCGTGGACCCCGGTCTGATCGAGATGGCCCACGTCTTCCGCTTCAACCGGCGCATGCGCCTGATGCGCCTCTGGCTGCCCGCGCTCGCGCCGCACCTGCTCTCCGGCGCGCGGCTCGGGCTGTCGCTCGGGTGGAAGGTGCTCGTGCTGGTCGAGATGTTCGGCCTCTCCAGCGGCGTCGGCTACCAGCTCAACCAGTCCTTCAGCGCGCAGGACGTCTCCGCGGTCATCGCCTGGACGCTGCTCTTCAGCGTCGCCATGGCGATCCTCGAGTACGGCGTCCTCGCGGTCATCGAGCGGCGCGTCACGCGCTGGCGCCGGACGGTGACGGTGTGAGCCCGCCGGTGGGGATCTCGCTCGCGGGCGTCACCAAGGCCTACCCGCGCGCGGACGGCGGGGTGCGCACCGTCTTCGAGGACCTCTCGCTGGAGGTCGCGCCGGGCGAGCTCGTCGCGATCGTCGGGCCGTCGGGCTGCGGCAAGACCACCATCCTGAACGCGGTCGCGGGCCTGACGCCGGTGGACGCGGGGTCGGTGGCCGTCGGCGGCGGGGGCGAGCCGCGGCTCGGCGTCGTCTTCCAGCAGCCGCGGCTGCTCGACTGGGTCTCGGCGCGCGAGAACGTCGCGCTGGCCGCCCGGGCGGCGGGCCAGGGGACCGGGCACGTCGACGCGCTGCTCGACGCGGTCGGCCTCGCCGACCACGCGGGCGCGTTCCCCTCCGCGCTCTCGGGCGGGCAGCGCCAGCGCGTCGCCGTGGCCCGCGCGTTCGTGGTGCAGCCGGACGTCGTCCTCCTCGACGAGCCGTTCAGCGCGCTCGACGAGCTGACCGCGCGGAAGCTGCGGCTGCTGCTCCAGGAGCTCTGGCTCGACGGCTCGCGCACCGGCCTGCTCGTCACGCACAACCCGATGGAGGCCGCGCTGCTGGCCGATCGCGTGCTCGTGCTCGGCGGGGAGCCCGCGACGGTGGTGCAGGAGCACCAGGTCGATGCCGAGCGCCCGCGCTCGCCCGAGGACGAGCGGCTGTTCGCGCTCCATCGCGAGATCGTCGGCGCGCTGGTCTGATGCGCCGGCCGGCGCCGGGCAGGACGTGGCCGCTGGCGGTCGCGACCGGGCTGCCCCTGACCGCGGTCGGGGCGCCCAACGTGGCGCTGCCGAGCATCGCCGCGGAGCTGCACGCCGGGTTCGGCGCGCAGCAGTGGGTGGTGGCGATGTACACGCTGCTGCTCGCGGCGCTGCAGTTCGCCTCGGGGCCGATCGCCGACCGGCTCGGCCGCCGGCGCACCACGTCGTTGGGGCTCCTGATCTTCGGCGGCGGGTCGGTGGCCTGCGCGCTGGCGCCGGGCGCGGTGGTGCTGATCGTCGCGCGCGGGATCCAGGGCGCGGGCGGCGCGCTGACGATCACCGGCGCGCTGGCGCTGATGGCGGCCTCGACGTCGGGCACCGACCGCCTGAAGGCGGTGGCGCTGCGCTCGGCGGTGATCGCGGTCTCGTTCGCGATCGGGCCGCTGCTCGGCGGTCTGCTGGTCGACGGGCCCGGCTGGCGCTGGATCTTCGGCGTCGACGCGCTCGTCGCCGTGCCGCTGGTCGCGCTGCTGCGCCGCGGCGCGGTCGAGCCCGCGGCGGTCCTGGCGGCGGAGGCCGACTGGGCGGGCCTCGCGGTGCTGACCGGCGGCCTGCTCGCGTTCGTCGGCGCGATCATCCGCGGCAACGACGCGGGGTGGGGGAGCCCGGCGATCCTCGCGCTGTTCGCGGTGGCCGTCGCGGCGGCCGCCGTGTTCCTCGCGCGCGACCGCCGCTCCGCGGCGCCGCTGCTGCCCGGCCGGCTGCTCCGCGACCCCGGCTTCCAGGTCACGACGCTCGGGCTCGCCGGGCTGTACTTCGCGCTCTTCGGCGGGATGGTCTACCTGACGCGCTACCTCCAGGTCGCCCGCGGCGAGTCGGCGACCGACACGGGGCTGCTGCTCGTGCCGTTCGCGGTGAGCTCGCTCGCGGCCGTCCTGCTCGTCACCCGGTTCCGCGGGCCGCGCAGCGAGCGCGCGTTCGTGGTGCCCGCGTTCGCGGCGGGCGCGCTCGGCCTCTGGACGCTCCGCTCGCTGACGCCGCACACCTCGCTCTGGGCGCTCGTGCCCGGGCTGATCCTGGTCGGGATCGCCTCCGGGATCATCAACCCGCTCTCGACCGCCGGCCACCTCGCGTCCTTCTCGCCCCGCGACGGCGGCATCGCGGCGGGCATCAACTCCAGCGCCCGCCAGCTCGGGACCGCGCTCGGCACCGCCGTCCTCGGCGCGGTCGTCCAGGCCGGCGACACCGCGACGGCCGCGGGCCTCTCCCACGAGATCGGCAACGCCCTGCTCGTCGGCGCCGCGGTCCTCGCGGCGCTTGCGATCCTCTCGGCGCTCCGCCTGCCGGGCCGCCCGGCGGGGTAGCCCCAGCGCCATGCGACGGCGCTGGCCCTCGAAGGACCCGGACGACTACCGCTCCGGCGCGCCCCGCGACGAGCCGCCGGAGGACGCGTGCTGGTGCGCTCCGTCGACGGCACGCCCGCGCCCGGGCTGCGCGGCCTGCTGACCTCGCTCAACCGCGCGCTGCGCGGCAGCCCGATGCCGCCGGCCGGGCCCTAGCGCCCCGCCGCCAGGTCCCGCTCGATCGCCTCCGCCGTCGCGAGCAGCGGCGGCAGCAGCGTGGAGCGCACGGCCTCGACGCCCGTGCGGGTCGCGTGGGCGGAGACGTTGATCGCGGCGATGACGGCGCCGGCACGGTCGTGGATCGGGGCGGCGACGGAGCGCAGGCCGGCTTCGAGCTCCTGGTCGACGAGCGCCCAGCCCTGGTCGCGGACGCGGTCGAGCTCGGCGCGGAGCGCGCCCTCGTCGTGGATCGTCTCCGGCGTCAGCGCGCGGAGGTCGGTCGCGGCGAGCGCTGCGTCGAGCGCAGGCGGCTCGAGGCCGGCCAGGAGCACGCGCCCCATCGAGGTCGCGTAGGCCGGGAAGCGCGTCCCGACGGAGATCGCCACGTGCATGATCCGGCGCGTCGGCACGCGGGCGACGTAGACGACGTCGCCGCCGTCCAGCACCGACACCGACGAGGACTCGTGGATCTCCTCGACCAGCCGCTCCAGGTGCGGCTGCGCGACCTCCGGCAGCGTCAGCGACGACAGGTAGGCGTAGCCCAGCTCGAGCACGCGCGGCGTGAGCGAGAAGCGCGTCCCGCTCAGGTGGACGTAGCCGAGCTGCTCCAGGGTCAGCAGGAACCGCCGCGACGCCGCGCGCGTCAGCCCCGTCACGCGCGCGACCTCGCTGAGCGTCTGCGGCTCCGAGGCGCTGAGCGCGCGGATCACCGACAGGCCGCGCTCCAGCGACTGCACGAACTGGCGATCGCGCGGCGGGGCGTCGGTCACGCGATCACGCCCTCCTCGCGCAGCACGCGCTGGGCGATCGCGAACGCGGTGTTCGACGCGGGCACGCCCGCGTAGACCGCGGTGTGCAGCAGGACCTCGCGGATCTGCTCGGCGCTCAGCCCGAGCCGGACCGCCGCGCGCACGTGCAGCGCCAGCTCGTCCTCACGGCCCAGCGCGGCCAGGACCGCGAGCGTGATCATCGAGCGCTCGGCGCGCTCCAGCCCCGCGCGCGTCCACACGCTGCCCCAGGCCATCCTGGTGATGAAGTCCTGGAAGGGCGCGGTGAACTCCGTCGCGTCCTCGATCGACCGGTCGACGTGCGCGTCGCCGAGGACCGCGCGGCGCACCTCCATGCCGGCGTCGTGCAGCTCGTCGCTCATGCCGCTCCCTGCTCTCGGTCGAGGTGGCCGGCGATCAGCGCGGTCACCGCGTCGGCGCGCTCGACGCTGACGACGTGCGCGCCCGGGTCGAGGATCTCCAGGCGCGCGCCCGGGATCGCGACCGCCAGGCTGGCCTGGTGCTCGTTCGGGATCGCGGCGTCCTGCGCGCCGCCGATCACGAGCGTCGGGGCGCGGATCGCGCCGAGGTCGTCGCGGAGGTCCATCGCCGCGATCGCCGCGCAGCACCCGGCGTAGCCCTCGACGGGGCAGGCGGCGAGCATCGCCCGCAGCGCGCCGAACGCCGCGGGCTCGGCGGCCGCGAACTCCGGCGTCACCCAGCGCGCCACGACCGCGTCGGCGATCGCCTCCACCGTCCCCGCCTCGCGCACCGTCGCGATCCGCTCCTCCCACGCCGAGGCCGGCGGCAGGTAGGAGGACGTGCAGATCAGGACCAGCCGGTCGATCCGCTCGGGCGCGTGCGCGGCCAGCCACTGGCCGACCATCCCGCCGATGGAGACGCCCGCGAACGAGACGCGCTCGAGGCCCAGGCGGTCCATCAGCGCCAGGGCGTCCTCGCCCAGCTCGGCGATCGAGTAGGGGCCGGGCGGGACGGGCGAGGCGCCGTGCCCGCGCTGGTCGTAGGCGATGACGCGACGGCCCTGGGCGCGGAGCGCCGCGACCTGCGGATCCCACATCCGCAGCGTGGTGCCGAGCGAGCCCGCGAGCAGGATCGCCGCGCCGTCGGCCGGCCCGCCGTCCTCGCAGTTCAAGGTGTAGGACAAGTCGCTGTCACTCCTCCCGCCGCGCGCGGTGCGCGGCCAGCGCCCGGTCGACCAGGGCGCCCGCGCCGCGGACCGCGTCGGCGCGCGCGGCGCCGTCGGCGCTCGCGCCGAGCACGGCGGCCAGGTTGGCCTCCATCCGCGCCGGGTCGACCTCCAGGCGCTCGAGCAGGTCCCGCAGCCACGCGACCGCGGCGCCGGTGGACCGCAGCAGCTCGCGCTGCGTCTCCCACTCGGCCTGCCAGCCGCCCGCGGCGCGCTCGTGCTCGCCGTCCATCACGGACAACATGGTCGCCACCAGCCCGGGGACCCGCGCGGCGCACGCGATCGTCGAGACCGCCGCGACCGGGTTGCGCTTGTGCGCCATCGCCGAGGAGCCGCCGCGACCGCCCGCGCCGTCCTCCGGCACGTCGCCCTCGGAGGCCTCGCCGACCTCGCCCTGGGCCAGGAGCGTGACGTCGCGGGCGATCTTCGCCGCCGTTCCCGCCAGGACGCCGAGCGCCCCCGCCAGCGCCGCGGGCCGCCGGCGGTCGCCGTGCCACGGCAGCGTCGGGTTGACGAGGCCGAGCTCGTCGGCGACGGCCGCGGCGATGGCCGAGGCGTGCTCGCCCAGCGGGCCGCGGTCGCCGACCGCGCCGCCGACCTGCGCCGCCAGGACGCGGCTGCGCACGCGGCCGAGCTCCGCGCCCGCCTCGTCCAGCGCGACCGTCCAGCTCGCGGCCTTCACGCCGAAGGTCGTCGGCAGCGCGGGCTGCAGGAGCGTCCGGCCCAGGATCGGCGTGGTGCGGTGGGTCGCGGCGAGCAGCGCCGCGCCGTCGGCGGCCGCGCGCGCGTCGTCCAGCAGCGGCTCCAGCGCGCGGCGCGCGAGCAGCATCAGCGCCGAGTCCACGACGTCCTGGCTCGTGAGCCCGGCGTGCACGTGCGGCGCGACCTCCTCGCCGACCGCCGCCCGCAGCGCGGCCACCAGGCCGATCACGGGCGTCGCGTGGCGCGCGGCCTCCGACGCCAGCGCCTCCACGTCGAACCGCTCCGCCACCGCCGCCTCCGCGATCGCCTCGGCGGCGGCCTGCGGGATCGCGTCCACGGACGCGCACGCGCGGGCGTAGGCGGCCTCGACGTCGAGCAGCGCCTGCAGCAGCGCGGCGTCGTCGACCGCCGCGGCGGCGCCGCCGCGGGCGAAGATCGCGCCCGTCAGGACGTCAGAGGTCGAAGAAGACGGTCTCGTGGGCGCCTTGGAGGTGGAGGTCGAATCGGTAGCCATCGGCGGTCGGTGCGGCCAGCAGCGTCTCACGCCGGTCCGCCGGAACGCGGGCCAGCGTCGGATCGGCCGCGTTGGCGGCGCCCTCGTCGGCGAAGTAGATCCGCGTGACGACCCGGTGCAGCAGCCCGCGGCAGAACAGCGAGACGTCGATGTGCGGGGCCTCCGCGCCGAGCGCGGGCGGCTTGAGCGTCCGGATCGCGTAGCGCCCCCGCTCGTCGGTGGGCGCGCGGGCGAAGCCGCGGATCCCCGCGGGCGCGGTCTGCCAGCTCTCCACGAGCGCGTCCGGGATCGGCACGCCCTCGCCGTCGAGCACGACGCCGGAGATCGTCAGCGCGCCGGGCACGTCGGCCGCGACCGGGCCGCCGTCCCACGGCAGGCCGATCGAGAAGAACGGGCCCACGGTCTGCGAGGGCGTCGAGGGCAGGCCGCTCACCGCTCCTCCTCGATCGGGGTGGACTCGCGCCCGCGCAGGACGATGTCGAAGTCATAGGCCAACGCCCAGTCGGGCACCGTCCGCTCGAGGTCGAAGGACGACACCATGCGCGCGCGGCCCTCGGGGTCGCGGACCGAGTTGTAGATGGGGTCGAACGCGAAGAGCGGGTCGCCCGGGAAGTACATCTGCGTCACCAGCCGCTGCGCGAAGGCCTGGCCGAGCAGCGAGAAGTGGATGTGCTGCGGGCGCCACGCGTTGTGGTGGTTGCCCCACGGGTAGGCGCCGGGCTTGATGGTGATGAACTCGTAGCGGCCGTTCGCGTCGGTCACGCAGCGGCCCGCGCCGGAGAAGTTGGGGTCCAGGGGCGCCGGGTGCTGGTCGCCCTGGTGGCGGTAGCGCCCGGCGGCGTTGGCCTGCCAGATCTCGACGAGCGTGTCGGAGACCGGGCGCCCGTCGCCGTCGAGCACGCGCCCGCTCACCACGATCCGCTCGCCCAGCGGCTCGCCCGCGTGCTGGCGCGTGAGGTCGTGGTCGAGCGCGCCGGTCACGCGCTCGGGGCCGAGCTGCGGGCCCGAGACCTCCGTGACCGACTGCGGGAGGTAGACGAGCGGCTGCTTCGGGTGGCGCAGCCGCGTCGACTTGTAGCCCTCGTCGTCGAGCGCCGGATGGACGCCGGGCGCGTCGCGCCGGAACCCCTCATGCATGCAAGACCACCGCCAATCCCTGTCCGACGCCGATGCAGATCCCCGCGAGACCGTACCCGCCGCCGCGCCGCCGCAGCTCGTGCGCGAGGCGCCCGAGGATGCGCGCGCCGGAGGCCCCGAGCGGATGGCCGATGGCGATCGCGCCGCCGCGCACGTTGACGATCTCGGGGTCGAGGTCGGGCCACTCGCGCAGGCAGGCCAGCGACTGCGAGGCGAACGCCTCGTTGAGCTCGACGGCGGCGAGGTCGCCCCAGCCGATGCCGGCGCGGCGCAGCGCGTCGCGCGCGGCCTGGACGGGGCCGATGCCGAAGACGTCGGGGTCGACGCCGTGGGCGGCGCGGGAGACGACGCGCGCCAGCGGGTCCCGGCCGAGCGACGCGGCCGCGTCGGCGTCGCCGAGCAGCAGCATCGACGCGCCGTCGTTGAGCGGCGAGGAGTTGCCCGCGGTGACGGTCCCGCCGTCGACGAACGCGGCCTTCAGGCCGCCGAGCTTCTCGAGCGTCGTGGTCGCGCGGATCCCCTCGTCGCGCGCGAGCTCGACGCCCGGCACGGCGACCACCTCGTCCGCGAAGACGCCGTCGCTCCACGCCGCGTCGGCGAGGGCGTGCGAGCGCAGCGCGAACGCGTCCTGCTCCTCGCGCGAGATGTCGTACATCCCGGCGAGCTTCTCCGCCGAGGCGCCGAGCGAGATCGTCCAGCGGTCGGGCATCTCGGGGTTGACCATCCGCCAGCCGAGCGTCGTGGAGTGCAGCGTCTCGGGCGTCGCCGGGAAGCCCTTGGCGGGCTTGAGCAGGACCCACGGCGCGCGGCTCATCGACTCGACGCCGCCCGCGACCACGAGCGACGCGTCGCCGGTCTCGATCGCGCGGGCGCCCTGGATCGCGGCCTCGAGCGAGGACCCGCACAGCCGGTTGACGGTCACGCCGGGGACCGCGGTGGGGAGGCCCGCGAGCAGGACGGCCATCCGCCCGACGTCGCGGTTGTCCTCGCCCGCGCCGTTGGCGTTGCCGAGGATCACGTCGTCGATCAGGCCGGGCTCCAGCGCCGGCGAGCGCGCCACGAGCGCCGTGAGCGCGTGCGCGGCGAGGTCGTCGGGGCGCAGGCCCGACAGCGCGCCCGCGTAGCGCCCGAAGGGCGTGCGGATCGCGTCCAGGATGTAGGACTCGGTCATCGGGCGGCCAGCTCGCGCAAGGCGTTCAACTCGTCTTCGGTCGGGGGGTCGGTGTGGCGCGGCTCGTCGGCGACGCGCAGCTCCCAGCCGGTCGCCGCGCGCACCTCCTCGACGCTGACGCCGGGGTGCAGCTGGGTGAGGGTCAGCTCGCCGTCGTCCGGGTCGGGCTCCAGGAGGCCGAGGTCCGTGATCACCGCGGCGGGCGCGGCGCGCGTGGTGAGGAAGTCGAGCCGCTCCACGAACGTCCGCGTGGAGTGCGGCGCGACGACCATCACGCGGTCGCAGCCGGTCGCGATCTCGGGCGCGCCGCCCGCGCCGGGCAGGCGCGTCCGCGGCGCGTCGTAGTCGCCGATGACGGTCGAGTTCAGCGAGCCCCGCCGGTCGACCTGGGCGGCGCCGAGGAACGCGACGTCGATCCGGCCGGGCTGGATCCAGAAGTTGAACATCTCGACGACGGGCACCACGAAGTCCGCGGTGGCGGCCAGCTCGCCGTCGCCGATCGAGAGCGGGATCTTGCAGGGCTTGGCCCCGATCGTGCCGGACTCGTAGACGAGCACGAGCTCGGGGTTGACGATCGCGCGGGCGAGGATCGCGGCGGTCGACGGGCGCCCGACGCCGATGAAGCACGAGCGCGCGTCGGCCAGCAGCCGCGCGGCGACGATCGTCTGGACCTCGCCGGCGGTGGCGCTCGCGCCGCTCACGCGCCCGCTCCGGCGGCGTTCAGCACGTGCTCGTCCATCCACGCGGTGAAGTCGTCGCGGTCGCGGCTGATCGCGTCCCACGCCTTGTAGAAGCCGTTGTCGCGCTCGGTGAGGTCGTGCGCGTAGGAGGGCGCGGCGCCGCGCGGTGCGAGCGCGACCGCGTCGATCACCCATCCGGGGAGGACGATCCCGCCCGGTCGCGGCTCCAGCTCGTCGACGATCCGCTCGACGGTGACGAGCGCGCGCTCGGCGCTGAGCACCGCCTCCTTCTGCACGCCCGGGATCCCCCAGAGCTGGACGTTCCCGCGCCGGTCGGCCTCCTGGGCGTGGACGATCGCGACGTCGGGGCGCAGCGCCGGGACCGCGGCGAGCTCCTCGCCGGTGAACGGGCAGGTGACGAACTTGACGTTGGTGTGCGCGACGAGGTCGGTGCCCGCGTAGCCGCGCAGGATCCCGAAGGGGAGGTGCGCGGCGCCCGCGGCGTAGCGGTTCGCCATCCCGGCGTGGCTGTGCTCCTCGATCTCGACGGGGACCGGCCAGCCGTGCTCGATCGCGTCGCGGAAGCGGTGCAGCGAGCCGACGCCGGGGTTGCCGCCGTAGGAGAAGACGAGGCGGCGGGCACAGCCCATGCCGAGCAGCTGGTCGTAGAGGAGGTCCGGCGTCATGCGGATCAGCTCGAGGTCGCGCCGGCCCTGGCGGATGACCTCGTGGCCCGCGGCGAAGGGGATGAGGTGCGTGAAGCCCTCCATCGCGACGGCGTCGCCGTCGCGCACGAGCGCGGCGACGGCGTCGCGCAGCTCCACGATCTCGGCCACGGGCGGTTCCTCCTTGGGACAGTGTGCGCCATGCGAACGCATGACTGCAGTGCGCACACGACGGTATATGCTCTCCGCGGGCGGCGCAAGCCGCCGGACGCGAGAGGAGGCGACGGGTCGTGAGGACGCAGGTCGGGATCGTCGGTGCGGGACCCGCGGGCCTGGTGCTCGCGCACCTGCTGCACCTGCAGGGCATCGAGTCGGTGGTGCTGGAGGCGCGCGACCGCGACCACGTCCAGCAGCGCGTGCGCGCCGGCGTCCTCGAGCAGAACACGGTCGACCTGCTGCGCGCGGCGGGCGTCGCCGGGCGGCTCGACCGCGAGGGCATCGTCCACCACGGCATCGAGCTGCGCTTCGACGGCGAGGGCCACCGCATCGCCCTGAGCGACCTCACCGGCGGGCGCGCGATCTGGATCTACGGCCAGCAGGAGGTCGTCAAGGACCTCATCGAGGCGCGGGAGGCGGCGGGCGCGCCGCTGCGCTTCGAGTGCTCCGACGTCCAGGTCCATGATGTCGACGGCGAGCGCCCGCGCATCACCTACACCTCGGTCGACGGCGTCGCGGAGAGCGTGGAGTGCGACGTCGTCGCGGGCTGCGATGGCTTCCACGGGATCTGCCGCCCGGCGATCGGCGCGGACCGGCTGCGGACCGCCGAGCGCGAGTACCCGTTCGGCTGGCTCGGGATCCTCGCCGACGTCGCGCCCTCGACCGACGAGCTGATCTACGCCTACCACGACCGCGGCTTCGCGATGCACTCGCTGCGCTCGCCGACGCTCTCGCGCCTCTACCTCCAGGTCGACCCCGCCGACGACCTCGCCAACTGGCCCGACGACCGGATCTGGGAGGAGCTCCACACGCGCCTCGCGGCGCCGGGCTGGTCGCTGGCCGAGGGGCCGATCGTCGAGAAGGGCATCACGCCGATGCGCTCCTTCGTGGCGGCGCCGATGCGCCGCGGCCGGCTCTTCCTCGCGGGCGACGCCGCGCACATCGTCCCGCCGACCGGCGCGAAGGGCCTGAACCTCGCGGTCAACGACGTCCGCGTCCTCGCCGACGCGCTGGTCGCCTGGCACGGCAGCGGCTCGACGACGGGCCTCGACGCGTACTCCGACACGTGCCTCGACCGCGTCTGGCGCGTCCAGGACTTCTCCACCTCCATGACGACGCTGCTGCACCGCCTCGACGGCGACGCCTTCGACGCGGGCCTCCAGCGCTCGCGCCTGCGCTACGTCACCTCCTCGGAGGCCGCGGCGCGGTCGCTGGCCGAGAACTACGTGGGGCTGCCGACGTAGGACGCGCCCTTGCAGCGGATCGCGGGGGCGAAGTGCTGCACTTTGGCCCGGAGCCGCGCACGGGCGCCCGAAGATCAGGGATGGTGAGCGGCGCAGGGGGACCGCCCATGGCTGCCGTGCCCCAACCCCGAGCGCTCGATGCCGTCCCGCCGCCCACGCGGACGCCGTGGCGCGAGGGCGCGCTGACGCGGGCCACGGAGCTGCGCGGCCGGCTCGCCGAGCTGCTCCGCCACGCGGGCGGCGACCCCGGCGTCGACGACGTCGCCGAGGAGGTCCGCGCGCACGTGGCCGCCGCCGAGGAGGCGGTGGGCGGCGGCGGGCTCCGGAGCCTGCACGGCGTGCTCGCCTCGATGCGCGGCGCCTCGGTCGAGCGCGCCAACAGCCAGCTCGACGCCGCCGAGGCCGGGCTGCTGCGGCTGGCGCCGACGAGCTACCTCGTCGGCCAGCTGCCCGCGATCCTGGCCCGCGCCCGCGCGCACCTGCCCGCCGACGACCCGCGGCTGCAGCGGCTCGTGCGGATCGCCAACGCCTCGGCGGAGGACGCCGACGCCACGGGCCCGCCGCTCGCGCCCGCGGCCGCCGCCGACCAGCCGCTCGCGCAGGTCGACCGCGAGGCGGTCATCGCCACGCTGCGCGCCGCGACGCTCGAGGAGCGGCGCGAGGTCGCGCGCGTCCGGAGCTTCCGCAACATCCTGCTCTGCGCGGCGCTCGCGCTCTTCGTCTGCGCGGGCGGCCTGCTCGTCGTCGGCATGGTCGAGCCGCGGGCGGTCCCGCTCTGCTTCACGCCGGGGAACGCGGTGGTCTGCCCGACGCACACGAAGGCGACCGCGCCGAGCCCGAACGGCGCCGACCCCGCCACGGACGCCGCGCGCGCCGAGCGGCTCGACGGCGTCATGCGCCGCACCGCCTCGGCGTGGGACATCGCGGTCGTCGAGCTCATCGGGCTGGTCGCCGCCGCGGTCGCGGCGGCGGCGTCGCTGCGCAAGATGGAGGGGACCTCGACGCCCTACAGCCTGCCGACGGCGCTCGCGGTCCTGAAGCTCCCGACCGGCGCGCTCACCGCGGTGCTCGGCCTGATGCTCATCCGCGGCGCGTTCATCCCGGGGCTGAGCGCGCTCGACACCTCGGGCCAGATCGTCGCCTGGGCCGTGATCTTCGGCTACGCGCAGCAGGTCTTCACGCGCTTCGTCGACGACCAGGCGAAGGGCGTGCTGGACGACGTCGGCACGGTGGACAAGGCGAAGGCCAAGGGGGTCACCGTGCGCGCCGACAGCGTGTCCAGCACGCCCGCGTAGCGCGGCCCGCTACTTCCGCTTGAGCGTGATCGTCGCGCTCGCGCCGCCGCCGCTGACCTTCAGCGTCACCGACTTCGCCCGGCGCAGGGCGCGCTTGGCCTTCTTGGTGAAGGTGAGCTTGATGGTGGCCTTGCCGTTCTTGTCCGCCTTGCCGGACCCCTTGGCCACCACCTTGCCCGCGCGGGTGGCGCTGAGCGTGAGCTTCTTGGCGGCCGGCACGCCGGCGACGCGGATCGCGAAGCCGGACTTCAGGGCCTTGGCGAGCGTGACGCGCGTGGCCATCGACGCGGTGGCGCCGCTCGCGTTGTTGGTGGCCTTGCCGCCGCCGCCCGCCTTGCCGTTGCCGCTCGCGGGCGGCGGGGTCGCGCCCGCGCGGGTGACCGTCTCGCAGTCGCCGTCGACCACGTCGGCGGCATCGGCGTAGACCGTGTCGGTGCCCCAGCCGCAGCTGATCGTGTCGACCTCGCCGTCCTGGGCGTAGATGGTGTCGTTGCCGTAGGGGTACTTGCACCAGAGCGGGCCGCAGTCGCCGGTCGGGAGGTCGCCGATGATCTGGTCGCGGCCCGGGCCGCCGGTGAGCACGTCGTCGTTGAAGCCGCCGACGACGCGGTCGTTGCCGGGCCCGCCGTCGATCGTCTCCATGCCGTCGGCGCCGCTGAGGTCGTCGTTGCCGCCGCCGCCGGCGAGCGAGCCGGCGTTGGTGGACTGGGCGACCTTCACGAAGTCGTCGCCCTCGGTGCCGACGTAGCGCGGGGACTCGCTGAGGAAGAGGCGCTCGACGTTCTCGAGGTCGTCGGCCTCGCCCGGGCGCCCGTCGTCGGCGCCGCCGGCCATCGTGAACGTCAGGCCCGCCGGGCCCGCGCTGACGGAGCGTCCGCGGTCGGAGTAGTCGCCGTCGATCGTGTCGACGCCGGGGCCGCCGTCGACGACGTCGGCGGCGGGCGCCTCGTGGTCGTCGGGGTGCAGGAGGTCGTTGCCCGCGCCGCCCAGGAGGCGGTCGGAGCCCTCGGCGCCGCTGAGCTCGTCGTCGCCGTCGCCGCCGTCGAGGACGTCGTTGCCCGTCGAGCCCTCGAGCTTGTCGTTGCCGGGACCGCCGAGCAGCGTGTCCGCGCCGTCGTAGCCGCGCAGCCAGTCCGCGCCGTCGCCGCCGTCGACCGTGACCGGCACGCTCGGCGGCGTGGACTTGGTGAAGCTGTCGTCGCCGTCGCCGAGCGTGACGAGCACGGCCTTCGGGGCGGGGCAGGTCGGGTCGCTGCCGTCGTCCTCGAGCGTGCAGCCCGCCGGGACCGACGTGACCGTGACGCCGTAGCTGTAGAAGACGACCGTGCCGTCGTCGCGGCCCTGGAGCGAGAGGTTGTTCTTCTCGCCGGGCGCGGCGGCGTAGGTGTAGGTGCCGGCGCCGTCGGAGGTCACGGTGGCGGCCTGGGCGGCGGCGGGCGCGAGGGCCAGCGCGGCCAGCAGGGAGAGGGGGAGGAGGGAGGAGCGCATGGCGGGCAGGGTCGCCGCCGCCCGCTCGCGCCGCATCCGGGGACCCCCTCGCGGGTCCCCGGGTGCGGGTAGCCGAACCCGCTCCTAGATCGGGTAGTGCCGACCGCCGTCCTGCACGGTCAGCCAGCGCAGCTCGGTGAACTCGGCGAGCGCCGCGTGGCCGCCGAAGCGGCCCCAGCCGGAGGCCTTCACGCCGCCGAAGGGCATCTGCGGCTCGTCGTGGACGGTCGCGCCGTTGACGTGGCAGATCCCGCTCTCGATGCGGCGCGCGACCGCGCTGGCGGCGGTGACGTCCTGGCCGAAGACCGCGGCCGAGAGGCCGTACTCGGTGTCGTTGGCGACGCGCACGGCCTCGTCGGCGCCGTCCACCGCGACGATCGTGACAACCGGGCCGAAGGACTCCTCGCCGTAGATCCGCATCTCCGGCGTGACGCCCGCGACGACCGTCGGGGTGAGCAGCAGGCCGTCGGCGTCGCCGCCGGTGAGGACGCTCGCGCCCTTGGCGACCGCGTCGGCGATCAGCTCGCGCACGCGCTCGGCGGCCGCCGCGTTGACGACCGGGCCGATCATCGTCCCCGGCTCGCGCGGGTCGCCGACGGTGAGGCCCGCGGCGCGGGCGACGAGCTTCTCGGCGAACGCGTCGGCGACGGAGCCGTCGACCACGATCCGCTCGGTCGACATGCAGATCTGGCCGGAGTTCATGAAGGCGCCGAAGTTGGCGGCCGCGGCGGCCTCGTCGAGGTCGGCGTCGGGCAGGACGACGAACGGCGCCTTGCCGCCGAGCTCGAGCAGCGTCGGCTTGAGGTGCTGCGCGGCGGTCGCGGCGATGATCTTCCCCACCTTGGTCGAGCCGGTGAAGTTGATGCGCTTGACCGCCGGGTGGGCGATGAGGGCCTCGACGACCGCGGCGGCGTCGGCGGGCTCGTTGGTGATGAGGTTGACCACGCCGGCGGGCACGCCCGCGTCGGCGATCGCCCTGGCGACGGCGGCGTGCGTGCGCGGGCACTCCTCGCTCGCCTTCAACACCACCGTGTTGCCGAACGCGAGGGGGGTGGCGACGGCGCGCGTGGCGAGGATCACCGGCGCGTTCCACGGCGCGATGCCGACGACGACGCCCGCGGCCTGGCGGACGCCCTGCGCGTGCAGGCCCGGGACGTCGGACGGGATGACCTCGCCGCCGACCTCGCCCGCGAGGCCCGCCGCGTGGCGCAGCATGCCGGCGGCCAGCGTGCAGTTGAACATGCCCCAGCCGAACGTCGCGCCGACCTCGGCGGTCATCGTCTGCGCGATCTCGGGCGCGCGCTCGGCGAGCAGGTCGGCCGCGGCGAGCAGCAGCGCGCGCCGCTGCGAGGGCGGCGTCCGCGACCACTCCGGGAACGCGGCGCCGGCGGCCGCGGCGGCGCGCCGGGCGTCGTCGGGCGCGGCGGCGGCGGCCTCGGTGACCGGCTCGCCGGTGAACGGATCCGCCTTCTCGTACGTGCGACCCTCGGCCGCGCCGACCCACTCCCCGCCGATGAGCAGCGGTTGCTGCTCGACGCTCACGGTGCTCATGTATCTCCCTTTGACCCGACGTTTCGTTCGCATCGCGCACACACGCACGCCCTGCGAACGACAGTGGCAAACGGCCGTCGGCGCGTCAAGGGCGCGGAGGAGGACCGATGGCCCGAGCGCTCTGTCACGATTCTTACGCTCCGCAGCGCAACATCTGGCGCGTTCGCGTGTGGTAGCGGCCATGAGCCCGTCCACCGACGTCCGCAGCGCCGTCCGCGACCTCGTCGCCGCGCTGGACCGCCACGACATCGACGCGATCCTGGCGGCGATGGCGCCCGACGTCTCCTTCGTGCTCTCGCGGGAGGAGGAGCCGCTGCGCTCGCGCGAGGAGCTGCGCGGCTTCGTGGAGCGGTGGGCCGCCGACGGGTCGGCGGTGGAGGCCGTGCACTCGTGGGACCTGGAGATCCGCGAGCTCGGGCCGGCCTCGGCGACCGCGACGCACGTGCTCAGCATCCACCTCGCGGGCGTCCCGGCGCCGGTGCGGCTGCGCGAGACGCTCGTGCTCGCGCGCGGCGGGGAGGACGGGCGCTGGCTGGTCGTGCAGGGGCACCGCTCGCCGGCGCCGTACGAGTGGGCCGGCACCCGGCTGGGCGCGCGCGTCGAGCCGACGCGCGCACCCGTCGCCGCGTCCTAGCTGATCTTCAGGAGCTTCAGGCCGGCCTTCTCGTCGTCGGCCGCGGCCGCGATGCGCTTGTTGAGCGTGACGAAGGTCGACTTCAGCGAGTTCTTGTCGGCACCGGCGTTGACCTTGTCAAGCAGCTTCTGGTACTGGACGAGGCCGAGGTCGTACTCGCGGATCGCCGTCAGGATCTGCTTCTTGCCCGCGGCGCCGCGGGCCGACTCCGTCTTGATCGGGACGAGCGCGACCTTGTAAGCGTGCAGGCCCTTGCGGAACGCGCCGGCCGCGGCCGAGGCCGTGTTGGTGTCGGTCGCCGTCGCGAGGCCCTTGTCGGCCTTGGCGAACGCCTTGGCCAGCGGCGTGGTCCGGTTCTCGTAGCGGACGACGGTCTTCTGGAGGCCGCGGTCGCTGGCCTGCGCGGCGGGCGCGGCGACGACGGCGGTCATGGACGTGGCGGCGAGGGTGAGGGCGAGGGCTCGGCTGCGCATGGGTGGTGGCTCCTGAGTGGTCAACGAGGGGGGTTCCGAGCCGGTGGTGTCCACCGGCGATGGGCTCCAAACCGGCGCGTGCATGCACCGGATCCTGGGCGTACATCGAGACCGGATCGGTGTTTCGCCCACGCCCGCGATGGGGATCCAGGGCGCGCAAGGACGAGGCGTGCGCCAAGGCGCGTCACGGGTCGTAGTCGTAGGTCAACGCAGGAGGGGTCTGTGCAACATCGGGGACGCAAGGCGGTGATCGCCGCGGCGATCGTCGCGAGCACGACGTTGGGCGCCGGCGCGGTGATCGCCGGGACCGGGGCGGGTGACGACCAGGCGCTGCAGCCCACGCGCACGCCGGCCAACCGCGGGATCGAGTGGAAGGTCGATCGCCTCGTCAGGCAGATGACGGTCGACGAGAAGCTGCAGCAGGTCCAGCTGCTCTCCGACGGGCAGATCACCGACGCGGACGCGAAGGCCGGCGTCGGGGGCGTCTTCAGCCTCACCGACCCGGCGAAGATCGACCACTTCCAGCACGTCGCGGTCGAGCAGTCGCGGCTGCACATCCCGATCCTCTTCGCCTACGACACGATCCACGGGTACCGCACCGTCTTCCCGACGCCGCTGGCCGAGGCCTCGAGCTTCGACCCGGACGTCGCGACCGCCGACTACACGATCTCCGCGCGCGAGTCCGCCGCGGTCGGCATCAAGCAGATCTACAGCCCGATGGTCGACGTCTCGCACGAGCCGCGCTGGGGCCGGATCGTCGAGGGCTCGGGCGAGGACCCGTACCTCGGGTCGGTCATGGCGGCCACGAAGGTCCGCGCCGCGCAGGGCGCCGACTACGCCGCGCCCGACAAGGTCGTCGCGAGCGTCAAGCACCTCGCCGCCTACGGGCTGGCCGAGGGCGGCCGCGACTACAACACGACCGACGTCTCGGAGTCCCGGCTGCGCAACCTGATCCTGCCGCCGTTCAAGGCCGCGATCGACGCGGGCGCCGACACGGCGATGTGCTCGTTCAACTCCATCAACGGCCAGCCCGGCTGCGCGAACCCGCACACCGAGACCGACATCCTCAAGAACGAGTGGGGCTTCGACGGGTTCGTCGAGAGCGACTACACGGCGGTCGCCGAGCTGCGCGCCTGCCCGCCCAAGAACCCGGACGAGGGCCCGTGCGGCCACGGCGTCGCGGCCGACGGACCGTCCGCGGGCGCGCTCGCGCTGAACGCGGGCACGGACTCCGAGATGGTGAGCACGAACCTGCGCGACAGCGGCAAGCAGCTGCTCTCGACGGGCCAGATCTCGATGCGGCGGTTGAACGACGCGGTCGCCCGGATCCTGCGCGTGAAGTTCCGCGCCGGGCTCTTCGACCACCCGTACGCCGACCAGGCCGCGATCGCGGGCAAGACGCTGCAGCCCGACGACCGCGCCGCGGCGCGCAAGGCCGCGGGCCGCTCGGTCGTGCTGCTGAAGAACGACGACGACACGCTGCCGCTCGATCCCGGCAAGTCGGTCGCGGTCATCGGCCCGCTCGGCGACGACCAGCACGACATGCTCGGCCCGTGGTGGGGGCAGGGCAAGGACGAGGACGCGGTCAGCCTCTACACGGGGATCAAGGCCCAGAGCCCGGGCGCGACGTTCACCGAGGGCTGCAAGATGATCGACAACGACCTCTACGACCCGGCCAACGAGTGCGGCTCGGACTCGGGCTTCGCCGACGCGGTCGCGGCCGCGAAGGCCGCCGACCAGGTCGTGCTGGCGCTCGGTGAGACGCGCGGCCAGGGCGGCGAGGCCGAGGTCCGCAGCGTGCTCGACCTCCCCGGCAAGCAGCAGGAGCTGCTCGACGCCGTGAAGGCGACGGGCAAGCCGGTGACGGTCGTGCTCTTCAACAGCCGGCCGTTGACGCTCGGCAAGGTCGACGCGAGCTCCTCGGCGATCGTCGAGGCGTGGTTCGGCGGGATCGAGGCCGGCAACGGCGTCACCGACGTCCTGTTCGGCAAGGTCAACCCCGGCGGCAAGCTCCCGGTGAGCTTCCCGCAGAGCGTCGGCCAGGTTCCGATCTACTACAACCACGAGCCCACGGGCCGGCCGTGCGACGCGACGCAGAAGTACAACTCGCGCTACCGCGACCTGCCGACGTGCGCGCCGTTCTACCCGTTCGGCTACGGGTTGTCCTACACCACGTTCAAGATCGACAACTTGCAGTTGTCCTCCAAGACGATGCCGGCCCGCGGCAGCGTCCAGGTCTCCGCCGACGTCCAGAACACGGGCTCGCGCGAGGGCGACGACGTGGTGCAGCTGTACCTCCACGACCCCGTCGCCTCGCTGTCCCAGCCGGTGCGCAGGCTGCGCGGCTTCCAGCGCGTGACGCTGGGGGCGGGGGAGAAGAAGACGGTGACGTTCCGCCTCGACGCGAGCGACGTCGGCTTCTACGACAACAGCGGGCGGTTCACCGTCGAGCCGGGCGAGATCGACGTCTTCGCGGGCGACTCGTCGACGGCGGACCTGACGGACAGCTTCACGGTGACGGGCGGGCGGCGGTAGGCGTCGCGCGCGCTCACCCGGGCGGGCTGGACATCCAGATACCGATCAGTATCCTGACACCCCGTCAGGCTGGTACGCGTGTGTACCAGCCGGGGTGTCAGGAGACGCATGAGCAGCATCAACGGCCGGACGGCAGTGATCACGGGCGCGGGCTCGGGGATCGGGCAGGCGACGGCGCGGCGGTTGGCCGCGCATGGGTGTCCGGTCGCGCTCGCCGACTGGAACGAGGAGGGGTTGGAGGAGACGGCGGCGTCGATCTCCGGGCCGGTCCTCACGCGGAAGCTCGACGTGCGCGACCGGCAGGGGCAGATGGCGTTCGCCGCGGACGTCAAGGAGTGGGCGCCGGCGCCGATCGGGCTCGTCTTCAACAACGCGGGCGTCACGGTCCTGCAGGGCGTCGCGGACGCCTCGCCGGAGGACGACCAGTGGGTCTTCGACGTCAACTTCCACGGCGTCGTGCACGGCGTCACGTCGTTCCTGCCGATCCTGCTCGAGCAGCGCTCCGGCGCGATCGTCAACACCTCGAGCGTCTTCGGCCTCGTCGGCTTCCCGCACCAGAGCGCCTACTGCGCCTCGAAGTTCGCGGTCCGCGGCTACACCGAGGCGCTGCGCCAGGAGCTGCGCGGCACGGGCGTCCACGCGGCCGTCGTGCACCCCGGCGGCGTGAAGACCAACATCGTGGCCAACGCGCGGTTCCGCGCCGACTACCACGGCGACCACGCCGACGTCACGAGCGCCGCGCGCGAGTTCGCGACGATCGCGCGCACCACGCCCGAGCGCGCCGCCGAGATCATCCACGAGGGCATCGAGCGGCGGAAGGCGCGGATCCGGGTCGGGCCCGACGCCGTCTTCCTCGACCTGCTCGTGCGCCTCGCGCCATCCAGGTACTACGACGTGATCGACCGCCTCGAGGGGCTCGTCCGGAGGGGACGCTGAGATGACCACCGCCATCAACACGGGCCCCGTGATCGACGGCGTCCCGCCCGGGCCGACCTCGCCGATGCCCTGGCAGACGTTCGCGATCCTCAACCGCCAGCGCCCCTACCTCGAGCGCCAGCGCCGCCGCTTCGGGAACATGTTCTCCATCAACGTGCTCGGCCTCGGGCACATGGTCGTGCTCGCCGACCCGGCGCTCATCAAGCACACGTTCACCGCGGACGCCAAGACGCTCCACGCGGGCTCGCGCTCCCCGCTGCGCAAGGTCCTCGGCGACAACTCGCTGCTCGGCATCGACGAGGAGCACCACCTGGAGCAGCGCAAGCTCCTCCTGCCGCCGTTCAAGGGCCAGCGGATAAAGGCCTACGAGCCGCTGATCGAGGAGATCGCCATCGCCGAGATCGAGCGCTGGCCCGTCGGCGTCGAGTTCGAGACCGCGAAGTCGATGCAGCGGATCACGCTGCGGGCGATCCTCAGCGCCGTCTTCGGCGCGAGCGGCGCCCGCGCGCAGGAGCTCGAGGAGCTGCTGCCACCGTGGACCGAGCAGGGCCAGCAGCTCTCGCGCTTCCCGCAGATCCACAAGGACCTCGGGCGCTTCAGCCCGTGGGGCCGCTTCCTGCGGCTGCGCGCGAAGGTCGACGCGATCCTCGACTCGCTGATCGAGGACGCCCGCCGCGACCCGGACCTCCCCGAGCGCCTCGACGTCCTGGCGATGATGGTCCAGGCCCGCCGCGAGGACGGCACCGCGCTCTCGAACGCCGAGATCCGCGACCAGCTCGTCACGATGCTCGCCGCGGGCCACGAGACGACCGCGCACACGCTCAGCTGGGCGGTCGAGCGGCTGCGCCGCCACCCCGACGTCCTCGCGCGCCTCGTCGCCGAGGTCGACGCCGGCGGCAAGGAGCTGCGCGAGGCGACGATCCGCGAGGTCCAGCGCATGCGCCCGGTGATCTCGTTCGCGGGCCGCCACACGATGAAGCCCTTCGAGCTCGGCGGCTACCGCCTGCCGCCCGGCGTCCTCATCGGCCTCAGCGCGGGGCTCACGCACTTCGACCCCGACCTGTTCCCGCACCCCGACCGCTTCGACCCCGACCGCTTCGTCGACGCGCGGCCCGACACCTACTCGTGGATCCCGTTCGGCGGCGGCGTCCGGCGCTGCATCGGCGCGACGTTCGCGCACATGGAGCTCGACGTCGTCCTGCGCGTGATCCTCGAGCGCGTCGCCTTCACCGCGACGACCGCGCCCGACGAGCCGTGGAAGTTCAAGGGCGTCGCGTGGAGCCCGGGCGGCGGCGGCAAGGCGGTCGTCCAGCGGCGGCCGGCCCGGGAGCGCGAGGTGGCGGTGGCCGCGTGAGCGACCTCGCCGCGCTCCTCCCCGCGGCGCCCGCGAGCTTCCGGGACCGCCTGCTCGTCGGGATGGCCGAGGCGATCCGCGAGCACGGCGGCTTCCGGACGGTGACGGTGGCCGAGGTCGTCCGCCACGCCCGCACGTCGCGGCGGACGTTCTACCAGCACTTCGACGACCGCGAGTCGTGCTTCCTCGCGCTCTTCGACCTCGTGAGCGCGGCGCTGCTGGAGACGATCGCCGACGCCGCGACCGGCGATGGGCCGTTCGGCGCGCGCGTCGACCGCGCCGTCGCCGCCTACCTCGGCGCGATCGCCGCCGAGCCGGTCCTGACGCGCGCGTGCATCCAGGAGACGCCCGCGATCGGGCCCGAGGGCCTGGACCGCGTCCGCATCCTGCACGAGCGCTGGGCCCACCAGATCATGCGGCTGGTCGAGGAGGCGCGCCACCACGACGCGTCGCTGCGGCCGCTGCCGCTCGAGGTCGCGACGATCATCACCGGCGGCTTCCGCGACCTCGTGATCACCGCGCTCGACCAGGGGCGCGACGTCACCGAGCTGCAGGACGTCGCGGTCGACGTCCTCGGCCGGATGACCGCCGGCTAGCGCAGCGGCGCGTTCTCGAGGTGCAGCTTGCTGCCGTGCCGGCCGTAGATCAGCGGCGGCTTGGCGTCGGCGACGATCTTCCCGCCGCGGTAGCGGTAGTGCACCGTCTTGGTCGATGACGGGCAGCAGAACGGGTCGTTGCCGCGGTAGGACCCGTAGCGGACGCTGATCGCGTGGCCGGAGCCGGTCACGCGCAGGTGCAGCGTGTCCTCGCCCGCGGCCCAGCCGAGGAAGCGCGTGCCGCGGAAGAGCAGGACCGCCTGGCCGGTGCCGTCGCCGGAGTCGGCGAGGACCACGCCGTAGGCGGTGATCGTCGAGCCATCGGAGCCGCGCGCGGTCGCCTTCGCGCCCACGAGCTCGAAGTGGCGCTTGCCGAGCCCGGCGTCCTGCACGTACGTGCGCGCGGCGTAGGAGGCGGCGAGGGTGCGGGACGGGCCGCCGGCGGCGGGCGCGGCGGCCACGGGGCCGAGCGCGGTGGCGGCCACCGCGGCGAGGGTCAGGGCGAGCGAGCGCTTCATGCTCCTGCCTTACCCACGCGCGGGGGACTCAGACCCCGCGGCGCTCGAGCGCGAGCGCGCCGAGGAAGATCACGAGCCCGGCGAGCGAGAGGCCGACCGCGACGACCATCGGCGCGGTGAAGCCGAGGCCCGCGGCGAGGACGATCCCGCCGAGCCACGCGCCGAGCGCGTTGGCGAGGTTGAAGGCGGAGTGGTTGAGCGCAGCGCCGAGCGACTGCGCGTCGCCCGCGACGTCCATCAGCCGCATCTGCAGGCCGGTCGGCAGCATCAGCGCCATCCCCATGAAGAACACGGTGACGATCGCGGTGACCGGGTTGGCGGAGGTGAACGCGAAGGTCCCGAACATGGTGGCCATGCCGAGGAACGCGCCGATCATCGCGCGCTTCGGCGCCCAGTCCATCAGCCGCCCGGCGAGCAGGTTGCCCGCGACCATGCCCATGCCCCAGACCGCGAGCACGATCGGGATCGCGCCCTCGGCGAGCCCCGCGCGGTGGGTCATGATCGGGCTGATGTAGGAGTAGACGGCGAACATCCCGCCGCCGCCGATCGCGCCCGTCCCGATCGCGAGCCAGACCTGCGGACGGCGCAGCGCGCCGAGCTCGCGCCGGAACGTCGCGCGGTGGTCGGCCGGCGCCCAGGGCACGACGTGGAGGACGCTCGCGGCGGTCGCGGCGGCGAGGATCGCGCTCGCCGCGAACGCCGCGCGCCACCCGAGCCCCTGGCCGAGCCAGGTCGCGAACGGCACGCCGATGACGTTCGCGACGCTCAGCCCCAGCAGGACGCGGGAGACCGCGCGCGCCTTGAGCCCCTCCGGCGCGAGGTCGGCGGCGACCAGCGCGGCGACGCCGAAGTACGCGCCGTGGGGGAGCCCGGTGAGGAAGCGGGAGGCCATCAGCAGCGGGTAGGACGGCGCGATCGCGCTGAGCACGTTGCCCAGCATGTAGGCCACCATCAACGCGACGAGCAGCGTCCGGCGCGGGAACCGCGCGCCGAGCCCGGCGAGGACGGGCGCGCCGACGACGACGCCGATCGCGTAGGCGGAGACGACGTGGCCCGCGGTCGGGATCGAGATCGAGACGCCGTCGGCGATCTGCGGCAGCAGGCCCATCGCCACGAACTCGGTCGTCCCGATCGCGAAGCCGCCGAGGGCGAGCGCGAGCAGCGCGAAGCGCAGCCGTTCCGGCGGGGCGGCGGCGGGCGGCCCGGGGGCGGGCGGGACGGAGGACCGTGGGGGATCGTGGACGAGCGCGTCGAGCACGTCCCCTATGAGATACCGAAGATCGGGCCGAAGTAGGCCCGGCTTCACACAGCTTCACCCGATGGGCTGTGGACCGGCGGTCGGGGCCGGCCAGGCCGGCAGTCCGTCGATCGACGCCACGTTCTTGGTGATCTTGTAGGACTCGATCGCCTCGGCGCCGCCCTTGGCGAGCTTGCCCTTCGCCCACTTGGTGGCGTTGTCGCGCTCGCCGACGTGCTCCATCAGCGGGACGCCGAAGCCGCAGGCGTCGGCGATCCGGGTCACGTGGACGCGGACGATCGCGCGGCGCGACTCGGCGACCTCGGGCTCGTCGTCGAAGGCGCACGCGGCCAGCAGCGGCGCGAACGCGGCGTCCTCCGCCCACATGACCTCGCCGCGCCCGTGGAGGCGCAGGATCCGCGGCGGGCCCTGGAACGCGCAGAGCATCACGACGATCCGGCCGTTCTCCCGGAGGTGCGCGGCGGTCTCCGCGCCGCTGCCCACGACGTCGAGGTAGGCGACCTCGCTGGGGGAGGTGACCCGCAGCGAGCCGATCGGGCCCTTGGGCGAGATGTTGACGTGGCCGTCGCCCGCCAGGGGCGCCGTGCCGACGAAGAACATGGACTGCCTGGCGATCCAGCGTGCCAGGGGTGCGTCGATCTCGTCGTAGATGCGGCCCATGCGCACAGTGTAAATCGGGGTCCCGCCGCTAGCCTCTTGTCCTACATGACTCTCGAACCGTCCGACGACGCCGTCGGCTTCGCGGACCTGGCCCTCGCCGACGAGCTGGTCGCCGCCCTGACCGCCCTCGGCTACGAGGAGCCCACGCCCATCCAGCGCGGGGCGATCCCGCCGCTCCTGGAGGGCCGCGACCTGCTCGGCCAGGCCGCCACCGGCACCGGCAAGACCGCCGCCTTCGCGCTCCCGCTCCTCCAGCGCCTCGGCCGCGGCGCCGACGGCCAGGCGCCCCGCGCGCTCGTCCTCGTCCCCACGCGCGAGCTCGCGACGCAGGTCGCCGAGGCGATCCACCGCTACGGCCGCGACCTCGGCGTCCGGACGCTGCCGATCTACGGCGGGCAGCCGATCGTCCGCCAGCTCAAGGCGCTCAAGCAGGGCGTCGACGTCGTCGTCGCCACGCCCGGCCGCGCGCTCGACCACATCCGCCGCAACACGCTCAAGCCCGAGCGCCTCGAGGTGATCGTCCTCGACGAGGCCGACGAGATGCTCGACATGGGCTTCGCGGAGGACATCGAGGCGATCCTCTCCGACACGCCGGGCGACCGCCAGACCGTGCTCTTCTCGGCGACGATGCCGCCGCGCATCAACAAGATCGTCGGCACCCACCTCACCGACCCGGTGCGGATCCAGCTCGGTGGCGAGCGCCACGCGCCGGGCGAGGCGCCGAAGGTCCGCCAGAGCGCCTACATCGTCCCGCGCGCGCACAAGCCCGCCGCGCTCGGCCGCGTCCTGGACCTCGAGGCCCCGACCGCCGCGATCGTCTTCTGCCGCACCCGCGACGAGGTCGACACGCTCACCGAGACGCTCAACGGCCGCGGCTACCGCGCCGAGGCGCTCCACGGCGGCATGACCCAGGAGCAGCGCACGCGCTCCATCGGGCGGCTGAAGGCCGGGACGATCGAGCTGCTCGTCGCCACCGACGTCGCCGCGCGCGGCCTCGACGTCGACGTCCTCACGCACGTCGTCAACTACGACGTGCCGGCCGCGCCGGAGGCCTACGTCCACCGCATCGGCCGCGTCGGCCGCGCGGGGCGCGAGGGCGTCGCGATCACGCTCGCGCAGCCGCGCGAGCACCGCCTGCTGAAGGCGATCGAGCGGATGACGCGCCAGCCGATCGCGATCGAGAAGGTCCCGACGGTCGCCGACCTGCGTGCCCGCCGCCTGGAGGCGACGCGCGACGCGCTGACCGAGATCCTGGGCGAGGGCTCCGAGGGGCTCGACCCGTACCGCATCGTGGTCGAGTCGCTCGGCGAGGACCACGAGCTGATGGACGTCGCGCTGGCCGCCGTGCGGCTCGCGCACCAGGCGGGCGCCGCGGTGGAGGACGAGACCGAGATCCCGAACGCCGCGCCGGCGCCCTCCCGCGAGCAGGGCCGCGGCCCGGGCCGGCCGGGGCGCCCCGGCGGGACCGGCGAGCGCCGCGGTCCGGGCGGGCCGGCCGGCGGCTACCAGCAGCGCGAGCGGCCGGCGGGCGGCGCCCCGCGGCGCGGCGCCGAGTCCGGGCCGAAGCCCGGCCCGAGCGAGGGCATGACGCGGCTGTTCGTCGGCGCGGGCCGCGAGCGCGGCATCCGGCCGCAGGACCTCGTCGGCGCGATCGCCAACGAGGCGGGGCTGAACGGGCGGCAGATCGGCGCGATCGAGATCGCCGACCGGTTCTCGCTCGTCGAGGTCCCCGAGGCGTCGGCCGACGCCGTGGTCTCCGCGCTGCGCGGCCGCACCATCAAGGGCAAGAAGACGACGGTGCGGCGCGAGCGCTTCGGCGCGAAGCCGCAGCGCCGGACGAGCTAGCCCGCGGCGGCGTCGGGCTGGGCCACCGGCGTCTCGACGCCGTGCTCGGCCGACGCGTAGAGCGCCTCGATGGCCCGGGCCTGGCCGAGGGCGTCGGCGCGGCCGAGCAGGGGCGCGCTGTCGCCGCGGATCGCCGCCTCGAGGTCGGCGACCTCCAAGGCGTAGGCGTTGGCCCGCGGCGCGACGGGGATCCGCTCGGTGGCGCCGTCGCGCGTCAGCTCGATCACGGGCTCGCGGGCGTGCCACGGGTCGGGGAGGCGGAGCGAGCCGCCCTCGCCGATCGCCTCGAGCTCCGAGCGGTCCGGGCCGACGAAGCCGCAGTCGATGGTGGCGAGGACGTCGCCGGGGAAGCGCAGCAGGCCGGTGAGGACGAGGTCGACGTCGTCGCCGCCCGCGACGCGCTGGGCGTGGACGCGCAGCGGCTCGCCGCCGGCCAGCGTGCGGGCGCCGGAGACGCAGTAGCAGCCGACGTCCATGAGGGCGCCGCCGTCGAGCGCGCGGACCAGCCGCGGGTCGCCGGGCGGGGCGATCCCGCCGGAGAAGGCGGCGCGGATCAGGCGGACGCGGCCGATGGCGCCCTGCGCGACGAGCTCCCGCGCGCGGGCGACCTGCGGGTGGTGGCGCCACATGAAGCCCTCGGCGAGGAGGCGGTCGTGGCGGCCGGCGGTGGCGAACGCGGCGGCGACCGCCTCGGCGCTGCGCGCCAGCGGCTTCTCGCAGAGCACGTGCTTGCCCGCCTCCAGCGCGCGCACCGACCACGGCAGGTGCAGGGCGTTGGGGAGCGAGTTGTAGATGATGTCGACCTCGGGGTCGGCGAGCAGCGCCGCGTAGGAGCCGTGCGCCTTCGGGATCCCCTTGGCGTCCGCGTAGGCGCGGGCGCGCTCGCCGTCGCGCGAGGCGACGGCGACGACCTCCGCGTTCCCGGCGCCGAGGATCGCGTCGTTGATGCGGGCGGTGGAGAGCAGGCCCCAGCGCAGGCCACGACCCGTCACGGGGTCAGACCCCCTCGAGGGAGGTCGAGGGTTGCCAGCCACGCCGTGACCGCCGGCCCCACGAGCGGGATGGAGGACTTGAGGCTGTGGTCGCCAGCGACCGCGACGACCGTCCGGCCGGGCGCGGCGGGCGGCATGCCGAAGGGGTCGCGCTCGCCCTGGACGACCAGGACGGGGACGGCGACGGCCTCCAGCTCGGGCAGGCGCGTCTTGCGCTCGGCGTCGGCCTTGCGCTGCGGCGGGTGCAGCGGGAAGGCGAGGCAGAGGACGCCGGCGGCGCCGGTCGCCGTCGCGGTCCGGCACGCGACGCGGGCGCCGGAGGAGCGGCCACCGCTCAGCGTCGGCAGGCCCGCGAGCGGCCCGGCGGGGGCGGCCAGCGCGGCGTGGACCGCCAGCCACGCCTCGTCGAGCTTCGGCGCGGGCGCCGCCGAGCGGCGGCCCGCGACGCGGTAGGGCTGCTCGATCCGGGCCACGGTGATCCCCGCCGCGAGCGCCGCGGTCGTCGCGGCGAGCAGGTCCGGCGCCTCGATCGACCCGCCCGCGCCGTGGCCGAGCAGCAGCGCGGCGCGCGCGCCGGCCGCGTGGCGCAGGTGCGCCCGCGCCGGGCCGTGCGGCGTCGGGATCTCGAGCACGTCGTCGGGCACGGCCCGGATGGTGCCAGGATGCGTGGCGGATGCACGACTCGCAGCAGCCCGTTCGCGTCGACAAGTGGCTCTGGGCCGCGCGCCTGGTCAAGACGCGCGCGCTCGGCTCCGAGGCCGTCAAGGGCGGCCGCGTCAACGTCAACGGCCGCGCGGTCAAGCCGAGCAAGGACGTCGGGCCCGGCGACCGCCTCGAGCTCTCCAACGGCCCGGTGAAGATCACCGTCCTCATCAAGGCGACCGCCGAGCGCCGCGGCTCGGCCACCGTCGCCGCCACGCTCTACGACGAGACCGCGGAGTCCGTCGTGGGCCGCGCCGCCTACGCCGAGCAGCGCCGCCTCGAGGCGGCCTCCGCGCCCACGCACGACCCGGACCGCCGCGGCCGCCCGACCAAGCGCGACCGCCGCCGCTTCGAGGCCGACCGCGAGCAGCGGCGCGGCGGCTCCTCCTAGGCGACGCCCCGCGCCCGCTGCCAGCGGCGGGTCAGCGGGTGGGCGACGAGGAAGAGGAGCCCGAAGCCGAGCAGCATGCCCCAGACGAGCGGGTCGGTCACCGAGAAGTGCTCCAGCCGCGAGCCGAGCACGACGGCGATCGCGATCAGGGGGATCGCGCCGACGGCGCTCGTCCACGCGAAGCGCCCGAGCGGGACGTGGGTCGCGCCCGCGACGTAGCCGACGCCGCTGAACGGGACGACCGGCAGCAGCCGCAGGATCAGCAGCGCGGGCCAGCCGCCGCGCTCCATCATCGCCTCGGCCGCGGCGATCCGGCGCGGGCCCGCGAGGCGCTCGATCAGCGGGCGCCCGGCGACGCGGCCGACCGCGTAGGTCGCCAGCGCGGAGGCGAACCAGCCGGTCGCGCAGATCGCCAGCCCGCCCGGGATCCCGTACGCGAAGCCCGCGACCAGGTTGGTGATCTCGGCCGGGAACGGCACGACCGCGTGGGCGATCATCAAGGCGTACAACAGCAGGATGCCGCCCGCGCCCGTCCCGCGCAGCTGGTCGCGCAGCGCGGTCGTGTCGCCCGAGGCCGCGTGCCCGAGCGCCTCGCGCACCGGGTGCACGAGCAGGCAGGTCGCGACCAGCGCCGCGACCGCCGCGATCACCGCGAGGACGTGCAGCGATCGGCGGCGGGTCACGGACGGAGGTGGCGCCTAGCGCAGGCCGATGAGGTCCACGACGAAGACGAGCGTCTCGTCGGGGCCGATGACGCCGCCGGCGCCGCGCTTGCCGTAGGCGAGGTTCGGCGGGATCGTGATCCGGCGGCGGCCGCCGACCTTCATCCCGGCCACGCCCTGGTCCCAGCCCGCGATGACCTGGCCCTTGCCGAGGCCGAACTTGAAGGTGTCGCCCCGATCCCACGAGGCGTCGAACTGCTTGCCGTCCTTCCACGACACGCCGACGTAGTGCACTTCGACGATGTGGCCGGCGGCGGCCTCGTCGCCGTCGCCGACCTCGATGTCGTCGATCTCGAGGACGTAGGACGGCGCCGTGTCGCTCGGGACCTCGACCTGGGGCTTCTCGTTGGGGGCCATGGCGGGGACGGTAGCCGTCCGCGCCCCGGCCCGCCGTTCAACCGCCTGCCAGGACGGCCTCGAAGCCGTCGGCGCGGAGCACGGCGAGCACCGTGTCGCGGTGGTCGCCCTGGATCTCGATCACGCCGTCCTTGGCCGAGCCGCCGACGCCGCAGCGCTTCTTCAGCCTGCCCGCGAGGTCGCGGATGTCGTGGTCGTTCAAGGGCAGGTTGAAGACCGTGGTGACCGTCTTGCCCTTGCGGCCCGCGGTCTCGCGCCGCACCTTGACCGGGCCGGACGTGGCGCGCGTGACCGTCTTCGGATCGCGCGCCTTGCGCAGGTCGCCGTCGGCGCTCGACCACACCATGTCACCGCGCTTGCTCATGGCTCAGGACGCTAGCGCGGCGCGCAGCTGCACGAGCGCGCCGTCGAGCGCGGCCTCCAGCGGCCACAGCGCCTGCTCGGTGCGCGTCAGCAGCAGGCCGCCCTGGAGCTGGGCGAAGAGCGCGGTCGCGAGGCGCTCGGGCGCCGGCGCGTCGGGACGCAGCCGGCCGGCGGCGGCCATCCGCTCCAGCCCGGCCTGCAGCTCGCCGCGCCAGGTGCGCAGGTAGCCGTCGATCTGGTCGGCGAGCTCCGCGTCGGTCCCGGCCGCCTCGGCGGCGAGCGAGCCGATCGGGCAGCCCCAGCCGTGCTGCGCGGCGTAGTGGGCGAGCAGCGCCGCGCGCCACGCCTCCCACGACTCGAGGGAGTCGAGCTGCGCGAGCGCCGGGCGCTGGGCGTCCAGCACGCGCTCGCCCTGGAGCGCGACGACGGCCCGGACCAGCTCGGCCTTGCCGCCGGGGAAGTAGTGGAAGAGCTGGCTCTTGCTCGTCGTCGTGTCGGCGCGGACGTCGTCGAGGCTCGTCGCGCCGATGCCCGCGGCGAGGATGCGGTCGGCCGTGGCCTCCACGATGCGGTCGCGGGTGGCCTGGCCCTTGGCGGTGAGCGTCGACATGACCCGCTCCACGATACTGGACTGGGAGGTCCACTCACGCGCTACAGTCTGGACCATGGAGTCCAATCAACTGAACGGCCGCACGGCACTCGTGACCGGCTCAACCAGCGGCATCGGCCGCGCGATCGCCCAGGCGCTGGCGGCGGAGGGCGCGCACGTCGTCGTCTCCGGCCGCGACCCGGGGCGCGGGGCGGAGGTGGTGGAGACGATCCTCGCCGCGGGCGGCCGCGCCGACTTCGTGGCCGCCGACATCGGCGCCTCGGGCGCCGCGGCCCGCGCGCTGGCCGCGGAGGCGACGCGCGTCCTCGGCGGGCGCGTCGACATCCTCGTCAACAACGCCGGCGTCTACCCGAACGGCCCCACGGCCGACCTCGGCGACGACGCGGTCGAGGCGCTGCTCGCCGTCAACATCCGCGCGCCGCACGCGCTGGTCGGCGCGATCGCGCCCGCGATGGCCGCCCGCGGCGAGGGCGCGATCGTGAACATCGGCTCGTGGGTCGCGGCGATCGGCCTCGGCGGCGGCGCGCTCTACGGCGCGACGAAGGCCACGCTCGAGCAGCTCACGCGCAGCTGGGCGGCCGAGTACGGCGCCTCCGGCGTGCGCGTCAACACGGTCTCGCCAGGCGTCACGCTGACCGAGGGCACCGGCGGGCACCGCGAGGTCCTCGACGCGATGGTCGCCCGCACGCCCGCGGGCCGGCTCGGCACGCCGGAGGACATCGCGAAGGCCGTGGTGTTCCTGGCGAGCGACGACGCGGCGTTCGTGCACGGCGCGACGCTCGCGGTCGACGGCGGCGCGCTGAACACCTACGCGGGGTAGCCCGCGACGGCTACGCTGCCGAGCATGGCGTACACCAACGCGGAGGGCCGGCAGCAGCTCCTCGACGAGCTCGGCAGCGCGACGGAGGCGATCGGGATCGCGATCGCCGCGCTCGGCGAGGCCTATGAGCTGCTCGACGACCAGACGGCCGACCGCCTCGAGGAGCTGCTGTTCCGCCCGGCGCAGGCCGCGTCCGGCCGGGCGAAGCGCACCTACGGCGAGTTCGCCGAGCGCCACCGCTTCCCGCCGCGCGCGTTCGCGGTGGGCTCCGCGGGCCACGCCTCCGGCGCGCGCGGCCACATCGACCACGCGGTCGAGGCGATCCAGCGCGCCGACGCCGAGCTCGGCGAGCTGCAGGACTCGATGCTGCCGATCGAGGTCGGCGACGCGGAGGTGCGCGCCGGGATCTCCGAGACGCGCGGGCTGCTCGGCGCGCTGCCGCGCGCGGCGCACGAGCTCGAGCGGACGCTCGGGCGCTGAGCCGCGGCGCCGCCCCGCCGGCGCTCGCGCCACGGCCCGCCCGCGGCTAGCCCTCCAGCGCCTCCGAGGCCTCGAGCCACGCGCCCTCGAGGGCCTCGCGCTCCGCGACGAGCGCGCGCAGCTCCGCGTCGAGCGCGCGCAGGCGCCCGTGGTCGGTCGCCGCGCCGGCCATCTCCTCGTGCAGCTCCGCCTCGCGCGCGGTGAGCTTGTCGAGCGCCCGCTCCAGCCGCGCGACCTCCTTGCGCCCGGCGCGCAGGACGGCGTTGGAGGGCGGCGGGGCGGCGGCCGCCGCGGGCTTCGCGCCGCCGGCGGCCGCCGCGCGCGCCTCCGCCGCGTGCCGCAGCTCCAGGTACTGGTCGATCCCGCCCGGCAGGTGGCGGATCGCCCCGTCGCCCATCAAGGCGTACACGTCGTCGCAGACCCGCTCGACGAAGTAGCGGTCGTGGCTGACGACCACGAGCGTCCCGGGCCAGCCGTCGAGGAGGTCCTCCAGCGCGGTCAGCGTGTCGATGTCGAGGTCGTTGGTCGGCTCGTCCAGCAGCAGGACGTTGGGCTCGTCCATCAGCAGCCGCATCAGCTGGAGCCGCCGGCGCTCGCCACCGCTCAGGTCCTTCACCAACGTGCGCGCGCGGTCGCCGCGGAACCCGAAGCGCTCGACGAGCAGCGCGGCGGTGATCTCCTGGCCGTCGGCGAGCGTCGCGCGGCCGCGCACCTGCTCCAGGGACTCGAGGACCCGCAGGTGCCCGGGGATCTCCGCGGTGTCCTGCGAGAGGTGCGCGACCCGCACGGTCTGGCCGCGCTCGACCGTGCCGCCGGACGGCGCGAGCGTCCCGTCGAGGATGTTCATGAGCGAGGTCTTGCCCGAGCCGTTGACGCCGACGAGCGCGACGCGGTCGCCCGGCCCGAGCCGCCAGGTGACGTGGCGCAGCACGGGGCGCTCGCCGTAGGACAGGGAGATGTCCTCCGCGTCGAGCACCTTCCCGCCGAGGCGCCGCCCGGCGAAGCGCAGCAGCTCGGCGCTGTCGCGCGCGACCGGCTCGTCGGCGATCAGCGCGTTGGCCGCCTCGATCCGGAACTTCGGCTTCGACGTCCGGGCCGGCGGCCCGCGCCGCAGCCACGCGAGCTCCTTGCGCATCAGCTGCTGGCGGCGGTCCTCGCGCGCGCTCGCCTGCCGGTCGCGCTCGGCGCGGGCCAGGACGTAGGCCGCGTAGCCGCCCTCGTACTGGTGGACGGTCTCGTCGCTGACCTCCCACGTCGCGGTGCAGACCGCGTCGAGGAACCAGCGGTCGTGCGTGACGACCAGCAGCGTGCCGCGCCGCGCCGCGAGGTGCTGGGCGAGCCAGTCGACGCCTTCGACGTCGAGGTGGTTCGTGGGCTCGTCGAGGAGCAGCAGCTCGGGGTTGTCGAGCAGCGTCTTGGCGAGCGCGATCCGGCGCCGCTCGCCGCCGCTGAGCGGGGCGATGACCGTGTCGAGGCCCTGCGGGAAGCGCGTGACGTCGACGCCGCCGAGCAGCCCGTCGAGGACCGAGCGGAAGCGCGCGTCGGCGGCCCACTCGTGGTCGGCGCGGCCGCCGACGAGCTCGGCGCGGATCGTCTGCGTCGCGTCGAGCTCGTCGCCCTGGCCGAGGATCCCCAGCTCGAGGTCGCCGGCGCGCGTGACCTGGCCCGCGTCCGCCTCCTCGGCGCCGGAGATCAGCGCGAGCAGCGTCGACTTGCCGTCGCCGTTGCGGCCGACGACGCCGATCCGGTCGCCGGCGCTGACGCCGAGCGTGACGTCGTGGAGGACCGAGCGGGAGCCGTAGCCCTTGTCCACCGACTTGAGGTTGACGAGGTTGCGCGGGGCAGCGGCCATCAGGCGATCGGGATCTCGCCGGTCAGCGCGAACGGGGCGACCATGTCGATGTGGTCGCCGCTCCAGAACTTCCCGGGGTCGTAATAGGACGCGGGCCGGTGGCGGGGGAGCAGGCCCATCGCCTGGTAGGTGGTGGCGACCAGCTCGGCGCAGTAGATCGTCTCCAGCGCCGTGTCGCGGCGGCGGACGCGGCCCGCGAGCCAGTGGCGCAGCAGCCCGGGCGTCGTGGGGAAGGCGCGGCCGTCGAAGTGCGCGATCGTCTCCATCAGCCGGTCCTCGTGCTCGCGGCCGACGGTCCCGACGAGCTGGCGGACCCACGCGCGCTGGCCGTACTTGGCGCTCCACGTGGTCACCGCGTCGCGCAGCGGGTGCAGCTGGACGCCGCGCTGGCGCTCGCCGGTCCAGACGTCCGGCAGCGACTTCCCGAGCTCCGCGTGCCAGAGCAGCGGCGGGAGGTCGTCGATCGCGACCGCCATCCCGACGTGGTTCACGGGGCTGTTGGTGACGGTCTGGATCGCCCGGTCGGCGAAGGAGCGCCCGCGGAAGAGCCAGATGTCGCCGGTCGCCGCGGTGGCGATGGCGTCGTCCAGGGTCAACACGGTCGGGCTCACCGCCCCTAACCTACGGGCTGATGCCCAATCGCTGGAAGCTCGTCGGACTCGCCGGCCTGGCGGGCGTCGCCGCCACCGGCGTCGTCGTCGCCCGCCGCCGTCGCGCGACGGTCGAGGTCCCGCCCGACGAGCTGCGCGAGCGCCTGCACGAGCGGCTCGCCGCCGTGCCGCGCGTGGCCGACGCCGTGCCGGAGCCCACGCCGGAGTGACCGCCGGCGGTCCGCCCGACGACGCGCTGCTGCGCCCGTGCGACGTGGCCGCGTGGCTCGACGTCGAGGAGGCCTGGCTGGCCCGCGCGATCGCCCGCGAGGAGCTGCCCGTCATGGGCTTCACCTCCGTCGGCGAGCCCGTCGTCCTCGCCGCCGAGGTCCGCGCGTGGCTGCGCCGGCCGGACGTGAGCTGGGACAACTCCTAGGGGTCGAGGGTGACGGTCGGGCCGCCCGGCCAGGTGACGGTCGAGCCGTCGCGCGTCAGCCCGTCGGTGCCCCGGCCGGGGATCGTGCGCAGGCCGCCCGCGTCGAGGACCCAGAGCGTGCTGCCCACGAGCCAGGCCATGGACCCGTGGGCGTCGACGACCGCGTCCCTCAGGACGTCCACGTAGCCCTGGGCGGTGCCGTTCACGAGGTCGACCAGGAGCGAGCTGGAGTGGCCGCCCTTGATCCAGTTGACGAGGATGTACGGGCCGTTGATGTCGACCGGGACGATCGGGCCTCCGTAGGGGAGCGGGACGGTCATCGCCCGGCCGGTCGCCCGGAGGCAGGCGACGGGTCCGCGGAGGTCGACGTCGAGGGTGCCGGTGGGCCACGTCCCCGCGCAGGCCGAGCGCGGGATCGCGGCGAGGTCAAGGGTGCGCGGCGCGCCGTTCCGTCGCCAGCTGAGCACGTGGCCGGCGAGCGTCAGGCCGCGGAGGCCCGCCTTCGCGTCGACCTGGCGCACGCCGAGGCCCGCGTGCCAGAGCAGGAGCGACGGCGCCGGCATGCCGTAGTCCCTGTCGGGCGGGCCGGCCGCGATCCAGGCCACGTCGCCGTCGGCGTTCAGCGTCCACTCCGGCACGGAGCCGATGGCGGCCTGGCCCGCGCCGCCGTCGAAGGGCCAGCCCTCGGCGCCGAGGTCGTGCCGGCGGCCGCCGTGGACGGCGTCGTCGGCGATGACGGTGATCCGCCGGTCGACGTTGGAGTCGGCGGTCCCACGGACGTACGCGACGCGCGTCCCGGCCAGGCGCAGCCCGACGAGCCTGGTGGGATCGTCGTCGGCGCGGCGCTGCAGCGCGTCGATGACCCGCCGGCGCCCGCTGTGGCGCGAGCAGCCGGCGATCAGCTGCAGCGGATGGGACTGGCTGATGGCGAGCAGGAGGTGGCGGCTCATGGATGGTGCAAACGGCTCACCGGCGGCCGAGTTGCGCGAACCGCCCGCGTTGCGGGATGGTCCGCCTTCCTCGGAGCAGGTGTTGTCCCACGACACGGGGGTAGACGAGGGCCAATGATCGACGCCGGACGCAGCGACATCGACCACGCCATCGCCGGGCTCGCCGGCCGGGTGCCGGACGAGCTGGGGGTGCTCGCGCGCGTCGCCTACGACTACGCGTGGTCCTGGGATCCGGACGGGCCCGACGTCTTCGCGGCGGTCGATCCGGAGCGGTGGGTCGCGTGCGGCGCGAACCCGGTGCGGCTGCTGCAGGAGGCGGCGAGCGAGCGCCTGGCCGCGGCGGCCGCCGACGGCGCGCTGCTCGATCGCGCGGCCGCGCTGGAGCGGCGGCTGGCCGAGCACCGCGCCGCGGCCCCGTCGCGCGCGGGCGGGCCGGTGGCGTACTTCTGCGCGGAGTACGCGATCCACGCCTCGCTGCCGGTCTACTCGGGCGGCCTCGGCGCGCTCGCCGGCGACCTCGTCAAGGAGGCCTCGGACCGCGCGCTGCCGTTCGTGGCGATCGGCCTGCTCTACCGGCAGGGCTACTTCCGCCAGCGGATCGACCTCTCCGGCTGGCAGCGCGAGTACTGGCTCGACACCGACGCCGAGCGGCTGCCCGCGGCGCTCGTGCGCGGGGAGGACGGCGAGCCGCTGACGGTCGTCGTGCCGACCCACGACGAGGAGATCGTCGCGCAGATCTGGCGGGTCGACGTCGGCCGCGTCCCGCTCTTCCTGCTCGACGCCGAGCGCCCGGAGAACTCGGCGTTCGCGCGCTGGACGACGTCGCAGCTCTACGTCGGCGCGCCCGAGGTCCGACTCAACCAATATGCCTTGCTCGGCGTCGGCGGCCGCCGCGCGCTGGCCGCGCTCGGGGTCGCCCCGGAGGTCATCCACCTCAACGAGGGCCACGCGGCGTTCGGCGCGCTGGAGGAGCCGGGCGCGAGCGTCGAGGAGATCGTCGCGAGCAGCCGCCCGCACACGGTCTTCACGACGCACACGCCGGTGCCCGCGGGCAACGACGCCTACCCGGGCGCCGAGGTCGGCGCGCTGCTGGAGCCGCTGATCGCCGCGCGCGGGCTCGCCGCCGACGCGGTCCTGGCGCTCGGCCGCACGCATCCGGAGGACGAGCACGAGCCGTTCGGGATCACCCAGCTGGCGATCCGGACCGCGCGGGCGACCAACGCGGTGAGCCGCCGCCACGGCGAGGTCGCGCGTGAGATGTGGCAGGAGCTCTGGCCGGGCGTCGCGCTGGAGGACGTGCCGATCACGTACGTGACCAACGGCGTGCACGTGCCGACGTGGATCGGCCGGCCGATGCGCGCGCTGCTCGACCAGCACCTCGGCGAGGGCTGGATCACGCGCGCGGCCGACCCCGCGACCTGGGCGGCGGTCGACGGGATCGGCGACGACGAGCTGCTCGCGGTGCGCCGCGTCCAGCGCGCCGCGCTCGTGGACCTCGTCCGCGAGCGGATCCCGCGCGACCGCCTGGGGCGCGGGGAGGAGCGCTCGTTCGTGGAGGCCGGCGAGGCCGCCTTCGACCCGGACGCGCTGACGATCGGCTTCGCCCGCCGCGTCGCCACCTACAAGCGCCTGGCGCTCATGGTCCACGACGCGGAGCGCGCGCTGAAGCTCCTGCGCGGCGACCAGCCGGTGCAGATCATCATCGCCGGCAAGGCGCATCCCAAGGACGAGCCGGGCAAGGCGCTGATCCAGCAGCTGCTCGACCTGCGCGGTGCGGAGGGGACCCAGACGCGCGTCGTGTTCCTGGCGGACTACGACCTCGCGAGCGCGGCACGGCTCGTCGGCGGGTGCGACGTGTGGGTCAACCTGCCGCGCCCGCCGCTGGAGGCGAGCGGCACCAGCGGGATGAAGTCGGTGCTGAACGGCGGCCTCCAGCTGTCGGTGCTCGACGGCTGGTGGGCGGAGGCCTACGACGGCTTCAACGGCTGGGCGCTGCCCGGCGAGGTCGACGCCGACCACCAGGCCCAGGACGCCCGCGACGCGGCCACGCTCTACCGCCTGCTCGAGGACGAGATCGTGCCGGAGTTCTACGCGGGCGACGGCGCGTGGGTGCGCCGCGTGCGCGCCTCGCTGAAGACGCTGGCGCCGATGTTCTCGGCGACGCGCATGTTGGAGGACTACGAGGCGAAGATGTACGGGTCGGGCGTGGGGGCGCGGTCGGCGTAGCGGGTGGCGCGGCCGTTCGCGGCGCTCCGCGCGTCTGTGTGGGTGGTGCGCAGCGGGGTTCGGCGGCGACGAGGGAGTGAGGTGTCGGTGGCGCCTCGCGGCGCCCGGGGTCGTCCGCGAGCGCCGGGGCGCGGGTGGTTCGGGGCCGAAAGAGAAATCCGGGTCGCTGTGAGCTGTGTCTGGCAGACCTGAGCGACCCGGATCGACCGTTCGGCAGCGAATCGCCCGCCCAGTCCCGCGAACGCTCCCGAGGACGACAAGCGGCGCCGCGCACGGCCACCGCCTCCTTCCCCTCGTCGCCATCCGAACCCTGCCGCGCGCCTCCGAGACGAACGCGCGGGACGCCACAACCGGCCGCGCTACCCGGCGACCCCCGCCTCCGCGAGCCACTTCCACAGCTCGTCCTGCCCGACGACCGCCACCCCCAGCTTGTCCGCCTTCGCCGTCTTCGCCGCCCCCGTGTTGGCGCCCGCCAGCAGGTAATCCGTCGCCGCCGAGACCGACGACGCCGTCGTCGCCGCCGCCTGCTCCACGAGCCGCGTCACGTCCGGCCGGCTCACCTTCGCCCCCGATCGCGGATCGGTGAACGCGCCGGTGATCACCACCGTCTTGCCCTTCAGCGGCGAGTCGCCGGCGGCCGCCACGTCGAGCGGCCGGTCCTCGTCGTGCACGTCGAGGTCGACGCCGTGCGCGCGCAGCGCCGCGATCTCCTCCAGCACCTCCGGCCGCTCGAAGAACGCGACGACGCTCTCGGCCACCTTCGCGCCGATGTCCCGGATCGCGACCAGCTCGTCGACCGACGCCGCGGCGACGTCCTCGATCCGCGCGTAGCCCGCCAGGCACAGGCGCTTCGCCGTGCCGTCGGAGGCCATCGGGATCGCCAGGCCGATCAGCGCCCGCCGCAGCCCGACGCCCTTCGAGCGCTCGATCGAGTCCACCATCTTGGCGGCGCTGACCTCGCCCATGCGCTCGTACTCCATCAACTTCTCGGCCGTCAGGGTGTAGAAGTCGGCGCGGCGCTTGAGCACGCCGTCGTCCGCGAGCTTCTCGATCCACACGTCGCCGACGCCGTCCATGTCGGCCGCGCTCCGCGACGCCCAGTGCATCAGGCGCCGCGTGATCTGCGCCGGGCACTGGAGGTTCGGGCACCAGCGCTCCTCGCCGGTCCCGCGCACCTCCAGCTCCGTCCCGCACGACGGGCACACCACCGGCGGCTCGATGACGACCTCGCTGCCGTCCCGGTCCTCGGGGATCGACCGCCCCGCGAACGGGATCACGTCGCCGCGCCGCACGACCGCGATCGTGTCGCCGATCCGCAGGTCGCGCTCGCGGATCAGCCGCGGGTTGTGCAGGGTGATGTTCTCGACCGTCACGCCGCCGACGAACACCGGCTCGACCCGCGCGCGCGGCGCGATCCGCCCGACCTTGCCGACCTGCCACTCGACCGCCAGCAGCTTCGTCAGCTTCTCCTCCGGCGGGTACTTGAAGGCGATCGCGCCGCGCGGCTCCGCGCTGTTGAACCCCGCCGCCTCGAACGCCGCGGGCTCGTGCAGCCGGACCACCGCGCCGTCGATGTCGTAGTCGAGCGTGTCGCGCCGCGCCCCGATCGCGTGGATCGCCGCGATCACCGCGTCGGCGTCGTCGCAGATCTCCTGGGCCGCCGGCTCGATCCCCAACGCGGATGGATCGATCGCCGTCCCGTCGCCGCGCTCGGCCCCGAACGCGAAGAAGCGCAGCAGGCGCCCGGCCGCCGCGGCGGCCTCGGGGTCCTTCTGCATCAACGTCCCCGCCGCGCCGTTGCGCGGGTTCGTCAGCGGCTTGTCGGGATGCGCGTCGTTGTAGGCCTGCCACGTCGTCCGCGGCATCAGCGCCTCGCCGCGCACCTCCACGCGCCCCTTGAAGCGGATCTTCCGCGGCAGCTCCGGCAGGACCCACGCGGCCTTGTCGGTCACGAGCTCGCCGACCGTCCCGGTGCCGCGCGTGGCGACGTAGTCGAGCTTGCCGTCCTCGTAGACGATCGACAGCGACAGCCCGTCGAGCTTCTCGGAGACCCGGAACACCTGGCCCTCGAAGCGGCCGCAGAAGGTCCGGATCGCCTCCTCGGTCGTCGCCTTGGCCAGCGAGAGCATCGGCCGCGCGTGGCGGATCGTCGGGCCGGTCAGGTGCGCGGGCGCGTTGACCTGCTCGAGCGGGTTGTCGGCGGGCGTCAGGTCCGGGTTCGCCGCGACGAGCTGCGCGAGCTCGTCCTTGAGCGCGTCGTAGTCCGCGTCCGGGAACGGCGTCTCGCCGACCCCGTAGTACAGGTCGTTGAGCCGCTTGACCTCGGCGGTCAGCTCGGCGATCCGGCCGGCGGCCGGCGCGGGCGTGTCGTCCTTCTTCGTCACCGGGACATGGTGACGCGCGGCGCGGCGGACTCAGCCCCGGCGCGCGAGCTCGGTGTCGAGGTCGATCGCGCGGACGTCGTGCTCGCCCGGCATGCGGTCCAGGAGCGCGCGCAGGTGGCCGCGCTCCTCCTCCTGGCCGCGGTCGGTGCCGTTCAGCAGCGCGTGCAGCGCGCTCCACGTCACCTTGAGGTCGGCGGCGTCGAGGTCGAGCGGCGTGGCCTCGGCCTCCGGCACCCGCGCGAGCAGGTCGTCGGCCACGGCCGAGACGCGATGCTCCTCGTGGCCGAGGTCGTCGCGGAACGTCTTCAGCGCGGTGCGCAGCAGGGTGCGCTCGTCGTCGTGGACGATGAGCGGGAAGCGCGGGCGGTCCATGGCGCGACGATACGGGAACGCGCGCGCCCCGCGCCAGGGCGCTCAGGCCGTGTCGTTGTCGCGCGCCGGCCGGCGCGCGAGCCGGCGCGCCTCCAACATGATGGCGTCGGCCCGGGCGATGAGCGTCTCCAGGGACTCGTGCGCCTCGCGCTCGGCGACCCCGATGCTGATCGTCTGCCCGTTGCAGCTCACGGCGAGCTGGAGGGAGATCTGCGCGAAGCGGTTGTGGGCGCCGGCGGCGTCCGGCCCGGTGAGCGCGCAGACGAACTCGTCGCCGCCGTAGCGCATGACCACGTCGTAGGAGCGCAGGTCCTCGGTGATGCAGCGGGCGACCGAGCGCAGGACGGCGTCGCCGGCGGGGTGGCCGTCGCGGTCGTTGGTGTCCTTGAGGCCGTCGACGTCGACGAAGACGAGCATCAGCAGCTCGCCCGAGCGGGCGGTGCGCGCCAGCTCGCGGCGGATCGCGGCGAGCCCGGCGCGGCGGGTCAGCGCGCCGGTAAGGTGGTCGACGCCCTCGCGGGCCAGGGCGTCGGCGGCGGCGCGGCGGTCGGCCGCGGCCTGCTCGCGGTCCGCGGCGGCGCGGCGGCGGTCCTCGGCCGCGGCCTCGCGCTGCGCCGCGGCCTCGGCGCGGCTCTCGATCGCCCGGCGGCGGGCGGCGGTGGCGAGCAGGACGAGCTCGGCGTCCGCGGGCTCCCGCACGGCGCCGGAGGTGGCCTGCTCGTGCTCGAGCAGCTCGATCTCGGCGTCGATCGCGTCCGCGAGGCGGTCGCGGGCGTGGGCGGCGACGTCGCGGGCCTCGGCGGCCTGGTCGCGGGCGAGGGCGTTGGCGTCGCGGAGGCTCGTGCTCTGCATCCGGGCGCCGGTGGAGCGCTCGCGGTCGCCGGTGCTGAGCGCGCGGTCCTGGGTGCTGCGGGCGTAGTCCGCGGGGTCGGCGTCGGGATGGGCCTGCGCGCGGGCGCTGGCCGCCCGGTCGCGGTCCGAGGACGCCTGGTCGCGGTCGGAGGCGCGCTGGTCGCGCTCGGAGGAGGCCTGGTCGGACTCCGCCAGCCCCTGGTCGAGGTCGGCGGAGGTCTGGTCGACGTTGGAGGCGGACTGGTCGCGATCCGCCAGCCCGCGCTGTCGCGCCTCGTTGGTCATCTCGTCGTGGCTCATCAGGCTTCCTCTCCGGCGAGCGCGGCGCCGATTCCGACCAGCTGGATGAGGCGTCGGACCGGCACCGAGCGGTCCCGCGACACCGAGAACGACCAGGCCCGCGCGCTGCACGTGGCGGCCGCGTGGAGGACGACGCCGAGCCCGGCGCAGTCGATGAAGCGCGTGGCCGAGAGGTCGAGCACGGTCAGGCGGTGCGTGTGGGCGAGCTGGGCGAGGACCGCCTGGAGCTCGACCGAGGCGGCGAGGTCGAGGTCGCCCCCGACGCGGACGATCGCCGAGCCGTCAGGGCCGTCCAGCAGCCGGATGCCAAGGCCCGGGCCGTTGTCGACGACCCAGGACGGTGTCAGCCAGCGGTGCTCGCGCTGCGGTCCGTGAAGGACGTACTCATGTGCAGAAGACACTCCAACCACCCCCGAGACCGACATCGCCATGTCTGCGTCGAAGTCAGGGTGGTGCTGCCGACGCGAATCGACCCCATCACGATGCCCTCTGCGCCTCAAGTGTAAGCCCACGGACGCGCGTTGGACAACCTGGCGCCTAGGCAGTCCCGTGGATTGCTCTGACACTCAGAGCGAGGTTGGCGCGTCCACGGTCATCGGCGGGCCGAGCACGAAGAGCTCGATCTCCATGTCGGGGCCAACGTGCTGGTTGGAGATGAACGCGAGCACGTGGCGGCCCGAGAGGCGCTGGACGATGCTGATGAACCGGTCCTGCATCGCGTGCTGGAAGGCGCTGCGGTTCTCCTGGACGATGGGGCCGCGCTGAAGCTCGATCAGCGTCTTCTCCACGTCGGTGTACACGCCGCCGAGCACGCAGGCGAGCAGGTCGTCGCCCATCAGCTGGGACTTGGCGCTGGTCGGAGCCCGGCTGTAGTAGCGCTCGTGGAGGGCGACCATCGCGGCGGTCACCGCGTTCAGCAGCGCGTCTCCCGTCAGTGGAGCGGTGGAGGCCGTAGCGGCCGTCCTCTCTCGCTCTTCGACGCATCGAGCTCCCGGGGCCGAAGGGC
>Ga0247768_1000041_pt1 | contig 78442 bp, 79 predicted proteins | sample UWRJL016104C6_FD_179944 | JGI IMG/M metagenome (GOLD analysis project Ga0247768, IMG submission 179944) | Plant litter microbial communities from Arlington Agricultural Research Station in Wisconsin, United States - UWRJ-L016-104C-6 | ecosystem: Environmental > Terrestrial > Plant litter >... | reverse complement strand
TCAACGGGGCTAAAGCTAGTCTCCGAAGCTATGGGTGTGCAGGCCTGCGGGTTCTGTACGCGGTAGGAGAGCGTTCCAGTTGCGTGAAGCGGTGTCGTAAGGCCCCGTGGAGTGGCTGGAAGTGAGAATGCCGGCATGAGTAACGAAAGTGGGGTGAGACTCCCCACCACCGATTGTCCAAGGTTTCCTGAGTAAAGTTCGTCTGCTCAGGGTTAGTCGGGACCTAAGGCGAGGCCGAAAGGCGTAGCCGATGGCCAACAGGTTGATATTCCTGTACCACGTTGTCTCCGTTATGACCGATGGGGGGACGGGGAAGGGTAAGAGAACCCAGGCGATGGTCGTCCTGGGGCAAGCACGTAGCTAGTTGCTGTAGGAAAATCCGCAGCGGCGTTTTGACGCGAGGTGCGATGCCAGCTGGTGTGTAACCGGCGAGTCTCCGATCCCATGCCTCCGAGAAAAGCCTCTAGGCAGGATTCGCGTGCCCGTACCGATAACCGACACAGGTGGACAAGTAGAACATACTGAGGTGAGCGAGCTAACTCTCGTTAAGGAACTCGGCAAAATCGTCCCGTAACTTCGGGAGAAGGGACGCCCCGTTAGGGTGAACTCCATGCGGAGGGAGCTCGAGGGGGCCGCAGTGAATTGGTCCAACCGACTGTTTACCAAAAACACAGGGCTCTGCTAAGTCGTAAGACGACGTATAGGGTCTGACGCCTGCCCGGTGCCGGAAGGTTACGCGGACTTGTTAGCGCTTCGGCGCGAAGCAATGAAGCTAAGCCCCGGTAAACGGCGGCCGTAACTATAACGGTCCTAAGGTAGCGAAATTCCTTGTCGGGTAAGTTCCGACCTGCACGAATGGCGTAACGAGTTGGACGCTGTCTCAACGAGAGGCTCGGTGAAATTAAAGTCTCGGTGAAGATGCCGAGTACCCGCAGCTAGACGGAAAGACCCCGTGAACCTTTACTGCAACTTGATATTGGAGTTTGGGGTATCTCGCTCAGGATAGGTGGGAGACTATGAACCAGTGGCTTCGGCCGCTGGGGAGTCACCCTTGAGATACCACCCTTGGTGCTCTGAGCTTCTAACACCACGCCGTGATCCGGGTGGTGAACAGTGTCAGGCGGGCAGTTTGACTGGGGCGGTCGCCTCCTAAAGAGTAACGGAGGCGCCCAAAGGTTCCCTCAGTACGGTTGGAAATCGTACGCAGAGTGTAAAGGCAATAAGGGAGCTTGACTGCGAGACCGACGGGTCGAGCAGGAACGAAAGTTGGGCTTAGTGATCCGGCGGTAGCAAGTGGAAGCGCCGTCGCTCAACGGATAAAAGGTACTCCGGGGATAACAGGCTTATCGGTTCCAAGAGTCCACATCGACGAACCGGTTTGGCACCTCGATGTCGGCTCGTCGCATCCTGGGGCTGGAGTAGGTCCCAAGGGTTGGGCTGTTCGCCCATTAAAGCGGTACGCGAGCTGGGTTCAGAACGTCGTGAGACAGTTCGGTCCCTATCTGCTGTGGGCGTTGGAGAATTGAGAGGAGTCATCCCTAGTACGAGAGGACCGGGATGAACATGCCTCTGGTGTATCTGTTGTCCTGCCAAGGGCATCGCAGGTTAGCTACGCATGGAACGGATAACCGCTGAAAGCATCTAAGCGGGAAGCCGTCCTCGAGATAAGTTCTCCCATCCCCTTGAGGGAGTAAGACCCCTGGTAGACCACCAGGTTGATAGGCCGGCGGTGGAAGAGTAGTAATGCTCGTAGCCGACCGGTACTAATGGGTCGAGGGCTTGACGGATATTTTTTAAGTACCCCTGGTCTTGTGCGGTTTTCAAGCTCCACCGGGCGCGGTCTCGCAAAATTTCCGGTGGCGCATAGCGAGAGGGAAACACCTCTTCCCATTCCGAACAGAGCAGTTAAGCCTCTCTGCGCCGATGGTACTTGGGGGGAAACCTCCTGGGAGAGTAGGTCGCCGCCGGTTTTTGTTTGCAGTCCGCGCCTGGAGTTGGCGCGGGCTGCGGCCTTCGAATAGCGGCGCGCTGAGCCACGATCGCCAGGCTCGCGTAGCGCTGCTACGCCACGCCCCGCGCTCGCAGCCCATCGCTTGCTCTTCGAAGCCCTCGCTTCCGCGACCATTCCAGGCCCGAACTGCAGGGAGCCGGGGATTGTCTTTCTCAGACTGGCTGGCCGGCTCGCGTACGACGCTGGCGGAACAGACCTGATTCTTGAAGCAGGGTGCAACTCGCGCCGCGCGCTTGGGCCCTGGTCGGAACAGCGGCGCGGCGCGGGGGCTGCTCTGCGCAACCCTGGCGAGGCCTCCCAGCGGGCTCAATGCCGTACTCGCCGAGGGTTGCGAAGTCGATCAGTAGGTCTGCGGCGTCGGTCAGCCGTTTGCTTATCTTGGTCGTTGAATCGAACATTAGTTCGTACAAGGTAGAAGGGCGTCCGGACGGCATTGGGGTTTTGCAAGCTCAGTTGCATGGCTACCCGGAAAGCGCTGGAAATAAGCACTTTCGGCGCATGCCGCGGAGCTACTGGCGACAGTAGCTCCGCAAACCCCAGAAGCGCTATTCGGCAACGTTTTCCCCCGGAGATGCTTGCTGTGGCCCGTGGCCACGCTCCGTGACGTCGCGCACAGAAGACCCTACCTGTTTTCGGCCTCTTGTCCAAATCCAAGGACGAGGCGGGCCGTCTCCCGGGGCTTCTCGACGTTCGGCGAGTGGCCGGCGCCGGCGACCAGGTGGACCTGGGCCGTGGGGACGGCGCGCTTGTACTGATCCAACGCTCGCTGCGGGTCGTTGACGATCTGCTCCTCGGCGCCCATAAGGACCATCAGCGGCTTGCCGCTCGCCTTCATCCGCTGATCCAGTGGTTCTCCATCAAGGAAGTCGTCGTTGCCGCCGGGCGAGTCGTCGTAGGCGGTGTAGGTCAGCCGCTTGACGTCCTCGACGAAGGCGTCGGGAACGTCGTAGCCGGGCGCGAAGGCGACCTCGAGGCCGTCGCGCACCGAGAAATCGGGCTTGATCTGCCAGAGCGCCTCGCCTAGGACCGGCTGAAAGGCGAGGCCGGCGATGAAGCCGAGGTCGCCGTAGGAGTTGTCGGGCGGCATGTCGATGATCACCGCCCGGTCGACCAGCTGGGGGTGTTCCTGGGCCAGGGCGACCGTCACAGAGCCGCCTAGCGAGTGCCCGACCACCTCGGCGTCTTTCACCTGTAGCCGCCTCAGCGCCTCGCCGACGACTTTCGCCTGATTCGGCGGCGTGTAGCCGGAGCCGGGCTTTTCCGAGCCACCGTGGCCGAGCAGGTCTACCTCGACCACCCGGTGGCGACGTTCGAGCGCCGGCAACATCCCGTCCCACCAGTCCATCGCGCAGCTGAAGCAGTGGATGAGGACGATCGGCGAGCCTTCACGCGGGCCGCGTTCGCGCACCTGCAGATCCCCGCCGGGAAGCCTGAGGATGCGGCCGCCAGGCACGGTGACGTGGGCGCTGTCGGTCTCTCCGTCGACCACTAGGGCGTTGACGACGAGCAGCACGACCAGCACCAGTACGACGCCGATCCCGATTGTCACCCGTCGCCTCATGGCCGGTCGTTACCCTAGCCCGGTGAGCTCGGAGCGGGCAAGCTGATGGAGAAGTTTGTGATCCAGGGCGGCGTCCCCCTTTCGGGGGAGGTCACCGTGGCCGGCAACAAGAACGCGGCGCTGCCGATCCTCGCCGCCTGCCTGCTGACCGAGGAGGAGGTGCTGCTGCACCGGGTGCCGCGGATTCGCGACACCGAAGCGCAGATCGCCCTGCTCGAGCAGCTGGGGGTCGAGGTCGAGTGGGTGGCTGACAACAGCGTCAGGCTCTGCGCCCGCGAGGTCGGGGGAGCGGTCGACGAGGAGCTCTCTGGCAAGATCCGCGCCTCCTTCCTGCTCGCCGGCCCGCTGCTGGCCCGCTTCGGCGAGGCGCGGATGCCGCCGCCGGGCGGGGACTTCATCGGCCGTCGCCGCCTCGATGCCCACCTCGACGCCTTCGAGGACCTCGGCGCCCGCGTCGACGGCAGCCGCTGGATTGAGCTCAGCGCCCCAAACGGGCTGCAGGCCTGCGAGATCTTCATGGACGAGCCCTCGGTGATGGGGACCGAGAACGCGCTGATGGCGGCGGCGCTGACCCCTGGGGCAACCCAGATCGCCAACGCCGCCTCTGAGCCGCACGTGCAGGACCTGGCGCACCTGCTGACCGCGATGGGCGCCCGGGTCGACGGGATCGGCTCCAACGTGATGGTCGTCAATGGGGCGGAGCGCCTCGGCGGCGCCGAGTACACGATCTCCTGCGACCACATCGAGGTCGGCAGCTTCATGGCGCTCGCCGCGGCGACCGGCGGCGAGCTGCGGATCCGCGACGTCAACCCGAAGGACCTGACCAACGTCCGCCGCCAGTTCAAGCGGCTGGGGCTGCAGTCGGAGATCCAGGGCGAGGACGTCTTCGTCCCCGCCGAGCAGGAGCTCGAGGTCGAAACCGACCTCGGCGGCGCGATCCCGAAGATCGAGGACGGGCCCTGGCCCGCCTTCCCGGCTGACATGACCTCGATCGCTCTGGCCCTGGCGACCCAGGCCAAGGGCGAGATCCTGATCTTCGAGAAGATGTTCGAGAACCGGTTGTTCTTCGTCGACAAGCTGGTCGCGATGGGCGCTCGGATCACGCTGTGCGATCCCCACAGGGCGATCGTCAGCGGTCCGAGCCGGCTTCATGGTGAGCGCGTCTCCAGTCCCGACATCCGCGCCGGGATGGCCATGCTCATTGCCGCCTGCGCGGCAGAGGGAACGTCCGAGATCGGCGAGATCCGTCAGATCGACCGCGGCTACGAGCGGATCGACGAGCGCTTGCGGGATCTCGGCGCGCAGATCGAACGGGTCTCTGCGGAGGTCCCTGCTTAGCAGGGATTTTTCGCCCGCTCACGTAAGGTCAGGCCGATGATCCACCCGATTCCGCCAGGAACGCGCGACGTCCTGCCCGAGGAGATGCGCGAGCTGCGCCGGCTCGAGGCCGCGCTGATCGAGGTCTTCGAAGGCCGCGGCTACGGCGAGGTGGCGACGCCGGCGCTCGAATACGACGAGGTGCTGACCCGCGGCGGCGGCCGCGGCGACCACGCCGCCTACCGATTCTTCGACGAGAGCGGTGAGTTGCTGGCGCTGCGCTCGGAAATGACCGTGCCGATCGCGCGCCTGGTGGCGACGCGCTACGCGGGCGCTGAGCCACCGCACCGCTTCTGTTACGTCGCCGGCGCCTACCGGGCGGTCAGCCCCCAGCGGGGGGAGATGCGCGAATTCCTCCAGGCGGGGGTAGAGCTGATCGGTGCCCCGGCCGCGACGGGGACGGTCGAGGTGATCGACGTGCTCGAAGCGGCACTCGACGCCGCCGACCTCGGCAGCGCTGTGATCGGCCTCGGCGACGCCGACCTCTATCGCGACCTGCTGAGTGAGCTGGGGCTGGCCGAGGAGGCTCGTGACTCGGCCCTGGCCCGCCTCGCCGCGCACGACCTCGTCGGGCTGGAGGAAGAGCTCGAGTCGGCAGGGGTGGCAAGCGAGCGGGTTCAGTCCTGTCTGGCGCTCTCGCAGCTACGCGGCGGCCCCGAGGTCCTGGAGCAGGCCCGGCAGCACGAGGGCGCCGCCGTCACCCGCGCGATCGAGCGCCTCCGCGACGTCAACGAGGCCCTCGGCTCGCGCCAGGATGGCCACCGCGTCCAGTTCGACTTCGGCCTAATGCGCGATCTCGGCTACTACAACGGCGCCATCCTCGAGGTCTATGACCCCGCGGTCGGTCGCGTCCTTGGCGGCGGCGGCCGCTACGACGGGCTGATGAAGCGATTTGGTCTTGACCTCTCAGCCGCCGGCTTCGCCCTTTATCTGGAGCGGGTCCAGGTGGCGCGGGCCGAGGAGCGCCGGCGCGGGGGAGAGGCCCGATGAGCGAGCCGCTGAAGCTGGCGGTGCCGCGCGGCGCCCTCTTCGGGGAAACGCTCGATGTCCTCGACGCTGCTGGCGTCGACACTTCCGAGCTGCGCGGCGACTCGCGCTCGCTGATCTTCGAGACGCCGGGGATGATCCTGGTGACGATGCGGCCCTCGGACGTCCCGACCTACGTCGAGGCAGGCGCCGCCGACGTCGGGATCACCGGCAAGGACGTGCTGCTGGAGCAGAGCGACCGGCCGGTCTACGAGCTCCTGGACCTCGGCTTCGGCCGCTGCCGCATGGTCCTTGCCGGCCGGGTTGGGTCGGACCGTCTTGACGACTCCCAGCGCTCGCTGGGGGCGATGCGGATCGCGACCAAGTACCCGAAGATCGCTGAACGCTACTTCGAGTCGACCGGCCGCCAGATCGAGCTGATCGAGGTCAAGGGCTCGGTCGAGCTTGCACCCTTGGTCGATCTTGGCGACGGGATCGTCGATCTCGTCGCCACCGGCCGCACCTTGGAAGAGAACGACCTGGAGGTGCGCGAGGAGATTGTCGAGTGCACCGCTCGGTTTGTCGCCAACCGGGTCGCCCACAAGCTGCGGGCCGCCGAGATCGATGAGCTGACCGAGAAACTGCGCCAGGCGGTCGAAGGATGAGGGCGCGGCGCTTCGAGTGGGAAGGGGCGGCGGAGACCGCCGAGGCGCTGCGGGAGTGGGCGGCCGCTTCGGCGCCTCCCGTCAACGTTGACGAGATCTTCGAGGAGGTCGTGGCGCGGGGCGACGAGGCCCTGCTGGAACTGACCCACCGCTTCGACGCGCCGGCCGCCAGCCTGGAGTCGCTGCGGGTGGATCCGGCCGATGCCGCCGCCGCGCTCGCGGTCCTCGAGCCGACCCTGCGCGAGGCGATGGAGGCCGCCGCCGCCAACATCCGCCAGGTCGCCGGAGCCCAGCTGGGGGAGGGGTGCGAGGTGCGCCTGCTGGCCGGGCAGAAGGTGACGGTGCGGGAGGTCGCCGTCGGTGCTGCCGGGATCTATGCGCCGGGGGGTCGCGCCGCTTATCCCTCCAGCGTCCTGATGTGCGCGATCCCCGCCCAGGCCGCAAGGGTGGAGCGGGTCGCCCTCGCTTCGCCACCGGGACCGGACGGGCGGATGAACCCGCTCACCCTCGCTGCCGCTGCCCTTTGCGAACTCGATGAGATCTACGCGATGGGGGGAGCTCAGGCGATCTTCGCCCTCGCCTACGGCACCGAGACGATCGCGCCCGTCGACGTGATCGCCGGCCCCGGCAACGCCTGGGTGCGGGAAGCGAAGCGGGCGGTCTACGGCCAGGTCGGGATCGACTCCCTCGCCGGCCCCTCGGAGTTGATGGTGATCGCCGGCCATGACAGCGACCCCGAGTGGGCGGCGCTGGATCTCTGCGCGCAGGCCGAGCACGGCTCGGAAAGCCCGCTGGTTGTGGCCGCGGTCGAGGAGCAGGTGCTTGACGCGATCGCAGCTGCAGCCGAACGGGCCGCGGCAGATCGCGCCAGCGTCGCCGAGGCCCCGCTTGCCTTGGTCCAGGTGCCCGACGCCGGGGCGGGGATCGCGCTGGCCAACGCCTACGCCCCAGAGCACCTGGAGCTGCTGGAGACCGACGCCGCGCTGCTCGCCGAGCGGGTGACGACGGCCGGCTGCGTCTTCGTCGGCCGCAACGGCGCCACCGCCTTCGGCGACTACCTGGCCGGATCGAACCACGTGCTTCCGACCGGCGGCGCTGGCCGTTACGCCGGGCCGCTCGGCCCTGGCACCTTCCGCCGTCGCATTGCCAACGTCGAGATCGACGAGGAGGCGGCGCGGGAGCTGGCGCCGCACGTCGACGCTCTCGCCCGCGCCGAGGGCTTCCCCGTCCACGGCGAGTCAGCAATGATTAGGAGCAACTGATGAGCCGCACTGCCGAAAAGCAGCGGGAGACCGCAGAGACTCAGATCAAGCTTTCACTCGACCTTGACGGGGGAGAGGCGAGCGCCAGCACCGGCGTTGGCTTCCTCGACCACATGCTCGACCTGCTGGCCCGGCACGGGCGGCTGGGGCTGAAGGTGGAGGCGAACGGCGACCTCGAGACCGGTGCGCACCACACCGTCGAGGACGTCGGCATCGTCTTCGGTCAGGCGCTGGACGAGGCGCTCGGTGATCGCGCCGGGATCCGCCGCTATGGCTCGGCGCTAGTGCCGATGGACGAGTCCCTGGCCGAGTGCGCGATCGACATCTCCGGCCGTCCCTACTGCGACTTTGCCGCAGACTTGCCAGTCGTCTCGATCGCCGGCTTCGACAGCGAGCTGGCCGAGGAGTTCTTCCGCGCCGTCGCCAACAGCTCCAAGCTGACCCTGCACATCTGGGTCCGCTCGGGAACCAACGCGCACCACATGATCGAGGCCTCGTTCAAGGCTTTCGCGCGGGCACTACGGGTGGCGGTCTCAATCGACCCGGAGGAGACCGGCGTGCCCTCGACCAAGGGAACCTTGAGCGAATGAGCGCCCGGATCGCGATCCTCGATTATGGGATGGGCAACCTGCGCTCGGTCGAGAAGGCGCTGGAGCACGTCGGTGTCACCGCCTCGATCACGAACGACGCCGGCGAGGTGCGGGCGGCCGACGGTGTCATCCTGCCCGGCGTTGGCGCCTTCCCGCGGGCGATGGAGCGGGTCCGCGAGCTCGGCCTCGACGAGCTGATCGCCGAGCGACGCGAGGAGGGGGTGCCGATCCTCGGCATCTGCCTTGGCCTGCAACTGCTGTTCGATTCGAGCTCTGAGCTCGGCGGTGCCGATGGGCTGGGCCTGCTGGAGGGGCCGGTCGGCGAGCTCGAGGCCGAGGGGCTGAAGGTCCCGCACATCGGCTGGGAGCCGGTGCGCTGGGAGCGCGATTCCCGCCTCACCGACGGTATTCCCTCCGAGACGCCCTTCTACTTCGTCCACTCCTTCGCCCCGCGGCCGCGCGCCGAGGACCTGCTCGGCAGCGCCGTCTATGGCAACCGCTTCGCCTGCGCCGCCGAGCGCGACAACGTCTTCGGCGTCCAGTTCCACCCGGAGAAGTCCAGCGCCGCCGGCCTGCGGCTGCTCTCCAATTTCGCCGGGGTCTGCGCGAAGTCCCCCGCGGCCGCGTGATCCTCTATCCCGCCATCGACATCCGCGGCGGCAAGGCGGTGCGGCTGGTCCAGGGCGACTACGAGCGCGAGACTGCCTACGACGCCGATCCGGTTGACGCAGCGCGGCGCTGGGCGGACGAAGGCTCCGAGTACATCCACGTCGTCGACCTCGACGGGGCGAAAGCCGGGCGGCCCCAGAACCTCGACGCGGTGCGGCGAATCGCCGCTGCTGTCGAGTGCCCGATCCAGGTCGGCGGCGGTCTTCGCGACACCGCCGCGGTGGAGGCGGTACGGGCGGCGGGAGCACATCGTGTCGTCCTCGGCACGGCGGCGCTTCGGGACCCGCAGTTCCTCGACGGGATGATCGAGGCGCAGGGCGAGTGCTTGGTGGTATCCGTCGACGCCCGCGACGGCAAGGTCGCCCTCTCGGGCTGGACCCAGACCAGCGAGCTCGACGTCGCCGAGGCGGTGGCCCAGCTGAGCGAGCGCGGCGTCCGCCGCTTCCTCTGCACCGCAATCGAGGTCGACGGCACCATGGAGGGCCCGGCGATCGGCCTCCTCAACCGCATCGCCGCCGCCACCGACGCCAAGGTCCTCGCCTCCGGCGGCGTTGGCGACCTCTCCCATCTTCAGCAGCTCGCCGCCGAGGCCGCACCCAACATCGACGGCGTCATCGTCGGACGCGCCCTCTACGAGCGCAAGTTCAGCGTCGCCGAGGCGACCGCGGCGCTAGCGGTGAACAGCTAGAGACCAAGCGCACTCGCGAGTCTGTGAAAAGGGGCGTAGAGCACGCTTTTTCACGGACTCGTGAAGGCGCGACAAATTCACTCAGAGGACCCCCGGACCCCTTCCACCCCTACGCTTCAAGCCATGGCACTGAAGCGCGTTATTCCCTGTCTCGACGTCAACGCTGGCCGCGTTGTCAAGGGAACTAACTTCGTCGGGCTGCGAGATGCCGGCGACCCGGTGGAACTCGCTGAGCGGTATGACGCCGAGGGAGCCGACGAGCTCGTCTTCCTCGACATCACTGCCTCGCACGAACAGCGGGAGACGATCGTGCAGTTGGCCCGCCGGACGGCCGACAACGTCTTCATCCCCTTCACGATCGGCGGCGGCATCCGCTCGGTCGAGGACGCCCAGGCGGTCCTCGATGCCGGAGCCGACAAGATCTCAGTGAACTCAGCAGCCTTCGCGCGTCCTGAGCTGCTGACCGAGCTGGCCGACCAGTTCGGCACCCAGTGCGTGGTGATCGCGATTGACGCCAAACGAGAGGGCGAGCCTCCGGTCTCCTCTTCACCTTGCGGCGCCCTTCCGACCTGGGGCGTCTACGTCAACGGCGGGCGCAAACGCGTGGATGACCGCGACGCGGTCTCATGGGCCGAAGAGGCGGTCGAGCGCGGGGCGGGCGAGGTCCTACTGACCAGCATGGACCGAGACGGCACGAATGACGGCTACGACTTGGAGTTGACGAAAGCAGTGGCCGACGCGGTCGGCGTTCCAGTGATCGCCTCCGGCGGAGCCGGCGAGCTCTCTCACTTAAGCGACGCCATCACTCAAGGCAACGCCGACGCCGTCCTCTGCGCCTCGATCTTCCACTACGGCCACTACCGGGTTCGCGAGGCGAAGGAGCGGTTGGCTCAAGATGGGATTCCGGTGCGGTTGTGAGGGTTGACCCGGATATCCCTCGCCCCAACAAAAGCCGAGCTAATTAGCTCGGCTTTTTGAGTATCCGCCGGTTCGGAGGGATATCCGGGTCAACTTCGGATGGCTTCTGCCAGGTCTCCTACCGTCCAGCTGCCGAGGACCTCGATGCGGGCTAGTTCGTAGGGGTGGTCCTTGGTGGCAAGTCCCGGAATCTCGGTCGTCGCACCGATGTAGCCGGCGGATTCAACGGCGGCGATCGTCGCTTCGTCGAAGCGGCCCGCCGGGTAGCAGAAGTTCTCTACAGAGACCCCATATTCGCGTTGAAGAATTTCTCTCGAGCCGGCCACTTCTTCTTCCAGCGTTTCTCCTTCGAGGGTCGTCAGGTCGGAGTGGTTAATCGTGTGGGCGGCTAGCTCCCAGCCGGCTTCGAGCATCGCTTCGACGTTGCTGGTGTAGAGGTCGGAGCCTTCTGCCTTGAGGTTGAGGACGCCGGGCCAGCTGTGCTTACGCAGCTCTGGCAAGGCGAAGGTGTACTGGGGGCGGTAGCCGTCGTCGAAGGAGATCACCATCGGCTTCGGAGGCAGGGTGCCGCCGTGGTACCAGGCTTCCTCAACCGCTTCGAGCGTCACCGCTTCAAAGCCCTGTTCTTCAAGCCAGTTCATCTGCTTGCGGAAGTTGGCCCTCGGGACGTAGAGGTCGGGGTAGGGGACTTCGGTCTGGGGCCGGCCGAGGACGTGGTACTCGAGGATCGGCACCGGGCCGGTGTAGGGCGTCCAGTCTGGCTGAGGGGTGGCGTTTCGGACCGAACCGCGCTCGCCCTCTCCCGTTCGGGTGCCCCGGCGTGGGCGGTGACCTCGGGACGAGGTCCTCCTTGACGGGGTGTTGCCGCTTCCCCCGGCAAGAGAAGCGATTGCGGCGATCACGCCGAAGCCGACCAGCACCAGCGCGGCGGCTGCGAGCAGGCGCTGCCGGCGCAGCTGTTGACGCTGTTGTTCGCGCCGCCGAAGCCGCTCCTCGCCGCGAGGTTGGTCTCCGTAGTCGTCTCTCATCCGCGAAAGCGGTCATCGTAAGGGGGCCCATGGACGAGCTGGAGCTGGCACTTCGCGAGACTCACCCGGAGCTGGAGACGGTGCGGGCGGCGGCGCGGCAGCCGGTCTACTTAGTCGGCGGCGCGGTCCGCGACCTGCTGCTCGGGCGGCCCCGGGCTGACATTGACCTGATGGTCGAGGGCGACGCGACCGATCTGGCCGCCGTGCTCGGGGGCGCCAACTCCGAGCACGACCGCTTCGGCACGGTCAAGGTCGACGTCGACGGACACGAGGTCGACATCGCCGGTGCCCGCACCGAGAGCTACGAGCGGCCGGGGGCGCTGCCGACGGTGACGCCGGCCGCGAGCATCGAGGAGGACCTCGCCCGCCGCGACTTCACGATCAATGCGATGGCGATCCCGTTGCAGGGAGAGCCGCGCCTGATCGATCCGTATAGAGGGAGGGACGACCTCGAACAGGGGCTGCTGCGCGTCCTCCACGACCGCTCCTTCGTCGATGACCCGACTCGGGCGATCCGCGCTGCTCGCTACGCCTCCCGCTTCGGCTTCCAGTTGACTCCGGAGACCGAGGAGCTGCTGCGTCAGACCGACCTGACCACCGTCTCCGCCGATCGACGCCGTGCCGAGCTGGAGCGGCTGGCAGCAGAAGAGACGGCCTGCGCCGGCTTCGAGCTGATCGGCGACTGGGGGTTGATCGACCTGCGGCCCGGCGGGATTGAGCTGATGCAGGCAGTCAGCTCGCTGCTGCGTACACCGCACTGGGCGGAGGCGGTGCCGCGCGAGCGGTCGCTGGTGGCGGCCGCGCTTGGCCCGCCCGGGGCCGAGGAGGTATTGGCCTCGATGTGGATGCCGAAACCGGGGGAGGGGGTCGAGGTAGCCGAGCGGCGTGACCCGGTCGAGCTGATCCTCGCCCGGGCGATGGGCGCCGACTGGCTCGACAACTACCTAACCGCCTGGCGCCGGATCGAGCTCGAGATCGACGGCGACGACCTAATCGCCGCCGGCGTGGAGCAGGGTCCGGCAATCGGTCGCGGGTTGCGCGCCGCCCGGCACAAGAAGCTCGAAGGCGAGATCCACGGCCGCGAGGAGGAGCTGGCGACCGCGCTGGCGGCGGCGCTGCGGGACTGACGTCCGCTTCTGCTTTGTTACCGGGATGGAGTGGCGCGAGCGCGACGGCGTGCGGTGGCTGGAGGCCGATCTCGGCGGTGCCCGCGCGGCCTTCTCGACCCGGATCGGCGGGGTCAGCGAGCCGCCGTTTGATGAGCTCAACCTCGGCATCCTCACCGACGACGAGCCCGAGGCGGTGAAGGAGAACCGCCGCCGCCTCGCCGCCGCGCTCGGTCGCGAGCCCGAGCGGATCGTCTTCGCCCTTCAGGTGCACGGGACCCGGCTGATACATCACCCCTGCGAAGGGGAGTTTCCCGAGGCCGACGGTCATGTGGTCACGGCACCTGGACTGACGCCGATGGTGCTGGCCGCCGACTGTCTGCCGGTGGCGCTTTACGGGCCGGGTGGCTTGGCAATGGTCCATGCCGGGTGGCGCGGGCTCGCCGGCGGCATCCTCGGCGCTGCGGCAGCGGCCGTCGGTGCGACCTCAGCAGCAATCGGGCCCGCGATCGGCCCTTGCTGTTACGAAGTTGGTGAGGATGTTCTGGACGCCTTCGCCGACCTCGGCGATGGGATCGCCCAGGGCCGGATGCTCGACTTGCCGGAAGTCTCCCGCCGCCGCCTCGCCGAAGCGGGAGTCGAGCGGATCGAGTCCGCCGGCCTCTGCACCAGTTGCGAGCCGGATCTCTTCTTCTCCCACCGCCGCGACAGGGGTCGCACCGGCCGCCAGGCCGGAATCGCCTGGCTGGAGGGATAGCGGTGGCGGAGCTGATCCACGACATCGACGTGGCGAGGGTGGCGGCGAACCTGGAGGAGGTCAGGGCCGCCGCCGGCGACGAGGTCGAGCTCCTGGTCGCAACCAAGTACGTCCCGCTCGAGGAGATGGGGAAGCTGGCCGAGGCCGGGGTGCGGCTGGTCGGGGAGAACCGCCAGCAGGATCTCGCCGCCAAGCACGAGCGTTGGGGCGAGGCCTTCGAGTGGGACTTCATCGGCAACCTGCAGAGCCGCAAGCTCAAGCAGGTGCTACCGCTCTGCCGGCTTATCCACTCGGTCGCCACCGACTCGGTCCTGGCCCAGCTGGAGAAGCACGGGACGCCGCAGACCGAAGTGCTGGTCGAGGTCAACCTCTCCGGCGAGGAGGGCAAGGGTGGGGTGGCCCCCGAGGAGCTGCCGGCCTTTATCGAGCGCTGCCCGGTGCGGGTGAGCGGCCTGATGACGATGCCCCCGTTCAGCGAGAACCCCGAGGGTTCGCGCCCCTATTTCGCCCGCCTCGCCGATCTCGCCGCGGCCAACGGGCTTACCCGCCTCTCGATGGGAACCTCGCAGGACTGGCGGGTCGCGGTCGAGGAGGGGGCGACGATCGTCCGCCTGGGCCACGCGCTCTTCAAGTGATTTTCCGGCCCAACTGGGAATAATCTGTAAAGGAGTCGGCCCCCGAAGGCCGAAACACGCTGCAGATATGGCTCTCAAAGACACTTGGCATAGAGCGCTGGTCTACTTCGGACTGGCCGAGGACCACGACTACGGTCCCGAATACGAGGAAGACTTCGAGCCCGAGACGGGGACCGAGGAGGTCTACGAGGGCCGCCGCGAACGCGGCGAGAGCTCGTCCGTCCGGCGCCTGCCGACTTCGCGCCGCCCGCGCCGCGACGAGATCGATGACATCTTCGGCGACGACGAACCGATCGGCGGCGGCCGCACCCGGACGCTGCGCCCGGTCGACAATGGCGGCGATGGCGGCGATCTCCAGGTCCACCTCGTCATTCCGCGCAACTTCAACGATGCCCAGCAGGTCGCCGACCAGTTCAAACGCCAGGTCCCGGTGATCCTCAACCTGCAGACCGCTGACCACGAGCTCTCGAAGCGGATGATCGATTTCTGCTCCGGCCTCACCTACGCCCTCGACGGCGGCATGCAGCGGATCGCTGAGAAGATGTTCCTGCTGACGCCCCGCAACGTCGACGTCTCAGCCGAGGAAAAGGCGAGGCTGATCGACAAGGGCTTCTTCAACCAGTCTTAGGTCGGCTGGGGGCTAGTCTCCCGCGCATGGTCGTCGGTTTCGTAGGTTCGGGAAGCATGGCCGCCGCGATCGCTCGCGGCTGGGCCGGAGAGTTCGAGAAGATGCTGTTCTCCGATAGCGGCTCGGGGCGGGCGCAGAAGCTCGCTGGCGAGCTGGGGGGAAAGGTCGCCTCGAACGAGGAGATCGCCAGCCGCGCCGATCTGGTCCTGCTGGCCGTGAAGCCGAACAAGCTTGAGGAGGTGGCGCCGCAGCTGGTGGCGGCGAAGGAGATCGTCTCGGTCCTGGCGGCGACGCCGCTGGAGCGGCTGCTGGCTGCGCTGTCGAATGCCGAGCAGGTGCTGCGGGTGATGCCGAACGTCGGGGTCGAGATGCGGCAGGGAGTCCTCTGCGTCGCCGGCACGGCTAGCGCCGAGGCGCGGGAGAAGCTGGATCTGCTCGGGCGTGTGGTCGAGCTGCCCGAGGAGGACTTCAACGCCGCGACCGCGGTGATGGGATGTTCGCCCGCCTACTTCGCTCTCGCCGTCGAGGCGATTGCCGATGCCGGGGCCGCCGACGGGCTCGATCCCACGCTGGCCCGCGAGCTGGTCGTCGAGACCGCCGCCGGGACCGCGGAGCTTTTGCGCCGCCACGACCCCGCCGCGGTCCGCAAGGCCGTCGCCTCGCCGGGGGGAAGCACCGAGAAGGGGCTGGAGGCGCTCGACCGCGAAGGCGCGCGGAAGGCGTTCGAAGCGGCCGTGCAGGCGTCGCTGGAGAAGATGCGAGGGTGATCCCGCTCGCCCTCGACCGCGGCGACGTCGCCGACTACGTAGGCGCCCTCTTCCTCGTCTACGTGATCCTCATCTTCGCCCGGATCGTCATCTCCTTCGTCCCGCGGATGCCCTACCGGCCCTGGCTGCGGGCGGTGCTCGACTTCATCACCGAGACCACCGACCCGTACCTCAACTTCTTCCGCCGCTTTCTGCCGAGGTTCGGCGGCGGCGGCTTTGCTCTCGACCTCAGCCCGATGGTCGGCCTGATCGTCCTCTTCGTCGCCGAGGCGATCGTCGTCGGGCTGATCCGCGGGTGAGCTCCGCCACCGCCCGCGCCTGGGCGCTCGCCGGGGCCGTCTGTGGGCTCGTCCTCGCGGTCGACCAGGTCGCCAAGGCGGCGATCGAGGCGCACCTGGTCATCGGTCAGGACGAAGAGGTGCTGGGCCCGTTGGAACTGACGCTCTCGCACAACCGCGGCGTCGCCTTCGGGCTGGCTGGGGGCGCTGGTGCCAAGCTGGTGCTGACGACGGCCCTGGCGCTCGGCGTGATCGGTTACCTCTTCTCCCGCAACCCACAGCGGCCGGGGATGTGGCTGGCGGTGGGCCTGGTCGCCGGCGGGGCGATCGGCAACCTCGCCGACCGGATCCGGGCCGACGCGGTCACCGACTTCATCGTCGTCGGCTCCTGGCCGGCGTTCAACCTCGCCGACGTCTCGATAACCCTGGGGGTGCTGCTGCTCGTCTTCCTCTATCTGCGAGACGCCGAGCAGGAGGAGCGGGAGGATGAGGCGCGTCCGGAGGCGGGCGGTGGCTAAGCCGGAGCTGCGGATCGTCCACCTCGACGAGCATCTGGCGGTGGTCGACAAGCCGGCCGGCCTCGTCGTCCACCCTGCGCCCTCGCACACCGGACCGACCCTGGTCGACGAGCTGGCGGAGATCCTTGGGGGAGGAGAAGATCCGGAGCGGCCGGGGATAGTCCATCGCCTCGACAAAGGGACCAGCGGGCTCCTGGTAGTAGCTCGGGACGACGAGACCCATGCGGCACTGCAGGAGGCGGTGCGCCAGCGCGAGGTCGAGCGGGTCTACCTGGCGCTGGCAGGGGGGAAGCTGGCCTCCCGGACCGGGACGATCGACGCTCCGATCGGCCGCGCCGCTCGCCAGCGCCACCGGATGGCGGTCTCCGGCGCCGCCTCCCGCCAGGCGCGGACCCACTTCGAGGTGCTGGAGCTGCTGCCCCGTGAGACGTTCCTAGAGGCGCGGCTGGAGACCGGTCGCACCCACCAAATCCGCGCCCACTTCGCCGCGATCGGCCACCCGCTGATCGGCGACACCACCTACGGCGGCGCCGAGCGCTACGGCCTCGGCCGCCAGTTCCTCCACGCCCACCGGCTCGCTTTCGCCCACCCGGGCAGCGGCGAGCGGCTCAGCTTTACCTCCGACCTCCCGCCGGACCTCGTTGCCGCCCTCGAGGCGGCCCACGCCGAGTAGCGCCACCGCTCTACAATCGGCGAACCAAATCCCAACCCCCGCCAGGACTTAGCCGGTCCTGCCTGGCCACCACCAGGTCCCGGCGAGCGTGGCGGGCGCCTTGCCCAAAAGACAAAAGGAGATTCACCACATGGCTCAAGCAGAACTGAAAGATCTGCTGGAGGCCGGAGTCCACTTCGGCCATCAGACGCGCCGCTGGAACCCGAACATGCGCCGCTTCATCTTCACGGAGATGGACGGGATCCACATCATCGACCTGCTGCAGACCGAGGCGCTGCTCGAGAACGCCCGCAAATTCGCCGGTGAGCTGGCGACCGGCGGTGGCACCGTCCTCTTCGTCGGCACCAAGAAGCAGGCTGCCGACACGATTCAGGAATGGGCCGACCGCTGCAAAATGCCCTACGTCAACAAGCGCTGGCTCGGCGGCCTCCTGACCAACTTCAACACGATGTCGGGCCGGATCGCCCGCCTCCACGAGCTCTCGGGCTGGAAAGAGGAGGGCAAACTCGACCTCCTGCCGACCAAGGAGCGGATGGGGATGGAGGCCGAACTCGCGAAGCTCGAGTTCAACCTCGGGGGCGTCCGCGACATGGACCGCCTGCCCGACGCCGTCTTCGTCGCCGACCTGAAAACCGAGGAGATCGCCGTCAATGAGGCGGCGCGCCTGCGGATCCCGATCATCGGGCTGGTCGACACCAACTGCGACCCGACCCCGGTCGACTACGTGATCCCCGGCAACGACGACGCGATTCGCTCCTGCGAGCTGGTGATCGGCACGATTGGCAGCGCGATCGAGGAGGGTTCTTCCGCCTGGCGCGTACAGGAGGAGAAGCGGATCGCCGAAGAGATGGAGCGCCGCAAAAAGGACGAGGAAGAGCGGAAGAAACGCGAGGAAGAAGAGAAAGCGCGCCGCGAAGCCGAGGAGGCCAAGCAGGCCGAAGAAGAGGCCGCGAAACAGAAAGCGGCTCAGGAGCAGGCGGCGCAGGCGAAAAAAGCTGCTCAGGACAAAGGCTCCGGCCCCGCGGGTCCTGCCGCCGCAGGGGACCCACCGTCTCCTGCAACTACGCAGGGGACGGTCCCCCCTACGACGTCACCCGCGGGAGAGGCGCCGGGGGCTCAGGTTCAGGCCACGCCGGCTGGCGCCGCGGTGGAGGCAACGGCAGATACCGCTTCGGTTGCCGAGGTGAAAGAGGAGGCTTCCGAGGAGCAACCGCCGGCTCCGCCTGAGGAAAGTGCGAAAGCTGCTGATTCGGAGGAGTCGAAATGAGCGTTACCGCTGCTGATGTGAAGGCGCTCCGGGATCGGACCGGGGCGGCGATGATGGATGCGAAATCGGCGCTGGTCGAGGCCGATGGCGACGTCGAGCGCGCGGTCGAGCTGCTGCGGGTAAAGGGGCAGGCCTCCGCCGCCAAGCGCGAAGGCCGCGGTACCAACGAGGGCGTCGTCGCCTCCTACATCCACGCCAACGACAAGGTCGGAGCGATGGTCGAAGTCCAGTGCGAGACCGATTTCGTCGCCCGCAACGAGGAGTTCCGGGTCTTCGCCTACCAGGTCGCCCTGCACGCGGCCGCGACCGCCCCGCAGTACGTCTCGACGAGCGAAATCGACGAGGCCGAGCGCGAGGCGGAAAAGAAGGTCTTCGAAGAGAAGGCGCGCGAAGAAGGCAAGCCCGACAACGTCGTCGAGAAAATCGTCGAGGGGCAGCTGAACAAGTGGGCAAGCGAAGTCGCTCTGCTCGACCAGACCCACGTCAACGCCGAGAAACACGAGGGCAAGACGATCGAGGAGCTGCGTCAGGAGCTGGCGGCGAAAACCGGTGAGAACATCCAGATCTCCCGCTTTTCCTACTTCCGCGTCGGCGCTTGAGGCGGAGCGGAGCGAGCGTCGCAATCTGACTCTTCGCGAGCGGAGCGCAGCCGAAATTTGTGAAAGGCTGCGCGCTTAGTGACTGACTCTTCTCCCGAGCCCCGCTTCGGGCGCATCCTGCTGAAGCTCTCCGGCGAGGCCCTGATGGGCCGCCAGGACTTCGGCACCGACGCGGCCGAGGTCGACCGGATCGCCAAGCAGGTCGCGGCGGTCCAGGGCCGGGGGGTAGAGATCGCGATCGTCGTCGGCGCCGGCAACATCTACCGCGGCCTCGACGGGGCGGCTAGCGGGATGGACCGCGCCACCGGCGATTACATGGGGATGCTGGCGACGGTGCTGAACGCCCTCACCCTGCAGGACGCGCTCGAGCGCCAGGGCCAGCACACGCGGGTGATGTCGGCGATCGAAGTGCAGGAGGTCGCCGAGCCCTACATAAGACGCCGGGCGATGCGCCACCTCGAGAAGGACCGCGTCGTCATCTTCGCCGCGGGGACTGGCAACCCGTTCTTCACCACCGATACCGCGGCGGCGCTGCGGGCGCTGGAGATTCACGCCGAGGCGATCCTGATGGCGAAGAACGGGGTAGAGGGGGTCTTCGACTCCGACCCGGCGACCAACCCGGACGCCAAGTTCATCCCCGCGATCAGCCACCGGGAGGCGATCGAGCGTGGCCTCAAGGTGATGGACTCGACCGCGCTCTCCCTCTGCATGGACAACGACTTGCCGATCTACGTCTTCAACATGGGCGACGAGACCAACATAGATAGGATCGTTTCCGGCGAAAAAGTGGGGACCCTGGTCTCCAGCAAGCCCGCTGCTTAGGAGGAACGGGAACCCGTGGAGCTACTCGACGAACTGCTCGCAGACGCGAAAGAGCGGATGAAGAAATCCGTCGAGTCGACCCGTGGCGAGTTCGTCACCGTCCGCACCGGCCGCGCCACGCCGCACCTGCTCGACCGGATCACGGTCGACTACTACGGCAACCCGACGCCGCTGAAGCAACTCGCCAACGTCGCCGCCTCCGACGCTCGCCTACTGACCGTCACGCCCTTCGACAAGAGTGCGATCGGGGCGATCGAGAAATCGATCCAGGAGTCCGACGTCGGCCTGACGCCGAGCAACGACGGCAACCTGATCCGACTGCAGATCCCGGAGATGACCGAGGAGCGGCGGCGCGAGATGGTCAAGGTCGTGCACGGGGTCGCCGAGGAGGGCCGGGTGGCGATCCGCAACATTCGCCGCGACATCATGAGCGACCTCCGCGACCTGAAAAAGGAAGGCGAAGCGGGCGAGGACGACGAGCGCCGGGCCGAGACCGACCTGCAGAAAGAGACCGACGCGGCGATTGCCGAGATCGACAGCCTGCTCAAAGGCAAGGAAGAGGAGATCCTCGAAGTCTGAGGATCGCGGCCTCTCGTGACCGCGGCGAAATACGTAGCGATCATCACCGACGGCAACGGCCGCTGGGCGAAGCAGCGGCAGCTGCCGGTGGTCGAGGGGCACCGGGCCGGGGCGGACACGCTGAAGGCACGCCTGCGCGACGCCGCCGAGCTGGGGATCGAGGAGCTGACCGTTTACTCGTTCTCAACCGAGAACTGGCGCCGCCCCGAGGAAGAGGTTCGCGGCTTGATGTCGATGATGGGAGAGCGGATCGGGACCGAAACGCCGGAGCTGAAGGACGAAGGCGTGCGGATGCGTTACATCGGTCGGCGCGAGGGGCTCGACCCGGCGATGGTCGAGCGGATGGAGTGGTCGGAAGCGGAGACCGCGGAGAACGAGCGGATCACCCTCTTCGTCGCCTTCAACTACGGCGGCCGGGCCGAGATCCTCGATGCCGCCCGGCGCTTCGATGGCGGCACTGACGACGACTTCCAGCGGCTGCTCTACGCGCCGGAGATGCACGATCCCGACCTGCTGATCCGCACCAGCGGCGAGCAGCGGCTCTCCAACTACCTGCTCTGGCAGTGCGCCTACTCCGAGCTGGTCTTCCGCGACGAGCTCTGGCCCGACTTCGACCGCGCCGCGCTGGAGGCCTGCCTGCGGGACTACGAGACCCGGCAGCGCCGCTTCGGGAGCCGCACGTGAGTGCCGAGGGCGAGGAGCCGAAGGTCACCGTGGACCTCTTCGACGACGAGATCTTCGAGGACGAGCCGCGGCCGGTGCGCAAATCGGCGCGCGAGCCTCGTCCCCCACGTAAAAAACGGCGCCGCGGCAGCGGCGAGACCGCGAAGCGGATCCTGGTGGCGCTGCCCTGGATCGTCTTCGCGATCGCGATCACCGTCGCCGGCGGGATCGTCTTCACCCTGGCGATGATCGCGATCGGGGTGGTGGCGCTGCGCGAGTTCGACGCGATCGCCCGCCGCCACCGGCCGCTGATCATCCCCGCCTACATCGCGGTTGCTGGCCTGGTGCTCGCCGCCCATTTCGGCACGGCCTTCAACGTCCTCTACGTCCTCGCGGCCTCGTTCCTGCTGATCTTCGCCTTCGTCGCTCGGCCGCAGAACCAGCAGGGGGCGACGGTTTCGATGGGGGTGACGCTGCTTGGGGTGCTCTGGATCGGCATCCCGCTCGCCCACGCGGTGCTACTGCGGGACCTGCCCTCGCACGGCGCCGCACTCCTGATCGACGTCCTCGTCGGCACCTTCGTCGCCGACACCGCCGCCTACGCGACCGGGCGGATGTTCGGCAGCCACAAAATCACCCCCAACATCTCCCCGAACAAGACCATTGAGGGCCTCGTCGGCGGCTTCGTGATCGGGACCATGGGCTTCTGGTTCGCCGGTCTCTACCAGGACTGGCTCTCCGGAGTGGACGCCCTCCTGATCGGGGCGGCTGTCGCCGCCGTCGCCCCAATCGGCGACCTCTTCGAGTCGATGCTGAAGCGCGACCTCGGCACCAAGGACACCGGCACCATCTTCGGCCCCCACGGCGGCCTCCTCGACCGCCTCGACGCCGTCTTCTTCACCGTCGTCGTCGGCTACTACCTGGCTGTGGCCCTGGTTTACTGAGCAGATGAACGACGACTGGCGCCTGCAGATCGATTTCGTCGAGACCCACTTCGCCGACGGGCTGCACGACCGTCTCGATGCCGAGGAGCTCGAGCATGACCTCAGCCGCGCCTTTCAGGACCGGGTCATCGTTTCCAACGACGGGACGACGGTCTTCCTCTACGCGGGCGACCGCGAGCAGGCCGAAAAGGCGCAGCGGCTGGTCGAACGGCTGACCGCGGAGGAGGGGGAGGAGGTCAAGCTCAGCTTCACGCGCTGGCATCCAGAAGCCGAGGAGTGGAAGCCGGCTGACGAGCCGTTGCCGCAGGACGCCGAGGATCGGGCCGCCGAGCACGCGGCGCGGGTCGCCCGCGAACGGCAGGAGTCAGAGGCGAACGGGCCCGAGTACGAGGTGCGGGTCGACCTGCCCTCGCACAAGGAGGCCGGCGAGTTCGCGGAGCGGCTGCAAGCCGAGGGCCTTCCCACGGTCCACCGCTGGAAGTACGTCCTCGTTGGCGCCAGCGACGAGGACGCTGCCAACGCGCTCGCAGAGCGGATCCGCGGCGAGGCGCCGGCCGGGAGCTCGGTCGCCGTCGAGGGCACCTGGAGCGAGGCCTACGCCGAGCGCTCCCGCAGCCCCTTCTGGTTCCTCGGCGGTCTCGCCGAATAGGCCCCGTATCCTCTGTCGGGCATGAAGAAGGTCCTCGTGCTCGGGTCGACCGGGTCCATCGGAACGCAGGCGCTGGAAGTGATCGGGCGCTCGGATCAGCTGCAGGCCGTCGGCCTGGCGGCCGGGTCCGGCTGGGAGATGGTGCTCGAGCAGGCGCGCGAGCACGGGGTGCCGGCGGTGGCGCTAGCCGACGAGGAGACCGCCGAGCGGGCGCGGGGTGCCTGGAGCGGCCGGGTCCTTGCCGGCGAGGAGGGGATCAGGGAGCTGATCGCCTCCTCCGACGCTGACCTTGTCCTCAACTCGATCGTCGGCGCCGCCGGGCTCGGCTCGACGATCGTCGCCCTCAGCGAGGGGATCGACGTCGCCCTCGCCAACAAGGAGAGCCTGGTCCTCGGTGGAGAGCTGGTGATGGCGCTGGCCGAGGCGACGGGGGCGCGGTTGCTGCCGGTCGACTCCGAGCATTCGGCGCTCTTCCAGCTGATCGGGGGGGAGGCGCCGGGAACGGTCGAGCAGCTGGTGCTGACCGCGTCCGGCGGACCCTTCCGCGGCCGCGACGACCTCTCCGAGGTCAGCGTCGCTGACGCCCTCGCCCATCCCACCTGGCGGATGGGAGGGCGGATCACGATCGACTCGGCGACGTTGATGAACAAGGGCTTCGAGGCGATCGAGGCGCACCACCTCTTCGCCGTCCCCTACGAGCGGATCGACGTCGTCGTCCACCCGCAGTCGCTGATCCATTCGCTGATCCACCTCAACGACGGCTCCTCGCTCGCCCACCTCGGTTATCCCGACATGCGGGTGCCGATCTCCTACGCGCTGCACTACCCCGAGCGGGTCGACGTCGACGTGCCGCGGCTCGACCTCGCGGCCGCCGGTTCGCTGACCTTCGAGCAGCCGGATCTCGAGACCTTCGCCTGTCTGCGGCTGGCGCTGGAGGCCGGGCGCGCCGGCGGCACCGCGCCGACCGTCCTCAACGCCGCCGACGAGGTCGCCGTCGCCGCCTTCCTCGAAGAGCGCATTCCGTTCACGGCGATACCCGCGGTGATCGAGCGTGTTCTCGAGGAGATGCCTGCGCAAGGCGTAAGCCACTTCGACGATCTCTTCGCCGCCGACGCGGAAGCCCGGGAACGCAGCCAGGAGCAGGTCAGAGGGATGACGCCCGCATGAGCTGGTTTCTCGTCTTCCTCGGCTTCTGCTTCCTGATCGTCATCCACGAGGCGGGTCACTTCTTCGCCGCCAAGGCGGTTGGGATGCGGGTCGAGCGCTTCTTCCTCTTCTTCGGGCCAACGATCTGGTCGTTCAAGCGCGGCGAAACTGAGTACGGGATCAAAGCGATCCCGCTCGGCGGCTACGTGAAAATCACCGGCATGAACCCGGAGGAGGAGGTGCCTCCGGAGCACGAAGCCAATGCCTACTTCCGCAAGCCGGTTTGGAAGCGAATCGTCGTTGTCGCCGCGGGGCCGGCGGTCAACATCGTGCTGGCGTTCCTGATCCTCTTCGCGGTCTTCTCGATCGGCGGCCTGCAGAAGGCCGACCAGTCGGTCGGGCCGATCAAAGCCGACTCGCCCGCCTCCAAGGTGCTCCAAGAAGGCGACAAGATCGTCGCGGTAGATGGCAAGCGCTTCTCGGATGAGAGCCTCGAAAAGCGCCTGGAAGGGTTCGGTGGCACCGTCAAGGCGCACCAGTGTCCTGGTCAGCAGGTCGAGAATTGCCGCGCCGCGACGCCGGTGCGGCTGACGATCGAACGCAACGGCCAGGTGAAGACGCTCTCCGTCTACCCGCGCTACGACAAGGAAGCGAAGCGAGCGCTGATCGGCTTTTCCTACGGCGGCCACTTCGTCCCGATCAGCCTCGGCCACGCCGTTGACAAATCACTCGACTCGATCTGGTTCGTGACCAGCAGGACGGCGACCGTCTTCGGGCGGATCTTCGAATCCCAGCACCGCAAGGAAATTTCCGGGATCGTCGGCACCAGCGACGTCGGCCACGCAGCGGTCGAACAGGGCTGGCGAGAGGCCTTTCTGCTGCTGGCCCTGGTCAGCCTCTCGCTGGGGATGATCAACCTGCTGCCGATCCTGCCGCTCGATGGCGGCCACATTTTCTGGGCGGTGATCGAGAAACTGCGCGGCCGGCCGGTTTCCCTGCGGGTGATCGAGCGGGCGACCGTCGTCGGCTTCGCCCTCGTCCTGATTCTGATGTTCATCGGCCTCTCCAACGACATCGGTCGGATCACCGGCGAAGGCTTCGAAACCCGCTAGGACTCGCCGCGGCGCGCTAGCGCTTCTTCGCAGCGACGATCTTGAAACTGACGATCGCAGGGGTTGGGTCAGTGATGCCTTCGGCGACGGCGGCGATCCGGATCTTGTGCCGGCCCGGCATCAGGGCGGGGGTGGTCAGGGGCGAGCGACAGACCTTGAACGGCTTGCCGTCGATGCTGCAGCGGTAGGTCGCCCCAGCCACCGTCGCCTTGAACTTGACCGTTGGCGTGTGGTCCTTCGTCTTTGCGGGCGGCTCCAGGATGATCTTCGTATCAGGGGCCGGCGGGACCACCACGGGAGCGGGAGCTGACAAAGGCTCCGACGCGGGCGGCGGGGGAGAGTTGTTACTCCCCTGGGGAGGTTCGACCACCGGCGGTGGTTCGCCTGAAGGTGGAGTTTCTTCTTCAGGCGGCGGCGGTTCTTCGGGAGGTTCGATCACCGGGCCGTCGACGGTGATCGTCCCCTTCATCTGGGCCGGGTGCACCGGGCAGTAGAAGGCGTAAGTCCCGCCCGACTGGAAGGTGCAGGACCCGCTCCAGTTGCCCTGCCCGAAGCTCGGGGTCCCGGTGCAGCTGGGTTTTTCCGGGCCGCTTTCCCAGGCCAGGGCGTGGGAGTTGGCCGTCGGGTTCTTGAAGGCGACCGATCCGCCGCCGTCGACTTCCACGGTCGAGGGAGTCCAGGCATAGGTGGCGAGCGAGCTGCCGGTGACTTCGATCGTTGGTTCGGCGGCCAGGCTGGCGACCGCGCCGAAGCCCAGCAGGGCGACGCTGAGCAGGATGATTGCGAGCAACCTACGCATGCAGCTCGACCCTCCGGCTCCGGAGCACCGGGGTATCGTCGGGCGGAGCGACGGCGACTCTCACGACCAGCGACATGTGTCCCCGGCTGCGCAGCACCCGCAGCGCCGTTGGCTTGAGGCGGACGGCGAAATGGTGGCGACCGGCGCGCGTAATGGAGCGGAAGAGGGCGCCTACCGGGACCAGTGCCTTTCCGTGGCCACCGAGAGCGGTGCGCTTCGCTTCGAGCCCGACGCTGAAGGCGCCGCCGACCGCGGCTGAGGAGACGGCAAACGAGCCTCGGACCTTGCTGCCGCGCTGGTTCTTCAGTAGCCGCAGGCCTTCGATAAGTGGTCCTTTCGCCGAGGTCGGCGGCGCGACGGGGCCTGGGCCTGGCACGGGTCCGGGTTCACTGGAGGCGACGGTGACCGTCCCCTTCATTTCTTCGGGATGCACGGTGCAGACGAAGGTGTAGGTGCCGGCCTGGCTGAACGAGCAGGTGCCGCTCCATTCCGTGCCCGAGCTGCCGACCGGCACGCCGCTGCAACTTGGCTGCTGTGGTCCTCCCGTCCAGGCGAGGCCGTGGGGCACGATCGCGCTGGGATTGGCGAAGGCGACGGTGCCTCCGGGGGCCACCGTTAGCGCCGAGGGCTTCCAGACGTAGCCGCTCGTCGTTTCAGACGGTTCGACGGTGGGATTTTCGGCGAGGGCGGAGGCCTGCGAATGAAGCGCGCCCAGCGCCACGAGTGCGACCAGGAGCAGCCGCCGGCCGTGCCGTTGCCTCCGCTCTCCACGCCTGGGCGGTGCCATTCGTCTCGCCATACGGCTACCACACCGGTGAGGTTCAACCGGCCCGGGTTCCCGGCTCAATAAGCTTGGGATATGGCTTCCAAACGGCAGATCTGGGTCGGCAAGGTGCCGATCGGCGGCGGCGCGCCGGTCGCCGTGCAGACGATGACGAAGACCGAGACCGCGAACCTGCCCGCGACGATGGAGCAGATCCGCAAGGTCGCCGACGCAGGGGCCGACCTGGTCCGCTGTGCGGTGCCGCGCGAGAAGGACGCGGAGGCGCTGAAAACGATCGTCAAAGAATCGCCGATCCCGGTGATCGCCGACATCCACTTCAACCACACCCTGGCGTTGAAAGCGATCGACGCCGGCGCCCACTGCATCCGCCTCAACCCGGGCAACATCGGCGGTCGCGAGAAAGTCGCCGAGGTCGCCGAAAAGGCGAACGCTAAGGGCGTGCCGATGCGGATCGGCGTCAACTCCGGCTCGCTGCCCAAGCACCTGCACGCGCTCGAGCGGGAAGCGCCGGTTGAGGCGTTGGTCGCCGCGGCGGTCGAGTTCGTCGAGCTGATGGAGGGCCTCGACTTCGAGAACTTTAAGGTCTCGATCAAGTCGACCAACGTGCCGAACACGATCGCCGCCAACCGTCTGCTCTCGGAGAAGATCCCCTACCCGCTGCACCTGGGCGTGACCGAGGCGGGGACGAAGTGGGGCGGCTCGCTGAAATCGGCCGTCGGCCTCGGCACCCTGCTCGCCGATGGCATCGGCGACACGATCCGGATCAGCCTCTCGACCTTCCACGCCGAGGAGGAGGTCAAAGTCGGCTGGGAGATCCTCAAGGCGCTGCAGCTGCGCGAGCGCGGTCCGGTGCTGATCGCCTGCCCGACCTGCGGCCGCCTCCAGTTCGACATGGACTCGGTGGTGGCGGAAATCGAGCAGCGGCTGGAAAGCTACGAGGAGCCGGTCGAGGTCGCGGTCCTCGGCTGCGCCGTCAACGGCATCGGCGAGGCCAGTCACGCCGACTTCGGCATCGCCGGGGCTAAGAACGAGGGCCTGATCTTCGCCGGCGGCAAACCGCTCCGCAAGGTCCCGCAGGCCAAGCTCGTTGACACCCTCTTCGAGGAGATCGACAAGTCCCTCGACCGCGGCGGCCAGGTCGAGTTCAACGAGGCAGAGTCCCAGGAGGGCGCCGAGTGGGTAGCCAACATCGAGCGCGAAAACGCCGGCGACCTCACTCCCGAGAAGATCGCCGCGATGGAGGCCGAAGCCGTAGAACGCGGCGAGTCCGACAAAGTCCTCCTCGACGAGGAGGCCTCCCCGACGGCGGGGCGTCGCTTCACCCGCGCCTGAGCGTGTGCCTTTCGGCATAGCGTTCGAAGTCAGCAAACCGCCTCTCCCACCGTTCACGTTCCTCATTTCTTTGCGCGTCTCGCACCTGTTCGATTAGGGGCCGGATGGCGAGAGGCCACTCTGCATCGGCATCCGCATACCGGGATGCCCATGCGAGTTGGCTGAGAGGCTCGGGGTCGAGGTCCGTCCATCGCTGGCTGAGCTGGTCGATGATTTGGTCACGCAAGCCATGGTCAGAGGTACGTGCGGCCATCTCGATCAGAGAGCGAACTGCGCCGTAACGGCACCAAATATGCTCATCACCCATCCCCTCGATTAGTAGGCGGGCATTCTCGATCGCCGGCCAGGCACCAAGCGTGTGCAGGACACGCCAACGGATCGTCCGCTGCCGCGGCGCCCGGTCAGGGTGAGATCGGTAGATCAGACGCACCCTTTCCGCAAAATCGATTGGCGGCTCGGCTCGCCGCAGCACGTTGGCGGCCATCCATCCGATCAGCGAAGTCTCCGAGACCAACTGTTCGATCATCCCGTCACTGAAAATCTCAGCAGGACTATGGGCAAGGAAGATTTGCTGCCACTGCTGCCACCAGGAACTCTCCGGATGGTTGATTGCGGCGATTGCTTGCTGCAGTCCTTCTTGCTCGAGGCTCTTGAACTCGGCTGCGATCGGACCGGCGACATCCGCTAATAGAGCGGTGATGCGCTCTCGCGTGCCTTCAACGGGATCGAACCGTTTCTCTGCGGCCATCGCCAATATCGCCTCCTCGGTGGCCTCGGAGATCGCATTCACCCCCGCCCGCGATTCCGACAGCGTCTGCACCGAAGCCCGCCAATTCCAGTCGTAGACGCGGTGGAGGAATTTGTCGCGTCCCTCCTTATCGGGGATGGATTTGATCACCATCCCCACGCCCTCCGGCGAGGCAGCAAAGGAGGTAATTGCATCTAGTGCTTCGGGCTGCCAGAGCGAGGGATCAGTGGCCAGATACTTGCCAGCAAAGTACTGGTGAATTAATCGGTGGGCGAAGACAATGTTGGAGGGGGTTTTAACAAGCAAGTGGCTCTCTAACAGCCTGTCGAGCAATCCCTGTTCCTCGAGGCGTTTCCGGTCAGCTTGAGAAAGCATCGCTTCCCCTCGCATCAAGGCGTCTAGGGCTACCTGTCCTACCACTTCAACGCCGCGGGGGGATAGCCCGGCCCCCCGCCAGTACTGCTCAATGATGCCGAGCGCCGAGGGAGGCTCGAGCGCCGCCTCGCGAAGCGCCCGGTCAAGATAGAAGGGGATGCGGAGGAGCCCTTGATCAGCTTCCGACAAGCGCCCGTAAGCACCCGTGCTGAATCTGGCGTCGAGAATACGTTCGGCCTCGGCGGGGTCCAAAGATGGAAGCATCAATACGGTCCATCGCAGCTCTCGGTATTCGGACTCACCCACTCGATCGGTTACGAGTACCTGCACATTGGGGTGTTGGCGAGAGTATTCCCCTAGCACCAGGCGAATTTGGCGCGCCACGCTGGGCGGGACCTCATTTAGGGCGTCAACCAGGAGGATGAGACGATCGGAATCCTCGGCGAACTCATTCAACTGCGTGATCGCAAGTGGGGGAGTCGCGGCGTTCAGGAGCGCGTCCATCGAGGGGTCGAGATGCTCCCCATACCAAGCAGTTGGCATGGCTTCCGCCCAGGCAGATGACCATCCAGTCTTGAGATCGATGTGGACGACGACCGGATCATCTGCCGCCGCTAGCTGGCGTACCGCGGCGTTAAGAAGTTCCGACTTCCCGACCCCGGATCGTCCGATCACAGCGACCCGTCGGTCATGTTCCACGATGTCGAGCAGTTCGTTCCTCTCAACCGGAGAGGAAGGAAAGGGGGCAGAGGAGTCCTTGCTGCGAGCCTCGGTGCTTTGCAAAGGCAAACGAAACAGTGGGCTCGCCAAGGAAGGGCTTGCCGCAAGCGTCCTACGCAGAGAGTGCAGGTACTGCCCGAGGTAAGGCTTACGGTCGCGTCGCGTCGGCGCATTGTTGCCGCGACTGAGAATCGATTCGCCGCTCGGATGGGTGCGGATATAGGCGTGGGCGGCGGCCATCGCGACTGCGGCTGCGTATGGCTTGACGTTGTCTCGAGTGCGTTGGTTATCGACACAGGGGTCATCGATGATGTCTGAAATCCCCCGCAGGACAGCAAACTGCGTAAACACCTCCTGCTGTTGGGCGCCGTACACCGCTCGTGCTAAGCCCACCGACTCCATGTCGACCGCCAGTGCCTTCGGGTAGCGATTGGCCAACTCGGCAACCGTGGGAGAGTTGGGATCTGCGAGCAGCCTCTCCCCAACAACTATCTGCCCCGGGAGGATCTGTGGCGATCTACTTCCGACGGCGTCAGGCCGTGGAGCAGGAATCTGGTCGTCCCAGTCGGGCGCCCGCATATCGAGTCGCCCAAGGTCTTTACGAAGTCCTCGCGCTGGGGCGGCAAAAGGGAGGGGCCGAGTTTCAGTCCGGCCATCGATCTCCTTGACCAGCGAGTAGTACTCGAGACTGCTGGCGATCACCAAGTCGCCTACCTTGAGGCCGTCTCGGCCACTAAAACCACCACCAATGTCTACGAGCATGAAGTACCGAGGTCTCCAGACGTCGATCATTAGTGCCGCCGCCTCTTGAGCGGCGATGTCACCGCGGTCGGGGGTTTGATCGATTACCACCATGACTTCGCCCCCGTCGACAACGGAGAGATTCCAAACGAGCCAGTCCTGGCCCGCTTGGCGCACTGGCGAGGTCGGGGCCTCGAACAGCTGGCTAGCTGCCTCCCAAGCCTCCGGGACCACCACCAAGAGCGCAAAGTCAGTTCGGTAATCCATGGTCAAATCGCCCTCGGTGGCCCATCCTCTCAACAATTTGAGTCGGCCCTGCCTTTCCCTAAGGGGATAGGTTTCGCGGCGTGAGTCGTCTTTCCCAGACCTTTCTGCCGACGTTGAAGGATCCGCCTGCCGATGCGGAGGCGATTTCGCACAAGTTGATGGTGCGGGCGGGGTTGATCCGGCAGTTGGGGGCCGGGCTCTGGTCGTACTTGCCCGCCGGGTGGCGGGTGGAGCGGAAGGTCGAGCAGATCATCCGCGAGGAGATGGAGCGGATCGGCTGCCAGGAGATGCTGATGCCGCTGTTGATGCCCGCTGAGCCTTGGGAAAAGACCGGGCGGTACGCGATCGAGGAGCTGTTCAAGCTCGAGGACCGCAAGGGGTCGCCGCTGGTTCTGGCGATGACCCACGAGGAGGCGGTGACCACCCATGTGGCGCGGGATGTGCGCTCCTACCGCGACCTGCCGCTGATGCTCTTTCACATCCAGACGAAGGAGCGCGACGAGCCGCGGCCGCGGGCCGGCGTCCTGCGCACGCGCGAGTTCACGATGAAGGACGCCTACTCCTTCGACCGCGACGAGGAGGGGCTGGCGCGCTCCTACGAGCAGCAGGCCGAGGCCTACGGGCGGATCCTCGACCGCTGCGGGGTGCGCTGGTCGCGGGTCAAGTCCGACGTCGGGATGATGGGCGGCACCGACGCCGACGAGTACATGGCGCCCTGCCCCGCCGGCGAGGACGAGGTGGCGCTGGCGCCCGGCTACGCCGCCAACGTCGAGATCGCCTCGGCCGAGCCGCAGCCTGTCGAGCTGCCGGCGCCGCTGGAGGCGCCGGAGGAGGTCGAGACCCCCGGGATGACCAAGGTCGAGACGGTCGCCGACCACCTCGGACTGCCCCAGGGCGCCTTCATCAAGACCCTGCCGATCATCGTCGAGGGGCGGGGCATGGTCCTCGTCCTCCTGCGCGGCGACCACCGGCTGAACGAGACGAAGCTCCGCAACGGGATGAAGAGTGACTTTCGCCAGGCAAGCGCCGAGGAGATCGAGGAGCAGCTCGGCCCGGTCGGCTACCTCGGCCCGGTCGGCAGCGGCTTGCCGATCATCAAGGACGCGGCGCTGACCGGCAGCTCCTACGTCACCGGCGCCAACAAGGCGGACACGCATCTGCGCGGGGTCGACCCTGCCCGCGACTTCGAGGCCTACGAGATGGACGTCCGTAAGGTCGAGGCCGGCGACCTCGCGCCCGGCGGCGAGGCGATCGAGATCGAGACTGCGATCGAGGTCGGCAACATCTTCAAGCTCGGCACCCGTTATTCGGAGCCGCTCGGTGCCACCTATCTCGATGAGAACGGCGCTGAACACGCGATGGTGATGGGCTGCTACGGGATCGGCCCGGCGCGGATCGTCGCCGCCGCGGTCGAGCAGGGCGCCGACGAGAGCGGGATCGTCTGGCCGCAGGCGATCGCCCCCTGGCACGTCCACCTGGTCTCGCTGGCGAAGGCGGGCGAGCCCGAGCGCGAAGCCGCCGACAAGCTCTACGAGCAGCTGCTCGAGGCCGGCGCCGAGGTCCTCTACGACGACCGCGACGCCGGGCCGGGGGAGAAGCTGACCGACGCTGAGCTGCTCGGCTGTCCGCTGCGGATTGTCGCCGGCCGCCGCGGCCTTGCCGAAGGCCTCGTCGAGGCGACCGTGCGCGCCACCGGCGCCGAGCACAAGCTGCCGCTGGAGGACGCAGTCGCGCAGGCGCTGTCGCTCCTCGATGACTGAGCACGACCCCTTTGGCCGCGGCCGCGTGCGCCGCCTCTTCGGACTCGACCGCAGCGTGCCGCCGCCGCCCACGACCCGGAAGGGGGAGCCGCTGCATCCCTGGACGATCCCGAACGCGGTCGGCTACATCCGCCTCGCGGCGCTCCCGGTCTTCCTCATCCTCGCTTACAACACCGAGGACGGCACCTCGGTCGCCTCGGCGATGGTCTTCTGGGCGATCGCCGCGGGCGACTACCTCGACGGAATCCTCGCCCGGATCACCGGCCAGTACAGCCGCATGGGCGCCCTACTCGACCCGCTGGTCGACCGGCTGACGATCCTCGCCGGCGCCGTCGTCTGCTGGAGCTTCGAGCTGCTGCCTCGGTGGGCGCTGGCGCTGCTGGCGCTGCGCGAGCTCTCGATGCTGATCCTGGCCGAGTACGGCCTTCGCCACGGCGTCGACATCGAGGTCAACTGGCCGGGCCGGATCTCGGTCTTTCCGCTGATGGGCGGGCTCTGGCTGGCGCTGCTGGCGCCGGGCTGGGTTGCGACGGCGCTCGTCCTCTGGGGACTGGCGATGGCGATCCTCGCGACGGTCCTCTACGCCCGCGCCGGCATGCGGGCAGTCCGCGCCCAGCGCGCTGCAAGCTGAGGTTCAGATGTACCTAAACCCTTAACCTGGGGTTGAACCTTTCGCCCACGGGGGTTTATCATCCGCTTTCGCCAAACGGAGGCCCCGCCTCCTCGAGTTAGGAGCACGATGGAGGACACCTTTCCGGATCTCGGGTCCCTCAGCGACAAGGAGCTGAAGGACATGATCGACAACCTGACCGCCGAGGAGAACGAGATCTCCTACAAGCGGCGCGTCCTGCACGGGAAGATCGACATCCTGCGGGCCGAGCTGGTCAACCGCCTGCGCCACAAACGCGAGGCAGGGGAGTCGGTGATCTCCGGGAGTGACGTCGAGCAGCTGACCCAGATCCTCGCCGGGAAGACGCAGCCGCTGACGGAGGATGATCCCGCCGCCTGAGCGGGGTAACCAGTCATGGCCGTCCACTGTCCCGAGTGCGGGTTCGCTAACCCCGAGGGCGCTAACTACTGCCAGAAGTGCGGGGCCTACCTCGGCGGCCCGAAAGAGGGTGACGAACCGACGACGATGACCTACCGGGTCGACGAGACCGGCGAGATGAAGCCGGTCGACATCGACGAGGTGGTCGAGGAGAGCGGCGCGGCGCTGGTCATCCGCAGCGGCGGCGGCCGCGCGGGGGAGAGCTTCAGTGTCAGCGAGGAGCGGGTCTCGATCGGCCGCAGCCCAGACGCTGGGGTCTTCCTCGACGACGTCACCGTCTCCCGCAACCACGCGCTGCTGGTCCGCCGTCGCGACGGCCTCTACATCGACGACCTCGGCTCGCTCAACGGCACCTACGTGAACCGGCGCCGGATCGAGTCCCACCGGCTCGCGGACGGCGACGAGATCCAGGTCGGCAAGTACAAGCTGAGCTACCTGGAGCGGTAACAATGACTGTCTCTGGGCCCACCAACCGCAGCGCCGAACCCGCCAGCCGCCCGCGCAAGGCGCTGACGATCGGCGCCGTCTGCAAAATCCTCCAGAGCGAATTCGACGACGTCTCGATCTCGAAGATCCGCTACCTCGAGGACCAGAAGCTGCTGAGCCCGCGCCGGACCTCCGGCGGCTACCGCCTCTACAGCCAGTCCGACGTCGAACGGCTGCGGACGATCCTGCGGCTGCAGCGCGACGAGTTCCTGCCGCTGCGGGTGATCCGCCAGGAGCTCGCCTCCGGTGGTGATCTCGTTGGGCTCACCGGCGACGGCGCCGACCGCAAGCCGGCCGCGGGGGCGGTGCGGCGGGCGATCCTCGTCGACACCTCGCGCGCCTACCTGACCCTGGAGGAGATCGTCGAGGAGACCGGCGCCCGCGAAGAGCTGATCCGCGAGCTGGAGAACTACGGCATCGTGCAGCCGGAGAAACGCGAGGGGAAGACGGTCTACGACGAGACCGACCGCGAGATCGTTCGCGCAGCCAACGAGCTCTCGCGGGTCGGAGTCGGAGCCCGCAACCTGCGCGTCTTCCGCTCCTCTGCCGATCGCGAGGCGAACCTGCTGGAAGCGCTGCTCGGTCCCTCGCTGCGCTCGCGCAATCCTGAGCGCCGCAAAGAGGCGCTGCAGAGCCTGGAGAGCCTGGCGGCCACGGTCAGCCACCTCAAGCACCTGTTGTTAGTACGGGACCTGCGCCGGCTCGCCGGCGACTGAGTGGCCCGCGCAACCCGCACGCGCGAGATCGAGGCGCCGGTCGGCGAGGTCTGGAAGCTCGTCTCCGACCCCTACAACCTGCCCCGCTGGTGGCCACGGACGGCCCGGGTCGAGAACGTCGAGGCCAAGCCAGGCGGCAAGCGGACCGCCTGGACGAAGGTGCTGCAGACCGCCGAGGGGCGCGGGGTGCGCGCCGACTTCCGCTGCGTCAGTTCGGCCGAGCGCGAGCGCTACGTCTGGGAGCAGGAGCTCGAGGGGACGCCGTTCGAACGGCACCTGAAAGCGCTGCGGGTGGAGATCGCCATGCGTGAGCGCGGCGATGCCACCGAGGTCCGCCTGACCGAGGAGCAGTCCCTCAAAGGCATGTCCAAGTTCGGTTCCCCCCTGATGCGACGAGCCCGGGGCGACGTGCTCGATGAAGCCCTGAACGGGATCGAAGAGGCGCTGACGTGACCCCGCGGCGCGACGCGAAGTGGTGGGGGTGGGGGGACCCCGCCGTGGAACCGGCGCTGGATGACACTGCGCTGGGGGTGTTGCGGGAGCGGATCGGGGAGCTGGAGCCCTGGCCGCTGGCGCGCTCGCAGGAGGGGTTCGAGCTGCCGGCGCCGGAGGAGCTGCCGCGGGGGCTGGTCGAGGCGGTGGGGGAGGAGAACGTCTTCGCCGACGACGAGGATCGGCTGCGGCGCGCGGTCGGGCGCGGGTATGTCGACCTAGCGCGCTTGCGTAACGGGGCGCTTGACGTTGCCCCCGACGCGGTTCTGATGCCGCGGAGCGGTTCAGCGCTTCAGCGGGTGCTGAAGGTCTGCGCGACCGAGGGAGTCGCGGTCGTCCCGTTCGGTGGCGGCACCAGCGTCGTCGGCGGGGTCGAGCCGGTGCGGGGCGGCCACGGCCGCCTGATCAGCCTGGACCTCGGCGCCCTGCGCGACGTCCTCGTCGATGAACGCTCGCTGACCGCGCGCCTGGGCGCCGGATTGCGCGGCCCGGAGGCGGAGGATGCGCTGGGGCGCTTCGGTCTCACCCTCGGCCACTTCCCGCAGTCCTTCGAGTACGCGACGATCGGCGGCTTCGCCGCCACCCGCAGCGCCGGCCAGGCCTCCAGCGGCTATGGGCGCTTCGACGCCCTGGTCAGCTCGGTGCGCCTGCTGGCGCCCGCAGGAGAGCTGGAGACCTTGGAAACGCCCCACACCGCCGCCGGCCCTGCTCTACGCGAGCTGGTGATCGGCTCGGAGGGTGTCCTCGGCGTGATCCCGGATGTGACCGTGCGGGTGCGACGAGCCCCGGCCGCGAAGCGCTACGAGGCCTGGATGGCGGAGTCCTTCGAGGCCGGCTCGGAGATCGTCCGGGCGCTGGCTCAGGGTCCGGGCCTGCCGGAGATCATCCGCGTCTCCGACGAGGAGGAGACCGAAGGCTCGCTGGCCCTCTCTGGGCCGCGTGGCGTCACCGGGCGCCTCTTCGGGGGCTACCTCGGTCTTCGGAAACGGAGCGGCGGGGCGCTGATGATCGTCGGCTTCGAGGGCGACGAGGAGCACGTCGCCCGCAGGCGCGCCCTGACCGTGCGGGCGCTGCGCGCCGGCGGTGCCGCCTACCTCGGCCAGGCTGCCGGCAACTCCTGGGAGCACGGCCGCTACCAGGGCCCCTACCTCCGCGACACGCTGATGGAGATGGGGGCGATGGTGGAGACGCTGGAGACCTCCCATACCTGGAGTCGTCTCGAGGAGCTGCACACCGGCGTCGGCAGCGCCATCCGCGGTGCCCTGACCGAGCAGGGAACGCCCGGCCTAGTCTTCTGCCACCTCTCCCACGCCTACGCCGACGGCGCCTCGCTCTACTTCACCTTCATCTCGCGCTCCCGCCGCGGCGCCGAGCTCGAACAGTGGCGCGCCGTCAAGCAGGCCGCCTCGGAGGCGATCGTCGACCACGGCGGCACGATCACCCACCACCACGCGATCGGCCGCGACCATCGCCCCTACATGGATGCCGAGGTGGGCCAGGCCGGCCTCGACGTCCTCCGCGCGGTCAAGGAGCAGCTCGACCCGGCGGGGGTCATGAACCCGGGGAAGCTGATCCCCGGCTAGCGCTATTTCTTTTCTTTTTCCTGGAGTCGCTGGGCGACGCCGACGATCGGGCCGCTGACGGTGCCGCGGAGGACTTCGGTGCCGGTGTACTTGGGGGCAGCCTTTTCTTTCGTCGCCTCGGCCAGCGTCGCTTTCAGCTCCGATTCATCGGTGGCGGTGACCGCGATCTGGTCGAAGGTTTCGTTCGCCAGGTAGGCGAGGATTTCGACCGGGACCCCGACCTGCGCCCGGATCTGCCCGTTCTTGCCGACTTCGGTCGAGGCGAGCGGCAGCATTTTGCTCGGCGAGGCGGCGAGCCAGATCGTGTAGCTGCCGCACTTCGGCAGCGGTGGCAGCCCTTCGGCGGCAACCTGCAGCGCCAGGCTGTTTTTCACCCGCCCGAAGACGACGAGGCCCTTGCCTTCGCTACCGTCGACCGGGTTCAGCACCGCCCGCGTCGGTTCTTTCCCGGCTTTGATCGCCGAGGCGGCGAGGACCGCGATCGCTTTCCCGTTCCCCTTCGGCGCCGCCCCGGTCGGCTGTTCGCAGTCGCTTTGAGTAGCCGAGGCGGTGGTAGTGCTGGAAGAGTTGGAGCCATCGTCGCCACCAGCCACGAAGAGGATCACCACAAACAGAACGACGATCGCAACCCCGGCCAGGATCGCCCACAGTCCCCGGTTCTCCAGCAGCTTCGCCTCGCGCGCGATCTCCTTCGGCCCGTGGCCATGCTCGTGATGCGGAATCGGCTTGACCGGCTCGGGTTTCGGCTTCTCTAGGGGGGGAGGCGGAGACTCGGCTGCCTTCGGCGGGATGGGTCCCCCCGCAGGAGCCTCCCCATCTTTTGCGACGGAGGGGGGACCCATCCCGCCCCCCGGCTCCGGAATTACGGGTGCGGGTATCCCTTCCGCTTCCAGATCCGCCGCCGCCTGCAGCGCCCGCCGATGGACCTCGTCGACCGAGATCCCCATCAGCGCCGCGAGATCCTCGTAGCCCTGCGCGCCCCTCTGCGCGAGCAGCCGTAGGATCGCCTTCTGGTCGTCACTCAGCGCCACGAGGGGGCAAGCCTATTAGGGTCCCCAGCTGTGAACGACGACGCTCAGGTTAAGCCGCAGCACTTTGACGAGCTGATCGGGACCGAGTGGCTGAGCGACGAGCCCGACGACGCCCGCGCGCGCATCCGGTTCCGCGACGATCTGCGCCAGCCGTTCGGGCTGATGCACGGCGGCGTGATGTCAACGGTGGTGGAGAGCGTCTGCTCCTGGGCGACCGCCGGCGCCGTCTACGACGACGGGATGACGGCGATGGGCCAGTCGATCGACGTCAGCTTCATCCGCCCAGTTACCTCGGGGTCGGTGGAAGTCCGGGCAAAGGCCCGACACCGCGGCCGCACCACCTGGCTTTGGGAGTGCGAGGTCCTCAACGAGGAGGGCAAACTCTGCGCACTGGCCCGTATGACCATGGCCGTGAGGCCGCGGCCGAACGCCTGATCAGCCGCCAAACCGATTGGTGATCGGCAGTCGCCGGTCCTTGCCGAACGCCCGCGGCGTGATCCGGATGCCAGGGGCCGCCTGGCGGCGCTTGTACTCGGCGCGGTCGACCAGGCGGATCACCTCATCCACTATCTCGGCCGGCATCCCGGCGATCAGCTCTTCGCGCCCCTCGTCGCGCTCGACATAGCTCTCTAGGATGCGGTCAAGCAGGTCGTAGGGCGGCAGCGAGTCTTCGTCTAGCTGGTCTGGGCGCAGCTCGGCCGAGGGCGGGCGGTCGATCACGCTCGCCGGCACTAGCTCGCGCCCCTCGCGCTGGTTGCGACGTTCGACCAGCTGGTAGACGAGCCCCTTCGGCACGTCCTTGATCACCGCGAAGCCGCCCGCCATGTCGCCGTAGAGGGTCGCGTAGCCGACCGACATCTCGCTCTTGTTGCCGGTCGTCAGGACCAGCCAGCCGTGGCGGTTGGAGAGCGCCATCATCAGGTTGCCGCGGATCCGCGCCTGGATGTTCTCGGCGGCGAGGTCGGGCTCGGAGGGTCGGGCCGGGTCGCGCGGCACCGCGTCCTCGCCCGCCGCGGGCTCCTCTCCAGGGCGCAGGAGGCCGCTTAGCGCCTGCTCGTAGCCCTGCATCATCGGCTCGATCCCGATCTCGAGCAGCTCGCAGCCGAGGTTGGCGGCGATGTCGCGGGCGTCCTGCTGGGTATCGGAGCTGGAGTGGGGGGAGGGCATGACGACGCAGGAGAGCCGCTCCGGGCCGACCGCGTCGGCGGCGAGCATCGCCACCAGGGCCGAATCGATCCCGCCCGAGAGGGCGACGCCGACGTGCTTGAAGCCGTTCTTCTCAACGTAGTCGCGCAGACCGAGGGTCAGGGCGCCGTAGACCTCGTCGAGGTCGCCGAGCGGCTCGGCCAAGGGGCCAGGTCCATCTGACGGGACCTCGCAGACCAGCAGCTCCTCCTCGAACTGGGCGGCACGGGCGATCACCGTCCCGTCGGGGGCGGTGACGAGGCTCTGGCCGTCGAAGACGAGCTCGTCCTGGCCACCGACCAGGTTGCAGAATGCGAAGTAGGCGTCGTAGGCGCGCGCGCGTTCGCAGAGCATCGTTTCCCGCTCTCGTCCCTTGCCGCGGTGATACGGGGAGCCGGAGGGGTTGGCGATCAGCCCCGCCCCTTCCGCGGCCTCTGCCTCAGCGGGGCCGCCGGGTAGCCAGACGTCCTCGCAAATCGTCACCCCGACCTTCTCGCCCCCGACAGCGACCGAGCACGTCTCGGTGCCGGGGACGAAGTAGCGCTGCTCGTCGAACACCGAGTAGTTGGGCAGTCGGTTCTTGCGGTAGACCGCCTGTAGGGCCCCGTCAGCGAGGACCGCGGTCGAGTTGTGGGCGCGGCGGTAGTCGGCGGGCTCGGCAACCGGCTCGGCGAAGCCGACCAACGCGGTGATCCCGGTCGCCTCCTTCGCGATCTCCTCGATTGCGCGCTGGTTGGCGGCGAGGAAGTGGCGCTTCAGGTAGAGGTCCTCGGCCGGATAGCCGGGGATGCAGAGCTCGGGAAAGATCACCAGCTCGGCGCCCTCGTCGCGGGCGCGGCCGATCCACTCGGCGACCTTCGCCGCGTTGGCGTCGATCGCGCCGACGGTGGGGTTGATCTGGGCGAGGGCGATGCGCATCGGCTCGCGGAGGCTAATGCCTTCATCAACAAAACCCCCGCATCTTCATCTTGATCAGCAGCGGTACTTCCGCCCCTCAGTAGGGTTTTCCAGGCATGCGGAACCGCCGGCGCCACCTGGTCGGAACCTCGGCGGTGCTGCTGATGGCTCTCGCCGTGGCGCCTGCTGCCCAGGCAGCAACCGATCTCTCGGAAGCCTCCCTCGCCTCTGAATCCCAAAAGCCGTTCATCCTGCCGCAGGCGCGGCCGACCGAAGAGCGCCCGCGGCCGACCGACGACCCGGATCCGAACCGCAACGCCTACTCGGTTCCGGAGGCAAAGAAATCGCCGGCCTGCTCACCACACTTCTGCGTCCACTGGGTCGCCGAGGGGCTCGACGCGCCGAACCTTTCCGACCGCAACGGCAACGGCATCCCCGACTTCGTCGAACGGGTGCTGCGGGTTGCCGAACACGTCCACCAGATCGAGAACGAGAAGCTCGGCTGGGCCGAGCCGCGCAGCGACGGGCGCCAGGGCAGCCACCGTGGCAAGACCGACGTCTATCTCTCACAGATCGGCGGCGAACTGTTCGGTTACGCCGCCCCCGACCGCGGCCAGGGCAGGAAGGGCCGGATCCCGCGCCACCTGCACGGCTATCTCGTCCTCGACAATGACTACAGCGCCTTCGAGTTCCCGGGGACGAAGCCACTGAACGACCTCGAGGTGACCTTTGCCCACGAGTACAACCACATCCTCCAGTTCGGCTATGACGCCTACCAGGACCCCTGGTTCGCCGAGTCGAGCGCGACCTGGATGGAGGACCAGGTCTATAACGGCATCGACGACTACCTGCGCTACGTCCGCCGCTGGGTGAGGTTCTGGGAAACGCCTCTGACCGCGAGCTCGATCAAGGAGTACGGCAGCGCCGTCTGGAACCAGTGGCTGGCCCGCCGCTACGGCGAGTCGATCATCCGCAAGGCCTGGGCGGGGGCGATCAGGGCGAAGCCTGGCGGCTTCTCCGTCGCCAGCTATGAACGGGCGATCCGCGCCGCCGGCCCCTCAGACTTCAGCCACGACTTCACCCGCTTCGCCGCCGCGGTGGCGGAGTGGCGGACCGGGCGCGGGTTCCGTGAGAGCAGCCTCTACCCCGACGTGCCGCGCCAGGGGCACCTGCCGCTCGGCGGCGGTCGCCTCACCCGCTTCCTCAACCACACCACGTTCCAGTTGCTTCGGGTGCGGGCTCGGAGTGGCCGCGCGGTCGTGGTCCACCTGACGGCGCCTGCCGGGACCGCCGCTGGGCTGGCTCTGGTCGGGCGGATCGGCAGCGAGCGGCACGGGCGCACGGTGTCGCGGATCAACTTCAAGCACTCGGGAGGGCAGCTGACGGTGCGGCTACCGCAGCCCGGCCGCTTCTCGCGAATCACCGCCGTCGTCGTCAACGCCGACGGCCGCGCCCGCGGTTTCAGCGCCCGCCGCCTCGACTGGCTCTACCTGACCGACGGCTTCCCGTTCGAAATCAGCGGCGAGCTGCAGCGCTAGGTCCGGCGCCGTTGCTGGACGCCGCGGCCTTGGCCTTTTTGGCCTTCTTCTTGCCGCCGGCCTTGGCACCGTTCTTGCTGCCGTTCTTCGCCACGGCCTTCGGCGCCGTCCCGATGACCTCTTTCGTCGCCGCCTCGAGGTCGAGGGCGAAGCTGTCGAGGTCAGCCATCGCGTCGTAGTCGCCGACGAGACCGAAGTTGACCTGGCCGTTGTAGGACATGATCCCGACGCAGAGCGCCTGGCGCCGAGCCAGCGGCACCATCGGGAAGAACGACTCCATTCGCCTTCCGAGCACGTAGAGCGGAAACTGCGGCCCCGGGACGTTGGTGACGACGAGGTTGAAGAAGCGCTGGGCGGGCTGCAGGCGCGCCGCCTGGGTGGCGATCGTGCCGGGGGCGAAGTCGGTCAGTTTGGTGAGGATCTCGGCCCCGACCGCCTGGCCGGAGGACTTGAGGTCGCCCATCTCGCGAGTCACCTCGTGGAGGCGCTCGACCGGGTCCTCGCACCAGACGGGTAACGGCGCGAACATCGCCGAGATCCGGTTGCCGAGGGCGCCGTGCTCCTCTTCGGCGCGGACGCTGACCGGGACCATCGCCCGCAACTCGAGTCCCTCGGTGTCGTGGCCACGGGCCCGCAGGTACTTGCCGATACCGCCGGTGACCATCGAGAGGATGACGTCGTTGACGGTGCCGCCGTGGGCGTCCTTGACGCGCTTCAGATCACTGAGATCGGCCTGGACCATCTGGAAGCGGCGGTGGGGGCCGATCTCGACGTTGAAGACGGTGTCGGGCGCCGACATGCCCGCCGTCACCATCTTCGAGGTGGCGCCAAGGGCGTTGACGACCTGGCGCGGGCCCCGCAGCGCCGCGCGGACGCCGCGGTAGATCTCATACGGGCTCGTCATTCGCTCTTTCAGCGCTTCGCCCAGCAGCTGGGTGTCGGTCGGTTCGGGCGCGGCCAGCCACGGCGGCGCCTTGTCCGGCGTGCCCTGCGGCTCGGAGTCGAGGTCGAAGAGGACCGTGGTGATGTCGACGCCGGAGACGCCGTCGACGAGGGCGTGGTGGCTCTTGCCAACGATCGCGAAGCGTTCGTCGCTCAGGCCCTCGACCAGCCACAGCTCCCAGAGCGGCTTCGAGCGGTCGAGCTGCTGGGAGAAGATCCGCGCCGCGAGGTTGCGCAGCTGCTCGTCGGAGCCCGGCGCCGGCAGCGCGGTCTGACGCACGTGGTACTCGAGGTTGAGATGCGGGTCGTCGACCCAGACCGGCCGGCTCTGGGCGAGCGGGACGAAGCGCAGCTTCTGGCGGAAGCGCGGCACCAGGTGCAGGCGCGAGCCGATGTGCTCGCGAAACTCCTGGTGAGTGGGCGCTTCTCCTTCGAAGATCGAGACCGAGGCGACGTGCATGTGGGCGCCGGAGCGCTCCAGGTGCAGGAAGGAGGTGTCCAGGCCGCTGAGTCGTTCGGGCTTCGTCATGGAAGACATCGTCGCACAGCTGTCCAGCCCTTTGTGAACAGCCGTGACAGCACACAAGCCGCTTCTGGAGCCGAATCTCGGGCGGGTGTTGCACATTTACGTTCATCCGGGTTCTGTGTGCGTCCGCTCACATTTGCGCAACGAATCCTTTCCTAGCGTGTTCGGTCAGAGAACGAGCTAAACAACCTGCCGAGTCCCTCGCGCCAGCGTGGGGGAGCGGGGGACCCACTGCCGCGCCTGACCGCGTGGCCGGGGCGAATCGGGTGGCGAGCCGCCCGTAGCGGGAGCCGGAGGTGCCGGCGACTGCGAGCCCGTCAGCTAACCCCGTAGGCGGCTACGAAAGCGAGCTGACTAGATGCGAAGAATCCTGCCCGCGGTGGCGGCTGCCGCTGCGCTCACGACCGGCCTGGCGCCGGCGGCGGCGCAGCCTGCGCGTCATCACCACCACGAGCGATGGCGCGCCCACGTCTCCCTGCACCTCACCACGCATTCCGTGCTGAAGGGGAACGGCCTGGCGGTACGCGGCAAGGTGCGGCCGGCCGGCCGTCACCGCGTCAAGATCGTCTTCCGCGGCCCCGACGGCGGCGTGCGCGGCGTGACTACGAAGGCGAACGGGACGTTTGCGGTGCGCTGGCTGCCCGGTCGGACCGGCACCTACGCGGTCCGCGCCTACGGCCTCCACGACCGCCGCACGGCCGGATCGAAGAGTCCGGCGCGAAAGCTGACCACCTACCGCCTGGCCGGCGCCTCCTACTACGGCCCCGGCCTCTACGGCAACGGCGTCGCCTGCGGCGGCACGCTGATGCCGGGGACGATGGGCGTCGCAAACAAGACGCTCCCCTGCGGGACGATGGTGAAGCTCCGCTACCACGGCCGCAGCGTGACGGTCCCGGTGATCGACCGCGGCCCCTATGTCGCCGGTCGCGACTACGACCTGACGACGGCGGTCAAGGAGAGGCTGGGCTTCCCGGGCGTTGGCACCGTCATGGCAACGCGGTAGCCAATCGCGTGGTTCCTTTTGCACCTATGCCGTGCTCAAGGAACCACGACTTCAACTGGCGAGTCCGAGCCGGAGCTGTCCGTCTGTCGGCTCCGGCTCGGTCGTTTCCTCTCCAGAGCCGAAGGAGGCGAGGCGGACGCCGAGCAGGCGGACGGGCCGCTGCGGGTCGTAGGCGCGCAGGAGGTCGAGGGCGATCGGGCCGACAACCTCGGGGTCGTTAGTCGGCTGCTCGATGGTGTGCGAGCGGGTGATGTTGGTCCAGTCGTCGAGCCGGACCTTGATCCCGATCGAGCGCCCGGCGAGCTCGCGTTTGCGCAGGCGCCGGCAGAGCTCCTCGGAGAGCTCCTGCAGATGGCGCTCGAGCTCGGCGCGCTGGGTGACGTCAACGTCGAAGGTGATCTCGGTCGATTGGGATTTCGTCTCGTGTTCGGGGGTGACCGGGGTGGCGTCGAGCAGGTTGCCCCGGGCATGCAGCCAGGCGCCTGAACGGGGGCCAAAGGTGGATTCGAGCTCCTCGCGATTGCGCCCCCGCAGGTCCGACAGCGTCCGGATCCCCATCGACTCGAGCCGCGAGACCGTTTTCGGCCCGATCCCGGGGATCAGACCGGGGGAGGTGTCGGCGAAACGCTCCAGCGCCTGCTCCCGCGAGAGGACGACGAGCCCCCGCGGCTTGCCGAGCTCACTGGTGATCTTCGCCAGCATCCGCGACTCCGAGATCCCGACCGAGCAGGTCAGCTGCGTCTCGGTTCGGATCTCGGTCTGCACCCGCCGCATCGTCGCCTTCGGCGAGAACAGTCCCGTCAGGTCCAGATAAGCCTCGTCCAGTCCCACCACCTCCACCACCTCAACGTTCCGCCGCAGCACGTCCATCACCTGCCCCGACGCCTCCCGGTAGGCAGGAAAGTCCGGCCGCAAATACACCGCATCGGGCAACCGCCGCCGAGCCACAGCCGCCGGCATCGCCGAATGGATCCCAGCCAGCTTCCGCGCCTCATAACTAGCCGTAGTCACCACCGCCCGCGGCCCCGACCCGCAGACCACCACCGGCTTCCCTCGCAACTCAGGCCGCCGCCGCAGCTCCACGGAGGCATAGAAAGCGTCCATGTCCAGATGCGCAATCGTCCGCTCGAAGCTCACCCAATGATCGTAGGAGGGGAGAGGGACGAGGACCAGAGCGTTGGCCTCACTCGAGGCAGGCGCCGCCGACCGTGACGGCGACCACGAACATGATCAGGCTTCCTCCGGCGAGGAAGATCGCTCCCCAGGTGCTGATCAGAAAGGCCCTTACCCGGTTCGCCGTACCCGTCGCATGGGCGATCAGCGCCCCGATCAGGCCGGGAATCGCCAGGAGCAGGGCGAGTACGCCGGTGCTGCCTTCGGTGCCGAAGAAGCCGGTGTAGTAGGGGGCGATGAGCAGCGGGCCGAGCACGATCCAGCCGATCAGGAGCCCAAGTAATAGCCGCCGCTCCTTACGGTCCGCTGCCGACCTGATGAGAAGGACCGTGACGGCGATCCAGAGCGCAAGCGCAGCCAGGATGATCAGCCAGACGAGCCCGCCGTTGCGCCCGCCTTCGGTGCACGCCAAGACCATCCCCATGGAGGTGGATTCGGCGCTCTGCCCAGGGGTCCTGCGGCCGGTGGCGCGTTCCCGCCGCTTAGACTTCCCGCATGGCTTCCCCGGAGGCGAAGAACCTCGAGGCGATCTCGAAGGCGATCGACCAGCACAACTCGGTCTGCCCGTTTCCGGCGGCGGAGGTGCGGATGAATCCTTTTGAGGTCGAGCGGCTGGGGTGGGAGACGATTCGGGGGTTGCCGGTGGTGCCCGATGGGGAGATCGGGACGGGGCGGTTCCGGATCGTCTGCTCGCGCGACCTCGAGGACGACGGGCTGGAGATCGTCGAGGCGGTTGGCAAAGAGCTCGAGACCGCGACTCCAGTTCAGAATTGATCGCGAGTCTGTGATTGACCCCGTTATAGGGGGGTCAACGACAGACTCGCGGAAGCTAGAGATTGAAGAAGTTGATTCCTGAGCTTTCGAGCCAACTCTGGGCTTCCAAATTGAGCCTCGACATTTCGCCGCTGAGGATCAGGAAGCCCATGGCGATCAGGATTACGCCGCCTAGGGCGACGATCGCTTGGTAGTGGCGCTTGACCACGGCGAAGGCGGTGGTCATTTGGGAGAAGGCGACGGCGGTGAGGAGAAAGGGGATCGCGAGGCCGGCGCTGTAGACGGCGAGGAGGAAGGCGCCGCGGCCGACCGAGTCGGTGAGGGCGGCGGCGGAGAGGATTGCTCCCAGGGTCGGGCCGATGCAGGGGGTCCAGGCGATCGCGAAGGCCGCGCCGGCGACGATAGGGCCGCCTTTACCCGCCCGCGCCAGCAGGGCGTCGACGTGCCACTCGCGGTTCAGACGGGTGATGAAGAGGGAGGCGACGAAGAGGACGCCCATGGCGATGATCAGCACCCCGGAGATCTTCGTCAGCAGCTGCTTGTGGTCCTGGAGCACTGAGCCGAGGCCGGTCGCGGTCAGGCCGAGGAGGATGAAGATCGTCGAGAAACTGGCGACGAAGAGGAGGCTGGGGCCGAGGACCCGCCGCCAGCCGGCATCGTCGAGTTCGTTGGCTGAGACCCCCGTCACCGCCGAGAGGTAGCCCGGCACCAGCGGCAGTACGCAGGGGGAGAGGAAGGAGACGACTCCGGCCGCGAGAGCGGCGAAGATTCCGACCCCGGATGAGGGGTCGGGGGTGCTGACGACGGCGTGGACCACGACCCCTCAGGTTACCCTCAGGGCCGTGCCGGAACGCCCATCGTCTCGTCTCTTCAACGCCTCCGGGAGGGCGCGGGAACTGCGGGCCTCGCCGCTCTTCGCGATCGGTCCAAGCGCGCCCGGCCCGGCGCTCCGCCGCGGTGCCTTGCTGGCGGTCCCAATCGGCCTCGTCTTGATCCTCGAGCTCGGCTTTGACAATCCCACGCAGGGGGCGATCGCGGTCGGGGCCCTGATCAACGGCTTTCCGGGCATGGACGCGCCGGCCAGGCCTCGCGCCGCTTGGCAAGGGGCGACGGCGCCGCTGATCGGCCTCGCCGGCTGCCTCGGCGTCCTCAGCAGCCAGACGGCGCCGACCGCGGTCCTCGCCCTCGGCTTACTCGGCCTCCTCGCCGGCTACTGCTTTGCCGTCTCGCTGCGCCTTGCGATCCTCGGCCTCTCGGTCACCCTCGGCATGCTGATCGCGCAGGGTCTCTTCCTTCCCGCCTCCGACGCGCTGCCGGCGCTCCTCTGGGGGACCGTCGGCGCCCTCACCCAAGTTGCCTGGTCGCTGATCGTCTGGATCGCGGTGGACAAGCAGGCCGACCAGCCCGAAAAAGCCTGGAACACGGGTGCGGCCCTAGCCGCCCTGCGCTCCAACCTCACCCTCAAGTCGGAGAGCGCCCGCCACGGCGTCCGCTTCGGCGCCGCCCTGGCCGCCGGCGTCGCCGCGTACTGGATCCTCGGCCTCCACCAGCATGGCTACTGGATTCCGCTGACGATCCTCTTCGTCATGCGTCCGGTCCGCTCGGAGACCGACCACCGCCTGATCCTCCGTGCCCTCGGGACGATTCTCGGCCTGGTTGTCGCCACCGCCCTCGCCGAGGCCTTCGCCGGTGATGACCTCGCCCTCGGCATCGTCCTCACGGTCGCCGCGGCGCTCGCCTTCGGCCTCCTGACCGTCCAGTACGCACTCTTCACTGCCGCCATCACCACCTTCGTCGTGGTGATGAGCACGACGGCGGGGGAGGGGGCCATCGACGCCGCCGGCCAGCGCGCCACCGGCACCGCGCTGGGCATCGCGATCGCCTTCCTTGCCTGGCGGCTGTGGCCAAATCCGGTTTCCGCGGTAGATTTGGCTGGTCAGCCAAACGTAGGAGGAGCGGAGACTTGAGCAGCAAGACGTATGTGATCGGGGTCGGGATGACCAAGTTCGAGAAGCCCGGCACCAAGGAGGGTGACTACCCGGACTGGGCCAAGGAGGCGGGGACCAAGGCGCTTGCCGACGCGGGTATCCCTTACGAGGACGTCGAGCAGGCCTACGCCGGCTACTGCTACGGCGACTCCACCTACGGCCAGCGGGCGCTCTACCAGCTCGGCCTGACCGGAATCCCGGTCGTCAACGTCAACAACAACTGCTCGACCGGCTCCTCGGCGCTGTTCCTGGCCAGGCAGGCGGTCAAGGGTGGCCTGGTCGAGTGCGCGCTGGCACTGGGCTTCGAGAAGATGGAGCCGGGCTCGCTGGGTGTTAAGTACACCGACCGCACCAACGCCCTCGACAAGCACGCGATGCGGATGTTCGAGATCCGCGACCCGGAGGCCTCGCCGCCGGCGCCGCAGATGTTCGGCAACGCCGGCCGCGACCACATGCAGAAGTACGGCTCCGAACCCGACCACTACGCCTGGATCGGCTGGAAGAACCACAAGCACTCGGTCAACAACCCCTACGCCCAGTTCCAGGACGAGTACTCGCTCGAGGACATCAAGGCGGCGAAGATGATCCACGACCCGCTGACCAAGCTGCAGTGCTCGCCGACCTCCGACGGCTCGGCCTGCGCGATCGTCGCCTCCGAGGCCTACGTCGACCGCAACGGCCTCTGGGAGCAGGCGGTCGAGATCGCCGGTCAGTCGATGGTCACCGACCTTTCCTCGACCTTCGATGAGAACGCCGACTGCATGACGATCGTCGGCTCCGACATGTCGCGGACGGCGGCGAAGATCGCCTACGAGGAAGCTGGAGTGGGGGCCGAGGAAGTCGACGTCTGCGAGCTCCACGACTGCTTCAGCGCTAACGAGCTCATCACCTATGAAGCGCTCGGCTTCGCGGCCGAGGGTGAGGCACACGAGCTGGTTGAGGAAGAAGCGACCACCTACGGCGGCAGCGGCCCGGTCGTCAACCCCTCGGGCGGGCTGATCTCGAAGGGCCACCCGCTGGGCGCGACCGGGCTGGCGCAGTGCTCGGAACTGACCTGGCAGCTGCGCGGCGAAGCCGACAAGCGCCAGGTGGAGGGCGCAAAGACCGCTCTCCAACACAACATCGGCCTCGGCGGCGCCGCCGTGGTCACCGTCTACAAACCGGCGGCCTAGGGACGGGTCGCGGCAACAGAGGAGGAGCACGATGGCGAAGGAGCGGCGGTCACTCAGCGGCAAGGTGGTGGCGATCACCGGCGGTGCGCGCGGGATCGGCAAGGCGACGGCAACGGCGCTGGTCGCGAAGGGCTGCCGCGTCGCGATCGGCGACCTCGAGCTGGAGCTGGCGGAGAGGACGGCGGCGGAGCTGGGCGGCGGCACGGTCGCGCTGCCGCTCGACGTCACCGACCGCGGCTCCTTCGAGCGCTTTCTCGACGAGGCCGAGCGGCAGCTGGGCCCGGTCGACGCCGTCATCAATAACGCCGGGATCATGCCGGTGACCCCGCTCGAGGACGAGAGCCCAGAGTCCGTCCGGCGCCAGATCGACATCAACCTGCACGGGGTGATCACCGGGACGCAACTGGCGATCAAGCGACTGCGCCCGCGTCGCAGCGGCTACATCATCAACATCGCCTCCCAGGCGGGCAAATCGGGAATTCCGGGGATCGCCACCTACTCGGGGACCAAGCACGCCGTCGTCGGCCTCAGCGAGGCGGTGCGGGCGGAGCTGCGCGAGACCGGCGTCGAGGTCCTCTGCGTGATGCCGACCGTGGTCAACACCGAACTGACCAGCGGCGTCGGGCAGAAATGGGTGAAACCGGTCGAGGCCTCCGATGTGGCGAATGAGATCGTCGACGCGATGGAAGTGCCGCGCTTCGACGTCTTCGTCCCGCGGGCCAACGGCGCCCTCTACAAGATCCTCGCGCCGCTGCCGCGCAAATGGCGCGAGGGCCTGGGTCGGGCGATGAAGATCGACAAGCTGATGATCGAGGTCGATCACAGCGCCCGCCAGGCCTACGAGGAGCGGGCCGCGGCCAGCGAGCCCGGCCAGGAGGACGCGCTCGAGGACGAGCAGGCGCGTTCACACGACGCCGCCTAGCTGAACCCGGGACGGCCGGCGCCCGTAAGGCAGCTTCAGATGGGACGGATCTACGACGCGACCTGGGGCCGGGGCTTCTCGGCCCTCTACGACCGGGCCTTCGCGGCGAGCGAAGAGGCGGGGCTGAGGGAGATGCGCCGGGCGCTGCTGAAGCAGGCACGGGGGAGGGTGCTAGAGCTGGGCTCTGGAACCGGGTTGAACATGGAGCTGTATCCGCACGAGGGCATCGACACCCTCGTCCTCACCGAGCCGGACCCGCATATGTTCAAGCAACTTCGCAAACGGGCGAAGGAGGGCTGTCCCGGCGCCGAGCTGCTGGAAGCCGGCGCAGAAGCTCTGCCGGTCGAGGACAACAGCTTCGACACCGTCGTAGTCACCCTCGTTCTCTGCACCGTTCCCAATCAGCCGGCAGCCTTGAAGGAGATCTCCCGCGTCCTTGCACCCGGCGGACAGCTGCTCTTCCTCGAGCACGTCCGCTCCCACAACGCCGATCTCGCGAGGTGGCAGGACCGCCTCGAAAAACCCTGGCGCTTCCTCGGCGACGGTTGCCACTGCAACCGCGACACCATCGCCGGCCTCAGGGCCGCCGGCTTCGAGGTTCGGGATCTCGACCGCACCGAGCTGCCAAAGGCGCCCCCGATTGTCAGGCCCCTGGTGAGGGGCAGTGCCAGCCTAAGCTGAAGGTTGTGCGGATTCAGCGCTCCTGGCTGATCCAACGCACGATAATGGTGGTTATGTAAACCCGAGTCAGGGAGGCTATTCGGCCTGTGCGATTGCTTCTTCCAGCGCCTTGGCTGAACTCGGGGTCCCTAGCGCTTCTACCCCGTCGGTACCAGGTCCGGTAATCGCGAAGGACGGCGTGCCGGTAAAGCCCAGTTCTTCTGCTTGTTCGGTAGTCGCTTCAGCCTCGAAGGCCAGCGATTCCAATCCCTTTTCCCAACGCTCCATGTTGTTAACGCCAACCGCCTTGGCGATGGCTTCGAGGAACTCCTGGTCGGCGTAGCCGGAGTTCTCTTCGCCCTGGTTTCGGTAGAAGACCTCTAGGTAGTTCCAGCCGAGGCGCTCATAGCCAGCGGAGATCGCTGCGGTGCCTGCCGCGGCTGATTCTGGTCCGAGGATCGGGAAGTTGCGGAAGGAGATCTTGACCTTTCCGCTCCTGACCTTCGTCTGAATGATTGGAGGCAGAACTTCTTCGGCGAAGCCTCTGCAGACCGGGCACTGGAGGTCGCCGAACTCGATCAGTTCAACCGGAGCTTCTTCGTCGCCGAGCAGTAATCCGTATTGCGGGATGCCCTTGAGTTCCTTGCTTATCTCGCGGACCCCCTCCAACTTAAGGTCCCCGCCGGAGCCGCTGCTCGAGGAGTTGACCACGATCAGAACCACCACAACGGCAATCGCGAGGAAAGTGGCTCCGGCTGCCAGCTGCAGGAAGCGCTGGCGGCGCTCACCGTCAGCCCGCATGAGCCGCCGCCCCCTCATCTTCGACGCCGGCGTAGCCGATCAGCCGGGTTGCGCACAGCGCGAGCAGGATCGTCATCAGGACGGCGCTGCCAACGCACCACTGGCAGATCGCTTCAATCTTGAAGATCTCCAGGTAGGTCAAGAAGACGCTGTAGCCGAAGCCGCCGAGGGCGACGGCGAAGCCGCCGAGGCGGGCGAGATCGTTGGCAAAGAAGGCGGTCGCCAGCAGGAGGACGTAGCCGATGATTCCAAAGACGGCGATGTTGATCCCGGCGATGTGCGAGTAGGAGCTGTTGGCGACGGTCTCGCACCCGCTGCCGCCAGCCAGGCAGGCAGGCGCCCCGCCGCCCCCCTCGACGATCGCGATGTAGGTGGCGACGCCGATCCCGATCGCGGCGAAGAAGGCGATCGCCCGGCGCAGGGTCCACTCACTGGGGAAGCTCGTTGCCTTCACGCAGCGGAAGATAAAGCTTGGGCGTAAAACGACGCTAAGGCACGGGAAAGCTTGCCCCCCTGCCAAGCCAACGGTGACTCCCCCTCGTCCTCGCTGACCATCTCGGCCCGCGGCATCGCCTCCGCATAGGCCGCGGCAACCGCGTATGGGTGGCCGGGGTCGGCGTCGTCGTTACTGGCGACCACTAACGCCGGCATCTCCAGCCGCTCCAGTTCCGCCATCGACTCAAACGGGCGCGAGCGCGGCACCTGCCGCAGCGCCTCCGCCAGCGCTCCGAGATTGCCCTGGCGCAGCATCCGCTCGCGGGTGAAGCGGAGCACCGATTCGCGCCAGCGCGGGTCGATCCCCTGGCGCTCGCCGATGTAGGCGACGAAGCCGTCGATCCCGTCGGCCTCCAACGCCGTTGCCAGCCCGTCCCAGTATTCGACCGACTCCGGCCTGATCTCGCCGAGGTACGTCGGGCCGATGACCGCCAGGCCGGCCAATCGCTCGGGATGCCGCAGCGCGTAGGCAACCGCCGTGTGGGCGCCCATCGAGTGGCCGCCGAGCAGGAATCTTGCCGAGCCGACCTGGTTGTCGACAACCCGCTCGAGATCGTCGACCAGCTCCGGGTATCCATAACCCTCCCCCACCGGGGCGTGCTCGGATTCTCCGTGGCCGCGAGCGTCGTAAACGATGACCCTGTGTCCCGCCCGCGCCAGAGCTCGCGAACCGTGGACGACATAGCGGCGCGTCGCCGTGATCCCGTGGCAAAGGACAACCGGCGGCGCCTCCCCTTCCACTTCCCCTCGCAGCAGCGGCGCCGGCCCGACCTCAAAGGCCTCCGGCTCCAGCGCCATCAGCCGATCGAAGCCAGCGCCTGCTCGAGATCATCGACCGAGTCGTAGCCAAGGCTGGTCAGGCTCACCTTGGCGTGCCGGACGATCCCCTCCTCGTCGACGATGAAGGTCGCTCGCCGCACCACCGGGCCCATCGCCGCCCCGTAGGCACGCGCCACCTCCTTGTCCTCGTCGGCAAGCAGCGGCACGTTGAGGCTCTTCTCTTTGGCGAAGCGCTCGTGCGAGTCGACCGACTGCGAGGAGATGCCCAGCACCTCGGCCCCGAGGCCGTCCAGGCGCTCGCCTTCGTCGCGGTAGGAGCAGAACTGCTTCGTGCAGACCGCGGTGAAGTCGCCTGGATAGAAGGCGAGGATCAGCTTCCGGCCGCGGTAATCAGAGAGGCGGTAGATCTTGTCGCCCGTCCCGGGCAGCTCGAATTCGGGGGCCGGATCGCCGACCTTCAGCTTCGCCATCGAGCGAGCTTAGCTGCCGCTAGCCGCGTTCGAGCGTGGCTTCTTCGATCAGGACGGTCTGTTTCGGTTTTTCTTCCGGCCCGCCGAGCTTTTCGATCCGTTCGACGGCCGAGTAGCCCTTGCTGACCTTGCCGACCAGGGCGTATTCGGGCGGCAGGCCCGCATCGGGGGCGGTGACCACGTAGAACTGGCTGCCGGAGGTGCCGGGCGGCTCGGCCGAGCTCTTCGCCATCGCGACGATGCCTTTGGTGTAGGCGAGGTTCGCCGGCGGCTTCTCTTCCACTTTGTAGCCAGGCCCGCCGGTGCCGGTCCCTTCCGGGTCGCCACCCTGGATCACGAATTCCGGGACCACGCGGTGGAAGGTGAGGTCGTCGTAGAAGCCTTCTTCGACCAGGAAGGCGAAAGAGTTGGCGGTCGTCGGAGCGCGCTTGGTGTCGAGGGCGATCTCGAAGGTGCCGCAGCTGGTCTTCATCACCACGGTCGCTTCTTCGCCCGGCTTCAGCACCTGCTTCGGCTTTTTGAAGCTGACGGTCTTCGGTTCCGGCGCTTCGACCTTCTTGCACCCGTTGGCGCCTGCTTCCGCCGAGGTCGAGCTCGAACTCGAATCGTCGGACCCTCCCCCGCGCGAGATCAGCACGGCGGCGACGATCCCCACCGCGATCACGCCGAAAACGGCGAGAATGATCCAGCGGCGGTCCGGTCCCTGCTGCTCCACGGCGTGGACCCTAATGCACCAGAAGACGGTTAGTCTGTGAAAAACCCTCTTGAAGAGGAGTTTTTACGGACTCGCTCTGAATTTAGGATCGAGTTTGTGTCTTCCGTCCCGCCCCTAACCCCGCTTGCTGCCGCGGTCCTTCACGTCGGCGACCCGGAGCGGATCCTGCAGATCGAATGCGGCGACGGCGCCGGCGCCCTCTTTCTCGCCCGCGAGTTCCCCAGCGGCCGTGTCCGCGGCGTTGACTCCTCTGGGGAGGCGGTTCACGAGGCCGCTGGCCGCATTGGCTTGGACCCAGAGGGGCGGATCGCCTTCAAGCAGGGTGGTCCCCGCTCCCTTCCCTTCCCAGATGACCACTTCGACCTCCTGGTCGCCGTCGACGCCCGTCCCGCCGCCGCCGAGGCGGCGCGAGTCCTCCGGCCGGGTGGCTTCCTGGCGCTTGCGGCGACGACGTCCCCCGTGTCCCCTCCCGGCTTCCGCGGCAAGCTGCTGCGGCACCGGCTCGCCCGTCGCGGCTTCGAGTCGATCTGGTCAGAAGCGGCCGGCGACGGCAGCTTCTCTGTCCTGCGTCTGCGGGGCGGCAGCGCCCCGGGGCTCGCCCTATAGATGGTCAGTCCGCCGGCCAGGCACGCCTGGATGACGCGCCTGGCACACTGCGCATCTCTGCGTCCTCGGTCTTGCCTTTGCCACCGGCAAAGGCTGCGCCCTGCGTCCTTGACCTGCTTGGCCAGGCACGCCCCCAGTCGCACCTCGCCAACGGACTGACCATCTAGGCTCCAGGCCGAATGGAGATCGCCGGGACGCCGCTGACCCTGCTCGTCAACCCCTCCTCCGCGGGCGGCAAGAGCCTGAAGTTGCTGCCGCGGGTCGAGGCGGCGCTAGACGCTCGTCGCGCCGTCTTCCGGGTCGAGAAGACGCGCAGCCTCGAGCATGGGGCCGAGCTGGCGCTGCGGGCGGTCGAGCTCGGCGAGGTCCCGGTCGTCGTCTCCGGCGACGGCCTGCTCGGTGCAATCGGCGGCGCGATGGCGGGGTCGGAGACACCGCTGGGACTGATTCCTTCCGGACGCGGCAATGACCTGGCGCGGGCGCTCGGGATCCCGGGCGAGCCCGAGGCGGCGGTCGAGGTCGTCCTCGGCGGCGAGAGCCGGCGGATCGACGTCGGCGAGGCCAACGGCAAGCGCTTCCTCGGGATCGCCAGCATCGGCTTCGACTCCGAATGCAACCGTCTCGCCAACGAAACCCATTGGCTCCGGGGCAACTCCGTCTACGCCTACTCGATGATCCGCACCCTGATCGGCTGGCGCAGCGCCCGCTTCACCCTCGCGGTCGGCGAGGAACGCAAGCGAATCAGCGGCTACTTCGTCGCCGTCGCCAACAACAGCGTCTACGGCGGCGGCATGTACATCGCCCCGAACGCGGAGCTGGACGACGGTGAGTTCGACGTCGTCTCGATCGGCGAGGGCGGCAAGCTGCGCTTCCTCTTCGGCCTCAAGGACGTGCTCAAGGGGGCGCACCTGGAGAAGGAGGAAGTCGACGTCTTCCGCACTTCGCGCCTCGAGCTCGATGCCAGCCGGCCCTTCCCGGTTTACGCTGACGGCGACCACCTCACCAACCTGCCGGTCTCGCTGCGAGTCCTGCCGAGCAGCCTCTCGATCCTCGTCCCCGCCGACCGGGAGGGCTGATGGCGGCGAAATCGAACCGCCCGGTTTCGGGGGGCTTATTTCGAACGAAGCTGGCGCTTTCGCGGGCGATCGGTGCCGCCAGCCGGGCTAGCGGCCGCGGCGGCGGCACCACCCTGCCGGGACGGGTCCTGCTGCGAATGGAGCCGGAAGCGATCGCGCGCCTCGGCGACCGCCTCGACCGCGGCACCACCATCGTCAGCGCCACCAATGGCAAGACGACGACCGCCGGGATGATCGCCTCGATCCTCGCCGCCGACGGCCGCCACCCGGTCCACAACCGCGCCGGCTCGAACATGACCTGGGGCGTCGCTACGGCGCTACTCGAGCAGCGGGGCGAGGAGGGTCTGTTCGAGGTCGACGAGGCCTGGCTGCCGCGGGTTGCCGAGCAGCTCGACCCGTCCCTGATCGTCCTCGGCAACCTCTTCCGCGACCAGCTCGACCGCTACGGCGAGATGGAGGCCCTGGCCGACGATTGGGCGGGGACGGTGGCGGCGCGGGTCGGGCTCACCCGGTTCGTCCTCAACGCCGACGACCCGCTGATCGCCGACCTCGGCCGCGACCCGGCGGGCGAGCGGCGCGAGGGCGTCCTCTACTTCGGGATCGAGGACGCCTCCCAGGCGCTGCCTCAGCTCCAGCACGCCTTCGACGCCAAGCACTGCCGGCGCTGCGGGCACCCCTACGCCTACGAGCGGGCCTTTGTCGGCCACCTCGGCCACTACTCCTGCCCCAACTGCGGCGCCCGGCGACCCGAGCCTGAGGTGGCGGCGACCGCGATCCAGCTGCAGGGAATGGACGGTTCACGGACGCGGGTCCGCACGCCATCAGGCGAGATCGAGCTGAACCTGCCCCTGCCCGGCCTCTACAACGTCTACAACGCGCTGGCGGCGGTGGCAGCCGGTCTGCGGCTCGGAGTCGCTCCGGAGCGGATCGCCGCCGCGCTCGGGGAGATGCGGGCCGCCTTCGGCCGGGTCGAGACGATCGAGGTCAGCGGAACGCCGGTCTCGATCCTGCTGATCAAGAACCCGGCCGGTGCGAACGAGGTTCTGCGGACGCTGATGCTGGAGAGCCGCGAGGGCGGCGGAGAGGGCGAGGGGATCGACCTCTGGATTGCCCTCAACGACCGGATCGCCGACGGTCGCGACGTCTCCTGGATCTGGGATGCCGACTTCGAGCTGCTCGCCGGCGGGGTGCGCCGCGTCGTCTGCTCGGGGACGCGGGCGCCGGAGATGGCGCTGCGGCTGAAGTACGCGGGCTGGCCCGAGGGGGCGATCGAGGTCGTGCCCGGGATCGAGGCCTCGCTCGACGCCGCCGTCGCGGACTCCCCTAATCGCCTCTTCGCCCTCCCCACCTACACCGCCCTGCTCGAACTGCGCAAGCTGCTCACCGACCGCGGCCTGGCGAAGGAGTTCTGGCGGTGAGCGACGTCGGAGCGATCTGGCACGACGTCGAGTGCGGCAGCTACGCCGCCGACCTGCCGCTGTGGGAGGAACTGGCCGAGCGCTGCGGCGGTCCGGTGCTCGAGCTGGGCTGCGGCACCGGCCGCGTCGCCCTCCACCTGGCCCGCCGCGGCCACCGCGTCTACAGCCTCGACCGCGACCCCGAGCTGCTCACCGTCCTGGCCGACCGCGCAGCCGATTCTTTACACACCGGCGTGGGGCAAGAATCGGATGCGCCTGGCGGCGGCACCGTCGAGCCGGTCCACGCGGACGCACGCGAGTTCGAAATCCCCGAGTCGGTAGCGCTGGCGCTGGCGCCAACCCACTTGCTGCAGCTGCTTCCCACCGCCGCCGAGCGAGGTGAATGCCTGCGCAGCGTCGCGGCTGCGCTACGCCCCGGCGGCCTCTTTGCCGCCTCGATCATCGAAGGCATGCCGGAAGCTGACGATGCTCCGCCGCCGCTGCCCGACGTGCGCGAGGTCGACGGCTGGGTTTACTCGAGCCTGGCAGTCGAGGCGGCGATCGCCCCCGGCGAAATCGTCGTCCGCCGCCTGCGCCACGCGGTCTCTCCTGAGGGGGAGCTGAGTGAGGAACCGAAGGAGGTGCGGATCGCGACCTTCTCGGCCGCCTCGCTCGAGGCCGACGCCGAGGCGGCGGGCCTGCGACCGGCCGGGCGCCGGGAGATCCCCGAGACCGACCTGCACGTCGGCTCCACAGTCGTCCTCCTGGAAAGGAATGCCTGATGGAGCTCCGCATCCTCAGCCTCTATCCCGAGCAGATGAACATCTACGCCGACCGCGGCAACATCATCTTTCTGCAGCGGCGCTGCGAGTGGCGCGGGATCGGTTTCTCCCACAGCGGCGCCGGGCCCGGTGTGAGCTTCGATCCGGCTGAGCACGACTTCCTCTACATAGGCGGTGGCCAGGATCGCGACCAGAAAGCGGTCGCCGCCGACATGGTGGCGACGAAGCGCGAGGCGATCGCGGGGGCGGCCGACGACGGTGCCGTCCTGCTGGCGGTCTGCGGCGGCTACCAGCTGCTTGGCCACAGCTACCAGATGGGCGAGGAGACGCTCCCCGGCCTCGGGATCGCCGACCTGGGGACCGTGCGCGAGCCGGGCCCCAGGCTAATCGGCAACCTCTCGATCGAGGCCGACCTCGGCACCGGCCCCCGTCTGATCGCCGGCTTCGAGAACCACGGCGGCCGCACCTACCTCGGCAGCGGCGCCACTCCCCTCGGCAAGGTCGTCTCCGGCCACGGCAACAACGACCGCGACGGCTTCGAGGGCGTCAAGCGCGACAACGTCATCGGCACCTACCTCCACGGCCCCCTGCTCCCCAAGAACGCCTGGCTGGCAGACCACCTGATCGCCCTGGCACTGGAGCGGCGCTACGGCACCAGGCCAGAGCTGGAGCCATTACCCGACGAGCTCGAGGCCGCCGCGCACGAGTCCGCGCGCCAGGCCGCTACCTCCCGCTAGAGCCGAAACCGCCTTCGCCGCGCACCGACTCGCTCAGACCCTGCGTCTCGACAACAGCCGGGGTAGCAATCGGAGTGATCACCAGCTGCGCGATCCGGTCGCCAGGTTCCACCCGAAAGGTCTCGGCAGGGTCGGTGTTGAGCAGCAGAACTCGAAGTTCCCCGCGGTAGCCGGAGTCGATCAGCCCAGGCGCGTTGACCAAGGCGATCCCGTGATCGCGGGCCAGCCCGGACCGCGGCAAGACGAGCCCCGCATGCCCCTCCGGGATCTCCACCCCCACCCCGGTCCCGACGCTCCACCGCTCACCGGGGCCGATATGAGCCGCCTCGCAGGAATAGAGATCAAGCCCCGCATCCCCCTCATGAGCACGCGAAGGCAGTCGGGCCTCCTCGATCAATCGGCTGACAGGTAGCTCCACGAGCGCCAGCCTATAGGTCCAGGGGAGGGGTCCCCGGACCCTCCCCGCTGTTGTCCGGGGACCCCTCCCCTGGACCTACTACGCCACAGCTAAGTCACTAAACCGGTGCATCTCCGCCGTCGGCACCTTCGCCTGGACGAGCACCCCGTCCTCGCGATCGGTCCGCTCCAGGTCGCCGGCCACCTCGTGCAGCTCGTGCAGGCGACCGCCCTGCGAGTAGGGGATCAGCAGCTCGACCTCGGTCAAGGTCTCCTCGAAGGCCGCCTCGATCCGCTCGCTTAAGGCGTCCAGCCCCTCCCCCTCCTGGGCCGAGACCAGCACGGCCTCGGGGTGGTCGAGCTCGGTTTCGCGCCGCTCCTCCTCGCCCAGCAGGTCGATCTTGTTGAAGACCAGCAGCCGCGGCTTCTCCCCCGCCCCGATCTCCTCCAGTACCTCGTCGACCGCTTGCATGTCGGCGAGCCGGCGCTCCTCCGTCGCCGAGGAGTCGACGACGTGGAGGATCAGGTCGGCGAGCACGGTCTCCTCCAGGGTCGCCTTGAAGGCCTCGACCAGCTGGTGGGGCAGCTTCTCAATGAAGCCGACGGTGTCGGTCAGCAAGGCGTCCCGCCCGGAGAGCTCGAAGGTGCGGGTGGTCGGGTCGAGGGTGTGGAAGAGTCGGTCGCGGACTTCGACCTCCGCCCCGGTCAGCGCGTTCAGCAGCGTCGACTTGCCGGCGTTGGTGTAGCCGGCGAGGGCGATTCGTGGCAGCGAGGAGGCCTCGCGCCGCGCCCGCATAACCCCACGGTTTTTCTCCAGCTCGACGAGCCGGCGCCGCAGCGCCGCGATCCGGTTGCGGGCGAGCCGGCGGTCGGTCTCGATCTGGGTCTCGCCCGGGCCCCTGGTGCCGATCCCGCCCCCGAGCCGCTCGAGGTGGGTCCACAGACCCCGCATGCGGGCCATGTTGTATTCGAGCTGGGCCAGCTCGACCTGCAGCTTGCCCTCGGCCGAGTGAGCGTGGTCGGCGAAGATGTCGAGGATGACGCTGGTGCGGTCGACGACCGGCACCCCCAGCGCCGTCTCGAGGTTGCGCTCCTGGCGCGGCGCCAGCTCGTCGTCGCAGGCGACCAGGTTGGCCCCGGCCGCGGCGATTTCCCGTTTCAACTCCTGCAGGCGACCGCGACCGAAGTAGCGGTCCGGATCGGGCTGCGGACGCTGCTGGGTGGCCTCGCCGGCGGTTGCCACCCCGGCGGTCCGCAGCAGCTCCTTCAGCTCGGCAAGCGACTCGCCCTCCTCGCGTCCGTCGACGACGCCGATCGCCATCGCTCGCTGGCGCGCCCGCGAGTTCGAGACGCCGGCACCGTTGGCGGACGCGGCGTAGCGCGTCTCGGTCGTCCTGCCGTTTCTTGAAGCTCCCACTCAAGGGAATTGTACGCCTGGCCGTCCAGCCAGTTAGGGTGGACCCCATGAAGGTCTTCGTCACCGGCGGCACCGGCTTCATCGGCGGCGAGGTCGTGCGCCAGCTGCGCGCCCGCGGCGAGGAGGTTGCCTGCCTGGTCCGCAGCCCCGAGAAAGCCTCGAAACTTCGCGAGCTGGGCTGCGAGCTGACCCGCGGCGACCTCTCCGACGAGGCGGCGCTCCGCCAGGGCATGGCTGGCTGCGACGCCGTCATCCACGCGGCGGCGATGTACGAGGTCGGGATCCCGGCTAAACAGCGCCCGGCGATGTGGGAGGCAAACGTCGCCGGCACCGAGCGGGTGATGAAGGTCGCGCTGGAGGAGAAGGTCCCGCGGATCGTCTACGTCTCCACCGTCGGCATCTTCGGCAACACCCGCAAACAGGTGGTCGATGAGGGCTACAAGAATCCCGAGACCGACTTCACCTCCTACTACGAGGAGACCAAGCTCGAGGCCCACAAGCTGGTCCAGCGGATGATCGACGACCAGGGCCTGCCGGCGATCATCGTCCAGCCGGGCGGTGTCTACGGCCCCGGCGACACCTCGCAGGTGGCCGACCTGCTCGAGCAATTCTTCGCCGGCAAACTGCCGCTGATGCCTTTCCCCGAGCTGGGAATCTGCATGACCCACGTCGAGGACATCGCCGGCGGCATCCTCCTGGCGCTCGACAAGGGCGCGCCCGGCGAGACCTACGTGATCAGCGGGCCGGTGACGACGATGCGCGAGGCGATCGAGACGGTCGCGAAGGTGAGCGGCCGCAAGGCCCCCAAGCGTGCCCTCCCCACCGGGCTGATGAAGGCGATGATTCCGATCGGGCCGCTGGTCGGCAAAGTGATGGGACAGCCGCCGAACCTGCGTGAGATCATCAGTTCGGCTGACGGGGTGACGTTCTGGGCTACCTACGAGAAGGCACAGCGGGAGCTCGGGTACTCGCCGCGGGGGATGGAAGAGGGGTTGCGGCAGATGCTCGAAGCGGACGAGCGGTTTCCCTCTCCGAGCGTTTGAGGTAGTCGGGGGAGGGGTCCCCGGACAACAGCGGGGAGGGTCCGGTGACCCCTCCCCCGACTCCCATAGGCTGCGCGGGTGCGCGTAATCGACGTGATGCATTTGGGGCGGCCCCACGTGATCGGGTGCTGGGAGGTGGATGGGGCGCTGGTTGATCCGGGGCCTGAGTCTTCGCTTCAGACCGTGCTTGACGCGATCGGGGATGAGCAGCCGCGAGCTGTCTTCCTGACGCATATTCATCTCGATCACGCTGCAGCCACTGGCGCGCTAGTGCGGAAGTGGCCTGATCTCGAGGTGTACGTGCACGAGCGCGGGGCGCCGCATTTGATCGATCCTTCGAAGCTGCTGGCCAGTGCGGAGCGGCTCTATGGGGACAGGCTGAACTACCTGTGGGGCGAGATCGTGCCGGTGCCCGAGAGCAGCGTGCAGGTGCTCCGTGGCGGTGAGACGGTGCTTGGGATGGAGGTGGCGTACACCCCAGGCCATGCCTCTCACCACGTCTGTTACTTCCACGACGAGAGCGGAACCGCATTCTGTGGGGACGTCGCGGCCTGCCGGATCCCGCCGTCGCAGCTGGTCGTGCCCCCTACGCCGCCGCCTGACATCAACATCGAGGTCTGGGAGGAATCGCTCAACGCCGTCGCGGCCTGGGAGCCCCAGCGGCTAGCTCTCACCCACTTCGGAGCGGTCGAGGACGACGTTCCGGGGCACATCGAGAAGGTGCGGGCGAAACTGCGGGAAGAGGCGGAGCTGGCGCGGCAGATGTCGAAAGAGGAGTACGACGCCGATAACGAGGCGCGGATCCGCCGCGAGCTGGCCGCCGAAGGCATCGAAGGCGACACCGTCGACGAGCTCCTGCAAGCTGTCCCAACCGCCTATCAGTGGAGCGGCCTCGACCGCTACTGGCGCAAGAAAGCCGAGCGCGAAGCCGGTTAGCGGGTTATGTCCCCCTCGCCCGGGTACCTGAGCCCTGAGGCGGGGACTCAAGGGACGAAGGAGGACGAGAATGGCCAGGATCTCGCTGCTGCGGCGTGCAGCCGTGGCGCTATCCGCACTGATGATCAGCTTTGCCCTGCTCGCCGGGACGGCGCAGGCGACCAAGGTGCCGCGGGTGATGGCCGCCCTCGGCGACTCGATTACCCGAGGCTTCAACACCGCCGGCCCGGGCTGCCCCACCGGACCGTCGCTCGATTGCCCGCAGAACTCCTGGGCGACGGGGACGAATCCGGCCGTGGACAGCTTCCGCGAACGGCTCGACGCGATCTCGCCGCAGCCGCTGACGTCCTACAACGACGCCGTCTCCGGAGCCCGCGCCGTCAACCTGCTTGCGCAGGCGGAAGTCTCCGCCTCCCAGGATCCCGAACTGGTCCTGATCGAGATCGGCGCCAACGATGCCTGCGCTTCGACGCCCACGCCCACCGCGACCTTCCGCGAACAGGTTCGCTCCGCGTTTGAAGTGCTGGTCGCGTCGAACAAGCAGGTCTACATCCAGCTGATGAGCATCCCCGACATCAACAACTTGCGGACGATCTTCACCGAACCGCCCGACCCCAACGCGATCGGCCGCTGGGAAGCGTTCCACGTCTGCCAGGGACTGCTCGCCAGCCCGCTCTCGACCGAACTGGCTGACGAAGAACGACGGGAAGCGTTCCGCGCCCAGGTGATCGCCTACAACGAAGCGCTCGAGGAAGTCTGCGCCGAATTCAAGCGCTGCATCTGGGACGACTACGCCGTCTTCAGCTCCGGTTTCACCACCGCTGATGTCGCCACGGTCGCCAACACGCCGACCGCCGACTACTTCCATCCCTCGGTCTCCGGCCAGGCGAAACTCGCCGAAGCGGCCTGGAGCACGACGTTCAACGACTGGCAGCACCGCAAGGGCGCCATGGCCCACGCGGGCTAGCGTCTAGGACAATTGCTCGCGCATGCGCTCGACGGCCTCTTCGATGCGGTCGTCGGGCGCGGTGAGCGCGATGCGGAAGAAGCCCTCGCCGCTCGGCCCGTACATCGAACCGGGTGAGATGACGACGGCGGCCTCCTCGAGCACCAGCTCGCAGAAGGAGGTCGAGGTGTGGCCCTCGGGAACCGGGGCCCAGACGTAGATCGTGCCTTTTGGCGAGGGGACCTCGACGCCGATCTCGCGCAGGGCGGAGACGACGAGGTCGCGGCGGCGGGTGTAGATCGCGTTCATCTCGTCCATCGGCTCGCTCGGGCCCCCGAGGGCGGCGACGCCGGCCATTTGGATCGCCTCGAAGAGTCCGGAGTCGACGTTGGTCTTCAGCCGCCAGTAGGTCTGGATCGCCTCGGCGTTACCGAGGATCGCGGCGCAGCGCCAGCCGGTCATGTTGTAACCCTTGGAGAGCGAGAAGACCTCGACGCCGACCTCTTTGGCGCCGGGCGTGGCGAGGAAGCTCGGAGCAACGTAGCCGTCGTAGGTGGTCTCCGAGTAGGCGTTGTCGTGGACGACGAGGATCTCGTACTCGCGGGCGAAGGAGACGACGGTGTCGAAGAAGCCCTCGGGTGCCACGGCGCCGGTCGGGTTGTTCGGATAGTTGATGAACATCAGCCGGGCGCGATTGGCGATGTCGGCGGGCACCGCGGTCAGGTCGGGAGCGAAGCCCAGCTCGGGGACCAGCGGCATCAGCTCGGCTTTGGCGCCGGCGAGGATCGGGCCGCCGGTGTAGACCGGGTAGCCGGGATCGGAGGCGAGTGCCACGTCCTCGGGGTCGAGGAAGGCGAAGCAGAGGTTGTAAATGCACTCCTTGGCCCCGATCGCCGGGATCACCTCGCTCTTCGGGTCGATCTCGACGCCGAAGCGGCGGCCGTAAAAGTCACTAAGCCCTTGGCGGAACTCGTCGCGGCCTCGATTGCTCGGGTACTGGTGGTAGGCGGGGTTGGCGACCGCGTCCTGCATCGCCGAGACGACGTGGGGATAGGTCGGCTGGTCCGGATCGCCGATTCCGAGACTGATCACGTCGATCCCGGCAGCACGCTTGTCGGCGATCTGCTGCTCGAGTTCCTGGAACTTGTAGGGAGGGATGGCCTCCAGGCGGCGTGAGGGGTCGGCGATGCCCATGGGACGCGGGAATCTATCCGTCCAGCTCGGACAGCGCCTGCAGCAGCTCGGGCGTCAGCTCACCGCGGAAGACCGGCTCGGCCCAGCCGTCGAGCTGGACATCGAGGTCGTCGGAGATCGCCACCTGCAGCTCTCCCCCTTCGAGCTCGACCACCAGCGGGCTCTCGGCGCCGCGGAGGAAGGCGGTGACCGCGGCGCCGCTGGCGCCGGTCCCGGAGGAGAGCGTCTCCCCTACCCCGCGCTCGAAGATTCGGGCGCGGACCCGGCTGCCGTCGATCTCGAGGAAGGAGACATTGGTCCGGTTCGGAAAGAGCTCATGGCCTTCGATTCCCGGGCCGATCTCGCCGAGGTCGAGCTCGTCGAGTTCGCCGCCGACGACGATCGCGCACTGCGGGTTGCCGATCGAGACGTGCTGGAACTCCCAGCGGCGGCCGCCCGCCTCGAGCGTCCCGCGGCCGTCCTCATTGCCGGACGGGAAATCCTTCGAGCTGGTCGAGGCGCGGCCCATGTCGACCGAGCAGGTCAGCTCGCCGGTGATCGTCGGCCGGATCGGCCCGGCGACGGTCGAGATCGCGAACTCGTCCTCGTCGGTCCAGCCGTTGCGGCGCAGATAGAGAATCGCCTCGCGGGCGCCGTTACCGGAGAGCTCGGCCTCGGAGCCGTCGGGGTTGAAGATCCGCAGGTCGGCGACGAACTCCCGGTTCTCGCTACGCGAGAGCAGCAGGACCCCGTCGGAGCCGATCCCGAAATGCTGGTCGCAGAGCCACTCGATCCGGGTCGCCGTCAGCTCCCAGGGCAGCCGCTCCGCCTCGAAGATCAGGTAGTCGTTGCCCAGCGCCTGCCACTTCTCGAATTTCACGCGCGGGACCCTATTCGGGCGGCAACCTCGGCGTCGGAGAGCCCGGTGCGATCGATGTAGTGGAGGTTGGGGATTTTCCGCATCCAGGTGAGCTGGCGACGCGCGTAGTTGCGAGAGCGCTTCTTCATCGTCTCCAGATCGCCGGCGAGTACCTCGTCGAAGCCGAGGGCTTTGCGGGCAGTCCGGCCGGGGCCCAGCGCATCGGTCCGCCGTGCCTCTTCCGATGCCCCGGCGGCGACGATCGCCTCGGTGCGGGCGTCGATCCGCTCATAGAGCTGAGCTCGGTCCATATCGAGGCCGAAAATCGTGGTTGGGTGCCGAGTCTCCGGTGACCAGAGCTCCGAGCCCTCCGTTTCCGGCGGCACCTTCTGCAAGGAGAGCTGGGCCAGAGCCGCCCGCAGATACAACCCAGTCCCCCCCACCACGATCGGCCGCCGCCCCGCCTCCAGCGCTGCATCTATCTCAGCGTGGGCCAGCGGCATGTAATCCCCGATCGAGAAGTCGGACGTGATCGGTACAAAGCTGAGCAGGCGATGCTCCAGCTGCCTCTGCTCATCCGGCGTCGCGGCCCCCGTCAAGGTCTCCAGACCCTCGTAGACCTGCAGGGCGTCGCAGTTGATCGCGACCGGGTCCTCTCCCCTCTCACGGAGCAGTTCCGCAAGGGCGATGGCGACCCCGGTCTTGCCGACCCCGGTCGGTCCGAAAATCGCGAATACCTTCAAAGAAGGTGAGTCAGCGGCCGAGCGGAGACGCCGCTTAGCGTCTGTGAGGTAGCCGACTCGATCTCAACCGGGACGAACTCTCCCGGCCGCGCTTCGCCGTCGAAGTTGACCGCCTTGCCATGCCGCGTCCGCCCCCGCAGCTTCGTCTCGTCGGTGCGGCTGGTGCCTTCGACCAGGACGTCGAGCGTCCGGCCGACGAACCGTTGCGCCCGCTCGGCCGCCCGCCGCTGCACCGCCTCGACCAGCCGTTCCATTCGCTCGACCTTGACCGGATGCGGCAGCTGATCCTCCATCGTCGCCGCCTCGGTTTCGCGCCGCGGCGAGAAGACGAAGGTAAAGGCGCCGTCGTAGCCGACCTCCTCGACCACCTCCAGGGTCTCGGCGAAATCGGCCTCGGTCTCACCGGGAAAGCCGACGATGATGTCGGTGGTGATCGCGCAGTCGGGGACGTGCTCGCGGATCAGCGCCACCCGGTCCATGTAGCGCTGGCGGTTGTAGGTGCGGCGCATCCGTTTCAGCACGGTGCTCGAGCCGGACTGGAGCGGCAGGTGGATCTGCTCGCAGAGCGCCGGCAACTCAGCGTGGGCCAGGATCACGTCCTCTTTCATGTCCTTCGGGTGCGGGCTGGTGTACCGGATCCGCTCGATTCCCTCGATCGCATCGACCCGGCGCAGCAGGTCGGAGAACCCGATCCGCTTCTCGCCCGGCAGGTCGCGCCCATAGCTGTTGACGTTCTGGCCCAGCAGCGTCACCTCAACGACGCCGTCGGCCGCCAGCGCTTCGGCCTCAGCGATCAGCTCATCGGGGTCGCGGCTGACCTCGCGGCCGCGGGTTGAGGGGACGATGCAGTAGGAGCAGACGCAGTTGCAGCCCTGGGAGATCTGCAGCCAGCCCTGGAACTCGCGCTCGCGCCGGGTCGGCAGGTGGCCGGAGAAGTCCTCGAACTCGAAGTAGCCCTGGGCGGTGATCGAGTCGGAGTTGAGGAACTCGGCCAGCTTGTGGATCTGGCCAGGTCCGAAGGCGACGTCGACGAACGGGAACCGCTCGAAGACCTCCTCCTTCACCGACTGCGCCCAGCAACCGCCGACCCCCACCACCCGCTCGGGATCCTCGCTCTTCAGCCGCTTCGCCTGCCCCAGATGAGCGATGAAACGACTGTCCGCCGACTCACGGATCGAGCAGGTGTTGAAGAGGATCAAGTCGGCCTCCTCGCGACTCGGCACCTCCTCATAACCAAGCGAAGCCAACATCCCCCGCATCCGCTCGGAGTCATGCACGTTCATCTGGCACCCGAAGGTGGTGACGTGGAACCGCTTAGCCATGGGACGCAGGGTAGCGTCGGTGCTACTTGACGGTCAGCGTTCCTTCCATCCCGGCCTGACGATGACCTGGGACGGAGCAGTAGAAGGTGTAGGTGCCGGCCTTGAGGTCGGCGGTCTCGGTTTCTTCGCCTTCGGCGATCGGTTCGAAGCCGGCCAGTTCTTTGCCGTTCTCTTCGATCACCACGTTGTGCGGAATCGCCGAGGGGTTCTTGAAGTCGACCGTGACCTCGCCTGCCTTGGCGCTCAGCTTGGTGGTGTCGTAGGCCAGAGCGGCTGGGTCGGCTTCCACGTCCAGAGTCGTCGCCGAGGCTTCCGACTTCCCACCGCCTCCGTTGCCTTCAGCACCACGAGGTTCGGGCGTTTGCGCGCCTTTCCCTTCCTGCGAGCCTTCGGTCGGGCCGACCGGTTCTTCGCCTTTAACCGAGCCTTCGGCTTCTTCTTCGGCCTGTTCTTCGTTCTCCTCGGTTTCGCCGCCCTGAGCGCCGCCTTCGTTTTCGTACGGACCCGAGGTCTCGCCTTTTTCGATCTCTTCGTTGAACTCGGCGTACTCGGCGGCCTTCGCCTCGTGCTCTTCGCCCGAATACCGGGTGGCGAAGGTCGTCGCGGCGACGACGAAGACGACGAACCAGAGGATCACCACCGGCAGCGCTTTGCCGGGGAATCCCTTCATTTTCAGGCCGGCGAAGCTGACCACCAGCGCGGAGACGGCAAGGACGATGCCGCAGGCGTAAAACAGAGTCTCGTTATCCATGAGCGGCGGCCATCCTATAGAGGTCGGTACCCGGCTCGCCGTGAGGCGAAAGCGGCTTTAAGCCGCCCTCACCTCAGCCGCCGGGGCGGCATCCTCGGTCGGTGCCGCCGGAGCCTCCTCGCCGTCGATCCCGAGCCCGGTCCGGATCTTCGTCTCCAGCTCCAGAGCCAGCTCCGGGTTGTCAACCAGAAACTGTTTGGCGTTGTTGCGCCCTTGGCCGAGCCGGGTCTCGCCGTAGGAGAAGAAGGAGCCGGATTTCTGGACCAGGTCCTGCTCCATCCCGAAGTCGAGCAGCCCGCCCTCACGGGAGATCCCGACCCCGTACTCGATGTCGAATTCGGCCTGCCGGAACGGCGAGGCGACCTTGTTCTTGACAACTTTGACCCGAACCCGATTGCCGACCGCCTCGGTCCCTTCCTTCAGGGTCTCGATCCGGCGGATGTCGAGCCGCTGCGAGGCGTAGAACTTCAGCGCCCGGCCGCCCGGCTGGGTCTCCGGCGAGCCGAACTGGACGCCGACCTTTTCGCGGATCTGGTTGGTGAAGATGCAGACGGTGTTGGTCCGGTTGAGGTTTCCGGCCAGTTTCCGCATCGCCTGCGACATCAGCCGCGCCTGCAGCCCGACCGTGGTGTCGCCGATCTGGCCGTCGAGCTCTGCTTTCGGGGTCAATGCCGCGACCGAGTCGATCGCGACCACGTCGACCGCGGCGGAGGCGATCAACCGGTCGGCGATCTGCAGCGCCTGCTCGCCGTAGTCGGGCTGGGAGACCAGCAGCTCGTCGGTGTCGACGCCGATCGCCCGCGAGTAGACGGGGTCGATCGCGTGCTCGGTGTCGATGAAGGCGCAAATGCCGCCCATCGCCTGGGCCTGGGCGATGATGTGGTTGACCAGCGTCGTCTTACCGGAGGACTCCGGGCCGAAGATCTCGACGATGCGGCCGCGCGGGACGCCACCGATACCGAGTGCCAGGTCGAGCGCCAGCGCCCCGGTCGGAATCGACTCCACCTTAACGGTGCCCTTGTCGCCGAGCCGCATCAGGGAACCCTCGCCGAACTCCCTTTTGATCCCGGTGACAGCGCTCTCGAGCGCCGCGTCTTTCGCTTTCGCCTCTTTGGCCGAAGCCTCTCTCAAGTTCGTTTTCGCCATCTAGATCACCTCACTGCTGCCCCCGCCGGGCAGCTCGACTTGGGCCAACGGCACATAGCGCGCACCGGTCGGCTGGAGTTCAGAACGATAAAGAGCCATCCGGACAGCAAGCCGAGGCTCTTCCACTCCCACGCTAGGGAGCCGGGACGCACGAAACAACGCGCTAAAGCAACTTTTCCCTCACGATTTCGTGCCGATTTCCTCACCGAGGAGCTGGCGCAGCAGGTGCATTCCCACCAGGGCCGAGCGTTCGCGGATGTCGGGGCGCCCGCCAGGGATCACCGGGTCGCGGGCGATCGCGGTGCCGTCGGCGAGGCGGGCGTTAAAGCAGACGTAGCCGACCGGCTTCTCCTCCGAGCCGCCGCCCGGCCCGGCGATGCCGGTGATAGAGACCGAGACCTCGGCGTCAAAGCGCTTCAACGCCCCGATCGCCATCGCCTCGGCGACCTCCGGCGAAACCGCCCCCTTCGCCTCGATCAGCTCCGGATCGACCCCCAGCAGCCCGGCCTTGGCCTCGTTCGAGTAGGCGACGACGCCGCCGGCGAAGTACTCCGAGGCCCCCGCAAGGTCGGTTATCCGCGCCGCCAGCAGGCCGCCGCTGCAGGACTCTGCCAGGGCAAGCCGGCGGCCGAGCAGCAGCGTCGCCACCTGGGCGTCGATCGTCTCCCCGTCGAGACTGAAGGTCTCATCCCGGTGGCGCCGCGCCAGGCCGGCGCGCACCTCCTCGGCTATCGCGGTCGACTCGTCGCGGTAGCGAACATCTATCTCGATCTCGCCTTTGCGCAGGCAGGTGGTGATCTCGACCGCCTCCAGCTCAAGCCCCTCGGACTCCATCTCCCGCAGGCTCTTGGCGATTTCGGACTCCGGTACCCCGAACATCCGCATCGTGTAGCCGCGCAGCGGCGTCGCCCGCGACAAGATCTCCTTCACCGGCCCGGTCTCAACCGCTACCTCCCACATCGGCTGCAGCTCGCGCGGCGGCCCCGGCAGGACGATCACGACCCGCTCGCCGGCCGGGACGACCAGTCCCGGCGCGGTGCCGACGGGATCGAGCGCGACCGCGCCCTTGGGCACCATCGCCTGCTTGCGGTTCGACTCGCGCAGGGCCGCCTCGTCGAGCCGGAAGCGCTGGGCGAAGCCGCTGAGGATCTCGGCGATTTTCGCCTCCATCGCCTCGTCGAGGACCATTTCGCGGCCGGCGAAGCGGGCGACAACCTCCGCCGTAAGGTCATCCGCGGTCGGCCCGAGGCCGCCGCTGGTGACGATCAGGTCCATCTCCTCCGCCGCCATGAACCGCAGCGCCGCCTCGAGATCGTCGGGGCGGTCGGCGACGACCATGATGTGGGCCACCTCCACCCCACGCTCGGCGAGGCGCTCGGACACCCAGGGGCCGTTGGCATCGGAGATGCGCCCGGTCAGGACCTCGGTTCCGGTGACGATGATGCCGGCGCGAATCACCCGCCGGACGCTACCGAACGCCCTGGTCTAGGCGTCCGGATCGGAGTCGACCGCGACCGGGGTCGGCTCGGCCTCGACGCTGCTGAGGACCCGCGAGAGATCGGCCTGGGTGATCAGCACCTGGCGCGGTTTCGAGCCCTCGTAGCCGGAGATGACCCCGCGCCGCTCGAGCATGTCGATCAGGCGCCCGGCTCGGGTGTAGCCGACCCGCAGCCGTCGCTGGATCATCGAGACCGAGGCGGTCTCGGTCTGCACGACCAGGCGGATCGCCTCGTCCAGCAGGTCGTCGCTGTCGGGATCGAAGTCGTCGTCGCGATCCTCGCTCTCGGCCTCCTGGGGGGTCTCCAGCAGCTCGTCCTCGAATTCCGGTTCGCCCTGCCTCGCCCAGTGCTTGGTGATTCGGGCGATCTCATCCTCGGTGACGAAGGCGCCCTGGACACGCGAGAGTTTCGAGGTGCCGGCGCCGCGGAAGAGCATGTCGCCCTGGCCGAGCAGGGTCTCAGCGCCGCCCTGGTCGAGGATCACCCGCGAGTCGGTCTGCGAGGAGACGGCGAAGGCGATCCGCGAGGGGATGTTGACCTTGATCGTGCCGGTGATGATGTCGGTCGAGGGCCGCTGCGTCGCCAGCACCAGGTGGATGCCGGTCGCCCGCGACTTCTGGGCCAGGCGGATGATCGAGTCCTCGACTTCCGCAGGGGCGACCATCATCAGGTCCGCGAGCTCGTCGATCACACAGAGGATGTGCGGTAGCGGTGACTGGCCCTGCTTGCGGCGCGTGCGATTGAGCTCGTCAAGGTTGCGGGCGCGTGCCTCGCTCATGATCCCGTAGCGGCTCTCCATCTCGCCGATAAGGTTTGAGAGGACGTTGGCTGCCAGGCGCGGCGAGGTCACCACCGGGGTCAGCAGGTGCGGGACATTCTCGTAGTGGTTGAGCTCTACCTGCTTCGGGTCGACCAGGACCAGGCGGACTTCGTTCGGCGAGGCCTGCATCAGGATCGAGGAGAGGATCGCGTTGACGCAGCCGCTCTTGCCCGAGCCAGTGGTGCCGGCGACGAGAACGTGAGGCATCTTCGCGATGTCGGTCCAGACCGGGTTGCCGTCGATTCCCTTGCCGAGCCAGGCGACCAGCGGCGAGGTCTTCTCCGGTCGACCGGCGTAGATGTCGCCGAGGCGGACCATCTTGCGGGTGCGGTTGGGGACCTCCACTCCGACCGCCTGCTTGCCGGGGATCGGGGCGAGGATGCGGATATCAGTCGAAGCCAGCGCGTAGGCGATGTCGTTGGCGAGCTCGGTGACTTTCTTGACTTTGGTCCCCGGCGCGAGGCGCAGCTCGAAGCGGGAAACGTGCGGGCCGCTGACGATGCCGACGATCTTCGCCTCGACCCCGAAGTGACCGAGCGTCTCGACCAGCTTGCGGCCGACCGCTTCGTGGTCGCGGGGATCGGGGCCTTTCTCGCCCTTGCCGCGCTCCAGGAGTTTCCCTGAGGGCGGTCGGTAGTCGATCTCCTCCGACATCGTGACGCCGCGTTTGTTCCCCATCGGGGTAAGGCCGGCGTGCGCGCGGTTCCCCTCGTCGGTCACAGCGATTGCGTCGGCGGAGTCGTAGTTCTGCAACTCCACTTTCTGAGGCGGCTCCTCGGCATCGTCCTCGGCCGGGAGGACGTGGGTCTCGGTGTCGCTCTCGTCCCCGGCCTCGAAAATCTGGGAGTCGAAGTCATCCTCCTCGGCGAGGGCGACGGTCGGTTCGAAATCCTCGTCTTCCTCCGGGTAGGCGCTCATCACATCGGTCGGGCCGGCGAGGGTCGCGGCCTCGGCCCGGGCCTCGCGGTGCTCGCGCCAGTCGGCGTGGGTCCTGGCGACGGTGCGGGCGGCCGCGTCGCCGCCGGCGAAGACACCGCGGAATAGCGCCCGCAGGGATCGACCAATCCCCCGTGCCAGAGCGGAGACGGAGGTTCCGGTGAGAAGCATGCCGCCGACGACCAGCAGCAGGACCGTGAAGATGCGGGCGCCGACGGTCCCGAAGAGGTAGACGAGGGCGGTTTCGACCCCGTAGCCGACCTTGCCACCTTCCCAGCCGAAGAAGAGGACGAAGACGAGATAGACGCCGAAGGCGACGAGGAAGAGGCCGATCAGGTCGAGGTGGCGCTGTTCGAGTCCGGCCGGCAGATGGAGGCCGCCTTTGGCTCCCCCCCTGACTTTCGGTTTCCTTTTCGACGCAGCTTTGCCTTTGCGGGCGGGTCCGCCCCGCTTCTTACGCACGAACATTGTTCTCCCGTTCGACGCCGGGCCGTCGACCCCTGCGCCGCTTTAAATTCACCCTAAAAGTCGCGCGGTGTGGCGATTTCCGCCGCTACCATCGCTTTGTGCTGTCTGAGGCAGAACAAGCGGGAGGCCGCGTCCTCGTGGTCGAGGACGACGTCGACATCGCCGACGTTCTCCGCCGTTCGCTCCGTAACGAGGGCTATGAAGTCCGCACCTCCGCCGACGGGACCGAGGCGCTCGACGTCGCCGCCGGCTTCGTCCCCGACCTCGTCGTCCTCGACCTTGGTTTGCCGGGACTCGACGGGATCGAGGTCTGCCGGCGCCTGCGCAACGACGGCGACGTCCCGATCCTGATGCTGACCGCCCGGGCCGAGACCGAGGACCGGGTCACCGGCCTCGACAGCGGTGCCGACGACTACCTGGTCAAGCCCTTCGAGCGCCAGGAGTTGCTGGCCCGGATCCGGGCCCTGCTGCGCCGCCGGCCCCCGCGCGGCGCCGCCTCGCTGGAGGTCGGCGATCTCGTCCTCAACCCCGACACCCGCGAGGTGCACCGGGGTGAGCGCGAGATCGAGCTGACCAACCGCGAGTTCGAGCTGCTCGAGTTCCTGATGCGCAACGAGCGCCTGGTCGTCTCCCGCGAGCGCCTGCTCGACGAGGTCTGGGGCTACGACCCGATGGCGGCGACGAACACGATCGACGTCTTCATCTCCAACCTGCGGCGGAAGCTCGAGGCCGGCGACGAGGGCCGCCTCCTCCACACCAAACGCGGTGCCGGCTACGTCCTCAAGGCGTAGGGCGGTGCGCGGCGCCGCGAACCGTCTCGGCCGCTTCGTCCGGCGCCTCCTGCACCCGCGCTCCTGGCCGGTCCGCTGGCGCCTAGCCGCGGTCTCCTCCGGGTTGACGCTGGTGATCCTGATGCTCTTCGGGGGCGCGATCGGGAAGATCGCCACCAACCGTATCCGCGACGATTTCAACAGCGAGGTCAACAGCGCGGTGCAGATCCTCAGCAGCGAATTCGGCGTCGTCTACCAGCCTTTCGGAGAATCCGAACTACGGCAGCGGCTCTCGCTGAATGCCTTCGTCCTCCCCGACGATGCCTCCGCCCGCGTCGTCGACGTCAACGGCAAGGTCCTCGGCGAAGCCGGAGGGCAGGCGGCAGCGCTCGGCTCTCCCCAGCCCGGCCTCTCCGACCACAGCGACATGCGGGTCGCAACCGCCACCCTCACCTCCGAAGCAGGTGAAGTGACCGGTTATGTCCAGTACGGGCGCAGCCTCTCCCATGTCGAGGCGACGATCGACCGCGTCTGGCTGCTGATCGCCGGCGGGATCCTCGGCGGCACGCTGCTGGCGGCCCTGGCCGGCGTCGCGGTCGCCGGGCGGGCGATGCGACCGATCGGCTCGCTGACGGACACCGCGAGGAAGATCGCGACGACCCGCGATCCCTCGCTGCGGATGCCGGAGCCGACCAACGACGACGAGGTCGGCGAGTTGGCCCGGACGCTCGAGGAAATGTTGCGCTCGCTCGACGCCGCCCGAGCCGAACGTGAGGGCGTGATGCAGAAGCAGCGTGAGTTCGTCGCCGACGCCTCGCACGAGCTGCGGACCCCGCTGACCAGCGTCCTCGCCAACCTCGAGCTGCTCCAGGCCTCGCTCCACGGTGCCGACCAGGCCGAGGACCGCGAGATCGTCGACTCCGCCCTGCGCTCCTCCAAACGGATGAGCCGGCTGATCGCCGATCTCCTGCTGCTCGCCCGCGCCGACGCCGGCCGCCTCCCCGCCCACCGCCGCGTCGACCTGGCCGAAGTCGCCGGGGACGCCGCCGCCGAGGTAGCGCCGCTGATGGGCGACCGCGAGCTGATCCTCGACAACGAGAAGCCGTTGCGGGTCGAAGGCAGCCGCGACGAGCTGCACCGGATGGTCCTCAACTTGCTCGACAACGCGATCCGCCACACCCCCCGCGGCGCCTGCGTCGAGCTGACGCTCTGCGAAAACGGCGGCGATGCCGTGGTCGAAGTCGGCGACGACGGGCCCGGGATCCCCGAGTCGATGCGCAGCCAGGTCTTCGACCGCTTCGTTCGCGGCACCGGCCCCGCCGACACCGCCCGCGGCACCGGCACCGGCCTCGGCCTGGCGATTGTCAGCGCCGTCGCCGAGTCCCACGGCGGCACCGTCGAAGCCCGCGAATCGAAGTCCGGCGGCGCCCTCCTGGTCGCCCGCATCCCCCTCGCCGAGCAACCGAAATCGGCTGCCAAACCTTTAGAGGCGCTTTAGAGGCCACCCCTAGATTCCCCCGTGGACGAGACACACTAGCCCGCCGAGGTTTCTCCCCAGAAATTACCTCGGCGGGCTTTTTCTTCGGCCCGAAACAGCATGGGACAAAGCGCACTCGTAAGGAGGTAGGGGTACTCCCCTGACCTCCCTGGGTTCCTCGCCTATAAGCAACCGTCTCTCGCTGAGTGATCTGTGCGAGGAACAGGACGCCGGTCGGCCAGGGGAGTACCCCTACCTCCGAGCCACAGTTCCCGTCAGACGCCGTATTTCGGAGCTGGCGAAGTCAGCAGCTAGCTGTTCCTTTGGGGTCTATGGCGACCAAAAGGAACAGGTAGCTGAAGCTAAGAGAGGCCTCGTGGGGAGACGATTCCGACACTGTCGCTAGGAGGGGTGGGTGTGCCTCTCGGGGCCGGCGTCCTGTTCCTCGCACAGACCAGTTGGCGAGAGACGGCCAACTTAGAGGCGAGGAACCCAGGTCTCGAGAGGGACACCCTCCCCTCCCTACGGCACCACGTTCGAACTACACCTCAATGACGACCGGGAGGATCATTGGGCGGCGGCGGAGGCGTTGCCAGGTGAACTTGCCGATTGCCTCGTGGAGGTCCTCCTCTATGAGGTTGGCCTCGCGGCGGCCGGCTTTGGCGGCGTCGTCGAGTTGGTCTTCAACTAGATCCTTGAGGTCTTCGACCAGGGCGCCGGCTTCGTCGAGGAAGGGGACGCCGCGGAAGATCACCTCGGGGTCGGCGACGATGCTGCCGTCGTCGTTGGAGACCGTGGCGACGACGATGAAGATGCCGTCCTCGGAGATCGCCCGGCGGTCGCGCAGGGCCGCGTCGTCGGGCTCGCCGATGTTGACTCCGTCGACGTAGATGACGCCGGCGTGGATGTCGGTGCCGAAACTGGCGCCGTCGCCGTTGAGCTCGAGCGGCAGGCCGTTACGGCCCTGGAAGATCCGGTCCCCCTCGATCCCGACCGCTTCGGCCAGTTCGGAGTGCAGGCGCAAGCGCTTGTAGTCGCCGTGGACCGGCATCACGAAACGCGGTTTGGTCAGGTTCAGCATCAGCTTGATCTCCTCCTGCCAGCCGTGGCCGGAGGCGTGGATCGGCGCGTCTTTGGCGGTGATCACGGTGGCACCGATCTCGTAGATCCGGTCGATCGTCTCATTGACGGCGCGCTCGTTGCCGGGCACCGGCGTCGCCGAGAAGACGACCGTGTCGCCGGAGTGCAACTGCACGTCACGGTGGTCGTTGTTGGCCATCCGCCGCAGCGCCGAGAGCGGCTCTCCCTGGCTGCCGGTCGAGATGATCACCACCTTCTCATCCGGGAAGTCCTCGATTTCTCGGGGCTGGATGAAGATGCCTTGCGGCGCGTTGGCGATGCCGAGGTTGGAGGCGATGTTGAAGTTCTTGCGCATCGAACGGCCGACCAGGGCGACTTTGCGGTCGAGCCGGGCCGCCGCGTCGATCACCTGCTGGACGCGGTGGATGTTCGAGGCGAAGGAAGTGACGATGATCCGGCCCTTGCAGCGGCCGAACTGCTGCAGCAGCGCCGGTCCGACCGAAGACTCCGACGGCGCCACGCCGGGACGATCGGCGTTGGTCGAGTCGCCGCAGAGCAGCGTCAGCCCTTCCTTGCCGAGCTCGGCCAGTCGCGAGACGTCAGCAGGTCGGCCGTCGACCGGGGTCTGGTCGAACTTGTAGTCGCCGGTCATCAGCACCGAGCCGGCCTCGGTCTTCAGCAGGACCGCCCGCATGTCGGGAATCGAGTGGGCGAGGTGGATTAGCTCGAGCTCGAAGGGACCGCAGCGCACCTTCTCCCCCGGCGGCAGCTCCTGCAGCGGAGCGCTCTCGCCGAGCTTGTGCTCGTCGAGCTTCGAGCGGACCATGCCGACGGTCAACAGGCCGCCGTAGATTTTCGGCGGCATCCCGATCTCTTTGAGGACGTAGGGCAGCGCCCCGACGTGGTCCTCGTGACCGTGGGTGAGGACAATCGCCTCGATGTCGTCGGCGCGGTCGCGCAGGTATGAGAAGTCCGGCAGCACGAGGTCGATCCCGTGCATCTCGGCGGTCGGGAACATCAGCCCCGTGTCGACGACGACGATGCGGCCGTCGTACTCGATCACGGTCATGTTCTTGCCGATCTCGCCGAGGCCGCCCAGAGGCAGCACTCGCAGTTTGCTTGGCACTAGAAGTAGTTACTCACTCTCTTTGTCTTTGGTGTCTAACTGGCAATCGCGACGCCGGCAGCATCGAGGCCGGCCTTGATGGCGGCCCTCTGCTCCTCGTCGGCGGATACCAGGGGAAGTCGGAGCCGGTCCTCGCAGAGGCCCAGCATTGCCAGGGCCGCCTTCAGCGGGATCGGATTGGTGGTAACGGAGGTGGCCTCGTAAGCTGGCGTGATCTCGGCGTCGATCTCGCGCGCTCGCTCGAGATCGCCGGCCTGGGCCGCGTCCCACATCGCGCGCATCTGGTCGCCGACGATGTGCGAGGCGACGCAGATGCCGCCCCCGCCGCCGAACTCGAGCACGCGGAGCAGGACGTTGTCGTTGCCTGCGAGGACGGTTAGGCCGTCGATCGACCCGAGCTCGTCGTCGTTGGCCTGCTTGACGGCGACGATGTTGTCGACGTCGCGGCCCAGTTCGCCCAGCAGCTCGGGGCTGGCGTTGACGATCACCCGGGCGGGGATGTTGTACATCACCATCGGCAGCTCGGGGACAGCCTCGGCGACAGTCTCGAAGTGGGCGCGGACGCCCGCCGGAGTGGGCTTGTTGTAGTACGGGACGACGACCAGCGAAGCATCGGCGCCGGCCTCGGCGGCCTTCTTCGTCAACTCGCAGGAGTGGCGGGTGTCGTTGGTGCCGGTGCCGCAGATCAGCAGCACCTCGTCCCCCACCTCGGCGCGGATCGAGCGCAGCAGCTCGATCTCCTCCTCGTCGGTCAAAGTCGGGCACTCCCCCGTACTGCCGGCGATCACCAGCCCGTGCGAGCCGTGCTCGAGCAGATGCGCCGCCAGGCGCCGGGCGGCATCGTGATCGACCGCTCCGCTCTCGTCGAACGGCGTCGCGATCGCGGTCAGAAGTCCTTGGATCTCCTTCATAGCTCTCAGGGTATCCCGTCGCGCGGCCCCCAGGCCGTCTACAACAGCTTCTCGAGCCCGACCGTGAAGCGGTCGGGCAGGTTTGCGACTTTGCGGCAGGCGAGGACTACGCCGGGCATGAAGGAGTGGCGGTCGATCGAGTCGTGGCGGATCGCCAGGCTCTGGCCGACGCCGCCGAAGATCACTTCTTGGTGGGCGACTAAGCCGGGCAGGCGGACGGAGTG
>Ga0247768_1000040_pt1 | contig 79525 bp, 66 predicted proteins | sample UWRJL016104C6_FD_179944 | JGI IMG/M metagenome (GOLD analysis project Ga0247768, IMG submission 179944) | Plant litter microbial communities from Arlington Agricultural Research Station in Wisconsin, United States - UWRJ-L016-104C-6 | ecosystem: Environmental > Terrestrial > Plant litter >... | reverse complement strand
GACTCGATGGCGACCTCGTCGCCGTCTTGGAGCCAGACGCGGGGTTTGCGGCCCATGCCGACGCCCTCGGGGGTCCCGGTGGAGACGATGTCGCCGGGCTCGAGCGTCATCAGCTTCGAGAGCTGGGAGACCAGCTGCGGGATGCTGAAGATGAGGTCGTCGGTGGCGCCGTCCTGCATCTCCTCGCCGTTCAGGGTCAGGCGGATCGCAATCGCCTCCGCCGGCCCCGCCTCGTCTGGCGTCACCAGGTAGGGACCGCAGGGCGCCGAGCCGTCGAAGACCTTGCCAGGCATCCACTGAGGCGTTGCCCCCTGCAGGTCACGGGCCGAGAGGTCATTGAGCAGCGTGTAGCCGGCGACGTGATCGAGCGCCTCCGCCTCCTCGACGTCCTTCGCCCGCTTCCCGACCACGAACGCGACCTCGGCCTCGAAATCGGTCTTCCCCGTCGGCACGTTCACAGTCGCCCCGTCGGCCACCAGCGCGTTCGGGTACTTGGCAAAGATCGTCGGCACCTCGGGAATGGCGTCGACGTCGACCCCCACCTCCGCCGCGTGCTTGCGGTAGTTCAACCCGATGCAGACGATCTTCTCCGGGTCGGGGATCGGAGGCAGCAGCTGCACCGCCGAGAGCGGATGCGAGGGCGCTCCGGTGTCTCCTAGCCGCCCGCGCAGATCCTCGACCCGCCCGGCGGCGATCAGCTCGCGCAAGCTGCCTCGGTGCGGCTCCCCCAGCAGCGCCCAAGCGTCGACGACGCGGTCGTCCTCGAGCAGTCCCGCCCGCGCACCGTCACCCGTGTCGTAGCTGAGGAGTCTCATGCCCGCCGCTACTGCAGGGCGAAGGTCGCGTTGACCGAAGCCGTCACGGTCGAGTTGCCGGGCTTGGCCGGCGGGGGCGTGGCACAGGCGCTCGCACGGCCGCTGGGGCGACGGGCGCCCGCGCTCCCCGGAGAGGCGGAGACGCACTTGGAGACTGGCCCGGCGGTGGCACTCGTTGGTTCAAAGCGCGGAACCCCGCCGCCCTCGACGATCGTCAGCGCCGGCCCCAGCGTGGCGCCGGCCGCCGTCGCCAGCTTTTCGGCCTTGGCTTTCGCCTTCAACAGCGCTTCGACGAGGGCCGCGTCGTAGGCCGCTTCGCCGTCGCTGGCGAAGAAGGTCGGCCCCCGCGTGCCGGTCGCCCCGGCTGCTACCCCGGCCGCGACCAGGGTGCCGGCTTCATCGGGCAGGTGGGTCACGACCGTGACTCCCTCGCTCGCCCGGTAGACGGGTCGCGCCCCCTTCTCCACCCGCCGCACCGAGACCGAGCCGGTGGTCACGTCGCCCGGTCCGACTCCCGGTGAGCCTTGTGCCGCCGCGATGACAGCCCGCAGACGGACCGCGACCACGCGCAGCGCGGCCGCTCGCCCCACCCGTTCCTTGCTGACCGAGAAGTGGACTTCGGCCGCGTCGTTCGGTACCTCGCGTTCGACGGTCGCCTGGACGCTGACGGTCCGGTCCAGCGCCACGGCGCTTGCGGGCACGGCCAGGGCGAGGAGTAACGACAGAAGGATGATGCGGCGCACGGGCCGCATCATCGCATCTGCCACTCGACCTTTACGCGCGAGCCGGCTCCACCTCCGGCTCGACCTCGAAGGAGGTGCCCTCGAGCGTCTCCCGCTCGATGTCGCTCTCGCGGACCAGCCACAACCCGAAGACCGCGCCGGCGAAGGAGAGGATCGCACCGAGCAGGAGGATCTCGTTGAGGCCGTGGAGGAAGCCCTGCTGGGCCGCGTTGGCGGCGACGTTCTGGGCCTGCGCCGGCAGCGCCGAGACCGCTTCGCCGAGGTGGCCCGATGAGGCAGCTTCGACCAGGCCGCGGGCCTGGTCGTTCGACAGCGCCCCGTTCGCCGCCTGCTGGGTCTTGTCAGCGCCGGCGCCGAGGAAGATCGCTCCCCAGGCGGCGATGCCGACCGCGATCCCGACCTGGCGGAAGGTGTCGTTGATCCCGGCGGCCATCCCGCTCTGCTCTTTCGGGACGACGCTGAGGGCGACGTCGGCGATCACCGGGTTCAGCAGGCCGACGCCGATTCCGCTGATCAGGAAGCCAGCGAGCAGCGCCGTCCACTCCGAGTCCATCTGCAGCCCGGACATCAGCAGCAGCCCGAGCCCCGTCAGCGCCAGGCCGGCGCTCATCAGGTAGCGGGCCTGGACTTTCGCCAGCGCCATCCCCGAGAGCGGGGCAACGATGAACGAGGCGACCGTGATCGGCAGGTAGCGCAGGCCTGCTTCGATCGGCGAGAAGCCGAGGAAGCTCTGCAGGTAGAGCGTCAGGTAGAGGAAGAGCGCGAACATCGAGCCGGAAACCGCGAAGGCGGCGAGCTGGACGCCGGTGAAAGCGCGGCGCTTGAAGAAACCGAGCGGCAGCATCGGCTCGCTGACGCGGCGCTCGATCACCAGGAACGCGCCCATCAGCACCGCCGCGGCTGCGAACAGCGAGACGATCAGCGTGCTGCCCCAGCCCTCGTCGTTGCCGCGGACCAGCGCCAGCACGAGGACGAAGAGCGCGAGCGAGAAGGTGACGAGGCCGCCCCAGTCGATCCGGGTCGCGTTCGGGTCGCGGCTCTCGGCGACTTTCCAGTAGGTGACGGCGATCGCCGCCAGCCCGATCGGGACGTTGAGGAGGAAGACCGACTCCCAGCCGAGGCCGTCGGTCAGCAGGCCGCCGACCAGCGGGCCGATCGCGACCGCGATTCCGATCGTTGCCCCGTAGATCCCCATCGCCATCCCGCGTTCCGGGCCGCTGGGGAACTCCTGGGCGACCAGGGCCAGCGAGACCGCGAACATCACCGCGCCGCCGACGCCCTGCAGGCCCCGGGCGAGGTTGAGGAAGGTCGGGTCCGGCGCCAGCGCGCAGAGCAGCGAGGCGACGGAGAAGATCCCGAGGCCGATTGCGAAGACGCGGCGGCGGCCGAGCCGGTCGGCGAGCGAGCCGGCGGTCAGGACCAGCGCCGCCAGCGAGAGCGCGTAGGCGTCGATCACCCACTGCAGGTCGGTGAAGCTGCCGCCGAGGTCCTGCTGGATCGCCGGCAGGGCGGTGTTGACGACGGTGATGTCGAGCAGAAGCATGAAGGTCGCGACGCAAACTGCGCCAAGCGTCCACCACTTGCGGTCGGTAGCGCCGGCGGCCGTCGCGGTTGAAGTCGAGTCCATCTGAGGTCTCCTAGCCATCGGGTACAATTCGTAAGGCAACCTTGTAAGGTGCCCTGACCAGGCGACCTTATCAGGCTCCCTGACGAAATGACGCGCGCACCCGAAAATAACGGCACTAACGACTTCTGGATCCCGATGGCGGGCCTCTTCGACATCGCCAAGGAGGCCTTCTTCGAGGACTTCCGCGAAGAGCTGGAGCAGACTGAGTTCGGCGACATCCGGCCCACCCACGGCTGCGTCTTCCGCTTCGTCCGCGGCCCCGGCATGCGGCTCACCGGCCTCGCGGAAATGGCCGGGATGACCAAGCAATCGATCGGCGAGATCGTCGACGACCTCGAGGCCCGCGGCTACGTCAAGCGCATCCCCGACCCCGAGGACAAGCGGGCGAAGCTGATCTGCCTGACCGAGCGCGGCGAGCGCGCCCAGGAAACCGGCCTCGCCCTCTTCTCCAAGGTCGAGGAGCAGTGGGCCAAGCGCTACGGCGCCAAGCGGATCGCCCAGCTCCGCGAGCTGCTCGAAGAGATCGCCGCCAACGAGGCACCGGCAGCCGCCCCCGAGCTAACGCACGCCTAACTGGAGTCAGCCGCCTAGTCCCCCTTTACTTAAGAGTCCCCGTTCCCCTGCGCTGGGGGATCTAGTTCAAAGGTTCCGCGCCCGAGAGCGCCTGTGGGACCACGAGATGTGGGTTGCTGAGCAGCCATTCAAAAGAATGACTGCCGGCTTCCGCGCTGACTGCACCGGGGAACCCAACCGGATAGACCACCGAGGCGCTCAAGTCGCTCGACCTCACTATGGCCTCGTGCACCTCCCCGCCAGGAGTTAGAACGCGGCAGACGTAGGTGGTCTCGGGCCCACGCACGGAGGCATCGGACTTCCAGAAGAGCCGCAGCAATGCCTCGGCACCCACCTCCACGACCTCGACATTCCACTGCTGAGAGAAAGAGGGCAGCCAGGAGCGGCTCTTCGGCCACTTCTCGCTTTGGAAGACTCCACCGCTGCCAAGGGCAGGGAAGAGATACTGGGCGCCGCTGGGCACAGAGCCGCTTCCGACGACCGGCTGAGGAATCGTGACGTTCCACAAATCCGGCTTCGAAGACTCGGCCGCTGCCGCATCGCCCGCCCGTGCGGCATCGTCTCGCTCGTCGGGGGAGAGCGTGATCTCCAGCTCCTCGGCCGCACGGCTCATGAACTGCTCAAGCCCGTACATGTAGAACTGCTGGCCCTCTGCCTCTCGGCGCATCTCTTCAACCAGCTCGAAGCGCGGCGCAAGGATCTCGGTGGCGCGCTTCCACCACCAGTCGGCCTTGCGCTCCTCGGTCACGAAGATGACGCCCTTTTTCTCCTCCCGCGCCTTGTCGATCATGTCGAGCCAGATCGCCAGGTCCCCGTAGCGGTCAGGCTCGTCCTTTTCGCGATCTTCGAAGCCGGGAGGCTGATCCCGCTCGTATCGTCGCCGGCCGAGCTTGAGCAGCTCCTCCGGGTCGCGAGGCTCCCCCAGTCTTCCTGCGAGGATCAGGTCGAGCTCATCCCGGACCGTGTCGACACCCAGGGCGTCATCACCCACGATGGGGTCGGGATGCTTCTCCCGGGTCTCAACGACGTGAGCTTGGATTGGCTCCAGGGCTTTCGAGATCCGCTCTTCCAAATCGCTTTTGTCGAGACGAGGGTGCCGGCCCATGTTTCCTGCCGCCTTCTTCGCCAGGCCTTTGATCTGGCTCTCGACCTTCTCGTAAGCCTTTTTCTGCTCGTCGATCACCTCGATGCGGCGCCTCTGGAACTCAAATCCGACTTGGTGAGGCACGAACAGCCTCTCGCCAAAGCCCTCGAAGATCTGCAGCAGTTTCGCCCGCGTAGTCTCGGACACCCGGTAGAGGGTCAGTAAAACGTTGGTGTCGGGAACGATCATCGCCGTCTGCCAGAGCGCCTTGAACTCCTCGTCGGTAGGCCGGTAGAACCCGGGAAACTTCTCGCGCATTCCTCCCTTTTACCAACGCCGGCGACCTCGGGACGGAATGCGCTAGCTTTGCTCATCGGGTGGCGCCCCATCGGGCCCGCTCGAGTTCTCTCGGGGGCGTAGCTCAGCTGGTTAGAGCGCCGGCCTGTCACGCCGGAGGTCGCGGGTTCGAGTCCCGTCGCTCCCGTTACGCGATCCGCAGGCCCATGCGGAACCGCCCTACAGTTCTCACCAGTTCCTTTTGCCTGTTTGGGTACCGAGGCGGGTACCCGAAGCCCGGGCCCGGGCAGATGCCTCAGGAGGGGACCAGTGGACGTATCCGCAAATTGGGGATCCAAGGCGGGCATGTCATGTCTGCCCTTGGTCATACGATTGGCGCATGGAGACTGGCTTTGGCGGACAAGACTTGACGAGCGGTCTTCGTGCTGAGTTTGAGCTGATGAAGCAGCGGGTGATCCAACAGCGTGAGCAGGTTGATCGCCTTCGAGCAGTGGCCGAGCAGGTCGAGGAGCAGACTGCTCGAGACGAGCATCTTTTGCAGGAGCTTGCCGCCGCCCTCGGTCTATCTAGTCAGTTGAGCATCGATGATCTTTCGCAGCGCCTGAGAGGACAGCGACTTCAGAAAGTCGCGCTTGAAGTATTGCGATTGCGCTGGGAAGCAGACCAACCGATCCACTATCGCGAATGGTTTGACTTGGTCCAAGAGGAAGGCCACAGGGTAGGAGGCAAAGATCCTCTCGCCACCTTTCTTGCACAGATCAACCGGGCACCGGAAGTTGAGAGTCTCGGCGGTCGAAGCGGTCGCTACCGGCTGGTCCCGAATTCTGGCTGAACTCGCGTCATAGGTTCGGAGCGTGATAGTCGACGAGCATCCGGGTGAGCTGCTCACCGCGCCTACTTAAGAGGTCGATCGTCGCCGGCGCCATTGGGGCGAAGTTGGTTGGCAGGTCGCTCACCAACTCTCGACGCACCAAATCTGGAGGGCTCACAGGCAGAGTGTGATCTCGCTGCCCGAGGTAAGGCATGACTAGCCCGCTCAGTTCTCCAGTCTCGAGTGCGGCGTACAAGCGACTACGAGATCCGTCTTGAACCTTTCGGAACGTCGACTCGAACGACCGACTGATCTGCGAACTCCACCCAAACGGAGATCTAGGTGCGAGAAGACCGCGGCCTGCATCACAGCCCACGATGAAGTCAACCGGCGTAACGTTGGTGGATATCTCGGGGTCGCGGCCCGGCTCCAAGCAGGTAGTGCCTAGATTGTCGAAGACACCTCCGTCGGTAAGGATTACTCGATGGCATTGGCGGACCTTTTGATGTTCAAACTCCCAGCTCTCATCGAGTGCTGGCAGGAACACCGGGTAGGCAGCCGAAGCAGTCACCGCCGTTGCCACTTCGATTTCGTTTCCTGGAACCGTGCCGAGTCGCCAAGAGCCGCTCTCCTTCGAACCGAAGCGAAAAGCCGAACCAGTTCGTAAGTCGCAGGCATTGAGGATGACGTCCACATCATTGCGGCGCGGATCCGTGAGGATCTGATCGCCGAAGAGCCGCGCCTTCAAGGCATCTTCGAAGGCAACGGTGCGACTGACCCAGCGGCGAAGCGGAGGGTCCATCGGAGATGGAACTGACCCCCCCAGCTTGCTGGCCCCCTGCCTTCGGACGCCACTAGCAACGCGGGTTACGCGGGCGGCTGCACCGGCCAGAAGCGAGCTTCCTAGTGCCTGCACACTGCGGCGCCCCAGCAGGTAACGGCGGGCGATCTCGCCGTGTAGTCCCTTGCGAAGAAGCTCTTCAACCTGTTCTTCAAATGCAGAAAAGTCACCGCTTGACTGGTAAGCCCACATCGCAGCGATAACGGACCCACCTGATACTCCTGAGACAACACGCACCCGGTCGAGGACGCCCCTCTCATTTAGGGCTCGGAGACAGCCGAGGTGAAACGCGATCGCCCGAGAGCCACCTCCGGAGAGCGCCAGCCCTACATCCTGGGGAATAGCGACTGTTTTGGCCAGGTCACGAGTCTCGTGGACCTCAATTCGCGCGTGGTCGGTGCGAAGTTCGTCGTGCTCGAAATTGTAGGCGGCGAGCACGGGCTTCGTGGCGGCCCAGCCCACGATCAAGATCAGCCCGTTTCCATTGGGAGAGTCGGTTTCGGCCAGTAGCTGCATCATCCCGAGTAGATCCTGGGCACTGAAGGCCGGCGATTGGCCCGGGTGGGTGTGCCACATTCCGAGGAACTCGACCGATTTCCCAGACCGTTCCTCCTTCTCGCTCGCAAGTTCAGCTACGCCGACAGTCCCGCAGCGAAATTCCTCCGGTGTCTCGATGCTGTCCGGGGGAGGACCCGAGACCTCGTCGATCCAAATTACCCCGCTCGCGTCATCACGTCGGCCGAAAAGGAGTCCGCCCGTCTCGCTCATCGACGACAGTCGCTGCTCGGCCGCGCCACGCCACGCCAGAATCTCCCTGCGCGCCGCCTCGGAGAGGCGAATCTCAAAGCGATCGCTGGCATCAGGCATCGTCAGTGCCGGTGAAAAAGCCAGGCGAGCAGTAGGTGGACCCGGGTGGTGTGCCGATGGCAGCGCGAGAAGATGAGCGACCGCACTCTCGTCCTCGGGCACCGAGCAGAGCTCGACTGCAACGCTGGTCAGCAAGGACGAGGCAAGCGCTTGGACCTCGGCGCATGATCCTTGGAAAGTCGGACTGGAGCAGCCTGGCTCAGGCTGGAAGAGATCGCTCCGTGGTGGGTTGGGCCAGAACTCCTCGAGAAATCCTCTGAGCCGAGGAGTTTTCGTGCAGGTGAGCTTGGTGGCGCGCAGGATGTCTTCCCCAGCACCGGTGTGATGTGGAAATGCGATAGCCGCAATGCCATGTCCGGCGGTATGACCGATGATCGCCGTCACGAGGGTTGCGTTGGTCGGATTCGTCCTGCGGACACGCTCTAGCTTTGAGCGGACCGCGACTGCAGCGGTTGCGTCGATAACGACATCGGCGCCGTCGTTCCAGTCTTCTCTCTCCAGCGGTCCGTTTAGAACATTCCGCGCGTTCGCCTCGATCGAAGCCGAAGGTTCGATTGCCCGCAGTCGATCTGCCAAGACCTTCACCTTGCGAAGACCGACATCGGCGTCGGTATAGGGCTGGCGGACCAAGATTCCAGGGTTGACATTGGCGTTGTCGTAGAGCACCAGCCGGCTTGCTCCTGCCCTTATGACCCACTCGGCGATTGGGCCGCCAAGTGCGCCACAGCCCCAAATGGCGACCGTCTTTCCGGCGAAAGCGGAGAGAGGGCTATCCTGATCGCGCCGGACCGTGACCTCTGATCGAGCCTCGCGCACGGGGCACCATTCAGCCTTGGCAGAGGTTGCCCAGTCGATTACTGCATCGATAGCTTCCTCGCCGACCTCCCTAGTGGCCTCGTCCCTCGAATAACGCTTTAAGGCATGAGTCAGCTTGCTTGCCTCCTCGGCCGGAATCCTCCAGGCAGTTAGGTGTTGTTTCATGGCCCCACCGACGATGCCTCGCATCGGCGTTCCGACGATCACCAACAGTGGTTCGTCCTGGCCTCGAAATGCGGCGACATATCCGAGATGCGCGACCAGCAGGGGCATCCTCACCCCACGCTTGCTTAACGCGACGAGCAGGGCGGAGACGGTTTTCGGGAACTCCCAGTCCATTGGCTCGTCAAGGAGCACTGCGGCCGCCGAGCTATCGGGCGGGGTGTTCAATGAACCTCCGTCATCGTGTTCAGGCACCCAGCCGTCGATGTCGTAGCGGTGTTCATGTGGCCTGTTGACGGTCGCGTAGCCGAGCCAGGCGTCTCCGGAAACCGACGGCGTATCAGCCCGGGGAATTATCAGTGGGGTACCGGTAGTGGTGTATGCAACGGGCGGATGAAGCGGAGCTCCCTCCGGATCCAAAGTTCCCAAGGCGGCTCGCTCAAGCCAGTCAATGAGACGTTCAATGAGGTCATACATCCCTCCTGATGGATTCCACTCAATCGCCGGGGCTGCGTAGAGACAGATCGAGACACGCCATTGGACGTGCGGGGAGCCTGCCCAGCGACCGTGGCGCACAAGAACTGAAGGGACTTCGTAGGGGAAGCCAGCATCGACAGCCAATAGGAAACGCTCTCGCTCACGAACTCCAATGCCGCCCGACTCGTGCTTGATGCCAGCGCAGTCAAGCGAGATTTCCACCCACAGGGAAGGGGTTTCGTCGGTGGGATCCTCGACGTTGAGGACTTCCAGTCCGTGCGGAGAAGCAAGTTGCATGGAGCTGAGCTGGCGCAAGGCCAGCTCTTGCCCTGGACTTCTAGCCACGACTACCGTTTCCCAAAACCAACGGCTGCCGCCGGGGCCTTACTGCCCCCTCGCCCCCCTTCCACGGCGGCCGGTGCTGACGATGCCTTCAGCGATGCATCGCCTTCTGCTTTTCGCAAGGCAATCTCATCATCATTTACTTCCATGACGATCGGCTCGGGCGTCTTGGTGTTCGGGTGCTCCCCGGTGCAGAGGAAGTGGCCCCCATCAACTAGCTCTCGGTAGCGTTGAGCCGCGATCAGGTGTGGCGGATTCGCATTCTCCTCGTCCTTGTCTGGAATCGGCGGCGCGCTGGCGACGATGTATGCCCCCTCGCAAGCGGCCCCTTCAATTTCATCGAGCAGCTTCTGCTTCAGGGAGTCTTCGGTCTCGCCGACGTCTCGCCCATACATCGCGCTCTTTGAGCAGTGATGAGGGGCGAGAAAGAGATCCCAGGCTAGGTCGTCATCCTCGCTTCGGGTGAAGATCTGCTTGAGGCCGGGATAGGAGAGGTCGCCGAGGAGGAGGGCGCGGGCTGAGGAGTTTTCGTTCGTCAGAGTGACTTGCAACGCGAAGCTCGTGCGATTGCGCTCCGCCTCAGCATCCTCCTTGAACGGGGCGTGCACAAAAGCCCGGAAGACGTCTGAGTGATCGTCCCCGTCGATCGAATGGAATTCACTCCCGGGCACAGTGACCGCTCCCTCTGGCAGGTTCTTATAGATGTCGCTGTGTTCCTCGAGCGTGTCGGAGAAGCCGATGATCCGGATCCGATCGCCGGAGCCGACTTCCCCAGACTCCTTCATCTTCTTGATGCGCCGTTCCGCCTCCTCGACGAACGCTTTCGCGTCATCGCAGAGATCGTCCTGGTCCTGCTCCCAGAGAACACGAGGGGTGAACCACAAATCCCCTATCGTGACTTTCTCGAGTAGCTCTGCGAAGCCCAAGATGTGGTCCTTATCCAGATGGGTGGCACCAAACGCCGCGAGATAGGGCTTCTCATCTCGATCAGGCAGGAGATCGACAAGCTCGTCTAGGACTGGGCATCGTGGGTCGTCGTCCTGCTCGGCTTCCTCGATGTGGCGCAGGTCGATCTGCACGATCGTGTCGGCGTCGACCACGACAGTCGTGCTGTCCCCGCAACCAACGGGCCAGAAAATAAGCCCCCTGTCTGGAAACGAATCCATAAGCAAAACCTCCCGAATCGCGATTTGTAGATGGCGCAGCTACATGTAGGAACGTCAAGGTACGACAGCGTCCGGATGGATTCGCGAAATCAAGCGCTGACGCCAAAAAGTCGTTGGATTCGTAGCTACACTTCCTACGGATGGAAGCCCATGCATGGCCCGATATCCCCGAAGAGCAGCGCTGGGCTCTGGAATTAATGGAGGAACGGCTGGAGCGGACTGCGCAGCCGGCAAGAGAGCTTTCGGCGCGCGCTGATGAGCTTCGCGCTCAGGCGGCGCAGACGGACATCGCTGGCTATCGAGACGCAGCTCTTGCGTTGGCGGATCGCTACGAGCAGGCAGCAGCAGCCCGTCTCGCTTCCGCCTAGCAGCTCTACGACTTCAACATCGAGCGCAGTCGGGTAGCGATTTCCCGCTGTCGGACGAGCTGGGACTGGATGCTGGGTTCGATGCGCCTCAATTCCATCTCCAGCCCTTTCAAGGTGCGCGCCGCTCCCTCAGGGTCGAGCAGGCTTTGCTCGCTCCATTGAGCGGAAAGCTGGCGTGCTCTCTCTGACAGGCCTGGTAACTCCGCCGTTACGATGCGCGCCGACTCTTCAAGCAGGCGGGCTTGCTCGGGGTTGGCGCGGTCCGTCGTGATCAACTCGCGGCGCATCTCGAAGATGGCCTCGTGGGCGATCATCGCCGCGCCAAGAAGGCCGTCGAGTCGCTTGATGGCCGGTGGGTGCTCGGGCATCGGATAATCCTGCCGCAGCAAGCGGCGGGATGCGTGCAGACAGGACACCGCGGCTACATGAAGATGCTCGTCAACTTCGCGACATCATCCGGCCGAGGCTTGGAATGCAGATAGCGCTCCGTCGTGGTCAGCTTTGAGTGACCCATCATGTCCTTGACTGCGACAAGATCGAACTGCTGGATCGCCAGGCTGCCGAAGGTGTGGCGTAGGTCGTGGAAGCGTCGCACTCGGACGCCGGCCTGTTCTTGGGCACGGACGAAGCGGCTGCGGACGGCGGAGCGATCGAGGGGAGCGCCGTCCGGTCGGCAGAAGACAAAGTCGGTGTGGCTCGTGAACCTCGGCCGCTCCCGCAGTCCTCGCAGTTCCGTGGCCGCCTGCTCGGCGAGGGGCACGGTGCGGGGGCGCCTTGACTTGGTGCTGGACTCCTCGCCGGCGGACATAGCGCGGGAGACGATCAGGGCCCCGGCCTTGAAGTCGACGTCTGACCAGCGAAGGGCGAGGAGCTCACCCAGCCGCAACCCCGTACAGGCGGCGACGATGAAGAGCGCGGCGTCCTGCTCGTTGATGCGCTGCCACTCGGCGTTCGTCTCCTCGGAGTAGCCGTGGGCGGGGCGAGTGCGGTGCAGGCTCGAGCGGGCGGCCTCGGCGATCGCCCTCAGTTCGTCTGGCTCGAAGGTCTCGATCGGGCGGGCGCCTTCTTCGGGGCGCTTCCTGGTTCCGGCGACCGGGTTGTCGCGCAGGGCGAAGACGTCGTTGCGCCTGGCGTGCTCGAAGATCGAGTGGAGCAGCTGGCGATGGATGTTGACCGTGCGAGCGCTGACGTCCTCCCGGTCGATGCCGGCGCGGAAGCGCTCTGTGTCCTGGGTCGAGATCGAGCGGAGCTTGCGGCCGGCAAACTTGCGCAAGATCCGCGCCCCTCGTTGGCCTCGCTCTCCGGGACGCGGAGGGGCGAGGAGGTTCCGGTAACCCGCCAGGGTCGAGGGCTTGGCCCGCTTCTCGAATTCGAGGTGTGCGAACCAGGCCTCGACGGCGTCCTCGAAGCGCGCCTCGCGTTTTGTCGGCGCGATCTGCTGCTCGGCTTCGACCTCGGCGATCACCCTGGCCATCTCGCGGTAGGCAGCTCGCTCATCCAGGTAGCCGCGGCACACCCGCCCTCGGCGCCTCCTCCAGCCACCGCGAGGATCCGGCTCCAGCCAGGCCCGGCCCAGCCGGCGCTTGCGCTGTCGCTTCCTCCCGTCGCGCCACTTCGCCTTGTAGAAAGGCGTTCCCTTGTGGGCTCGAACGATCAGGGCGCCCGTCTCGATCAACTCCGTCTTCATCTTGGACCTCCGGTATCTCGATGCACTCGCCGTGGGTGATGTCCAAGCCGACGACGGTTTGCATCGGGTCATCGGATCTTGGAGCACGCAGGTACCAACCTGGGTACCTGCTTCGACGCATCACGGCTGCGCGATACTGACGTTCCCTGATCCAGCAAGGCCCTAAAAGTGCCTAAATGCAGCTATTTAGAGACCTGTCACGCCGGAGGTCGCGGGTTCGAGTCCCGTCGCTCCCGCTCCGGTCGGCGGCGTGTTGCAGATCGCCGCGGCCTAGGGACCTTTGGGAACTTCCCGATACTCTGGATCGATCAAGCGGTCCCTCCTCATCTTGCTGGTAGCCGTCTTCGGTTTTGCCGTCGCGGCTCCCCAGGCTCCCGAAGCTAAGGCGCTTGACTACGACTGCGCGGATTTCTCCACTCAAGCTGAAGCCCAGGGCTATCTCCTTGTCGGCGACCCATACAACCTCGATGGGGACAACGACGGGGTGGCTTGTGAGGACTTGCCGTGCCCTTGCTCTTCGGGCACGGTTAGCGAACCGCCGCCGGCGCCTTCGCCACCGCCAGCGCCGCCCGTTCCCGCCCCCGCTCCGATCGAAGAAGTGGTCGCACCGGAATACCGCGTCTACGTCGGGTGCAACCGAAGTAGTCATGCCTATCCGACGCATCGATGTCGGTTGGGGAACAAGCCGGGAGCGTTCTTCGAAAGCTCCGTCGCCACTACTTACTCGGTTTGCCTGCGCTTTCCGAACCGGCGGCGTCTCTGTGCAGAAGAACAAAGCGCCGAAGCGGGACAGCTCTACGTCAATCAGATCACCACGCGGCTCATCGGGCGTCATGACGTGACCTGGTTCGTTGGCGGCAGGCGCATCGTTCGCCACTTCCGGATGACCTACTAGCCGCGGTTCTACCCTTGCCGCTTGGCCACCGGCTTCGTCAAGTTCTTCGGCCAGGGGAGCAACCGCTCACCGCGCGACCGCACCGTCCTCGATGCGGTCGCGACCTCCGGCAGCCACCGCATCTGCACCTATCCGCGGGGGCGACGACCCCGGGCTGTTCGAGATGGGGACGTGATGTTCATGGGGCACCTGGTGAGTGGGCCGAATGACATTCGGGTCTATGGGCGGGCGGTGGCTCGGGCCTACGAGGAGGGGCGCGACGATGCTGGGGCAGAGGACATCGCGCGGCGGCCTTGGCTGGAGCGGTGGCCGCACTTCATCCGCGTGCGGGAGATGGAGTTCGTCGACGGGACGCTAGGCGACGGTGTCTCGCTTGGGGAGTTGATGGACGAGCTTGGTGCTTATGCCCTCGGGCCGACGGCGGAAAACGCGGACCGTGGAGTGGGGAACATCGATCCGCGGCAGTCGATCCGGCAGGCGGCGGCGGTGCGCTTGACTGAAGCTGGGGCCAGTTGGCTCGAGGAGGAGCTGGATCTGACGTTTCGCCGCTGCGGGAAGGTGCGGGCGGAAGATCTCCCAGAGCTGGACTGGGATGAGTGAGCAGAGTTTGGGCTTCTCGCTCGAAGAGGTCTCCCTGATTGCGGCGTCAGGCAGCGGCGAGGAGGCCGGTCACCTCGGCGCCTTCTTCCCGGGTCTCGCCGCCCATCTCCGCATACGAGGAGTCCAACTGGGAAGGATGGACGAGGGCTGGTACCGCTGCCTGATCCTCCGCGAAGCTTTCGCGCGTGAGCCGACGCAGGCGGGAGCTGCTTTCCTCCATCAGGTGATCGCTGCGCTCGACCAGCAACTCGTCCTCGAGCTGATGAGCGAAGGTCCGCAGAGCGCCGGGGACCCAGGGGTCGAGCTCGAGCATCAGGTGGATCTCGGAGTCCTTCAGCTGGGAGGTCAGGATTGAGACGGTCTCCGGTAGATCGCCGCGGCGGAACATTCGAACGCGGCCGAGCTCGACGTCGCAAGCGGTGATTCCCGCCGGGCGACGCATCAGCTCGTAGCTGGAGCGGGTGGCGGTAATTAGGTCTTCGACCGAGGAAAGGTCACGCGCTCTCTCCTCTTCGGCGATTCTCCTGGCGACGACAGCCTGCCGGCGACCGTTCAACACATGCCCCTCTTTGTGCGCCGCTGCGATGAACATCCGCTCGGCGTGCTCGAGGTCCTCTTTCGCTTCCGCCAGCCTTCCTTCCCCGCAGGCGACCGCTCCCAGAGCCGATTGGGCGAACGCGCGCGTCACGGTCAGCCCCAGGCTCTTCGATCGGGTCAGTGCCTCCTCCAGCCGATCTCGGGCGGCAGCGGACTCCCCGCGACAGCGGAGAACCTCCCCCGTCTGCATCAGGCTGTCGGCGACGAGACGCTTGAAGCCGTTGTCGCTGGCCATCCTGTGCGATTTCTCCAAACGGTCCCCTGCCTGATCGAAGTGGCCGAGCAAGCGCAGGCAGAAGCCCGACAGGAACAGGCATTGGGCCTGTCCGTACAGGTCTTCCAGCTCCTCGAAAGACCGCAAAGCCCTCAGCGCGACTTTGAGGGAGCTGCCGAACATCGACCGGCTGCGGAGGTTGTGGGCGAGTCCGACCAGGCTCCAGCTCCGGCGCGCGCGCCAGGTCTCGGGCGAGGAGTAAGGGGGCGAGACGACGAGATCGTCGTAAAGGCTGATCGCGGTCCATAGATAACTAGCCTGGAGAGGGAGGTCGTCGGCGCTGCCCTCTCTGAGCCGTCCCAGTCCATAGTGGTAGTGAGCCGCCGCGGGAAGCACGAGTTCGGCGCTGTACTCGGCTCGTCGTCCCAGCGAGATCTCTTTCAGCGCCTCCAGGTGGCCGGACGCTTCTGCGGGACGACCGTCCTGGCGGAGGGTCGTCACCAGCTCGGCCAGGGCCTCCAGGGCCAGACCGTGGTCGTCGATCCCCTCCGCCTGCTCGTAGATCAGCTGCAGCCTGTCGGCTGCATCCTGTAAGCCGTTGTGACGCCGCCGCAGCCCAACCGCATTGTCTTTGGCCAGGTTCAGGACGGAGGAGAGCTCCGCGTCTGGGCGGGGCGCGGGTCGCTCGGGGCGCTCCCCAAAAGCCCGATGCTCTCGCAGCTGGACTTCTCCCTCCGCGGTCAGCTCGTAACGTCGCCTCCTCGCATCGCCGGGAACCTCGGTGAAGGAGACAAACCCCTTCTTCGCCAGCGATGCAAGGATCCGGCTCACATATGCGGGAGCGGATTCCAGTTGCTCGGCGAGAAAGGTCGGTTCGGCGGGTTCGCGACCCAGAAATTCGAGGATCCGGCTCACGATCGGCTCGCGTTTCTTCGTCTGCCGGCTCTTCGCTCGCGCCTCGTCTATAGCGGGCGCAGCCGCCATCTCCCTAGTGCTCATGACTGCCTTTCGTTATGGCGCCGGAGTGCGCCATGGCTTGGGTTCTCCTAGACGATCGGAGATTGTTGCAGGTGGACAAGTAAAAGTCAATTACCGATCAATGATTAGAGGAAGGATACTGCGGTATCGGCGGGCTCGTTCGGGTCGAAAAGGGCTGCAAAGGGCCGCTCAATGCCAGGCGCGGCCTCGATTTCAGATTGTTCCCGAGGCGCAGGCCGGGGAACCCCGACGAAAAAGCAGAAGGAGTCGCCTTCCCCGAAACCGGCATTGACCACGGCGGTGACTGCCTGTCGGCGCGAGGCGAGCCCCGTTGCCGCGCCATTGAAGGAACCGAGGTCGGTGGTCAGGGCCGGTACGAGGAGCAGGTTGACCCCAGCATCCTCAAGCAGGAGGGGGATCACTTCGTCGTTGAGGTCGGCGCAGATGACGACCGCCATGTGGGTCCTCGATCCGGCGAGTATCCGGATCTCCGCGTCCCCGTCGTTGATGCCCTCCGGCAGGGGCGGGTCATAGGTCGTTCCGTTCAGTTGCCTTGCCGCGTAAGGGTGGATCTTTCGGTGCCACAGCACGCGGCGCCCGTCCAGGTACACCCGGCTTTCATTTGAGCGCGTGTCGTCCTCTCCGGCTCCGGGATCGCAGACGTGTGCGCTGCCGGCGACCACGAGGGGCGGGTAGCGCTGAGGGTTACGGCCCAGCTCCTCCTCGAGGGCATCGGCGTCCGGAAGCGTCAGCTCTGGCAGGACAGCGATTTGGACGTCGACCGGCAGGGACGCGAGCAGTTCCAGCACCGCCTCGGGGTCCCACTCCTTCGGGCGCACTCCGAAGAACCACTCCGGTTCGATCTGGCTGATCTCGAAATGCTCCAGCCCGTGGATCGGAAACACGCCGGCGATCAACGGCAGGCGGTCCTGTTCGTCCCACGTGAGCTGATCCAGCCGATGCCGGCAGCTGAAGTCGAGGACGACCTCGATGCCCTCGTCGGAATGGTGGCGAACCGGAGTGAACCCGCAGCCACTCAACAGATGTCCTCTGGAGAGGGTTCTCTGGTAGGTCGTGGGCTTGAAGAGCTTGTCGATCGGTCGTCCGGCCACTGGCATCGGCATGCCGCGACGCAGACTCACTTCGCCGGTCATGTTTTCAAACATCGCTGACAGCACCCCGGCACACAACCCACGCAGGACCCCGAGGTACTCGAGGGGATGCAGAGTCCTCGCGACTCCCAGGTCCTGCCGCAGCCCGTCGGCATCCAGGGCGGGAAGAAAACCCTTGTCGGGATCGGCCGTGAGCCATAGCTCGTGGTCCATCGAGGCCACTCTGCGCTCGACCCAGGTCAGGTGGTCGCGTACCGCTTTAGCGGCGCAAAGCCTTCTCAGTTCCTTTCCTCCCTCTCCCATTAGGCACATCAAGCCCAGCCTCCGGGCGAGGTCAAGGGTGTCGCTGGCCTCTTCTAGAGGCACGTCGAGTTCAGGTAGTGACATGTAGGAAGCCCGGAGGTTGCGCGGGCAATTTACCTATCCCATTGATGAGTGATCCAGGAAGTTAGAGGCGGCTTTGGTCTTCCATCTCTCGCGGTGAGAGGAGTTCGGCTTCGCGCTTCGAAGAGGTCTTTGTGAATTCAAAGCTGGAGAAGCTGGATCTCCACTCCTCCGAGAAGCTCGTCGAGGGGCTCGGGATCGTCTTCTACGTCGGCATGGCCGTGGCGCTGCTGACGGCGCTGCTGGGTTCGCCGGGGTGGGCGTTCCTGCTGCTGGTCTTCGGCTCGTTCGCGCTGGTCGCGCGGACGGCGCTGGAATCGATCTAGTCGCTCGGCTTCAGGTGGGTGACGGGGGCAATGAGCTCCTGCTCCAACCGCGCCGCGATCAGTGAGCGGTGGCAGGCCTCGGGGTCGCGCTCGACGCAGAGGAGGGCGGCGCGGTTGTTGCCGACGAACTTGACGATCGGGGCGAGGTCGACGCGGTCGAGAACCTCCTCGGTGTAGCGCTCGACGTAGGCGGGCGCCAGCTCTGAGCGGGAGCGTTTGCCCTCGCCTTTGCGCGCGTCCTCCTCGTATTGCAGCTGCCGCATCTCGGTCGTCGGTGCCAGCTCCGGCAGGTGGCTGTAGCCGATCCCTGCATCGCCCAGCGCCGCCTCCAGGCGTTTCGCGTTTGCCCAGGCGTACTCGCTGCCGCGCACCCCGCGGCGCTGGCGAACGTCGAGGACAATCCCGACCTCGGCCTCCTGCAGAGCGCGGATGAACCCCGGGCCGTCGAAGCCGTAGACGCCGATCGTGGCGAACTGCGCCATCGCCGCAACCTACCGCCCTCGGTCGGGGCGGTAGGAGGTGCGGGTCGCCGGGCGTTGTTCCTTATATGTGTATAGCGACCAAAAGGAACAACTTTCGGATGGCGCTAGTACCGCGGCGGGGCGTCGCGGTAGGCGGGATCCCGGACCTCGCGACGTTCTTCCACCGGGGCGACGGGTGCGCCTTCGACGGGTCGGCGACGGGACCAGACAATTTCCTGGAAGAGCCCGATCAGGAGGCCGACGAGGCCGGCGACCATGAGGATGACGCCGATCGTGTCGATGCTGATGCCCTTGACGTGGACGTTGGTGGCGAACTTGAGGATCGCTCCGACCGCAATGAGAAAGATGCCTGCTCCAATAGTCATGGGGGCTGATTACCCCGGGGTGGGGGTGACAAACCGCAGCCGCTCTGGCGGCTCGACGGATCGCCGAGCGGCGTGCACCGGTAAAGGATTCCGCCGCGGCTGTCGAAGGAGTGGACAGCGTGACCAAGGGCCCGACCAAGTTGGCGGCACTCACGCTGGCGCTCGCCGCAGCGCTGGCCCTGTCCGCCTGCGGCAGCTCGAACAGTGCCAGCACGACCGGCAGCGAGGGCGGCACCCTGAAGGCAACCTTCGGCTCCTTCCCCGACTCGCTCGATCCCGGCCTCGCCTACACCGGCGAAGGCTCGACCGCGGTCTACAACGTCTACATCCCGCTGCTGACCTACGCCCACGCCTCCGGCAGCGCCGGCAGCAAGGTGATCCCCGGCCTCGCCGAGGCGCTGCCGAAGATCACCGACGGCGGTCGCACCTACACGCTGACCCTGCGCAAGGGGCTGAAGTACTCGGACGGGACGCCGGTCAAGGCCTCGGACTTCGCCGCCTCGGTCGAGCGCATGTTCAAGCTCAACTCGCCCGGCTCGCCTTTCTACACCGACATCGTCGGCGCCGAAGCGTTCGCGAAGACGAAGCAGGGCGGGATCCCCGGGATCGAGACCGACGACGCCAGCGGCACGATCGTCATCCACCTGGCGAAGCCGCGCGGCACTTTCTCCAACGAGCTGGCGCTGCCCTTCGCCGCGCCCGTCCCCGCCGGCACCCCGGCCGAAGACCTCACCGCCCATCCGCCGCCGTCTACCGGTCCCTACGAGATCGCCTCCGCCCAGCCCGGCCGCGGCTGGGACTACCGGCGCAACCCGCAGTGGGCCAAGAACAACGCCAAGCTGATGCCGGAGATTCCGAGTGGGCACGTCGACCGGATCGAAGTCGACGTCATCCGCAATCCGACGACCCAGGTCAACGACCTCGAAAGCGGCCGCTACGACTGGATGGGTAACCCGCCGCCGGCCGACCGCTACGCCGAAGTCAAGAGCAAATACGAGGGCTCCCAGTTCAAGGTCGAGCCGACGATCAGCACCTACTTCTTCTGGATGAACACGCGGCAGGCGCCGTTCGATGACGTCAAGGTGCGGCAGGCGGTCAACTACGCCGTCGACACCCGGGCGCTGGAACGGATCTACGCCGGCCAAATCGCCGGCACGCACCAGATCCTGCCGCCAGGGATGCCCGGCTACAAGCAGTTCGACCTCTACCCGCACAGCCTCGAAAAAGCAAAGGAACTGGTCGCCGCCGCGAAACCGAGCGACCGCGAAATCACGATCTGGACCGACAATGAAAGCCCGAACAACGAAGCTGGCGAATACCTCGAGGGCGTGCTGAAGGAACTCGGCTTCGAAACGACCCTGAAGCTCATCAACTCCGACAACTACTTCGGGGTGATCGGCAATGAATCGACGCCGAATCTCGACATCGGCTTCGCCAACTGGTTCGAGGACTATCCGCACCCGAACGACTTCTTCGAGCCGCTGCTCTCGGGCGAAAGCATCGTCCCGACCGGCGCCACCAACCTCGCCCGGATCGACGACCCGCAGCTGAACGCGGAGATCGAGAAGCTCGGCGAAGGGCCGCTGACGCCGGCGGTCGAAGGCGAATACGCCGAGCTCGACAAGCAGTTCATGGAACAGGCGCCGTGGGTGCCCTACGGGACCAGCACCCTGCCGACCTTCGTCTCCTCTGAAGTCGACCTCGACAGCGTCATCTTCAACCCGACCTTCGCCCAGGACCTGACCAGCTTCCAGTTCAAGTAGGGGCCGGGTCAGGCGGGCGGATCGGCGAGCGCGGTCCAGAGGCGGCGCTCGGCCTCGAGCACCTGCTCGGCGCCGGCGCCGACGGCGCGCCACAGCTCGGGCCGCGGCTCGTCCTCTTCGCTCGCGGCTTTGAACGCCTTGGCGAGCTCGGTCCAGCGCGCCGCCGCCTCCGCCGCGAGCGGCGCCTCCTCCCGTCCCGCCTCCGCCAGGAAGCGCGAATACATCAGCCGGAAGCAGCCGCCGCCGGTGCCGCGGCGCTCGATCACCTGGTAAGCGAAGCGGGCGCACCACTGCCAGTCCTCGACCAAAGCGGGCCAGGAGCCGGCCTCGGCGGCCAGGCGCTCCAGGGCCGGGATGCCGGCGAAGGGTCCGAAGGGCGGCTCGAGCATCTCGCTCGCCGCCCGGTCGATCGCCCGCGGCACCGCGGCCTCGAGCCCCGCCCGGTCGATCTCCTCGCTGACCGTGAACATGTGGCCTTCGAGCGGGTAGGCCGGATGGCCGCTGTGGCGGGCGCGGGCGAGGTTCTCTAGGCGCGTGGTCTGCAGCTCCTCGAAGCCGGTATCGGAGAGGTGCGCGACCTCGGCGTCGTAGCCGGCGAGGACGACGGCATGTCCCGGGAAGTGGGCCGAGTTGCCGTAGTGGTCGAGGTAGTAGATGTCGGTGAGGAGCAGCGCCGGGCTGCCGGCGTCGACCTGCGAGCGCGCCGCCTCCCAGGCCGCCTCGCCCTCCTGCGCGGCGAAGGTGCGCAGCTCGAGCGCGGCGCCGGTCAGCTCGCGGAAGGTCTCCTCCAGCCGCGCCGTGCGCCCGTTGAACCAGCGGCTCGGCGAGCTGTCGTCCATCGCCAGGTAGTAGAAGCCGGCGCCGGCGCCGAGCCCGAACGCCATCTCCTCGCTGATCTCGACGCCGTGGAAGCCGAGCAGGTTGCGCAGCGCGGTCGAGCCGCAGTGGTGGCCGGGGGTGTGGACGAAGCCGGGGACGGAGGGCATGGATCTGACATTCTGCCGCCGATGCGCGACCTCGACCGCAAAACGCTGCGCTGGATGCGCACCCACGGGCACTCGCCCGCGGTCGAGGACGCCGCCGTCGCCCTCGGCAAGGCGGGCAACAACGCCCTCGTCTGGGTCCTGCTCGGGGCGGCGCTGGCGATCATCGACAACGGCCGCTGGGAATCGTGGCTGATCTGCGCCCTGCTCGGCCCGATCGCGATCGGCCTCAACTACGCGATCAAGCTGGCGGTGAAACGGCCGCGACCGGTGCTCGAGGGCCTGCCGCCGCTCGGCGGCGCCCCCAGCTCGCTCTCCTTCCCCTCCGCCCACGCGACCTCCTCGTTCGCGGTGGCGACGGCGATGGTCCGGGTCGACCCGGCGATGGCGGCCGCGTTCGTCGTCGCTTTCGCCCTGGCGCTCGGCCGCCCCTACCTCGGCATGCACTACCCGTCCGACGTCCTCGCCGGTGCCCTCCTCGGCGTCGTCCTCGGCCTGATCGTCCCGCTCACGTTCTGATGGAGGGCGCGTCGTGAAGGTCGGGATCGTCGGACTCCCGAACGCGGGCAAGTCGACCCTCTTCAACGCCCTGACCAAGGGCGGGGCTCAGATGGGCGACTACCCGTTCACGACGATCGAGCCGAACGTCGCCGTCGCCCAGGTGCCCGACGAGCGGCTGGAGCAGGTCGCCGGGACGGTGAAGAGCTCGGAGCTGGTGCCGGCGAAAATCGACTTCCACGACATCGCCGGCTTGGTCAAAGGGGCTTCGGAAGGGGAGGGGCTCGGCAACCAGTTCCTCGCCTCGATCCGCGAGACCGACGCGATCTGCCACGTCGTCCGCTGCCACACCGAATCCGACGTCCCGCATCCCGACGGCCGGGTCGACCCGCTCGCCGACATCGAGACGATCGAGACCGAGCTGGTGCTCGCCGACTACGACCAGGTCGAGCGGCGGCTGCCGCGGGTCTCCAAGCAGGCGAAGACGGGGGACAAAGAAGCGCAGGTCGAGCATGAGTGGCTTCAGGCGGTGCACGAGGCGCTGGCGGCGGGGCGGCCGGCGCGCTCGATCCCGGCCCCGGAAGGCGCACCGCACGCGGTCCGCAACCTGCAGGCGCTGACGACGAAGCCGATCCTCTACGTCGCCAACGTCGACGAGGGCGATGCGCAGCCACCCGAAGCGGTCGTCTCCCACGCCAACTCGGTCAACGCCGGTGTGGTCGCGGTCAGCGCCCGGATCGAGGCCGAGCTGGCCGAGCTCGACCCGGACGAAGCGGCGGAAATGCGCGAGAGCTACGGGGTCGAGGGTTCCGGCCTGGCGCGCCTGGTCCGAGCCGCCTACGACCTGCTCGAGCTGATCACCTTCTTCACCGCCGGCGAGGGCAAGGAGGCGGTGGCGCGGCCGCTGCACCGCGGCGCCACCGCGCTCGAAGCGGCAGGAACGATCCACACCGAGATCATGGAAGCGTTCATCAAAGCCGAAGTGATCGGCTGGGAGGACCTCGTCGACACCGGCGGCTACGTCGCCGCACGCGACAAGGGCGTGCTCCGCATCGAGGGCCGCGACTACGAGGTCCAAGACGGCGACGTAATCACGATCAAGGTCTAAGTCGTGGTTCCTTATGCACCAATGCCGTGCAAAAGGAACCACGCGATGCGGCTAGGGTGAGAGGTATGGAGGAACGGGCGCGGTTCCCTGAGGTTGCCGCCAAAGCCGGCCACTACGAGAGCTTCTACATCAAGGCCTGCGAGCCGGGCGGTGGCCGCGGAGTCTGGATCCGGCACACGGTGCACAAGCGCCCGGGCGCGGAGCCGAACGCCTCGATCTGGTTCTGCTTCTTCGACCGCAGCGCCGCGGGGCCGCGAGCGACGAAGGTGACGGTGCCGGCCTCGCAGCTGGAGGCGCCGGCGGACGACTGGATCCGGGTCGCCGACGCCGAGATCGGCCCCGGCCGCGCCGAGGGCTCGATCGACACCGAAGCGCTCAGCGCCGCCTGGTCGCTGACCTTCACCGGCACCGCCGAGCCGTGCAAGTACCTGCCGGCCGACTGGCTCTACCGGGCGCCGCTGCCGAAGACCAAGTTCCTCGCTCCGTATCCCGACGCACGCTTCGAAGGCCGACTGGAGATCGACGACGTCTCGATCGAGCTCAGCGACTGGCCGGGGATGATCGGCCACAACTGGGGCTCCGAGCACGCCGAGCGCTGGGTCTGGCTCGAGGGCACCGGCTTCCCCGACGCGCCCAACACCTACTTCGACGCGGGCGCCGCCCGCGTCCGCCTGGGCTCTCGAACCAGCCCCTGGATCCCCTCCGGGATGCTGGTCCTCGACGGCGAGCCGCACCGCCTCGGCGGCCTTGGAGCGATCCGCTCTGGGGAGATCGAGGAGCACCCCACCGTCTGCAGCTTCCGGCTCCCCGGCAAGGACATCATGGTCCACGGCCGCGTCACCGCCCCGAACAAGGATTTCGTGGGGTGGATCTATGCGGATCCCAAGGGCCCCGAGCACCACACCGTTAACTGCTCGGTCGCCGACCTCGAGCTGACCATCGAGCGCCCGGGGCTGCCCCCGCGCCAGCTGACCCTCATTGCCGGCGCCGCCTACGAGCTCGGGATGCGCCCAGACCCTCAACAGGATCACGGCATCCCGATCCAGCCCTACCCGGATGGGTGAGCGGACGGGGGCGCGGCGCTACTGGTTGATCTGGGCGGCGGTGGCGCCGGTAGTGCTCTGGACGCTCTTCCGCCTGCTCGGGATCGACAACGGCTTTCCGCTGGCGGCGCTGATGGCGTTCACGCCTTATGCGGCGATCGTCGCCCTCCTGGTCGGCGGGGTGGCGCTCGCCCTGCGCAACTGGGCCGCTGCCACCGTCGCCCTGGCGGCGACGCTCCTGCTGGCGATTGCGGTGCTGCCGCGGGCGGTGGGAGACGGGACCGTCAGCGCCAATGGGCGCGAGACCTTCGTCGTTCTTGCCGCCAACGTCCACCACGGGACCGCCGACCCGGCGGCGCTGGTCGCCCTCGTCGACCGCTTCCACCCGGACCTGCTCAGCGTCGAGGAGCTGACGCCGAGCTTCAACCGCAAACTGGCCGCCGCCGGTCTCGGATCCCGTCTTCCCAACACGGTGCTGGAAACCCATCGCAACACCTCCGGCGCCGGCCTCTACTCGCACCTGGCGATGCGGAAGCTGCCTTCCCCGCAACGGTTCGTCTTCCGGATGCCGCGGGCGCAGCTGACGCTGCCGGACGGGCGGGCCCTGCGCGTGGTCGGCGTCCACCCCTACCCGCCCCAGATGAACCGGACCGGCGAATGGGAAGAAGCCCTGGCCAGCCTGCCGAGCGGCCGCCGCGGCACCCCTTGGCTCCTGGCCGGCGACTTCAACGCCACCCTCGATCAGTCGCAGCTGCGCGACCTCCTCGACCGTGGCTACCGCGACGCCGGCGACGTCGCCGGGGAGGGCCTGGAGCCAACCTTCCCCAGCGGCGGCCACATGATCCCGCCGGTGACGATCGACCACGTCCTCGCCGATCGCCGCCTCGGGATCGTCAGCTACTCGGTCGAGGACATTCCCGGCTCCGACCACCGGGCGGTCGAGGCCGAGCTAGCCCTTCCCTGAGACCACCTTCTGGAAGGTCATCCAGGTGTCGTAGCCACCGAGCGCGACCTCAAGGTCGGTGCCGGTGACGGTGCTGACGCCGCCGGTCCCGTAGAGCTTGGCTTCGATGATCCGGGGGGAGACGCCCGTCTTCGTCACCACGACCTTTTTCAGGCGGCCCTTGAGGTAGGAGCCGAGCTTGGCGCTGATTTCCGGGCCGCTGAATTTCAGCGTCCATTCGTGCAGGGGGCAGGCCGAGTCGAAGGGGTCGGGGACGCCGACGAGGTAGGGGACGGGGGAGCCGAAGACATTGACAGCGCTCTCGGTGTGGCCGCCGGAGCAGGCCGAGTAGAGGGTCTGGGCGACCTTTCCGCCGTACATGACGACCTGGCCGCGGGTCGCGGTGACGGCGGCGTTGGTGGTCGTGTACTCGCTTTCGAGGCCTTTGTAGACCTGGCTGCGGGTGTCGGAGTAGAGGTCGAAGCCGTTGCCGCCAACGTCGCCGGTGAGGGCGATCGAGCGGACCGCGACCGCCTGCGCTTTCAGCTCCTCGGCCGGCCAGGAAGGCGGCACCTCGTTCGGCATCACCCCTTTCACGTATTGCTCGAGGGCGAGCGCGTTGACCACGTTCAGGGAGCCGGCATCGCTTTCGGTCGGCACCGTCTCCAGCGCTCCGCGGAAGGTGCCGTAGCCGGCGATCGTCACCTTCCCCGGCCCGGCGGCACGCAGCGTGCGCCCGCAGTTGGCGAGCCGTTTGTCGCCGGAGCTCCACAGCTTGACGCCGCTGCCGTCGCGGTGGGCCTGGTAGCTGCGGCGCGGGTCGAGGCGCACGCCGCAGGCGCTGGTGGCACCGCTGAAGCCGACGTCCCCACTCTCGATCCCCAGCAGCACCCGAACCACCCGCGCCCCCTGGATCGTTCCCAGGCTGGTGCCGGTGTAGTAGTGGCCGAGGATGAAGCGGTAGCTCTTGCCGTGTTCCGCATACCCGTAGGCGCCGTAGGCGCTCATCCCGACGCCGTGGCCGAAACCGCGCCCGTGGACGATCCAGCTGACGCTCGCCTGGGCGGCGAGTGGGTAGAGGGAGAGCAGGGCGAATCCCGCCGCGCAGCCAGCGAGCAGAGCACGGAGCTTGTTGACGATCACGGTCTTGGACATCTCCGAAGGAACAGATTCAACGTTGCGGAGTAGCGGCCTGCACGAGCGGGGGCGTACCCTGGATATGCACGCAAATTCGAGGAGGGCGCGATGGCGACGCAGACCGTAGAGGCAACCGACCACAAGCTCCTCGCCGCCGGCGAGTGGCAGGCGACGGGCGAGTGGGACGAGGTGAAGAGCCCCTACGACGGCAGCGTCGTCGGCCGGGTCGCGCAGGGCGACGAAGCGCTCGCGAAGAAGGCGATTGAGGCCGCGCACGAGGCCTTCCTGGCGACCGACTTCCCCCAGCACGAGCGAGCGCAGGTCCTTGACCGCGCCGCCGAGCTCGCCACCGAGCGTCGCGACGACCTGGCAGCGACGATCGCCGCCGAGGCCGGCAAGCCGATCAAGACGGCGACGGTCGAGGCCGAACGCTGCGTCTCCACGCTCGAGTTCTCCTCGGTCGAGGCGCGCAAGCTGACCGGCGGCACGGTGCCAATGGACGCCGCCCCGGCAGGGGTCGGCAAGCTCGGCGTGATGCTGCGCGTGCCGTACGGGGTCGTCGGCGCGATCAGCCCTTTCAACTTCCCGCTCAACCTCGTTGCCCACAAGCTCGGCCCGGCGATCGCCGCCGGCAACGCAGTCGTCCTCAAGCCCGCCGGCCAGACGCCGATCTCGGCGCTGAAGCTGGCGGAGATCCTGGTCGAGGCGGGGCTGCCCGAGAACTGGCTCTCGGTCATCCCAGGACCGGGCTCGAAGGTCGGCAACGCGATCGTCGAGCACCCGCTGACCAAGGCGATTACCTTCACCGGCTCGGCCCCGGTCGGCTGGGACATCCGCTCGAAGGTCCCGCACAAGAAGGTCAACTTGGAGCTCGGCTCCAACGCGCCGCTGATCGTCGACGCCGACGGCGACTGGGAAGCCGCGGCTGACAAAGCCCAGCTGCACGCCTTCTCGCACGCCGGCCAGAGCTGCATCTCGATCCAGCGGATCCTCGTCCACGAGTCGATCGCCGACCGGTTCACCGAGCGCCTGGTGAAGAACGTCGAAGGCCTCGCCGTCGGCGACCCGCTCGACGAGGCGACCGACGTCGGCCCGCTGATCACCCCCGACGACCGCGACCGGGTCAAAGAGTGGGTCGACGAGGCGGTCTCCGCAGGGGCGGAGCTGCTGGTCGGCGGCGAGCTGGTCGACGAGGGCCGCTGCCTTGCCCCGACGCTGCTGAAGGCGCCGCCGAAAGAGGCAAAGGTCTGGTGCGAGGAGATCTTCGGCCCGGTGGCGACGATCGACACCTTCTCGATCTTCGAGGAGGCGCTGACGATGGCCAACGACTCGAAGTTCGGCCTCCAGGCGGGCGTCTTCACCCGCGACATCGGCAAGGGCCTCGAGGCCGGCCGCACCCTCGAGTTCGGCGGCGTCCTGATCAACGAGGTCCCGACCTTCCGCGCCGACCAGCAGCCCTACGGGGGAGTGAAGGACTCCGGCAACACCCGCGAGGGCCCCGCCTACGCGGTCTACGAGCTGACCGAGGAGCGCTTCGTCACCCTGCAGGGCTGACGCCCGTCACCGGCAGCATCTACATCAACTGATTCGCAGGAGGGTACTCCGGGTAGACCCGGAGCGCGGATGAAGCAACCTGGCGCCTGGACGAGGGCCTCAGCGCTGACTGGGGCGTTGGCCCTCGTCCTCGGCGCCTCTTCTTTTGCGGTCGCCGACCCGCTCGGTCAGAGCACGGTCGAGCAGCGGATCGTCCCCGACGGCGCCAGCGGTTTCGACCAGTTGGGGACGGGAGCGGGGGAGCCGTACACGGTGCGCGAAGCGGGGTTCGGGGCGGCGCAGCCCGGGCGCGAGGGCAGGCGCGTCTCGCTCGCCTACTTCGGCCAGCTCTCCGACTTCCAGCTCGCCGACGAGGAGAGCCCGGCGCGGGTCGAGTTCTCCGATCCCGCCGGTTCCCCGGTCGAAGCGGCCTTCCGGCCCTGGGAGGCACTGGAGCCGTTCATCGACGACGCGATGATCCGCCAGGTCAACGCATTCTCCGGTGCCTCGCCGGTCGCCGCCGGCGACAGCTCGCGGGCGGCGATGAACTTCGCGATCGACACCGGTGACTCCGCCGACAGCCAGCAGCTGAACGAGACCGAGTGGGTGCGGACGCTGCTGGAGGGCGGCACCCTCGATCCGGGCAGCGGCATCGACCCGGCCCTCTACAGCCACCCGCTCTGCCCGGCGATCGGTGTGCCCGGGGCCGCCGAGGCCGCCCGCTACACCGGCGTCCAGGACTACGACGACTACATCCCCGGCCCCAGCCGTTACTTCTACGACCCCGACGAACCGAGCGGGGCGTCGGCGGGGTGGCCCGAATACCCAGGGCTGATGGATCGGGCGCAGCAGCCGTTCGAGGCGGCCGGGCTCGACGTGCCGAGTTACGTCGCCTTCGGCAACCACGACGGGCTGGTGCAGGGGAACCAGGCCGCGAACGCGGCCTTCGAGCAGGTCGCCACCGGCTGCACGAAGACGATGGAAGGGGTCCCGACCCTGGTGCCGCCGGACCCCGCCCGCCGCTACGTCTCCAAAGCCCAGTTCAAGCAGGTCTTCGAGGAAGGCGACCAGGCCGACGGGCACGGCTTCGGCGACGTCGACCCGGTCGAGGAAGACGCCTCCCACGGGGCCGCCGGCTACTACAGCTTCGTGCCGGTGCCGGGATTGCGGATGGTCGCCCTTGACACCGTCTGCGAGGGCGGCGTCGCCGGCCCCTGCGCCGACGGCAACGTCGACGACCCGCAGTACCGCTGGCTGGAAGGGGTGCTGGAGAAGGCGACCGCCGCCGACCAGCTGGTCGTCATCTTCAGCCATCACGCGATCCCCAGCCTGACCGCCAACGTGCCCGACGAGGCGGCGCCGCCGTGCACCGGCCCCGACTCCCACGGCCATGACACCAACCCCGGCTGCGACGTCGACCCGCGGCTCTCGACCCCGATCCACCTCGGCGACGACATGGTCGCGCTGCTGCACCGCTACCCGAACGTGATCGCCTGGGTCGCCGGCCACAGCCACGTCAACGACGTCACCCCGTACCCGGACCCGAGCGGCAACGGCCACGGCTTCTGGAGCATCCGGGTCGCCGCCGAGGCCGACTGGCCGCAGCAGGCGCGGCTGCTGCAGGTCTTCGACAACCGCGACGGCACGCTCTCGATCTTCGGCACGATCGTCGACCACGCGAGCGCGGCAACCGCGCCGGCGCCCGGGACCGCGGCCTCCTCGCTGTCGCCGACCGACCTCGCCTCGATCGGCCGCACCCTCTCCTACAACGACGTCCAGACCGGCGGCCGCGCCTGCTCGCCCGAGCCCTGCGGCGAGGGCGGCCCGGACGACCGCAACGTCGAGCTGCTGGTTGCCGATCCGCGCCGCAGTGCCTCCGAACCGGCCCTGCGAGTGACGGCGGTGAACCGCAAGGTCGGTGCCCCGACCGGCCCCTGCGCCCACCGCATCTACGGCAGCCGCAAGGGCGAGCGGCTGAGCGGAACCGGCGGCGGCGACCTGATCCTCGGCCGCGGCGGCAAGGACCGGATCAAGCCGCGCGGCGGCGCCGACTGCGTCTACGGCGGTCGCGGCGCCGATCGGATCAAGGCGCGGCGAGGCGGCCGCGACGTGATCCGCTGCGGCCGCGGCCGCGACGTCGCCTACGTCGACCGGCGCGACAAAGTCCGAGGCTGCGAGCGCGTGGTGCGGCCGCGGCGCAAGCGCTAGCCGGCGCGCCCCTCAGTCGAGCTCGCGCTCGACCTCGTCGGCCAGCGCCGGGTGGTGGTAGGGCCCTGGCTCGCGCAGCCGCTCGATCACGTTGCGGCGGCTGACCGGGTCCTTGTCTTGGCTCAGCTTGCGCTTGCAGACGAACCGCTCGACTCGCAACCGGACCCCGACCGTGCCGCGCGCAAACGGCGTCGCCCACTCGCGCTCGAGAAACATCGGCTCCTTGACCCGTTGCTCGAAGCGCTCGACAAGCCGCGTCAGCGTCCCCAAGTTCTCCTCCTCGGAAAGCACCTCCGGCGTCCCGTAGAGATGCGCGACGCTGAAGTTCCAAGTAGGCGCCCGAGTCGCCCCCGGCGCGTACCAGCTTGGCGACACATAGCCGTGGTTGCCCTGGACGATCACCAACATCTCCCCATCCCCAACGCCATGCAGATCCTGGTCGGGCTTACCGAGGTGCGTGAGGATCGTCAGCTCCTCGGCCTCCCGATCCAGAAGCACCGGATAGTGAGAGGCGACCAACCCGTGGTTACCGCTAACCAAGGTTGCCCACGGGTTCTCCTCAATCAACCTCCGGACGACCTCGAGGTCGTCACAGTCATAAGCCGGGTTATGCCTCACCCTTTGAAGCCTAAGCAGCTGTCATAGAGGGGGGCGGGAGGGGGTCTCCAGACACTCAACCACGAGCCATAGCGAGTGGTGTCTGGAGACCCCCTCCCGCCCCCCTCCCCAACCAATTACTCGTGCGGCCGTGCCATCCGGCGGTGGTCCAGCGCCTCCTCGAGAACCGCCGGCTCCACGCCCTGCTCGAGCGCGACCTCCCGCAGCGACCGCCCCGACTCGGCCGCCGTCTTGACGATGTCGGCGGCGCGGTCGTAGCCGATGTGGGGGTTGAGCGCGGTGGCCGTGGCCAGGGTCGCCTCGGCGTGGCGCTCGGTCATCTCCTCGTTGGCCTCGAGGCCGGCGACGCATTTCTCGTTCAGCAGGCGCGAGGCGGAGGCGAGCAGCTTGATCGAGTCGAGGAGGTTGCGGGCGATCAGCGGCACGCGGACGTTGAGCTCGAACTGGCCCTGGCTGCCGGCGACGGTGATCGCGGCGTCATTGCCGATCACCTGGGCGGCGACCTGGATCACGACCTCCGGGATCACCGGATTGACCTTGCCGGGCATGATCGAGGAGCCCTTCTGCAGCTCCGGCAGGCGCAGCTCGGCGAGGCCGGCGCGGGGGCCGGAGCCCATCAGCGCCAGATCGTTGGCGATCTTGTTGAGCGAGACGGCGTAGACCTTGAGCGCGCCCGAGAGCTCGACCAGGGCGTCGCGGTTGCCCTGCGCCTCGAAGGCGTCGAGCGGTGCGGAGATCTGCAGGCCGGTGTCGGCGGCGAGCTTCTCGCGCACTTTGGCGGCGAACTCGGGGTGGGTGTTGAGGCCGGTGCCGGTGGCGGTGCCGCCGAGCGGGATCTGGCCGACCCGCCGCAGCGTTGCCTCAACCCGCTGGACGCCGAGCCGCACCTGGGCTGCGTAGCCGCCGAACTCCTGGCCGAGGGTGACCGGGACCGCGTCCATCAGGTGGGTGCGGCCGGCCTTGACGACGTCGGCGAACTGCTGCGCCTTGCCTTCCAGCGCGCCCTCGAGCCCGCCCATCGCCGGCAGCAGGTCGTGAGTGACCTCGTCGAGCGCCGCCAGGTGCACGGCGGAAGGGAAGACATCGTTGGAGGACTGGCCCATGTTCACGTGGTCGTTGGCGTGGGCCTCACCGCCGGCGAGGTTGGCGATCACCTCGTTGGCGTTCATGTTCGAGGAGGTGCCGGAGCCGGTCTGGAAGACGTCGACCGGGAACTGGTCGTCGTGCTCGCCCTCGGCGATCGAGCGGCCAGCATCGGCGATGCGGTCGGCGAGGTCGCCGTCGAGCTGTCCCAGCGCGCCGTTCGCCTCTGCCGCGGCCCCCTTGATCCGGCCCAGCCAGCGCACCACCGGCACCGGAACCCGCTCACCGGAAACGGGGAAGTTGTCAACGGCTTTGGTGGTCTCGCCACCCCAAAGTTGCTCGGTCATTGGTCTCCTCGTTGGCGGCCCCTGCAAACCGGCGCATCTCGGCGTCCTCGGTCGCTCGCGTGCAGAGCACGCCACGCTCCCTGCGTCCTTGATCTGCTTGGTTTTCGGAGCCCTTCTATGTTCATCCGTGTTCTCGGCCGGCAGCGTATCCAGCTTTGTATGAGCGCATAAACGCGGGGGAGAGGGGCTGGCCGCCGGGGGCGTAGCGGGCGGCGACGGTGAGGCGGCGAACGAGGTCGGCGTGGATGCCCTGGCTGGTCGAGGCGCCCCGCTCGGCGGCGCCGATCAGGTACCCGAGCTGGACGGCGGCGTCACCGCCGCCTTCCCGGCGCGCCTGGGCGCTGAGCGAGGTCGCCGTCTCCAGCATCGCTTCCCCAACCCGGGCGAGGTCGCCGGCCTTCTGGTTCTCGGCAAGGCATTCGCTGATCAAGGTCTCACCGCCGAGCAGAACTTCATCGGGCGCTTCCCGCAGCGCCGTTTCGTAAGCAGGCGCCCCTTCAAGGCAAGCAACCGGAGTCGCATCGTCCTGACTCCCGCAGCCGACGGCGGCAAGGACAAGGACGGCGAGCGCGGCCGCAGCGAAACGCATCGCCGCATCCTATGGACCCGGCCACCTCACCCGAACTGCATCAACTTCTACACCCGGCAGGAGTACAGGTTGATGCAGTTCGATCAGTCCACGCGTGGGGAGAGGCCGCCGAAGGAGGCTTGCGCAACGCCGCCGGAGGGGCGGGGCGGGGGCGGAGGCTCGGGCGGCTTCGTCGCTTTGGGCGGCGAAGTCGGCTGGACGCCTTTGAGGCTGACGGAGAAGACTTCGACCCACTGGGCGAGGGTGTATTCGGGGGCGATCGCGTGGTTCCAGGAGAGGTGGAGGTGGTTGCCGCAGCCGTGGCCGGCGTCGCCGTCGTAGCCGACCCAGCGGAAGGGCGGGCGCGGCTGGCCCTGCACAGGCTCGGCCCAGAGGGCGAGGCGGGTGATCGGCGCCCAGGTCGCGTCGCATTTGCCGTCGCCGTTCAGCGGCACCAGATCGACCGCGAGGCCGTTGTAGTGGTCGGAGCCGCGGGTGTGGCAACGGTTGCAGCCGGCGTGTTCGCCGGTGGGCAGCGGGCCGGAGTAGCCGTCGGTGACGTAGATCGGGTAGCGCTTGGCGATCCAGCGCAGGTCCGGGAGGATCCGCTTGTCGACCATGTCGCCTTCTTCGTGCGGAATGGAAGCGGGGATCGGAACGATCTTCCCGGTCGCGTAGAGCAGCTTCGTAGCCGGGATCGGTGCCGCCTGCGAGTAGGCACAAACCGCGAAGAGAGGTGCAAGCGAGAGGGCAAAGACGGCAAGGGCGCGCGTCCAGGCGTGGGCGAGGAGACGATGGCTCACCCCCGAGTTATCGGCGCTACGACGCCGCTCTCTTAAATCCTGCCTCGCCCCACCCGAACTGCATCAACTTCTACACCCAGCAGGAGTACAAATTGATGCAGTTCGGAATCCGCGCCTTGGCCAGGCAGCCAGGTAGGGTTCGCTCGTGCCCACCGTTCGCGAGGCAGCCTTCGACCTCTTCCGCGCCCACGGGATGACGACGATGTTCGGCAACCCGGGGTCGACCGAGCTGCCGATGCTGGCCGACTTCCCGGGGGACTTCCGCTACGTGCTCGGACTGCAGGAGGCGGTCGTGGTCGGGATGGCCGACGGCTTCGCACAGGCCTCCGGCAAGACCACCGTCGTCAACCTCCACACGGCGCCGGGCGTCGGCAACGCGATGGGGGCGATCTTCAACGCCCAGGCCAACCACTCGCCACTGCTGATCACCGCCGGCCAGCAGGCCCGCGCCCAGATCACCTTGCAGGCCAACCTCACCAACCGCGACGCGACCCGGATGCCGCACCCGCTGGTCAAGTGGTCCTACGAGCCGCCGCGGGCCGAGGACGTGCCGCTGGCCCTCGCCCACGGCGCCCATCTCGCCGGCCTGGCGCCGCGCGGTCCGGTCTTCGTCTCGCTGCCGATGGACGACTGGTACGCCGAGGTCGACGAGGCCGACGCGCGGGCAGCAATCGAGCGCCAGGTGACCGGCCGCGCCACGGCCGACCCCGAGGCGGTGCGGGCGCTGGCCGAGCGCCTCGACGCGGCGCAGAACCCGGTCCTCGTCGCCGGCCCCGACATCGACGCTGCCGGCGCCTGGGAGACCGCGATCGCCCTGGCCGAGCGCCAGCGCCTCCCCGTTTGGGCATCCCCCGCCACCGGCGGCGTCCGCCTCGGCTTCCCCGAGAACCACCCCAACTTCCGCGGCGTTCTGCCGCCGGCGATCGGTCCGGTTGGTCAGACGCTCGAGGGCCACGACCTGATCCTCGTCGCCGGCAGCTCGGTCTTCCCCTACTACCCCCACATCCCGGGACCGCTGCTGCCCGAGGGCGCGCGCCTGGTCGCGATCACCAGCGACCCTGACGAGGCGGTGCGGGCGCCGATGGGCGACGCGATCGTCGCCGACGTCGCCCTGACCCTGGCGGCGCTGCTGGAGCAGGTGCCGGAGTCCTCGCGCCCGGCGCCGGAGCCCAACCCCGGCCCGCAGGAAATCCCGGCCGAGGACCCGCTCAACGCCTCGACCGTCCACACCGCCCTCGCCGAAGCGCTGCCCGAGGACGCGATCGTCGTCCTCGAGTCCCCCTCCAGCACGCTCGCGCTCCGCAACCAGCTCCGCATCTCCCGCCCCGGCAGCTACTACTTCAGCGCCGGCGGCGGCCTCGGCTTCGGCCTCGCCGCCTCGGTCGGCGTGCAGCTGGCCCAGCCCGACCGCCCGGTCGTCTGCGTACTCGGCGAGGGCTCGGCCCAGTACGCGATCACCGCCTTCTGGAGCGCCGTCGCCTACCAGGCGCCCGTCACCTTCCTCGTCCTCCGCAACGAGGAGTACGCGATCCTCAAGTGGTTCGCCGAAGTCGAGCAGGTGAACGCGGCGCCCGGCCTCGACTTGCCGAAGCTCGACGTCGCCTCCGTCGCCGAGGGCTACGGCGTCAAAGCGCACCGAGCCAAGGACCGCGACGAAGTCGCGGGCGCGCTCAGCACCGCCCTCGCCTCCTCCCAGCCGGAGCTGGTCGAAGTCCCGGTCGCCCCTGGGATGTCGCTGTTCTAAGTCGTGGTTCCTTTTGCACCTATAGGACGAAAAAGGAACCACAGTTGACTTCGGTCCTGCCCCCGCCTAGCCAGCCTGTCGATGACCGCGCGCCCGACTCGCTGGCGCAGGGGGTAGACCCGGCCTTGCGCCGGGACCTCGAGGCGCTGCTGGGCCCCGGCCGCGTCCTCCACCGCGTCAGCGACCTCGTCGCCTACGCCTCGGACGCCAGCCCCTACCGGCTCTTCCCGCGCGCCGTGGTCGAGGCGCGCGACGCCGACGACGTCGCCAAGGTCCTCCGCTTCGGCCGCGAGCGCGACATCCCCGTCACCTTCCGCGCTGGCGGCACCAGCCTCAACGGTCAGGGCCAGAGCGACGGCATCCTCGTCGACGTCCGCAAGAACTTCGGCGGCGTCCGGGTCGAGGAGGACGGCGCCCGCGCCCGGGTCAAGCCGGGGACGATCCTCGGCCACGCCAACCGCGTCCTCGCCCCGCACGGGCGCAAGCTCGGTCCCGACCCGGCCAGCACCGACGTCTGCACGGTCGGCGGCGTGGTCGCCAACAACTCGGGCGGGATGCGCTGCGGGGTCATTAAGGACTCTTACTCGACGGTGCGCGAGCTGACCTTCGTCCTCCCTTCGGGGACGAAGATCGACACCGGCGCGTCCGGGGCCGCGGAGGCGTTCGCCGCCGCCGAGCCGGAGCTGGCCGCCGGCCTGGAAGCGATCCGCGACGAGATCCGCGCCGACGCCGCGCTCGCCGACCGCATCCGCCGCAAGTTCGCGATCAAGAACACCACTGGCTACCGGCTCTGCGCCTTCCTCGACGCCGACGAGCCGTTGGAGATCTTCCGCCGCCTCCTGGTCGGCTCGGAGGGCACGCTCGGCTTCCTCGCCGAGGTCGTCTTCGAGACGGTTCCGGTGCCGCCGCTGACGACGACTGCCTGGATCCACTTCCCCGGCGTCGAGGAGGCGATCGCGCCCGTCCCCGACCTGGTCGCCTCCGGCGCCACCGCGGTCGAGCTGATGGTCGCCCCGGCGCTGATCACCGCCGCCTGGAACATGGTCGGAGCCCCGCAGGAGTGGAAAGAGCTGCCGCCGGAGTCGGCCGTGCTCCTGGTCGAGTTCGGCGGCGCCGACGAGGGTGACCTGGCCGCCCAGGTCCTGCGCGCCGAAGCGATCCTCGGCTCCCACGAGCTGATCCGGCCGATCGCCTTCACCCAGGAGCTCGAGGAGATCGAGCTCGCCTGGCGGGTGCGCGAGGGCCTGCACGGACTGATCGGGCGGGTGCGTCCGGAGGGGACGGCGCTGATCGTCGAGGACGTCTGCGTGCCGCCCGAGCGGATCGCCGAAGGCGCCAAGGACCTGCAGGCGCTGCTCGGCCAACACGGCTTCCTCCCCGGCGTCGCCGGCCACGCCTCGGCCGGGAACCTCCACTTTATGCTGACCCCGGACTTCGCCAAACAGGAGGACCTCGAGCGTTACGAGGCCTTCATGGGCGGCCTGGTCGAGCTGATCGTCGAGAAGTACGACGGCTCGCTCAAGGCCGAGCACGGGACCGGGGTCAACATGGCCCCTTATGTAGAGCGCGAGTGGGGGGAGAAGGCGACCGAGCTGATGTGGCGCATCAAGCGCTTGGCCGATCCCGACGGCGTCCTCTCGCCCGACGTCGTCCTCAGCCGCGACCCCGGCGTCCACCTGCGCAACCTGAAAACGACGCCGGCGATCGAGGACTGGGGTGGCGCGACGACCTGCGTCGAGTGCGGCTTCTGCGAGCCGGTCTGCCCCAGCCGCCACCTGACCACGACCCCGCGCCAGCGGATCGTCCTGCGCCGCGAGATGGCCCGCCAGCCCGAGGGCTCGCCGGTCCAGCGGGCGCTGCTCGAGGAGTACGAGTACGACGCGGTCCAGACCTGCGCAACCGACGGGTCGTGCCAGCTGGCCTGCCCGCTGGGGATCGATACGGGACGGATGGTCAAGGAGCTGCGGGTGGCGCAGCACGGGGAGCGGGCGGAAAAGGCGGCGCTCGCAACTGCGAAACGCTGGAGCGCGGTCGAGATACTCTCGCGAGCCGGGTTGAAGATTGCGGGACCGCTGGTTCGACGCACCAAGAAGGGTCGCGCTTTGCCCGGACCCGCTGGGGGAGGGGTGGGTGACCCCCTCCCGGCACCACTCGCCAATGGCTCGTGGTTGAGTGCCTGGAGGGGGTCACCCACCCCTCCCGGCGCGGAGCTTGCGGCCGTCTATGTCCCCAGCTGCACCAACCGCATCTTCGACGGCAATCCCATCGAAGCGTTGGTGGAGGTCTCGGCGCGCGCGGGAATGTCGGTCGCCGTTCCCGATGAGGTGGAGGGAAGCTGCTGTGGACTCCCCTGGAGCTCGAAAGGGTTCGATGCTGCTCACCGGCATAAGGCGAACGAGATGGTCGAGAAGCTCTGGCGGTGGAGTGAAGAGGGGACATTGCCGGTGGTGATCGATGCTGCTTCTTGCACGGGTGCAATCGCCGATCCTGCTGACGGGGTGCTCTCGGAGGAGAACGCGGAGCGGTTGGGGCAGATGGAGATTGTCGATTCGGTTGCTTGGGCGCTTCGTTTGTTGCCGAACCTCGACATCGCGCAGAAGGTCGGGTCCGCTACTGCTCACCCGACCTGCGCCACCCGTCGGCTCGGGCTCGCCCATCCACTGAAGGCCCTCGCGGAGGCTCTGGCCGACGAGGTCTACATCGCCCCCTCCGCCACCTGCTGCGGGTTCGCCGGCGATCGTGGGATCACTCACCCGGAGCTCACCGCCTCCGCCACGCGCCCCCAAGCCGAACAGCTCGCTGGGCGCCAGTTCGACGCTTACCTCTCCAGCAACCGCACCTGTGAGATCGCGATGAGTCGCGCCACCGGCGAGAAGTACGAGTCGCCTTTGATCCTGCTGGAGCGGCTAACTCGCGCTTGAGTTCTTGACGAGGTCGACGCTTTCGGCGTCGATGTCGCGGACCAGCTCGGCGTATTTCGGTTCGGTCTCCATCCGCTTGTCGAGCAGCGGGTTGATCAGGCCACGCAGGGCGGCGACGTAACGCCACCACTTGGGGACGAAGATCCGGGGCGCCTGTTCTTCGATCCCACGGACGAGGCCGGCGCCCGCCTCTTCGGGGCTGATCCGCTTCATCAGCCATTTCGGGCTCAGTTTTTCGACCCGCGCCGAGCTCTCCTGGGCGAAGGCGTCCTGCACAAGTTTCGTGTCGACCCAGCCGAAGTAGGCGACGCTGGCGCTGGCGCCGTGCGGTTTCAGCTCCACCCGCAGCGCCCGGCCGAGCGACTCGACCCCGGCCTTCGCCACCGCGTAGGGCGTGTTGCCGAAGCCGTTGGCGAAGGCGTAGACGGAGGAGACGACGATCATCTGGCCTTTGCGCTCGACGATCTGCGGCAGCGCCGCCCGCACCGTCCGCCAGACGCCGAGCATGTCGACCTCAAAGACCCGTTCCCACTCCTCGCCGGAGATCCCGCGCACGGTTGCGAACTGTTTCTGAGCGATCCCCGCGTTGGCGACGGTGATGTCGAGGCCGCCGAACTCTTCGACGATCTGGGCGACCGCGTTCATCAGCGCGCTCTGGTCGGTGACGTCGCCGCCGAGCCCGATTGCCCGCGGCCCGATCCGCTCGGCCGCCTCGCGCGCCTCCTCGGCGCTGAGGTCGAGCACCGCCACGGAGGCGCCGCGCAGGTGCATCTGCCGCGCCGTCTCGAAGCCGATGCCGCGGGCAGCGCCGGTGACCAGCGCGACCTTGCCGTTGAGGTCGTAGCGACTCATGACCCGCACCCTAGCTAGTCGCTCAGAAATCCGACACGGGTCACCAAATGGTTACCGCTCATAGAATCGTGAGCTTCATGCCTGGATTCGAGCCCGTCGACCCGAAGCAGTCCTTCCCCGAGCTGGAGGAGCGGCTGTTGGCGCGCTGGCGCGAGGAGGGGGTCTTCGAGCGCTCGCTGGCCCAGCGCGAGGGCGCCCCGGTCTGGAGCTTCTACGAGGGACCGCCGACCGCCAACGGCCGCCCCGGCTCCCACCACGTCCTCGCCCGCGTCTTCAAGGACGTCTACCCGCGCTACAAGACGATGTGCGGGTACCGGGTGCCGCGCAAGGCCGGCTGGGACTGCCACGGCCTCCCGGTCGAGCTCGAGGTCGAAAAGCAGCTCGGCATCGCCTCCAAGCAGGAGATCGAGGAGTTCGGGATCGCCGAGTTCAACCGCCGCTGCCGCGAGTCGGTCTTCGAGTACGTCGAGGAGTGGAACAAGCTGACCGAGCGGATCGGCTTCTGGATCGACCTCGACGACCCCTACGTCACCCTCGAGGACGACTACATCGAGTCGGTCTGGTGGTCGCTGCGCCGGCTCTGGGACGACGGCCGCCTCTACGAGGGGCACAAGGTTGTCCCCTACTGCCCGCGCTGCGGCACCGCCTTGTCCTCACACGAGGTGGCGCTGGGATACGAGGACGTCAAGGACCCCTCGATCTACGTGCGCTTCCCGTTGCTGGAGGAGGACGCCTCGCTGCTGGTCTGGACGACGACGCCCTGGACCTTGCCGGGCAATCAGGCAGTGGCAGTGGCCCCTACGGTCACCTACGTCCGAGCAGGATTCAACGACGAGACCGTGATCCTGGCCGAGCCGCTGGTCGAAAAAGTGCTGGGTGAGGAGGCGGAGATCCTCGACCGCTTCCCAGGCTCCGATCTGATCGGCAAGCACTACCAGGGACCCGTCTTCAAGTTGCAGGACCGGGAGCCGGGCGGCTCGCCGATCGTCGGCGGCGACTTCGTGACTACCGACGATGGAACCGGGCTGGTTCACATCGCCCCTGCCTTCGGCGAGGACGACTACAGAGTCGCCGCCGAGAACGATCTCTTCGATCCCACCAACGCATCCACTCTCTACAACCCAGTCGGCCTGGACGGGAAATTCGACCAGCGGGTAATCGGCTTCGAGGGCCAGTTCGTCAAGGACGCGGAGGTCACCAAAGCCCTGATCGCCGACCTCGACTCGCGCGGCCTGCTCTTCCGCGAGCAGGACTATGAGCACAGCTACCCGCACTGCTGGCGTTGCGGGACGCCGCTCCTCTACTACGCCAAGTCGAGCTGGTACATCGCCACCTCGCAGGCGCGGGACCAGCTGCTCGCCAACAACGAGGAGATCGGCTGGCACCCCGAGCACGTCAAGCACGGCCGCTTCGGCAAATGGCTGGAGAACAACGTCGACTGGGCCCTCTCGCGCGACCGCTACTGGGGGACGCCCTTGCCAATCTGGGAGTGCACCGCCGAGGGTTGCGACGAGCGCTTCTGCGCTGGCTCGGTCGAGGACCTGCGTGAGCGGGCGCGGGGCACCGTGCCGGAGGACCTGCACCGTCCCTATATCGACGGCGTCGCCCTCGACTGCGAGCGCTGCGGGGGCGAGATGCGGCGGGTCGTCTCGGTGATCGACACCTGGTACGACAGCGGCGCGATGCCCTTCGCCCAGTTCCACTACCCGTTCGAGGGCAAAGAGGAGTTCGAGGAGCGCTTCCCGGCCGATTACATCTGCGAGGCCCAGGACCAGACCCGCGGCTGGTTCTACACCCTGCTCGCCGAGTCGACCCTGCTCTTCGGCACCTCCAGCTACAAGAACTGCGTCTGCCTCGGCCTGATCCTCGACCCTGAGGGGCAGAAGATGTCGAAGAGCCGCGGCAACGTCGTTGACCCCTGGGACGTTCTCAACACCCATGGCGCCGACGCCTTCCGCTGGTACTACCTGACCGCCCAGCAGCCCTGGGCCGGCTACCGCTTCAGCGTCGACACCGTCGGCGAGTCGGTCCGCCAGTTCCTCCTCACGCTTTGGAACACCTACTCCTTCTGGGTCCTCTACGCGAACGCGGAGGACCTGGCGCCCGGGGACTTCGAGCGTCAATCGCGTGGTTCCTTTCGCACCGATGACGTGCAAAAGGAACCACGCGATGAGCTGAACGACCTCGACCGCTGGGCGCTGTCGCGGCTGCAGGCGACGACTGCGCTCGTGCGCGAGCGGATGGACGCCTACGACTGCACCAGCGCCGGCCGGGCGATCGCCGAGTTCGTCGAGGAGCTCTCCAACTGGTACGTGCGGCTGAGTCGCCGCCGCTTCTGGGACGGCGACCGCGCCGCCTTCGGGACCTTGCGCCACTGCCTGCTGGAGACGGTGGCGATGCTGGCGCCGTTCACGCCCTTCCTCGCCGACGAGATCCACCGCAACCTCTCCGGCGATAACGCCGCGCCCTCGGTCCACCTGCGTGACTTCCCCGAGGTCGACAGCTCGCTCGCCGACCTCGAGCTGGAGCAGGGGATGGAGGCGGTTCGCCTCACCGTCGAGCTCGGCCGCGCCGCCCGCGCCCAGGCGAAGGCGAAGGTGCGCCAGCCGCTGCGCCGCGCCGTGATCGTCGCCAACGAGGCCGAGCGGGCCGCGATCGAAGCCCGCAGCGCCCTCGTCACCGCTGAGCTCAACGTCAAGGAGCTCGACTTCGTCAGCGACGAGTCCGAGCTCGTCTCCTACAGCGCCAAGCCCAACTACCGCGCCCTCGGCCCCCGCTTCGGTAAGAGCATGCCCCAGGTCGCCGCCGCCGTCGAGGCGCTCGACGCCGCCCACGTCGCCGCCGTCCTCGCCGAAGGCGGCGAGATCGGGATCAACATCGACGGCCAAGACCACACCCTCGCCTCCGAGGACCTCACCCTCGCCCTCCAGCCCCTCGAGGGCTACGAGGTCGAGGCCGAGGCCGGCCACGCGGTCGCGCTCCAGCTGGAGCTAGACGACGAGCTCCGCCGCGAGGGCCTCGCCCGCGAGATCGTCCACGCCGTCCAGATCGCCCGCAAAGACGCCGGCCTCGAGATCACCGACCGCATCGCCCTCACCCTCGCCGGCGACGACGACCTCCTAGCCGCCGCCCAAGCCCACCAGGACTACCTCGCCAACGAGGTCCTAGCCACCTCGATCTCCTACGACGGCAGCGCCAACGGCGCCACCGCCAAGATCGACGGTCGCGAGCTAAGCATCGGCGTTGCCCGCGCCTAGCGGTTACGCACTTCTCCTCGCTATAGCGAGGAGAACCTCGGAGGCTCTACTCGCTCGGCTTTTCGCCGATGATGAAGTCCGATTTCTTCGAGTCGGAGAACTTCACCCAGCAGTGATCGGGGGCGACGCCGGCTACCTCGATCAGGGCCGCTTCGATGCGTTTGGCGATCTCCGCCTTCTGCTCGTCGGAGCGGCCCTCGTACCAGTGGACTTGAACGAACGGCATCGGTTCGGTGAGGCGGGGGAGCGCGGCGCCGCTAGGCGAGCGCCGGCTCCAGCTCGGCCTCGAGGCGGCGCTTCGGCATCGCGCCGACGATTTTCTTCGCGATCGCGCCGTCCTTGAAGAGGATCATCGTCGGGATCGAGAGGACTTCGTACTGGGCCGCCGTCTGCTGGTTCTCGTCGACGTTGATCGAGACGATCTTGAGGTCGTCGCGCTCGCCGTCGATCTCCTCGAGGACCGGATGGACGACGCGGCAGGGACCGCACCAGGGCGCCCAGAAGTCGACGAGCACAGGCCCCTCGGCCTCGAGCACGTCCGATTTGAAGGTCGCGTCGGTTACGTCGGTCAATTTGCCAGTCACTGTCCGTCTCCCGGTCGTGTGGTCGGTCTCAATACTTCAGAAAGTATAGCGCCCCCGTGCAACCCCGCCGGGCCCCGCCATTCTCCTTACCCGTCTGGGCGTCGATGGTATTCCTTGACAGGTGACGAACGCTGAGATCGCCGCCGCCCTGGAAGAGCTAGGGATCCTCTACGAGCTCGACGGGGCGGTCAAATACCGCGTCCTCGCCTACAGCACCGCCGCCAAGGCGATCCGGGAGAGCCCGGTCGCGGTCGCCGAGCTGGCGAGCCGAGGAGAGGCGACGAAGGTCCCCGGCGTCGGCAAGACGCTGGCGGAAAAGATCGACGCGCTGCTGGAGACCGGCGAGATCCCGGCGGCGGTGAAGCTGAAGGCGAAGTTCCCGCCGACCTTGATTGAGGTCACCCGGGTCCCAGGCGTCGGCCCGAAAACCGCCCGGCGCCTCTTCGAGGAGCTGGAAATCTCCTCGATGGAGGACCTGAAAGCTGCGGCGGAGGCGGAGAAGATCCGCGACGTCAAAGGCCTCGGCCCGAAGGCGGAGGAGAACATCCTCGCCGCGCTCGAGCGGCTGGGCGAGCCGGGAGAGGGGCCGGGCCGGCTGCTGCTCTCGAAGGTGCGGCCGATCGCCGAGGAGTTGGTCGAGACGCTGCGGGAGCACCCGGCCGCCGACAAGGTCGAGGTGGCGGGTTCGCTGCGGCGCTGGGCCGAGACCTGCAAGGACATCGACATCATCGCCACCGCTGAGGAGCCGGCCACGCTCGCCGAGCACCTCGCGAGCCATCCGCTGATCGCCGCCGCCGGCTCGCCCGGCCCGAACGGCGTCCGTGCCCAGACCCACAACGGCGTCTCGGTCGACCTGCGGATCGTCCTGCCCGCCAACTTTGGCAACCTGCTGCAGCACTTCACCGGCTCTAAGGCCCACAACGTGCAGCTGCGCGAAGAGGCGGTCGGCCGCGGCCTCTCGGTCTCCGAGCACGGGGTCACCGAGACCGAGAGCGGCGACGTCACCCACTGTGCGACCGAGGCCGAGGTCTACGAGCGCCTCGGCTACGGGTACATCGAGCCGGAGCTGCGCGAGGGGCGCGGCGAGTTGAAGGCGGCGCGCGAAGGCATGCTGCCGCAGCTGATCGAGCTCGGCGACATCAAGGGCGACCTCCACTCCCACACCACCCTCTCCGACGGCCGCAACAGCATCGAGGAGATGGCCGCGGCGGCGCGCGACCGGGGCTACGAGTACCTGGCGATCACCGACCACTCCGCCAGCCACGGCTTCGGCGACCACGTCACCGCCGAGCGCCTCTGGGAGCGGATCGATGAGGTCCGGGCTTGGAACAAGGCTTACGGGAAGAAAGACTTCCGCCTCCTCGTCGGCTCGGAGATCAACATCGGCCTTGACGGCACGCTCGACTATCCCGACGATCTCGTCGCCGCCCTCGACTGGGTCGTCGCCAGCGTCCACACCGCCTTCTCGGTGCCGGAAAAGCAGATGAACGAGCGCGTCCTCACCGCGATCGCCAACCCGAACGTCGACTGCATCGGCCACCTGACCGGACGGCTGATCGGCCGCCGCGAGCCCTACGGCGTCGACATCGAGGCGATCGCCGCCGCCGCGGCGGAGCACGGGACGATGATCGAGATCAACGGCAACCCAAACCGCCGCGACCTCTCCGACCTCCACGCCCGCCTCGCCTCAGAAGCCGGCGTCAAGATCGTCCTCAACACCGACGCCCACGGGGTCGAGACCCTCGACAACATGGCCTACGCGATCGCCACCGCCCGCCGCGCCTGGCTGACCGCCGAGGACGTCGCCAACACCCGCGGCTGGAGCAAGTTCCAGAAGCTGATGAAGAAGTAGGCGTAGGGCGCCCACCACGCGAGGTTCGTTTAGTAAATTGATCGACGCCGATGAACCGGGTGCTGAAGGCGGCGCTGTTGGGAGCAGCGATCCTCGTGATCGCGGCTGCGCTCGGGTGCGGCGGGGGCGAGAGCGACTCGAGCTCGACTGCCGCCAACACCGAATCGAAGCCGCGCAACCTGAAGAAATACGACTTCATCTTCCACGCCTCGATCCTCTGCAAAAAGGGTCTGGAACAGGCTGACGTGGCGATGCACAAGGCCGCCGGCGAACCGGCGCCAAAGAAGCCATCCTCGGCTCCCGACTGGGAAAACTCGAAGCTGCCGCTGAAGGTGGTGCTGCCGGCGTTCCGCCGGATCACGAGCGAGCTCGAAGCGCTAGAACCGTCCCAGGCTGATGCCTACGAGTACGAAAGCTTCGTCAAGCGACTGCAGGAAGAGCTAAAGGAAGCCGAAGCGCACCCCGACGCCCCGATCAGCTCGCGCCCGCTCCGCGGCGCCGGCAAACAGGCCTACATCTGGGGCCTGCACGCCTGCCTCTTCTGAGCCCTAGGTCGCGCCGAGACGATCGCCGCGCAGTCCTGGCGTACGCACCAGCTCGATCGGGCGCAGGGCATGGGTAGGGACGACGTAGAACTTGACGCCGTCGCGGCTCTCGATTCCGAGGACGGCAGCCTCGCGGGTGTGCCAGGCGAGGGAGACGATCAGGGCGTAGCCGGCGCCGACGGCGGCGACGCCGGGGAAGAAGATGCCGAGGACACCGGCGGCGATCGCGGTGAAGGCGATCGGCCAGAGGCGGGTGAAGGCGATCCGCGCCGGGGTCTGCTCGGGCAGCGAGGTGGCGGTGCGGGCGCGGGCAAGGGCGTCGCGGACATCGTCGGCGGCGCGTTGGGGACGACCGAGGTAGATGCCGATTGCCAGGGCGACCAGCCACCAGGCAGCGGCGATCACGGCGATCCGCGTGTCGCCGTCGCGGTTGGCGGCAAGCGCCGTGATCGCCCCCAGCGCCGTCGCCTCGGCGGCGGTAATGAAGACGCTGGTTCGAAGGAGGTCCGTGTAGGGCATCTACTCAGCCAGCCAACGCAGTATCTCGAGCCACCCGTCGAGCCCGTCGACGGTGACGTCGCACTCTTCGGCCAGCTCCGCCGGCCCCTCCGGCGAGAGGACGCCGACGCAGATGGCGGCGCGCAGCCGCCCCTCTTCGTTCAGCTCGCGCAGGCGGCGGAAGGCGTCGAGGTCGGTGCGGTCGTCGCCGGCGTAGGTGGCGCGGTCAAGGCGTCCGTCGGCGAGCAGGGAGGCGATGGCGCCGTCCTTGCCGCCGCCGCCGAGCGGGCGCAGCTCCAGCACCTTGCGTCCCCAGCGCGGTTCCAGGCCGACGCGCCCGGCCTCGTTGGCGATCTCGTGGGCGCGACTCTCCGCCGCCGCCTCATCCGGGCTGCCGCGCCAGTGCAGAGCCTGGATTGGCCCCTTGTCCTCTCGCCGCAGCCCCGCTGCCGCCAGCCGCTCGTCGTCCACCGCGGCGAGGAACGCAAGTGCTTCGCCCTCCCGCCCAGCCACCGAAGGATCCGGCCGCGGCTCCTCCTCGCCGGGCAGCAGCAGCTCGAGCCCGTGGTTGCCGGCGTAGGCGAGCGAGTCGAGGCCGACCAGGCGCCGCGCGTCCTCCGCCCGCCGCCCGGAGATGCAGCCGACCAGTGCGTAGCGCTCGCTCAGCGCCGCCAGCACCTCGCGCGCCGCCGCCGGCACCGCCGCCTGCTCGGCCCGCTCGACGATCGGCGCCAGGGTCCCGTCGACGTCGGTGAGGATCGCCGCCCGCTCGGGCGCCTCGCGCAGCGGCGCCAGCGCAGCGGCCCAGTCGCCGTCCCCGCCAGCAGCGGGGGTCTCGGAGTCGGGGGGCACGGCTCTTAGTATCGCGGGATGCCCGCCAGCGTGAGCCCGGACCATGCGCTCCTCAAGCTGGCGGCGATCGGCACCATCGCCGGCGTCTTCAGCGGCCTCTTCGGGGTAGGCGGCGGCACCGTGATCGTGCCGCTGCTGATCTTCTGGTTCGGCTACGGGGAGCGCCTCGCCACCGGCACCAGCCTCGCCGCGATCGTGATCATCGGCCTCTTCGGTGCCCTCGCCCAGGGCGGCGTCTACGGCAACGTCCACGTCGCCACCGGCCTGCTGCTCTCGATTCCCGCGGTGGTCGGCGTCGTCCTCGGCACCGCGATCCAGCAGCGGATCCCCCAGCGCGCCGTCTCCTACCTCTTCGCCCTGCTCCTGGTCGCAATCGCGGTGGAGTTGATCCTGTCGTGAGGGCCTCGATGAGGAGACACGCGTGAGCGAGGAAACGCGATGAACGAGTTCATCGCTGTCCTGATCTGCCTCGCCGGCGGGATGACCGGCGGCCTCGTCGGCGTCGGCGGCGGCGTCCTCTTCGTCCCCGCTCTCACCGTCTTCATCGGCCTCAGCCAGGTCGAGGGGGAGTCGACCTCGCTGCTGATGATCGTCGTCGTCGCGATCGTCGGCGCCTACCGCCAGAACGGCTACGGCAACGTCCGCCTCCGCGAGGCGCTGATCATCGGCGCCCTCTCCCCGCTCGGCGTCCTCGTCGGCGTCGCCCTCGCCAACCACCTCTCCGAACGCGCCCTCCAGCTCGCCTTCGCCGCCCTCGCCCTCTTCATGGCCGTCCAGCTGGTCCGCCGCGCCCGCACCGCTGCCCCCGAGTAACCAAAAGGGGCCGGTGCGCATGGTCTACGCTCAGAAGCGTGGATTCACTGACTTGGGAAGGCGACCTCCCGCGCCTGCGCTCGCCGATTCTGGTCTGCGCCTTTCGCGGCTGGAACGACGCTGCCGCGGCCGCTTCCACCGCCCTCGCCTCGATCGCCAACGACCTCGAAGGCGAGCAGATCGCCAGCATCGATCCCGAGGACTTCTTCGACTTCCAGTCGACCCGGCCGACGATTCAGATGGACGAGGGCCAGACGCGCCGGATCGAGTGGCCCGAGAACAACGTGATCGCGGTGCCGGTGCCGAGCGCCGACCGCGACCTGGTCCTCTTCGACGGGACTGAGCCGAACCTGCGCTGGCGCACCTTCTCGGAGACGATCGCCACCGTCGCCGACGCCCTCGGCGTCGAGATGGTGATCACCCTCGGTGCCCTGATCGCCGAGGTCTCCCACACCCTGCCGGTGCCGATCACCGGCCTCGCCTCCAGCCAGGCCCTGGTCGAGGAGCTGGAACTGGAGCGCTCGAGCTACGAGGGCCCGACCGGGATCGTCGGCGTCGTCCACGACCTCTGCCGCCAGAGCGGCCTCGACTCCGCTTCGCTCTGGGCCGCGGTCCCCCACTACGTCGCCGCCGTCCCCAACCCGAAGGCGGCGCTGGCGCTACTGCGCCGGCTCGAGGGCCTGACCGGGATCGCCGTCGAGGCCTCCGAGCTGGAGGAGGAAACCGATGACTACGAGGAGCAGATCGGCCGCGCCGTCGCCGCCAACCCCGAGATCGAGGAGCTGGTGGCGCGAATCGAGGCCGAACAGGTCGATCTCTTGGACGAGGAGAGCGAGCTCCCCAACGCCGACACCCTCGCCAGCGAGTTCCAGCGGTTCCTAAGACAGCGCGGCGACGAGCAAAACTGATCCGCGCTCAGGCTTCGGCCGCTGGGCAGATCAGCCGGTAGTCGCACCAGCTGCAGACCTTGGGGGAGGGGCGGGGCTCGAAGTCCTGGCTGAGGATGCCCTCGCCGACCCCGAGGACGGTGCGCTCGACCCGCTCGGCGTCGTCGGGCTTGGTCGGCGCCGCGACCTTGTCGCCGTCGAGCACGTAGTAGTAGCTGCCGGTGCTCGCCTCGATGCCCCAGGCCTCGCGCGCCGCCATCCGGTACAGCGCCAGCTGCAGGTCGTCGTCGAGGTCCTCTTCTGACTTGCGCTCGCCGGTCTTGTAATCGATCAGCTCGTAGTCGCCGTCGGGCAGACGGTCGACCCGGTCGACCCGGCCGCGCACGTGGTGGTCGCCGACCTTGAAGTCGAACTTCTTCTCCAGCCAGACCGGCTCCCCCTCGGCCAGCCGCTCGCGCTCCCAGTAGAGGCGCAGCGCCTCTTTGGCGCGGTCACGAAACTGCAGCTCGTCGTCGGAGTTGCCGAAGCCGGTGCGGCGCCAGCCCTGCTCGAAGAGCCGGTTCAGCAGCCGCAGCCCTTCGAACTCGTTGGCCGGCGGTTCTTTGTGGAAGCGCTCGAGGACGTTGTGGAAGAGGATCCCGAAGCGCTGGTTGATCGTCGGCTCCTGCGGGATCCCGAAGACGCGGGCGAACTTGTACTTGAGCGGGCAGGTCAGGTAGAGCGAGAGATCGGAGGCAGAGAGGCTGAGCATGCCGTCGCCGCGCCGCGGCAGGAACGCCGCCAGCGAGGGCTCCTCCCGCGCCGCCACCAGCTCCAGCCGGCGGCCGCGCTCGCGCTCGGAGTCGAGTAGGTAGGCGTCGAGGGCGGAGGCGTCGAGCTCGGCCTGCTGCTCGGGCGTCGCCACCTGGCGGAGCAGCCCGTTGACCGCCTCAATCGCCTCCGCGGTCGGCTCGTCCCCCGGCCGCTGCGCCAGCGCTGCCAGCTTCAGCAGCTCGAGGTAGCGGGCGATCGCCCGGTTGACGTCGATCGCGGTGTCGAGGCGAGGCTCGGAGAGCTCACGCCCCGCCCGCCAGGAGGCCTCGAGCACCTGCTCACGCAGCTGCCGGTAGGTCGCGTGGAGACCCTCGGCGGGACCGAACAGCTCCTCCTCGTGGGACTCCTCCGTTGCTCCTTTAGCCTCGGCCGCCGCCAGCGCCTGCTCGTAATAACGGGAGGGTCGGGCCGCCTCGCCGGCCGGTCCGCGCTCGACCCGCGAGAGCACCAGACCGCTACGCGCCGGCCAGCCGAGTCGCTCCCACTCGCCTTCCTCCTCCAGCCCGAGGACGAATACATGGTCGAAGCCGAGCCCCTTGACCGCGGCGACGGCCATGCCGCGGACCGCTCCCGGCGCCGGCGGCTCCTCTGCCTCCTCGGCTTCCACCCCGGCCTCGGCGACGGCGCTGAGGTAGCGGACGAAGCCGCGGGTCGAGCCGTGCGGTTCGCGCCGCGTCCAGGCAGTCGCCAGCTCGGCGAGGCGGGAGAGCCCGAGCAGCCGCTCGGCCACCTCGGGCTGGGCGGCGAAGAGGCGCTGGCGGCGCAGCCCCACCTGCTCGATCAGCCGCCGCACGAAGACGTCGGCCCGCCGTTCCTCCATGATCGCCGCGGCGCCCGCGTAGAGCTTGAGGAAGGTGCCGATCCGCTCCCGCGCCTCGGGCTGGAACTGGGGGCTGTCGAGGGCGGCCTCGCAGGCGGCGACCATGTCCTGCTTACGCCGCCGGGCGATCGTCGTCAGCCGCGCCAGGTCGCCCGAGCGCAGTTCGACCGGCGGCCGGGTCAGCGCCCGCGCCGCGGCGGAGGAGTCATCGGGGTCGGCGAGCACCCGCAGCCAGGCGATCGCGTCACGCACCTCTGGTCGCTGGAACAGCGCACTTGGCCCGAAAAGGTGGAAGGGGATGCCGCGCTCCTCCATCGCCGCCGACACGGCGCCGCCGTCCTGGGCGGGGTCGGCGAGGAGGATGCAGATCTGCTCCGGCGCGGTGCCGCCGGCGACGAGGTGCTCGACCGCCCGCGCCGTCGCCTGCGCCTGCGCCCGCTCGTTCGTGCAGCTCCAGAAGCTCAGCCGGGGATCGCGGAAGCGCTCCGTCAGCTCGATCCGCTCGGCCTCCGAGAAGCGGTCGCTGTCGGCCTCGGCGGTGAAGAGCTGGTTTGGGTTGTCAGCCGCCAGCGACTCGACCACCGCCAGCTGCGCCGGCGTCGCCTCCTCGAGCTCGTCGACCATCAGGTAGCGCCAGCGCTCGGCGATCGCCCGGCGCACGTCGGGCCGCTCGACCAGGAGGCAGTCGAGGGCGAGGAAGACGTCGCCGCGGTCGAGGCTGCCGGTCTCGGCGAGGATGCGGTCGTGGGTCCGGTAGAGCTCAGCGAACTCGAGCTCGCGGTCCTTCGCCTCGCGCCCGGCCTGGTCCTCGGCAGGCGTCGCCTCGGCCCGCTCCGAGAGCGTCGTCGGCCCGACCCGTTCTGCCTTCAAGGCGTCGATCCGCGCCAGCAGCCGCGCCAGCAATCCGGCCGGGTTGCCGCGGATCTCGTGCCGGCGCAGCGGCAGCCGGTCGAGCCGGTCGAGCAGCATCGCCAGTCGCTCCGCCCGCCCGAGGACGTCGAAGAAGGGATCGAGGCCGGCCTCCTCGGAGTACTCGCGCAGGAGGCGCTCGCCGATCGCGTCCCAGCTGCCGAGCCAGAGCTCCTCGAACGAGCCGGGGAGGAGGGCCTCGCAGCGCCCCTGCAGCCGCGCCGCCGTGGTCCGGCTGGAGGCGATCATCAGCACCTGCTCGGGCCGGGTGCCGGCGGCGGCGAGGTGGGCCAGGCGGCGGGCCAGCAGCTCAGTCTTGCCGGTCCCTGGCGCGCCGATCACCAGTAGCGGCCCGCGATCGTGCTCGACCGCCCGCTGGCGGTCCGAAAGCGCGCTATCGAGGGTCGGCTGCTCCTCAGGCATATCCCAAAGCTAGCGCCCTGGCACTGCGCATCTCGGCGTCCTCAGTCGCTCGCGTGCAGAGCACGCCACGCTCCCTGCGTCCTTGATCTGCTTGGCCAGGGCACCGTCCCTTTAGCATCCCGTCGATGGACGTCCTCTCCGTCGACTGGCCGGTGATCTGCCGCCGCATCGCCGCCGCCCAGCGCCCGATCTTCGAGCGGGCGAAGACGAGCGAGGAGCGGACGGTCTACGAGGGGGTGGGCGAGGGCGGCGACCGGACCCTGGTGATCGACCGCGAATGCGAGGACGTGGTCTTCGCCGAGCTGGAGAAGCTGGCGGAAGAGGGAACTTCTTTCGTCGCCGTCTCGGAGGAGCGGGGGGAAGTGACCTTTGGCTCCGGCGGCGAGCACCGCATCGTCATCGACCCGATCGACGGCTCGATGAACGCGCGCCGCACGATCCCTTCTTTTGCGATCTCGATCGCCGTCTCTTCCGGTCCCTCGATGGCCGACGTCGAGTTCGGCTTCGTCCACGACTTCGGCGCCGACGAGGAGTTCATGGCCCGCCGCGGCGAGGGGGCGACCCTCGACGGCACGCCGGTCGGCGTCTCGCCGACGGCCGAGCGGCTCGAGGTGGTCGGCGTCGAGTCGGCCGAGCCCGAGTGGTCGCTGCCGGTGCTGGAGGCGCTGGCCGGGAAGGTCTTCCGCCTGCGGGTGGTCGGAGCAATCGCAATCTCAGCTTCCTACGTCGGCGCCGGGCGCTTCGACGCGATGCTGAGCCTGCGCTCCTGTCGCTCGGTCGACGCCGCCGCCGCGCAGCTGATCGTCCGTGAGGCCGGCGGCGCGGTCGCCTTCGGCGGCGGCGAGCTCTCCGACGCCCTGCTCGACCTCGAGTCGCGCTACCCGATGGCGGCGGCAAACAGCGAGGACGGCCTCGCGACGGTGCGCGGGGCGCAGCTCGCCAAAACCGCGTAACCCTTCTTTCCAGGCGGTTTACAAACGGGTGTTCGCAGGAACACATGTTCGCTACACTCGGGCGCTCTCCCGCCCCCCAAACCCAAACTGAAGAGGTGTTTTTCCCTTATGGCAGAAGCAAAAAGCAACGGCAGCAAATCGAAAACGCAGGCCAAGCGCGCCACCACCGAAGCGAAAAAGTCCGCGGCCAAAACCGCGTCGGCTTCGAAACGCGCCGCGACCAAGGCCGCTGCTGCTGAGAAGAACCAGGTCCAGACCGTGGTCGAGACCGCTGTCGACGTGCCGGTCGGCGCTGTCCTCGCGGTCAGCGACCGGATCAACGAGCTGGTCGAGCCGTGGACGGACCGCAGCAAGGCCGCGCGGCAGATCAAAAACCACCGCAGCAACCTGCGCAAATCACTGAAGCGGACCGAGCGTCGCGGCACCACCGCCCGCCGCCGCGCCCTCACCGAGGCCCGCCGGACCCGCACCCAGGTCGAGCGCGAGGCCCGCACTCGCCGCAACGAGGTCGAGCAGCGCGTCCGCCGCGCGATCGAGGTCCCGACCTCGCGCGCCCAGGAGGTAGTCGACACCGCCCAGGGCGTCGTCGGCAGCGTTACCAGCCAGATCCCCGTACTGCGCTAAGCGCCTAGGCGCCGGTAACGGCAACGGGGCGGGAGTAGGCGGGCTCGTAGGGCCAGCCCTCCCGCCCCTTTACGTAAGCGCGGAACTTGAAGCGGACGCCGCGGCTGTCGTCGTCGCTGAAGCGGTAGGCGTAGCGGAAGCGACCGCGGGCATCGGTCTGCACCGTGCGGAACGCGCTCCACTTAGCGCCGGGATAGCGGAACTGCAGCTCTACCGGCAAGCCTTCCTCTTGCGGCGCGGTGCCGGTCTGGGCGACACGGCCGCTGAAGACGATGGGACGGCCGCCCACCTTCGCCTGGGAAGCTGAGGCGCGGAGGTGAACTGACGCCGAAACGTCCAGGTGGACACTGCTGGCGCTCGCGCGGGTGAGCGTCTTCGTCCCGGCGAAGGTCACGCCGACCTCTCGGCTCGGCCCGGGTGCAAGCCGCAAGGAGAACGTGCCGTCGGAGCGGCTGCGGACTCGCGTCGTTCGTTGCGGCGGTTGCGAGTCTGGGGCAAAGGTCTCCGTCACCGTCACTTCATGACCGGCGAGCGGGGCGCCGGAGACATTCCGCAGGCGCCCGCCGAAGGGAACGCTGCCGCCGAATGGCGTTTTCCGTGCCCGGGCGCCAAAGCCCGCTTCGAGGCGGGTCATGGTCTTCAGCGGGTTGACGAGGACCATCTTGCCGCCGCGGGCCCGGTCACCGCCGGTCGTGGCGTTGCCGGCCTGGTCGTAGCCGGTGGCGAGGAATTCGTACTTGCCGGTCGGGTAGCTGTCGCTGTCCCAGTTGGCGATCAGGCGGCCGCCGAGCCCTCGGGTCGGCAGCTCCTCGAAGCGTCCGGAGGACCCCGCGCGCCGCAGCCGAATCGAGCCGGTGTCCGCCGGTCCGGAGAGCGGGTCGGCAACGGTCGCTTCGATCCGCTCCGGTTCGGCCGGATCCTGGGCCGCGGCGAACAGCACCCGCGGCGGAGCTTCGTCGATCCGGATCGTCACCCTCGACGGCAGCGGAGACCCTGCTGCTCCGTCGGCGACGTTGCCCGCTGCGTCGCGGGCGAAGTAGGTGACCTCGTGGATGCCGCTGCCGACAACCCAGCCCGAGACGCTGTCGCCGTCGGCTAGGGCCGGGGGAGCGCCGTCGACCGCAATAGACGCGAACGGTCCCGTCGGTCCCCCCGGGACCATCCCCGAGAGTTCATCGGCGGCGAGGACGGTCAGCCGCACCGGCCCGCTGCTCCAGCCCGGCGGCGCGCCCTGCAGCGAGAGGCGCGGCAGGGTCGCGTCGGACCGGAAGACGATGCTGCGGACCGGGGAGGCGACGCCCGCGCCGGAGACGGCGACCAGCCGGGCGAAGGTCTCGCCCTCGGGCAGCGTCCCCAGGGCGATCGTGTCGTCGCCGATCCCCTGCGGCAGGTCGGTCTCGGCCTCGCTGCACCAGCCGGGGTGGAGGCAGGGAGAGCTGCCGCCGCCGGTATCGAGCGAGAAGGCATAGCCGCGGATGCCCGAGCGCGGTAGTGCCCCGGCCGGGTGGCCGATCTTCAAAACCGCTACCTCGTGGCCCGCCAGCCACCCGGCTGGAGCTTGCGGAGTGGCCACGGGCGGGACGGTGTCGTCGAAGCGGAGCGGCGCCCGGGCGGCCGGGCCAGCTCGCCCTTCGTTGTCTTCCAGCCAAATTTCGACGGTGTAGACGCCGGGCACCCGCGGCACTTCCACCGAGTCGGTCGCCACCAGCTGCTCCGTCTCCCGGACCGGCCCGGCGACGAGCTGGCCGGTCGAGTCGAAGACGCGGTAGATGACCGCCCGCGGTTCGACCGGCGGCCCTGGAACCTGGGTCCAGCCGAGGCGGAAGACGTTGCTCGCGTGCCAGTTGGCTGCCCCGCCCTCCACCTCGAGGTCTTCGATCCGCAGCGGTTCAGTCGCCTCCGCAGCTGCCGGATACATGCAAGCGAGGGCAAGGGCGAGGGCAAGGAGGCGCTTCACGGCCCGAACTCCCCGGCGGGATCGCCGCTTTCGCTGGTTTCCACTGGTGCGGGTTCAGGCACGGGCGCCGGTTCGGGTGCGGGCGGCGGGGCGTATTCCACCGCGCTGTTCGCGACCGGTTCGCTCACTTCGGGCGCCGGTTCAGAGGGCGCGGGGGCCGGTTCGGCTTGCTGGTGATGAGTGGAAGTCGGCTGCTTCTCGGGCTTGTGTTCAGGCGCGGGATCTGGAACAGGCGCGGGGGCCGGCTCGTAATCGACCCGCGCCGGCCCTTGCGCCGGCAGATCGACCCGGCGCTCGAGCGCGGCCGGCTTCGCCTCGCTAGCTCCGAGGTCGAGCGGGCCCGGCACCAGGCCCGACGCGACGCAGGCAGCAGCGCCCCCCGCGGTGCCGATACAGGCGGCCGCCACCTTGGCCAGAGCCGTGACCCCCATGCCGCCGGCCCCGCCACCAACGCCGAGCTGCGAGCCCGCGCCGCCGCCGCGCCCACCGAATCGCGCCGCGACTTCGGTCAGCGCGTCGTGGGCGCGTTCGAGCAGCGAGCGGTGAAGGGGGAAGGCTGGGACCAGCGCCGCGGCTGCCGCCGGGGCGGCCCGGTAAGTGCGTAGCGTCGCCCGACAGGAGGTGCAGGCGCGCAGGTGCTCGCGCAGTTCGGCCACCTCCTCGCGCCCGGCCTCGCCGTCGCAGAAGGCGGAGATCAGCGGCCGCAGTTCAGTGCAGCGACGGCCCTCTTCGCTGCGAGAGACGAAACTGCGGAAGCGCTCGCGCCCCTCCGCCAGGCAGCGGTTGATCTTCGTCTGACTCCAGGAGGTGATTTCGCCGATCTCCGCATAGGAGTAGCCCTCGGCGAGCAGGGTGAGGGCACGCAGCTCCTGCGGCTTCAGCGTCCGCAGCGCCTCGCGGCTGCGGGCGATCGTCTCCTGCCGCTCGACCGCCTCCGCCGGACCGCTGCCCTCGGCCGGGAGCAGCGAAACCCAGTCGGCTTCCGCGCCCGGGGGCAGCGGCGAGGCGAGAACCCGCTCGCGCTCGCGCCGGAGCGCCATCGCCTCGTGCTTGACCACGGTCTGGGTCCACTTGACCAGCTCTAGCGGACCGCGGTTCGGCGCCTTGCGCAGGAGGATCTCAAGCGCCCGCTGGAGCGCTTCGTCAACGTCGTCCTCGCAAAGGGAGTAGCGGCGCGCAGTTCGGCGCAAAGCCGCCTCATTGCGTGCGTAAGTCTCCACAGCGGCGCGCTTGCGCGCGGCCGCGTCGCTATCCATCGCTTCAATTCCCCCTGCCGGTTCGATTCTCTGCAGCGGACACTGGCAGCGCTAGGAACGAGGCCGGTATTTCTCTCCCCCCTCCTGGACGGACGTCCCAGGCGGGAAGCACGGAAATTGCTGGCGCGACCGGAGAAACGTCCAATACCTGGATGGCTCGCTAGGATCGCGCCATGAGCACTTGCGTAGTTACCGGCGGCGCCGGCTTCCTTGGATCACACCTCTGCGAACGGCTGCTGCGGGACGGGCACCGGGTTATCTGCATCGACAACCTCGAGACCGGGTCGTTGGAAAACATCGCCCACATCCGCGACGAGGCGTTCGAGTTCCGCAACATCGACATCACGGAGAAGGTCGATATTCCCGAGCCGGTGGACTTCGTCTACCACCTCGCCTCGCCGGCCAGCCCGATCGACTACCTGCGGCTGCCGCTGCACACGCTGAAGGTCGGCTCCCACGGGACCCACCACATGCTCGGGGTTGCCAAGTGGAAGCGGGCCCGCTTCCTGATCGCCTCGACCAGCGAGGTCTACGGCGACCCTGAGGTGCATCCGCAGAAGGAGGACTACTGGGGCCACGTCAACCCGATCGGCCCGCGCGGCGTCTACGACGAGGCGAAGCGCTACGCCGAGGCGCTGACGATGGCCTACCACCGCCAGCAGGGCGTCGACACGGCGATGGTTCGGATCTTCAACACCTACGGCCCGCGGATGCGCGCCCACGACGGCCGCGCGATCCCGACCTTCCTGCGCCAGGCGCTGCAGGACCGGCCGATCACCGTCTTCGGCGACGGCAGCCAGACCCGTAGCTTCTGTTACGTCGACGACCTGATCGACGGCATCGTCCGCCTCGCCGAGTCCGACGTGCACTCGCCGGTCAACATCGGCAACCCGGACGAGTTCACGCTGCTGGAACTGGCGAAGAAGGTCGTCGAGCTGACCGACTCGCGCTCGGAGATTGTCTACGAGGCGCTGCCGACCGACGACCCGAAACAGCGCCGTCCCGACATCGGCCGCGCCCGCGACCTGCTCGGCTGGGAACCGACGATCGACCTCACCGAGGGTCTGCGCCGGACGATCGACCAGTCCGGCGTCGAGCGCCTGGTCGGCGCCGGCGACTGAGCACCCCGCTTCCCTCTCTCAATATCCTGCGGTAGATGACGATTTCCGACGGCTCCGGGGCCCAGGAGGCTCACCAGACGATCGCGCCGCTGGTCGGCCCCGACGACGAGCGGGTCTTCACCGACTCCGGCATCGAGATCCAGCCTCTCTACGACGAGGGCGATGTCGGTCCCGACCTCGAGGAGCGCCTCGGCGAGCCCGGCCAGCCGCCGTTCACCCGCGGCATCCACGAGGGGATGTACCGGGACCGGCTCTGGACGATGCGCCAGTACGCCGGCTTCGCCTCCCCGGAGGACACCAACGAGCGCTACCGCTACCTGATCGAGAACGGCTCGACCGGGCTCTCGATGGCCTTCGATCTGCCGACCCAGCTCGGCCGCGACTCCGACGACCCGCTCTGCCACGGCGAGGTTGGCCGCACCGGCGTCCCGATCGACACGATCGAGGACATGCGGATCTGTTTCGACCAGATCCCGCTCGACGGCGTCTCCACCTCAATGACGATCAACGCTCCGGCGGCGATCCTGCTGCTGCTCTACGAGCTGGTCGGCGAGGAACAGGGAGTGCCCTCCGAGAAGCTGCGCGGCACGGTCCAGAACGACGTGCTGAAGGAGTACATGGCTCGCGGCAACTACATCTATCCGCCGGAGCCGACCATGCGGCTGACCACCGACATCTTCGAGTACTGCCGCGAGAACGTGCCGAAATGGAACACGATCTCGATCTCCGGGTACCACATCCGCGAGAAGGGCTGCTCGGCTGTGCAAGAGGTCGCCTTCACGCTTTCCAACGCGATCGCCTACGTCGAAGCGGCGCTCGAGCGCGGCCTCAAGATCGACGAGTTCGCGCCGCGGCTGGCCTTCTTCTTCAACGGCCACAACAACGTCTTCCAGGAGATCGCCAAGTTCCGGGCGGTGCGGCGGATGTGGGCGAAGATCGTCAAAGAGCGCTTCGGGGCCGAAAACGAGAGCTCGATGAAAATCCGCTTCCACACCCAGACGGGTGGGGTGACGCTGCAGGCCCAGCAGCCGGAGGTCAACATCATCCGCGTCGCCCTGCAGGGCTTCGCCGCCGTCTGCGGCGGCACCCAGTCGCTGCACACCAACGGGTTCGACGAGGCGCTGGCGCTGCCGACCGAGCGCTCGGCCCGGATCGCCCTGCGCACCCAGCAAGTGATCGCGTATGAGTCCGGCGCCGCCGACACGGTCGACCCCTTCGCCGGCTCCTATTTCGTCGAGTCGCTGACCGACGAGGTCGAAGCCCGCTCCTGGGAGCTGATGGAGAAGGTCGAAGAGCTCGGCGGCTCGGTCGAGGCGCTGGAGTTCATGCAGCGCGAGATCGAGGAGTCAGCGCTCAGCTACCACGAGCGCTACAAGAGCGGCCAGGACATCATCGTCGGCGTCAATAAGTTCGTCACCGACCAGGTCGACGACGTCGACATCCTCAAGGTCGACCCCGAGTCCGAGCAGCGTCAGCTCGCCCGGCTCAAGGCCTTCAAGGAGAATCGCGACCAAGCCGAGGTCGACGCCAAGCTCGAGTCCCTTCGCGACGTCGCCCGCGGCGACGGCAACCTCCTCCACCCGATCCGCGCCGCCCTCAAAGCCAACGCCTCGATCGGCGAGGTCTGCGGCGCCATGCGCGAGGTCTTCGGCGAATACAAGGGCGGAGCCTTCTTCTAGGTCTGAACGGTCCCTCTCATTCCTCGCTTCGGGGAGGAACCGCGCTCGCCCGGTGGAAGCGGGGGGCGATGATCGAGGTCTCGAGGACGCTGATGAAGTCCGAGCCTGAGTTGGCGGAGCTGGTTGAGCACGTCGAAGGGCTCGAGGTGACGATGGCCGAGAAAGGCTTCGGGACGCGAGTCGAGCTCCGTGCCGCCGAGGAGTCCGGCCTCGCCGAGTCCGACCTCGAGGCGGTCCTCGACCGCCTGGCGGAGCCCCAGCGGCGCCCGTTCAGCTGAGTAGCACCGAACTTGAAACGGATCCCAAAGCGGCCGGCGCGCCCGGCCTGGAAAGTGAGCCACTAGTGAGCATGCTGAAGCGCCACCTAACGGTGGCGAACATCTTGTCCCTCACCGCCCTTTTCGTCGCACTCGGCGGCGCTGCTTACGCGGCGGTGCAAATCCCGAACAACGCGGTGAAGACGCGGAACATCGCCAACCAGGCGGTGACCAACCCGAAAATCAAGCGGGAAGCGGTCACCTCCGGGAAAATCCGCAACGGCGGCGTCAACGCGGTCGACCTTGGCGCCGGCCAGGTGACCAACGAAAAGCTCGGCACCGGCGCGGTCACCTCGAAGAAGATCGCCAAGAAGGCCGTCAGCCCGCGGACGCTCGCCAGCAATGCGGTCGGGACCGATGCGATCGCCAACGAAGCGGTGACCACCGGCAAGATCGGCAAGGAAGCCGTCGACGCCGCAAAGATTTCGTCCTCACTCTGGCTGCAGCTGGTGCGCAACGTCGCTTACGAAAACACCAGCACCGTTACCAACGACGAAGCCAACAAGACCGCTACTGCGAACTGCCCGAAGGGCAAGGAAGCGATCAGCGGCGGTGTCCGTCTCGAAGGCGAACTCGCCAATGTCGCGACCACCGGCTCCTACCCCTTCGCCAACGGCAACAGCCGCACCGGCTGGACCGCTGTCGCCCATGAGACCGGCGGCGGTCCCTATGGCGATTGGTCGATTGTCGCCTTCGTCGTCTGCGCCGAACTTTGACCGGTCAGACGTCGATCCGCGTCGCTGCGTAGGATCGGTAACGCATCGTGGAAGCACGAGGGGCCCGCTCAGGCGGGCCCTTCGTCTATCTCAGGGCATCACGCACCGTGCCCACATAGAATGCCGCGGCCCGTCCCCAAGCGGGCGCCCGATCAGATGCGCGAGAGAAACCCCGAAACCCACGACGAGAAGCTCGCCTACCTGCGCGAGCTGCGCGAGGCGGCGATCCACTCCGCTTCGGAGGCAGCGGTCGAGAAGCAGCACGCGAAGGGCAAGATGACCGCCCGCGAGCGGATCGAGAAGCTGCTCGATCCAGGCTCCTTTGAGGAGCTCGACACCTTCGTCCGCCACCGCACCTACGACTTCGAGATGCAGAAGAACCGGCCCTGGGGCGACGCAGTCGTCACCGGTCACGGGACGATCGACGGGCGCACCGTCTTCGTCTTCAGCCAGGACTTCACCGTCTTCGGCGGCAGCCTCGGCGAGGTGATGTCGGAGAAGATGTGCAAGGTCATGGACCTGGCCGCCCAGGTGGGGGCGCCGGTGATCGGCATCAACGACTCCGGCGGCGCCCGGATCCAGGAGGGGGTTGTCTCGCTCGGCGCCTACGGCGACGTCTTCGTCCGCAACGTCCAGTGCTCCGGCGTGATCCCGCAGATCAGCGTGATCATGGGCCCCTGCGCCGGCGGCGCCGTCTACTCGCCGGCGATGACCGACTTCATCTTCATGGTCAAAGAGACCTCGCACATGTTCATCACCGGCCCGGAAGTGATCAAAACCGTGACCGGCGAGGAAGTCGAGTTCGAGGAGCTCGGCGGGGCGATGAGCCACAACTCGAAGTCGGGGGTGGCCCACTTCGCCTCCGAGGACGAGGAGAGCTGCCTTGAGGACGTGCGGTATCTGATGAGCTTCCTGCCCTCGAACAACCTCGAGGCGCCGCCGCGGTTCGCACCCACCGACGACCCCGATCGCGAAGACGAGGAGCTCGAAACCCTCGTCCCCGACGATCCGCAGAAGCCCTACGACATGCGCGACGTGATCGGCCGCGTCGTCGACGACGAAGAGTTCTTCGAGGTCCACGAGCACTTCGCCAAAAACATCGTCTGCGGGTTCTCCCGGCTCGACGGCTATCCCGTTGGCATCGTCGGCAACCAACCCGCCTTCCTCGCCGGCGTGCTCGACATCGAGGCCTCCGAGAAGGCGGCCCGGTTCGTGCGCACCTGCGATTGCTACAACATCCCGATCCTGACCTTCACCGACGTGCCGGGCTTCCTCCCGGGGACCGACCAGGAGTGGAACGGGATCATCCGCCACGGCGCCAAGCTCCTCTACGCCTTCACCGAGGCGACGGTGCCGAAGCTCACCGTCGTCACCCGTAAGGCCTACGGCGGTGCCTACGACGTCATGAACTCCAAGCACATGCTGGCCGACTACAACGTCGCCTGGCCGACGGCCGAGGTCGCGGTGATGGGGCCCGAGGGCGCCGTCAACATCATCTACCGCAAAGACATCGCCAACTCGCCGACCCCCGACGAGCGCCGCCAGAAACTGATCGACGACTACAAAGCCCACTTCGCCAACCCCTACTCGGCGGCGGAGCGCGGCTACATCGACGACGTCATCGAGCCCCGCCAGACCCGCCCGAAGCTGATCCGGGCACTGCGGATGCTGCAGACCAAGCGCGTCGACCAGCCGAAGCGCAAGCACGGCAACATCCCGCTGTAGGTGGGGGCTCTCAAGTCGGACGACCTGATCTGAAGTCGTCCGACAGCATTACTACCTTCGTGGCGTGCAGTTGAAGAGCGTCCCGATCAAGAGCAATGACGTGCGGGTGCCCAAGCCCGAGCTCGGCAGCGCCTACCTCGTCGAGCGCTACAGCGCTGGCAGCGTCAAGGCCGTGATCCTCCATCCTGACGACTTCGCCGAGCTGCAGGGACGGGCGCGGATGCTGGAGGAAGCCGCTCGCCCGGCCGGCTTCGAGCTGACCGACGTCGCCGCCAAAGCCCACCCCGCCGCGGAGTCGCGAGAGGGCGAGCTGATCGAGGACGAGGCGTCGGTCCGGCGCCTGCTCGGAATTTGACCCTCGCGACCGGCGAGGTGTACTGGGCCGTAGTGCCCTCTACGCCGCGGGCGCCGTTCCAGGTATTCGTCAAAGACAGCCCTCCCGTCGAGGCTCCCTCGGCGAGGAAGATCATCGACGGCCTGCGCAAAGGCGGCTCCGCCGAGCTCCGCTTCGTCGTCGAGGCGAAGGCCCGCCCCGTCCTACTCCTCTCGGATCGGGTCGATCCTCACACCGGGGACCTGTTCGGCCTCCGCCTGGTCCGACTGTCGGCGCTGGACGACGACGAGGCCCAGCAGGTGCGGGAGCAGCGTCAGCCCGGGCTGTTCCACCTCAAACCCGAGCGCTTCCCCGAGCTCGAGGAAGAGTCGGCAGTGATGATCAGCGCCCCAATCCGCCTCCACGAAACTGCCGTCGATTCCACTCAGCCACTCGGTCGCCTGGACCAGAACGAGCTGCGCGTCCTCAGCGAGCGCTTCGTCTCCTACTGGGAGCTGGACCTCCACCAGCTCCTGATCGGAAAGATCCGCGAGCTCCTGCGGAAGCGCGAGTCCCCTTAATCAATGTTGCGTTCGATCTGGCGAGCGCGGTAGGCGAGACCGCCCACGACGCCTAGGAGCAGGAGGCTGACGGCGATCATCAGGAGCGACCCGGCAGCGATCGAAGCGATCAGCACGACCGTCAGGACAACCACGAGGCCAAAATTTGGTTCCTCCAGGAGGCTCATTGCGTTAAAGCCTAATGGTGTTGAGCGCGCAGACGATAGCCTCAACCCATGCTTGCAGGCCTGTTCGAACTAATCGTGGAGGGGTTCGGAAATCTCCTCTCCGCGCTCGGCTTCGAAAGGCTGATCGAACGGGACGAGGCGAAGCCGGACCCGCGCAACTTCCCACCGCCTCGCTGAGGGATCTCGCTGAACGCGCAAATCGCGCCCGATTGCCCGGTCACTGGGGGGAGAGATTTGGGTGAGTTGTTCCTTACAGCCGTGTGGCGGCCAGAAGGAACAGGCAAGGGGAGATATGGAGGACGATCGCCCGGATCGCGGCACAACAGCACGGAGTTGTCTCTCGTGATCAGCTTCGCGGGGCCGGCCTAACCGAGGCGGCTGTCAAGCAGGGGGTAGTTGCCGGGCGGCTCTACCCGCTCTTTCGATCGACCTTCGCGGTTGGTTATCCCCGCTCGGCTCGCCACTCCCGACTCGTCGGGGCTGTACTTGCTTGTGGCGAGGGGAGTCTGATCTCGCATGGGTCCGCGGCGGCGCTCCTTGGTCTTTGGAGTTTCTGGCCCGCTGACATCGAACTCATCGCCCCTGTGGAAGCAGGACGGAAGATTCGAGGGATACGGCGGCGTTTCGTGCCTGCCCCGCCCCCCGAGCAGATCACGCGCCGGGCCGGAATCCCCTGCACGAGCCCTTCTCGCACGATTATCGATGTCGCCCGGTTGGCAGGTCCGAAGCTGCTGGCCGATACGGTCGAGCAGGCAGCCGTACTCGAAGTCCTGGACGTGCCAGAGATAGACGGCATCCTCCTCGAAAATCGACGCCGCGGAGAGAAGAAGCTGAATCGAGTCCTTGAACCCTGGCGCCGGTACACGCCCAGAGTCCGGTTGCGAAGCAGGATGGAGGCCAAGATGCTGCCGCTGCTGACCCATCACAGCCTGCCGATCCCGGAGACGAACGTAAAGCTCACGATTGGGCGGGAGGTCTTCGAGGTCGACTTCCTCTGGCGAGATCAGCGGGTGGTCGTCGAAACCGATGGCGGCAGATATCACGACACCCCGGTCGCACAGGCCCGGGACGGGCACCGCAACAGGGTCCTTGCGCGAGCGGGCTACCGAGTTCCGCGCATCGGTTGGGACGAGCTTCGAGACGAACCGGATCGGGCCATCGCCGAAATCCGACGCTTCCTCCTTGCGCCAGTTGTTCCTTAGGGTCGTACAGCGGCCAAAAGGAACAGCTAAGCGAGAGGGCTCCCGCCTTGCCTGTTCCTTTTGATCGCAGGACGACTCAAAGGAACACTTAGCGGATGCACCCTCGATCGAGGGTGCCTACGGGACTGCGGTGGCCTCGGTCTCGACGCCGCCTCCGCCGCCGCGGCCGGGGGCGCCGGCGTCTTCGCCTCCTAGTCGGTGGGCTAGGTAGACGGGGATGATTGAAATCAGGATCATCACCACGGCGACGGCGTTGACGATGGGGAGTTCGTGGGGGCGGAAGAGGTTGGAGAAGATCCAGATCGGGAGGGTCTGTTCGCCCGCCCCGATCGTGAAGTTGGTGACGATGATCTCGTCGAAGGAGAGGGCGAAGGCGAGGAGGCCGCCGGCGATCAAGGCGCTTTTCATCCCCGGGAAGGTGACGTAGCGGAAGGTCTGCCAGGTGTGGGCGCCGAGGTCGGCCGAGGCCTCCTCGAAAGAGCCGGAGAGGCGGCGCAGGCGGGCGACGGCGTTGTTGTAGACGACGACGATGCAGAAGGTCGCGTGGCCGACGATGACGGTGAAGAGGCTGAGCGGGATATCGAGCACCTGGGTGAAGGTGTTGGAGATCGCGACGCCGGTGACGATGCCCGGCAGGGCGATTGGCAGGATCACCAGGAAGGAGATCGTCTCGCGGCCGAAGAAGCGGTGGCGCGCCACCGCCAGCGAGGCCAGCGTGCCGAGGATCAGGGCGATTGCGGTCGCGAACAACCCCGCTTTCAGCGAGGTGAAGAAGGCTTCACGCGCCGGTTCGTCCTTGAAGGCCTGGCTGAACCAGTGGGTGGTGAAGCCCGGCGGCGGCCACTCGAGGATCTTGCTCGAGTTGAAGGCGTAGATCACGATCACGATCAGCGGGATGTAGATGAAGGCGAGGCCGATCGCGACTGCCAGCCGCATCAGCATCTGTGAGCGTCTCGTCAGCCTCATCGTCTAGACGTGCTCGAAGGCGCCGAGCTTCCGGGCGACCAGCAGGTAGGCGATCATGACCACGATTGGCACCATTGCCAGGGCGGCGGCGAACGGTTGGTTGTTGGCGATATTGCTGAAGATGACGTTGCCGATGAACTGGTCGTTGGAGACCAGGCGCGGGGTGATGTAGTCGCCCAGCGTCAGCGAGAAGGTGAAGATCGAGCCGGCGACCACGGCCGGGAAGCTGAGCGGCAGGATCACCCGGCGGAAGGTGGTGAAGGGGGAGGCGCCGAGGTCCTCCGAAGCGCTGATCAGCGAATCCGGAATCCGCTCCAGGCCGGCGTAGATCGGCAGGATCATGTACGGGAGCCAGAGGTAGCTGAAGACCAGCCAGACCGCGGTAGTCCCATAGCCCGGGCCGTGCAGGCCGATCGGTTCCAGCGCCCAGTTGATCGCCCCGTGGGTGCCCAGCAGCGTCCGCCAGGCGTAGACCTTGACCAGGTAGCTCGACCACAACGGCAAGAGGATCCCGACCACCAGCAGGGCCTTGCCGCGACGGCTCGCCACCTTCGCCATGTAGAAGGCGATCGGGAAGGCGATCACCGCGTCGGTGATCGTGACCAGCAGGGCGGTGCGAACCGTCCGCCAGACGATCGTCCGGTAGACCGGTTCGTTCCACAGCGCTTCGAAGTTTTCGAGGGTGAAGCTCTTGACGGTCAGCCCACTCAGCGGGTCGACCGACCAGAAGGCTGCAACCAGCAGCAGGGCGAGCGAGCCCAGGTACCCGATCACCAGCCAGCCGATCGGGCCGGCGAGCAGCGCTCCTATCTGCAGGCGCCGGCGGCCCTGGAAGAGGCCGGCGAGCCGATGGCCCACCGACCTCCTTCGCAGAACCGCTTCAGACGCCATCAATCAGATCTGCAGGACCGGGATTAACCCTTGATCGACGTCCAGGCTTTCACCCAGTCGTTGTAGTCCATACAGTTTTCTTCGCCGTTGCCACAGTCGGCCAGCGGCGTTTCCCAGTAGTACACCCGCTTCCAGAAGTCCGGTTCTTCCGCGTGATATTCGGCGCAGAAGTTCGGGTTCGCGGTTTCTTTGCAGGCGAGTTCCTGTGCCGGCGCCTCGCCGAAGTATTCGGCGACCTGCGCGTTGGCTTTCGGCGAGATGATCCAGTTCATCCACTCGTACATGCAATTCGGGTGCTTCGCGTCCTTGGCGATCATCCAGGTGTCTGACCAACCGGTCGCACCCTCCTTCGGCAGGAAGCCCTGGCTCGCCGGGCTGGCTTTCACCGGCGCTCCTTCTTCCTTCAGCGCGAAGTACTGGTACTGCCAGGTGGTGCCAACCGTGACGTCGCCGCCGGCGAAGGCGGAGATCTGCTTGGCGGCTTCAGACCAGTATTCGCCGACGTTCGCCTGCTGTTCTTTCAGCAGTTCGATCGCCGCGTTGAACTGTTCTTCGTTCAGCTCGTAGGGGTTTTCGATCCCCAGATCGGGCTGGTGGAACTTCAGGTACATGGCGGCATCGGCGATGTAGCTGGATTCGTCGTAGACGCTGATCTTGCCCTTGTACTTGGCGGCAATCTTGGGATCGAACATCACGTCCCAGGAGTCCGGCGCCGGCTTGACGTCGTTGCCGTTCCACATCAGCAGGTTCGCCCCGCGGCCGTGCGGGATGCCGTAGTTGACACCTTCGAAGGTGTTGTACGGCTGGTCCTTGAGGTCGCTGAAGACCGTCTTGTAGTTGGGGACGAGGTCGGTGTTGACCGGGGCGACGGTGCCGGCGGCGACCATCCGCGCGGTGGCGTTGCCCGAGGCCGAGACGCCGTCGTACTGGCCGGTTTTCATCAACTCGACCATTTCGTCGGAGGTGCCGGCTTCCTTATCGGAGACCTTGCAGCCGGTTTTCTGTTCGAACGGCTTGGTCCATTCCGGTTCGACGTAGCCGGCCCAGGAGATCAGGTTCAGCTGACCCTCGCCCTTGCCGACCTTCTGCAGCGCTTCGTCGCTACTGCCGCCGCCGGTGGTGTCGTTGCCCCCGCCGCCACAACCGGCGATCGTGAGCATGACTACGACAAGGCCGGCGAGAACGAGCCACGCCGCGCGGGCGGGATTGCCCTCCTTACTCCTCATGGTGCTACCTCCTGTTTGGTTGACTTCCCGCCGATGGCGGCCGCGTGCTCCGGACGCCACCCGACTAGGACCTCGTTTCCCTGTGCCGGCAGCGCGCCCGAAGACGCGCTCTCCACGTTTTGCCGGACGACCTGGAGCTTCTCCCCATGCTCCAGTTGGACCGTGAAGCGGGTGACCGAGCCGGCGTAGGAGACATCGACGATGCGACCGCTCTCGGAGTGGAGGCCATCGACCGGGGCGCCGGGCTCGAGCAGCTCGATCTTCTCTGGGCGGATCGTCATCCGCCCACCGTCGCGCTCGACCAGGTTCGAGACGCCGACGAAGCCGGCGACGAACTCGTTGGCCGGGTGCTCGTAGAGCTCCAGCGGCGGGCTCACCTGCTCGATCCGACCGTTGTTGAAGACGGCGATCCGGTCGCTCATCGTCAGGGCCTCGTCCTGGTCATGGGTGACGTAGACGAAGGTGATCCCGACCTCGCCCTGGATCGTCTTCAGCTCGCTCTGCATCTCCTCTCGCAGCTTCAGGTCAAGCGCCCCGAGCGGCTCGTCGAGGAGCAGCACCTTGGGCCGGTTGACGATCGCCCGCGCCAGCGCCACCCGCTGCCGCTGGCCGCCGGAGAGCTCGGCCGGCTTGCGGTCGCCGTAGCCGGGCAGGCGCACCATCTCCAGCGCTTCGTCGCGGCGCTTACCGCGCTCGGACTTGTCAACCCGCGCGACCTTCATCCCGTACTCGACGTTCTCGCCGACGCTCATGTGGGGGAAGAGCGCGTAGTCCTGGAAGACCGTGTTGACCGCTCGGTCGTAGGGCGGTACCCCACTGACGTCCTCGCCCGCTAGCTCGATCGTGCCGCTGCTCGGATCCTCGAAGCCGGCGATCATCCGCAGGGTCGTCGTCTTGCCGGAGCCCGACGGCCCCAGCATCGTGAAGAACTCTCCCCGGGCGATCTCCAGGTCGATCCCGGCGACCGCCACCACCTCCCCGTACTCCTTGGTGAGGTTGGACAACCGAATGTCAGCAGCTGCTCCCTCTATGCCTGGGAAGTTATCCCGAGCGGCGCGGAAAGCAAGGACAAAGTGGCCCGGACGGCTTAGCCACAGTGGAGTAGGGGAAGGCGCAGCCGACTTTGACCCCACCGGGGTGGGGAAAGAACCGGATGCGGAATCAGAGGCCTAGTAGCCGGCGGGGTGGCGCGCGGTGAAGCCGACGTTGTCGCGCAGTTCTTCGTGCCAGCGGGGGCCGGTTTCGCCGCCGTTGTCGCCGGAGGTGTCCCAGCGGAAGCCGGCGATTTCGGCGTAGGCGTGGCCGGCGTTGGCCCAAACGGTGATCCAGCGGCCGGTGCCTTCTTCGCCCCAGCTCTCCATCGGACCGGAGGGCAGCGGGCTTTCGAGGAAGTGGCCGCCGTGGAGGGCGAAGGAGACGGAGCCGGAGCAGTCGTAGCCACGGTCGTTCCAGCGGGCGTGGCCGCCGCCCCAGACGTAGGGCTTGCTGCGGATCTTGTTCGCCGCAGCGATCACGGCCTTGACGCGCGCCGGGGCGCTCGCCGGCGGGACCAGCATCCCGTTCGGGAGCAGCTTGGCCTTCGCCGTCGGCGTGCACATGTCGATTTCAGCCGGGGACATGCCGCCGGTGGTGCAGCGAGCGGAGGCGCTGCCCGCACCGAAAAGGATGGTGCCGAGGATCGCAATAGCAAGCGCAAGCCCAGCCAACCTGAAGTTGTGACGCAAACCGATTCTCCTTCGTCGGCCTACGGGGTTAGCTGTCGGCCTAGCGCGAAAGGAGCTTGCGCCCCCACCTGATCGGTGGGCTCGGCCCGAAAACGTGGTTCCCCCGCTCCCATCGCGCATCGCGCTTCTGGGATTCGGCGTTCCGGTTATCGAACGCGGAGAATGTAGCGCATTACCCGGCGCCGCGCTCACGAAACGCAAATATTTGCCCGAAATGGCCGCTCTCACTGAGAATCTTGTTCGACGCGGCGGCTGGTAGCTTGCGCGCTGGGATGAACCTTTCGGGACGAAAAGCGCTCCTCACGGGGGCAACGGGAGGCCTCGGAAGGGCAATCGCCCACGCCCTGGCCGAGCGCGGCGCCCAGGTAGCCCTCAGTGCCCGCAAGCGCGAGGCCCTCGAAGAGCTCGCCGCAGAACTCCCCGGCAGCGGCCACACCGTCCTCCCGGCCGACCTGGCCGACCCCGACGCGGCCGAGCGCCTAGCCGCCGAAGCCACCGGCACCGAGATCTTGATCGCCAACGCCGGCCTCCCCGCCGCCGGCAAAATCGACGACTTCACCCCCGACCAGGTAAAGCGAGCCCTCCGCGTCAACCTCGAGGCCCCAATGCTGATGGCCCGCGCCCTCTATCCCTCAATGATCGAGGCCGGGAGCGGCCACCTCGTCTTCGTGGCCTCCCTCTCAGGCAAGGCCGCCAGCCCAAGGTCGTCGATCTACAACGCCACCAAGTTCGGCCTCCGCGGCTTCGCCCTCGGCCTGCGAGCCGATCTTTCGCCCAAGAATGTGGGTGTCTCGATCGTCTCCCCAGGCTTCATCCGTGAAGCCGGCATGTTCGCCGACGCCGGCGCCAAGCCCCCACCCGGCATGGGCACCTCAACTCCGGAGCAGGTAGGCGCCGCCACCATCAAGGCCATCGAGCGCAACAAGGTCGAGGTAACTGTTGCCCCCCTCACCCAGCGAGCGGGAGCCCACCTGGCCCTCGTCAGCCCCTCCCTGAGCGTCAAAGCTCAAAGCGGCAAGGCAGGCCAAAAGGCCGCCGAAGCCATAGCCCAAGGGCATTCCGACGACAAGCGCTAGCAGCGGGACTGGCACCCCTTGAGCGGGCGGATACTCAAAACGGCGGCCTAATTAGGCCGCCGTTTGTCCGAGCAAGGGGTGCCAGTCCCGCCCCCACGCCCAGTTGCCTAGGATGAATTCTGTGAGCAGCGATTCCTTTGGCGCCCGATCCACCCTCCAACTCGGAGGGCGTGAGTTTGAGATCTACCGGCTCGATGCGCTGCAGGAGAAGTTCGACGTCGCCCGGCTGCCTTACTCGATCAAGGTCCTCCTGGAGAACGTCCTTCGACTCGAGGACGGCACCTCGGTCAGCGCCGCCGACGTCGAAGCGATCGCCTCCTGGGATGCGGCCGCCGAGCCGAGCGTCGAGATTCCCTTCCAGCCCGCTCGGGTGCTGATGCAGGACTTCACCGGCGTCCCCGCCGTTGTCGACCTGGCGGCGATGCGGGATGCGATGGAGGAGATCGGCGGCAACCCGGCGGCGATCAACCCGCTGGTCGACGTCGACCTGGTGATCGACCACTCCGTTCAGGTCGACGCCTTCGGCAACGAGCGCGCCTTCGCGATCAACGCCGAGCACGACTTCAAGCGCAACCTCGAGCGCTACTCGTTCCTCAAATGGGGCCAGGGGAGCTTCGACAACTTCCGCGTCGTCCCGCCGGCAACCGGGATCTGCCACCAGGTCAACCTCGAGTACCTGGCCCAGGTCGTCTACAGCCGCACCAACGACGGCATCCTGCAGGCCTACCCCGACACCCTCGTCGGCACCGACTCCCACACGACGATGGTCAACGGGCTCGGCGTCCTCGGCTGGGGGGTCGGCGGGATCGAGGCCGAGGCGGCGATGCTGGGTCAGCCGATCTCGATGCTGCTGCCGCAGGTCGTCGGCTTCAAGCTCTTCGGCGAGCTGCCGGAGGGGGCGACGGCGACCGACCTCGTCCTCACCGTGACCGAGATGCTGCGCGAGCGCGGCGTCGTCTCCAAGTTCGTCGAGTTCTTCGGTCCCGGGATGCACACCCTCGGCCTCGCCGACCGCGCCACCCTCGGCAACATGTCGCCGGAGTTCGGCTCGACCTGCGCGATCTTCCCGGTCGACGCCGAGACGCTCCGCTACCTCGACCTGACCGGGCGGCCGACCGAGACGATCGAGCTGGTCGACGCCTACGCGCGCGAGCAGGGGATGTTCCATGACGAGCAGAGCCCTGATCCGACCTTCTCCGACCTCCTCGAGCTCGACCTCGGCGACGTCGAGCCGAGCATCGCCGGGCCGAAACGACCGCAGGACCGAGTGCCGCTCGCCGCCGCCAAGCAGTCCTTCCTCGAGGTGATGCAGGAGTTCGATCCCGAGGCCGCCGAGCAGATGAGCGCCGGCCTCGACGAGGCGATCGAGGAGTCCTTCCCGGCCTCCGACCCGCCGGCCGAGGAGCACGACGACAACGGCAGCAAGCCGCGGCCGGCGGTCAGCGGCGTCGCCGTCGACACGACCCGCAGCCACGATGCGACCGCGGTCACCCTCGCCGACGGAACCGAGATCGAGCTCGACCACGGCCACGTCGTCATCGCCGCGATCACCAGCTGCACCAACACCTCCAACCCGAGCGTGATGATCGGCGCCGCGCTGCTGGCGCGAAACGCGGTCCAGAAGGGGCTGCAGCGCCAACCCTGGGTGAAGACCTCGCTGGCGCCGGGCTCGACCGTGGTTACCGACTACCTCGAGAAGGCGGGGCTGACCGAGTACCTCGATGCCCTCCAGTTCAACCTCGTCGGCTACGGCTGCACCACCTGCATCGGCAACTCCGGCCCGCTGCCGGACGAGATCGCCGCCGCGGTGGAAGCCGAGGACCTGACCGTCTGCGCCGTGCTCTCGGGCAACCGCAACTTCGAGGGCCGGATCAACCAGCACGTCAAGGCCAACTACCTCGCATCCCCGCCGCTGGTCGTCGCCTATGCCCTCGCCGGCCGCATGGACATCGACCTCGCCAGCGAGCCGCTGGGCGAGGGACAGGATGGCGAGCCCGTATTTCTGCGCGACATCTGGCCGAGCGCCGAGGAGATCAAGCAGGTGGTCGGCGACTCGGTTGCCTCGGAGATGTTCGAGCGCAACTACGCCGAGGTCTTCGAGGGCGACGAGATGTGGAATGCCGTCGAGGTTCCCTCCGGCGACCGCTACACCTGGCCGGACTCGACCTACGTCCGCCGCCCCAGCTTCTTCGAGCAGATGCCGGCGCAGGCGCCTGGCGTCGAGCCGATCTCCGGCGCCCGGGCGCTGGCCCTACTCGGCGACTCGATCACCACCGACCACATCTCGCCGGCCGGGGCGATCAAACGCGACAGCCCCGCCGGGCAGTGGCTGACCGAGCAGGGCGTCGAGGTCCGTGACTTCAACTCCTACGGTGCCCGCCGCGGCAACCACGAGGTGATGATCCGCGGCACCTTCGCCAACATTCGCCTCCGCAACCAGCTGGTCGAGAAAGCCGGCGGCTACACCCGTTTTTTCAGTGATGCCGGCCCCGACGGCGGGGAGACGACGATCTATGAGGCCGCGATGCAGTACGCCGACGAAGGCGTGCCCCTCGTCGTCCTCGCCGGCAAGGAGTACGGATCCGGCTCCTCCCGCGACTGGGCGGCGAAGGGGACGAAACTGCTCGGCGTCCGCGCCGTGATCGCCGAGAGCTTCGAGCGCATCCACCGCTCCAACCTGATCGGGATGGGGGTGCTGCCCCTGCAGTTCGCCGATGGCGAGAACGTCGCCTCGCTCGGGCTGACCGGCGCTGAGACCTTCGACTTCGGCGACCTCGAAGAGGGTCGCGCGAAAGCGGTCGCGGTCACCGCCCGCACCGACGACGGCACCGAGAAGCAGTTCACCGCCGCCGTGCGCCTGGACACCCCCAACGAGGTCGGCTACTTCCTCAACGGCGGCATCCTCCAGACGGTGCTGCGCAAGCTGAAGGGCTGAAAAAGAGTAGGCGCAGCGGGGCCGCGGGAGGCAGGGGGGTCCGCGCGACCCTCACTGCACCTGCGCGTCGGTAGCCAGGGAGGGATGCCGACGCGGCCGTTCCCCCTGGCGGGACTGCCCTGAGGAACAGTCAGGGTTTAGCTATACCGGCTGAATCACGCACGGTCAAGCGCAGTCGAGCGTTTTAGCCGCGTTCAGGCGCGGTTTGCGTCACCCGCTCCGGCGAAGCGGACGGTCTCCCGATTCCCCAGCCCTTGCGCTCGATCAGTTCGATCCCGATCACGCTGCCGACCGGGCCGACAGGAGTGAGGGTGGCGGCGAGCAGGGTGTAGGGGGTCTCCTTGCGGATGCAAGCGACCCAGATCAGCACGCAGAGGGCGACGAAGCCAAGCCCGTGGGCCCAGCCGAAGAGCATCGTCTCGGTCTCGAACCCCGGCAGCAGCCAAAAGGCGATCAGGCCGGCGAAGATCGCCAGCTCGATCCAGGAGATTCGCTTGACCCAGACGAACAGCTCGCCCGGAACGGGCTTCTCGAAAGGGCGTCGCGTCATCGGTCCGACGATCTAAGCGCTGGGGGTGAGCGCGGTGAGCACGATTCGCTCCTGCTCGCGCGCGTGGGCGCCGGAGTAGCCCTCGCCGGGGCTGGCGCGCCCCTGGCGGCCGATGTAGGTGAGGGCGACGCCCTCGGGCAGAACAGACGGCATCCGCCGGCTCATCACCTTCCAGGCGCCCATGTTGCGCGGCTCCTCTTGGACCCAGGCGATCTCCTTCAGGTTCGGGTAGGAGGCGATCAGTCGTTCCAGCTGTTCCTTGGCGAAGGGGTAGAGGACCTCGACCCGGGCGATCGCCACGTTCTCGGCATCGCCGCGGCGCTCGTTAGCGTCCATGTCGTAGTAGACCTTGCCGGTGCAGAGGACGAGGCGCTCGACCTTGTCGCGACGCTCGCCGGCGGTCGGATCATCGAGGATGAACTGCAGTTCGCCGTCGGTCAGCTGCTCGAGGTTGGCGGTGGCGCGATCAAGCCGCAGTAGCCCCTTCGGGGTGAAGACGATCAGCGGCCGCGGCTTCTTGATCAGCGCCTGGCGGCGCAGCAGGTGAAAATACTGGTCGGCGGTGGTCGGGTAGGCGATACGGATGTTGCCCTCGGCGCCGAGGGCGAGGAAGCGCTCGATCCGGGCGCTCGAGTGCTCCGGGCCCGAGCCCTCGTAGCCGTGCGGCAGCAGCAGAGTCAGCCGCGTCTGCTGGCCCCACTTCGACTCGCCGGAGACGATGAAGCTGTCGATGATCACCTGGGCGGCGTTGGCGAAGTCGCCGAACTGGGCCTCCCAGAGGACGAGCGCGTTCGGATTGGCGGCCGAGTAGCCGTACTCGAAGCCGAGGCAGGCAATCTCCGAGAGGGGGCTGTTGTAGAGCTCAAACGGCGCCGAGGCGTCCTCGAGGTTCTGGATCGGCGTGTACTTGAGGCCGGTGTTCTCGTCGTGGAGGACGAGGTGGCGGTGGGAGAAGGTGCCGCGCTCGGTGTCCTGGCCGGTGAGGCGGATGTGGACGCCCTCGGTCAGCAGGGTGCCGAAGGCGAGCGCCTCGGCCTGGCCGAAGTCGATCCCGCCGCCCTCCAGCGCCTCGGTCCGCCGGGCCAGCGGGCGCCGCAGCTTGCGATGGACGTTGAAGCCCTCCGGCGTCTTCAGCAGCGCCTCGTTGATCCCCCGTAGCTTCTCGGCATCGACCGCGGTGTGGACGGGCGGGCTGGCGGTGCGGTCGAGCAGTTCGCCGGTCTGGGTGGTGGCACCGGTGACCGTCGGGTCCTCGTAGTCGCCCGCCTCCATCTTCTCCCGCAGCCCTTTCAGGGCGCCGCTCATCTCGGCATGGCGCTCGTCGGAGGCCTGACCGACCTGCTCGGCGGAGACCGTGCCCTCTTCGATCAGCTTCTCGGAATAGAGCTCTGAGACCGGCGGGTGCGACTTGATCTTCGCCGCCATCGTCGGCTGGGTGTAGGCGGGCTCATCGGTCTCGTTGTGGCCGAAGCGGCGGTAGCCGATCACGTCGATGACGATGTCGCGACACCAGCGCTCGCGGTAGGCCATCGCCAGCCGGACCGCGGCGATGCAGGCCTCGGCGTCGTCGGCGTTGACGTGGATGATCGGGACGTTGAAGCCCTTCGCCATGTCGGCGGCGTAGGGGGTGGAGCGGGCCTCGCTGGGGTCGGTGGTGAAGCCGACCTGGTTGTTCTGGATCAGGTGGATCGTGCCGCCGGTCGTGTAGCCGGGGAGGCCCTGCAGGTTCAGCGTCTCGGCAACCACGCCCTGGGCGGGGAAGGCGGCGTCGCCGTGCAGTAGGACTGGCACCGCGCGCTTGAAGTCGTGGGAGAGGTTCGGCCCCTCGAAGTCCTGCTGGAGGAAGCGGGTGCCGCCGGTGACGACCGGGTCGACGAACTCGAGGTGGCTCGGGTTCGGGTAGAGCCGGACCGCGATCTTCTCGCCGCCCGAGGTCTCGTAGGTGCCGCGGTGGCCGTAGTGGTACTTGACGTCGCCGGTGCCGCCGTGGGGGATCGCGGCGACCGCCTTGACCGCCTCGATCCGCTTCGAGCCCTCGAACTCGGCGAGGATCGACTCGACCGAGCGGCCGAGGTTGTGGGCGAGGACGCTGAGGCGGCCGCGGTGGGCCATCCCGAAGACGACCTCGTCAGCGCCGGCCCGCTGCGCCAGGGTGACCGCTTCGTCGAGCATCGGCACGACCACGTCGAGCCCCTCGATCGAGAACATCTTTTGGCCCAAATACGCTTTCTCGAGGAAGCGCTCGAACTGGAAGACGTCGATCAGCCGGTCGAGCAGGCGTTTTTTCTCCTCGTCGGTGAGCGGCTGGCGGTGCGCCCCGGTCTCGATCATCTCTCGCAGCCAGAGCCGCTGCTGGTGGGAGGAGAGGTGCTCGAACTGGTAGCCGATCGTGCCGCAGTAGGCGTCGCGCATCCGCGGCAGCGCCTCCAGCAGGCTCTCGCCGGGGACCCCGATCCGCAGGATCGAGGCCGGGATCTTGGCCATCAGCTCGGGGGTGAGGTTGACGTTCTCCGGCTGCAGGGCCGGGTCGCCTTTCGGCTCGGAGCCGAGGGGATCCAAGTGCGCCGCCAGGTGGCCGTGGGTGCGGTAGGCCTTCAGCAGCGAGGTCGCCGCCTGGACGGCCTGCAGCAGCTCTTCGTCGATTTGGCCGGGGGCGGTCGTCGGTTCGGCGCTCGGCGCGGCGGCGGAGAGCGGCGGCGCAGAGGCGCTGGCCGGGTGGGCGTTGGTGACGACGGCGGGGGACTCGAAGCCGAGGTTCTCGGCCACCGCCTCGTAGAACTCGTCCTCGCCCTGCAGCAGCTGCTCGATGCGGCGCAGGAAGGCGCCCGACTCGGCGCCCTGGATGACCCGGTGGTCGTAGGTCGAGGTCAGCGTCATCACTTTGCTGACGCCGAGCTGCTTCAGCCGTTCGGGGGAGGCGTGGAGCCACTCCGGCGGGTAGGCGATCGAGCCGGTGGCGATGATCGCGCTCTGGCCGGAGAGCAGCCGCGGCACCGAGGCCATCGTTCCGATCCCGCCCGGGTTAGTGAGGCTGATGTTGGTCCCCTGGAAGTCGTCGGCGGAGAGCTTGTTTTCGCGCGTCTTCGCGATCAGCTCTTCGTAGCGGCCGTGGAAGCCGGTGAAGTCGAGCTCGTCGGCCCCCTTGATCGCCGGGACCATGAGGCTGTGGGAGCCGTCTTTTTTCTCCACGTCGACGGCGATCCCAAGGTTGACCGGGCTCCCCTCGACCGCAAACGGCTTGCCGTCTTCTTCGGCGAACACCCGCGTCATCACCGGAAAGTCTTTAGCCGCCTCAACGATCGCCCAGGCGACCAAATGCGTAAAGGAGACCTTCAACCCCCGGTCTTTCAAAACCGAGTTGATCGCCTTCCGCTTGGCGTCGAGCGTGTCAACCGCAATCGTCCGGAACGAGGTAGCCGTCGGCACAGCCCGGCTTTCATCCATCGCATTAGCCAGCATCGCCGCGGCGCCTCGAAGCTGCTTCGCCTCGCCCTGAGCAGCAGCAACAGCGCCATTCCCGTCCCCGTCATGCGACAGAACGTCCTCTTTGGTCACCTTGGCGCCTGGTCCCGAACCGGCTACCGAACCAAGATCAACGCCGTTGGCTGCGGCGACCCGACGAGCAATCGGCGTCGCTCTTACATCTGCGGCTCCGTTGCCACCGCCACCGTTTGAGGGAGGCGCGGCCGGAGTGGGTGCCGTCTCTTCATCGGCAGCTGGCTTCGACTCAGCCGCCTCCACGTCTCCCGATCCCGCCTCCATCTCAGCCAACGGAGCCCCCACAGGAACCTCATCGTCAACCTGAGCGACGATCTTGGTTATCACCCCGTCCATCGGCGCCGGCACCTCGGCGTCGACCTTGTCGGTGGACACCTCGACGATGGTGTCGCCCTCCTTGACGGCGTCGCCCTCGGCGACGTGCCACTCGAGGACGATGCCCTCGGTCACCGACTCGCCCATCTCGGGCATTGGGATCTGCACGGTGGCCGTCTCTGGCATCTCTTGTTCGCAGTCTAAGGAAAGAAGTTTATCGGCAGCCGCATAGAGATACCCTGGTACCCCATGAGCTATTTCGTCACCGGCGCCACGGGCTTCATCGGCCGCAATCTGGTCGAGAAATTGCTGCAGCGCGAGGGCACCGTCTACGCCCTGGTGCGGGCCGGTTCGCGCGGCCGGCTGGAGGAGCTGCGGACCAGCCTCGGTGCCGACGGCGCCCGCATCGTCCCGATCACCGGCGATCTTTCCCAGCCTGGACTCGGTGTCTCCGAGGAGGACCTGCTGACGATGCGGGGGGAGATCGACCACTTCTTCCACCTCGCCGCGATCTACGACCTGACCGCCGACGCCGAGGCTCAGGAGATCGCCAACGTCGAGGGGACGCGCCACGCGATCGAGCTCGGGCACGCGCTCGAGGCGGGCTGCTTCCACCAGGTCAGCTCGATCGCCGCCGCCGGCCTCTACGACGGGGTCTGGACCGAGGACATGTTCGACGAGGCGGAAAAGCTCGACAACAACCCCTACTTCCGCACCAAGCACGAGTCCGAGCGGCTGGTCCGCGACGAGTGCCAGCGGCCCTGGCGGGTCTACCGGCCGGGAATCGTCGTCGGCGACTCGCGCACCGGCGAGATCGACAAGATCGACGGCCCCTACTTCATGTTCAAGAGCCTGCAGCGATTGCGCCGGGTGGCGCCCTCCTGGCTGCCGGTCCTCGGGTTCGAGGGCGGCGAGATCAACATCGTCCCGGTCGACTACGTCGCCGCGGCGATCGACTACCTGGCGCACAAGCCGCGGTTGAACGGGCGCGCCTTCCACCTCACCGATCCCAACCCGCATACGGCGGGCGAGGTGATGAACATCTTCGCCCGCGCGGCCGATGCGCCGCAGATGACGGTCCGGGTCGGCACCGACGTGACCGAACCGGCGACGGAGGCGGTGCGGACGGCGCTGAAGCTGCTGCCGCCGGCGAGGCGGGCCGCGAAGCTCGCGCTTGACCAGATCGGGCTTCCCTCCGAGGTCATCGGCTACGTCGACTACCCGACCACCTTCGACTCGACCAAAACCCGGAAAGCGCTCAAAGGCTCGGGGATCGAGGTGCCGCCGCTGGAGAGCTACGCGACTCGGGTCTGGGACTACTGGGAGCGCAACCTCGACCCCGATCTCTTCAAGGACCGCTCGCTGTCAGCTGCGGTGCGGGGCAAAATCGTCCTCATCACCGGCGCCTCCTCGGGGATCGGCAAATCGACCGCGCTCAAGGTTGCCGACGCAGGGGCGACGGTGCTCTTGGTCGCCCGTTCGCTCGACAAGCTCGAGGAGACCAAAGACGAGATCGTCGCCGCCGGCGGGACCGCCCACATCCACCAGTGCGATCTCGCCGACATCGAGGACATCGAGCGGATGGCCGACGAGGTGCTGACCTACCACGGCCACGTCGACATCCTCGTCAACAACGCCGGCCGCTCGATCCGGCGCTCGATCGCCCTCTCCTACGACCGCTACCACGACTTCGAGCGCACGATCCAGCTCAACTACCTGGGCTCGGTGCGGCTGATCCTGGCGCTACTTCCCGCGATGCGGGCGCGTAAGGGCGGCCACATCATCAACATCAGCTCGATTGGGACGCAGACCAACCCGCCGCGCTTCTCCGCCTACGTCGCCTCGAAGGCGGCGCTCGATGCCTTCAGCCGGGTGATCGCCTCCGAGGTCGTTGACGACAACGTCCACCTGACCACGATCCACATGCCGCTGGTCCGGACTCCGATGATCGCGCCGACGCGGATGTACGACATGTTCCCGGCGATCACCCCCGAGGAGGCGGCCGAGATGATCGCCAAGGCGATGATCCGCCGGCCGAAGAAGGTGGCGACGCGGCTTGGCACCTTCGGCGAGCTGATGTATGCGGTGGCGCCGAAAGCGAGTGACTCGATTCTGAATACGGCTTACAAGTTGTTTCCGGATTCTCAGGCGGCTAAAGGGAAGAAATCGGAGGCTCGGGACAAAGCGCCTTCTACCGAGGCCGTTGCGTTTGCTCACCTTATGAAAGGCGTGCATTGGTGATGGTTGGGGAGGGCGGGGACCCCCTCCGCCCAACAAACGCCGGCCTAATTAGGCCGGCGTTTTGAGTATCCGCCGGTCGGAGGGGGTCCCCGCCCTCCGACTCAGGCGCCGCTGATGGAGCGCCGGCTGAAGCATTGGGGGTGGGGGTACGAGGATCAGGCGCCTACCGCTACGCAGATGCGGGAGGCTGCGGAAGGGATCCGGGGGCGTTTTGGGTTCGGGGGTGAGGGGCAGGAGCCGGTGCCTTTGGAGGAGGTGGAGCTGCGGGCGTCGCGGTTGAAGCGGCCGGAAGCTTTCGGGGACTTGTTCTCGGATGGGCACTACGAGCGGGTGGCGCACTCTTTGGGGAAGGCGTACCGGGATGTGGTCCGCGGCTTCTATGGGAAGTTCGAGAACCCGCCTGATCTGGTGGCATTTCCTCGGGATGAGTCTGAGATCGAGGCGGTGTTGAGCTGGGC